>Ga0126307_10002926_pt1 | contig 11618 bp, 12 predicted proteins | sample Plot28_FD_89955 | JGI IMG/M metagenome (GOLD analysis project Ga0126307, IMG submission 89955) | Serpentine soil microbial communities from UC McLaughlin Reserve, CA, USA - Plot28 | ecosystem: Environmental > Terrestrial > Soil > Grasslands | place: USA: UC McLaughlin Reserve, Lake County...
AGAAATAATTTGGAGATAAAAATGTGGATTTTAAGTCTAATTTTTATGTCTTAGACACTAATGAACCTAAAAATAAAGTCAAAGAAGGACATTGTCTTAACATAAATCATCAACATGGAGATCAAAATCCACGTGAATGTTTCGACGGAAGAAAATTCCATTATTCTATTTATCAAAAATGCATTAAATCTTTCTCAGAGTTTAGCAGTTATAGAAAAAGAATTAGCCGAATATCGATTACATTAACCCAAGAGATAAACCAAGAGATAAGGTAGTAGAATCTTCTATTTTACTGCTATGGTCTGTGCTGGATTTTAGTGAATATTATATTTTTAGCAATTTTCAAACTATATTTATAATTTGAATTATTCATTCTTTATTATAAAAACATTTTTTTACTAATTTATTCCTATTTTTATATAGTAAATTATAACAATTTGCAATAAATCAATAATTATTTAACTTACATACTGATTGAGTTTGATCAAATACTATTCCAAATGGTTTTAGTACAGTATTGCAAGTATCAATTAATAATTTAGAATATCTCTTAATATCATAATAATTAGCTTTATTATCCAATAATTGAATTGGAAGTACCCTTTTCAATATAGGTCCATTATAATCTATTATAATATATTGTAAAACTTGACCAGCTTTTAGATACTCTTCATTTAATTCAAGCTGTTTTATAGCATCATTCTCTAATGTATTTCTGTTACTATATTGATTGTAATCTTTTGAAAGAAGTTTGGTAAATATTAGACTTTCAGGATCGACTTTACGATATTTTAATAGAGAAAGGTAATTCTTAATTTTTTTGATTATCAAAGATAATTTATTTTGTTTGATATCTTGAATAGAATTACCTTGAGCCAATATCTCTAAAATCTCATTTTGGCATTGTACTAAAAATGGAGGTGTATCATGTCTTCTTTCTTCTATTCCCCTTGTTTTTATAGTTCCATCTTCAAAAACTCCAAAGTATGTATTTAATACTGGAAGATGAGAATTAATCACAGATGGGAGAAAGGCAATCCATTTGTATACTCCTTCAAATGATATATCAAATCCAGTTTCTTGTTTTATGGTTTCTTTTAATTTGGAATAATCATTCTTAGCAGCACTATCTTTTTTCTTTACCCAAATTGAATCGACTATTCCATGTATGACATCAAAATTCATGTCTTCAGCAATATGCATAGTTTGAGAAAGAATACTTCTTGCAAATGCACAAACAGCAATATGAGCATCTATCCTTCCAAACTTTGCATTACTAAATCCTAAATAGCCAAAAGAGGTTACAAGTATCCATTTTAGAGCTGATTGTCTTTTGTCATAAATATCTTTTAACACTGGATCTGATGCCTTATTTTTTAAATCCTTATATCTTAATCTTTTATCTAATACTATTTCTAATGATTCTGGAATTAATCCTTTTTTGTTGCAAATATGATAGTTTAGCTCTGGTACTCTAAATTTAGGAGTATCAAAACAACAATCACATAGTATAGTCTCTGCCGAAACATTTCGTTTTAACATAATACTTGGATAAAGAGATACAAAATCAAATTCAGCTATTTTTTCATGTAGACCTATTTCTGGTTCTAATATCAGACCACCTCTATCAGCTAAGAAAAGTTCCATCATATTTTTAGGTTGTTCATTTAAAATGGGTTTCCAAGGAATTAGTATATCCTTTTTTGTTGCATTATAAAGATGCAAACTGGTTAAACACCTTCCAATGGAAGCTCTTGATGCTTCATGCAATGGGATCCTACACAATCGTGAAATTTCAAATAACCCCTCTAAGTCGGAACCTGTTCTGATTGTAAAAGTATTACTTTTATCAATATGAATACGCCCAAATAATTTTATAGTTGATGGCTTAAAATATGTCCTACCATAAGAAACAAAGGAATTTCCTTTTCTTTCAGGTGTTGTTGTTAAAGATATGTTATTCTCTCTGCTAAGACATAAATCAATTTTATTTATTTCTGCTCTGTGAATCAAATAAGGGAATGTAAATGAATCACCGTCGTCAGTAAATATAAAATCGGGGTCTATATCTTGAACAATTTTAATTAATTCCTTTAATAATTTTTTTTCTGATTTGTCTGAAAGATCTATAATATGACTTTTATTTTTGTTAATACTATTATTATCATTATATTGAACAATGCTAATAGAATTTAATTCATCTGTTAATTTTATAATTTTACCTCTTGGAAAATTAAGCTTAATATGGATCTTTTTAAAATGTGGTAGATGATAATCGGTAGACCAAATACCATCACTTTTAGATTTCCAAAGTAGATCAGAATTATCACCAGTTACCTCAAAAAATCCTAATGGAAATATATCATGGTCGAAAAAATATTTTTGTTCAGGTATTAAATCAACATTGTATAATCTAAAATCCTGATATCCATTCATTTTTTCAATAGTATTTGCTAACTTTAGATTTTTACCAAATACAGAAAGTTTCAAGACAGTAGATTTTTTTGTATCTGTAATTGTTTCAGATCTTTTAACAAATTCATATGAGCTTATTGATGATAAAATATCATCATTTTGAACTAATTGTTCCAGCTTAGATATATTATTATCAGAAGCAACATAAAAATAATTTTGCCATTTCTCTTCAATTCGAATATATCTCATTTGATTATCTGTGAAATTTTTCAATCTGATCCAAAAAATCATCTTACTATTATCTTTAGATGGATATGCATCAAACAGCCAACCAACTGCAGTAATTTTTCTTATTCACCTCTTTGAGCTATCACATATATTGTCTATTTTTGTTCTGTAAAGTAAATCCTTATGATGTTCCAACAAAATTGACATTAAAGCTGATGTAGTAGAATATTCTTTTCCTTGTACAGTAATGGCTGGAGAATATTTGTAACAGCTATTAAGCATTTCATAAAACAATTTTCTATCATGTTTTCTTAGACAATCTGCATAACTTTTCCATGAATCTATCTCTTTTGTAATAATATTATCATAGGGAAAAAGATTAGATGAAGAACAGGTTTCATTTTCATTTTTCATCTCTGTAGTAGTAGTAAATAATGAAGATTGAAAAAAAAATGCTCATTCCTGTTCTTACCTAATGAAGATATTTTTTTTTGATGATATAAGGCAATTGAAAACAAAATCGGATTAATTCGTATTGGATTTGCAGCATAGGAAGATGCTGAATTAAAAAGATATGCAATTGAAAACATATGTTTAAAAATTTTTTGTTCTTTTTTATGCAAATATTGTCTATAAAGTTTCCACCTTCTCTCTTCAAGTAGTATAGCTATTCTAAAAGATGGAATTGTTCTTCCCATCTATTTCATCTCTCTCTGTTTTGTTTGTTTTTTGTTGTTATTATTTTTGATTTTTTTAGCTTATTGTCAATAACTTTTCTAAAATCGTCTATTACAACAGGAGAAAAAATAGCAGCAATTATTGATTCTGAAATATTATGTATAGACTTGACCATATGACCCAACAGCCATTTCCTTTCAGAAAGATGTAATTGTTTGTCGGTAGCAAATAAATCTGTAATTATTACAATATTTGATCTATATTTTTGAATCATTTTAGGCAATTTACAAATTAGTGTATCTGCAAGTTGATAAGCAGTAAAAGATCTTGTTACAATAATTCTCTCTAAAACTGAATTAACATTCATACAACATTGAATGGCATAATCTATAAAGCTGTAAAAATCTAAATGATTTGAATGACCCCTAATGCTACCGTCAATAATTGTTACAGTAGAAGATTTCATACCTCTATAATTCCTTGGCAATAATGCTTTGACGGTCAATTTAAGAATCAAATTATAAAGATTTATAAAAATAGCAGGTGAACCAATTGTTAAATCCACTAATTGATTTTGTTCTATATTAAATTTGAATGATTTTAATAGATAATGATGAGATGATACAAAAAGTGTCTTTTTAAACTTGTAAAACATTTTAAAAGAAACTCCTATATTGTTTAATAATCGAATTGCATATATATTTTATAATTATAATATAAAGAATCAAATATAATATTATTATATTTCTGTAAATTATTGTATTAAATTCATTATTTTCTTTTATTTTTTTAAACAAATTATATGTAATTCTAATTATTAAACCTTTAGCCATTAACCTAATTTAACCTAACTATAGTACTTAAAGTTTTATGTTAATTTAACCTAAAACTCCATTTAACTTAATATTTTAATAAAATAAAGGTTATATCATACTTTAACCTAATTTAATTTATATAAAAATGCCACAAAAAAAAGGCTGGTCTACTATCCAAATTAGAGAAGATGTTAAAAACAATTTATTAGAATTATATAATAATGATAAAAAAAGACCATCTAATCAAAAATTTACAGCTTATTTAGACCTCATTTTAAAAAATACAATAGCATTCAATAAACAAATAACAGAGTATGGCCCATTTCTTGAATTTAATTCTGCCATAGATAATCACATAGCAGTTAAAGATAACACACTGAATAGGCTTATTACGGTATATATCAATTCAAAAAAGAAGGAGCTGCAATGTGATTTTTGTGAGAAAACTGATTGTTTACATATTGGGTTTTGTTTTGCAGTTCCAGATATTTATAAGGTATTAATTGAGAATGGTTTTAGGCCAAAGAAAGGTAGAAGATAACTACCATAATTTAATTAGAAATATAAAGTAAAAGGATTTTCATAAACCTTTTTTACTTTCGATTAATGAAATCAGAGTAACATCAAAATAGAAAATATTAAAAGCTCAAAAACAAACGAATAAGTTTATTGAATGAAAACAAAAATCTAACGCTATCATTACCAAAGATATTTAACTATATTACTTAAATCGAATAACAGATTAAAAGAACATGTCGAAAAATAAATTCTATCATAACAAAATAAAAGAGTTTTAAAATAAAGCTGATCCGAATGCAATAGCCATAATAGCTAATATGATTGCACTTTTGGAAGATATTTAATATAATGAATTATTCTATCCTGGATAGTGGTAATTACTTTAACTGATAAAATTGTAACACCTATTAAAGCAACAGATACTGATAGAGCATATACAATAACTAACAATAATGGATTTACTCCTGCTGCTGTTAAAGAAAGTATCACAAATTCCTCTTCATGTGCAAAGCCTAGTATTAAAGCAGAACCTGCTACTGCTGAGAGAGAATGTAATATTCTTATTTGATGTGTATGGAGATGTCTATGATATCCTTCATCTTTATGCCAATGAATATGATCATGCTTAATCTCATCTGAAAAGTTGTGTAAATGACCATGTTGGTTCTTTACTAAATCCTCTGATTTTTCTTTCCAAAACATATAAGCCAATATTGCAAGTGCAATTGCTGCAGCGGAGTTGAGATAATTCTGAGGTATATAGATATAGGTGCTAAATAAGAGAAATGCTAATACTACAACTATTGAAGAAAGAAAATGGGCCATAGCAAGTATACCGGAACTTAAAATGCCACTTAGGAGTGGTCTTTTGCTTTGAAGTGAATATAAAACTGCTATTGTCCAGCCATGGGACGGATTAATTCCATGTAACAAGCCAAAAATGGTTATACCAGATAAAATGGCTATTATTTCTTGCAATTATGAGTACTAAATATTTAGATCTATTATAATCCTTTTTGGGTGGAAATATAAAATTCTTTAATTATATTATCTTCAATATAATTGTGAAATAAAAATTTTGCTAGGGCAAAAATAGTTATTGAAGAAATAGATTTATTAAATTCTTGGTAAGATTTTTTACAATGAAAATTAAGAACTTTATTGGAATACTAGTTCTAGGAGTTTTTTCGATATCTATAAATTTTATTTTTGGAGATTCTGATTTTATCCTTGAATTAAAAGATGTAAGTAAAGTACCTACAATCTCAAAGTTAGAATTAGATGGTGAAAGTTATATGCAAATTTGTCTACCTGATAAATGTGAAATAGAGGTTAATAATAGTTCATTTAGTCAACCCACATCCACTAACTTGACCATTGCTCATACTATTAATTTTAATGTCAAATTCAATATTACAGATACAAACGTAGATTCTAAGCAAAAAGAATATTTTGAAAAATATAGTGAAAGTATGGATACATGTTTAATTTATGATATTATTAAAGATAAAGGACGAGAAATTTATTTTTGTAGTAGTGTAATGGATATCATAAAAAGAATTTCTGATTCTAAATCTTGGTATTATGATTCTGTTGGAATTTATGATGCAATAAAAAATACTTATACTGTAAAGGGAGATTTTATAAACAATTCTACAGAATAAAATAAACATTACCATTTGAAAAAATTTTTATTTTTGTTTTTTCTAAATATCTAATTTATAATTGTTGAGTTGTAAATAGAATCTTATATATACAATTTTTCTAATACAATAATAGATAAAAATAGTATAATACACTATCCATACAATACAACAAGTTTACACAATAGCAAATGTATTAACGATAAACCTTAGAAACAAAAATAATAAAGAAAAATAGGTTAGAAATAAGTTAGTACAATTAGCAATAAGAAAGAGAAATCTTACTGCTGCATCACAGTCATGAATTCTTTCTCTTCAGTATCATTTGTTGCAATATCATGATATATAAATTATTTTAATAGAATTATCAGCAGCAGATGTATCCAATCCTATTCCTCTGATTAATGTTCCAAACATTTCCTTCAAGCTAGAAAAAATGTCCCAGGCTATCTATCAGGTTACTCTAATTCTGTTTTTGCCAGAGTATCAATACGCTAATTTTTCCCTTTTTTTTGTATAGGTCTTGCATTTCGAAATCTTGTTTTCTATTTTGCCAGAAGGTTTATTGGAAATGCTTTTTTATTCTTATTAACTAGTTTATCATAATCCAAAAATTTCTTTTTCTTCCACTCTGAAATTATAACCTTTGCTTTATTTATGATCAATTAAAAATATTATTTTTACTAATTCTTTCTTTCTGATTACAGTAAGTTTAAATATTTTTTAATATAATATAATAGTACAGTGTTGCACAATGATACACAGATAATCTTAATGGAAGGAATTGTATGAAACCAAACTGGGTATGTTCTAATTGTGGTATGTGGTCAACAAGAAAGTTTAGTGTAAAACGCCATATAACAACCCAGCATGGTGGTAATGCATTCTTAGTTCCATATATTGACTATTTAACGGGAAGACAATCGGGGCTCTACCCTCCTTCGGCTCAGCCTGAGGATCAATATAAAGTGAACAAAAGACCTTTGGAGATATTTAGTGAGGAATTTTGGAAGGAAAAGGCGAGAATAGCTGCAAGAGGAAATAGGAATCCACAATTTTGATATTCTATAATCTTGACATTTCATCAACTTTGAATTAAAAAGTCTACTGTATCAAAGTGTGATATAGTGAATACATAATATATTATATGATTATAGTAATCTTCTTGGTTAGATAAAGGAAAAGAGTTTATTAACATTCTTCATTTTCAAGCACAAAATCTATCAAATCTTTCAAATGAAGGCGATGGACTGGGCGGGATTCTCACGCTTGGGTCGACAGACGATTGATTCTGTCATATTGTATGTTGTAATCGAAGATATATTTAGCTTTTCTAGAATTTTGGATTTGGTGGAATCGTCTGAAAATTTCATTCATCCAAGACCACCTTTGGATGAGTTCGACGATTACCGGTTGTTCCTTGCCAATCCACAATTTTTATCCAGGTAATCAGTTATATCGTCGAATGTCGCACCAGAATCATTCAACTCTATCAGTAATTCTTTACTTACACCTGCCCGTCGCAATGCGACTAATGCAGCATATAATCTTCTTTCGGCATTAGTGATACATTTGCCATCCCACCCGTAATAAGACATGATGAGACCCATAACACATCTTCCGCCGAGTCCGTCGGTATATCGCTTTCTAATCTGCGTAAAATGTTTTCCATACATCCGTATTATTTGAGAAATGGATGCTTCTTGTTTGGACTCTTCACTAATAATACTAAAATTGGGAACGGGGATTTGTCGCTCTATGTTCTTTGTTAATTCCTTTTTATATCTATTTAGAACTTCCGAAACAGGTGATTCTTTATTTAATAGTTGTTGCTTAGCCATATATTGACAATAAATAATCACAAACAAACTATTTAGAAGCTATGCATATTGGGTTTCTACTGAACGGGTATTTGGTCGCCTTTTAGACGTTGTGGAGGAAACTATATTTCGGTGGAATGCTCTAGAAATTTCAATACAATTCTATTTTTTATTTAATTTCAAATAGAGAAACTCATTTTACATAGCTTTTCTTGTTTGTTCATGTGGAGCAGCATTTGCTACCTTGAAAGAATTTATAAACATAATCAATACTCCACAATAAGATCATTACTAGTAATTAGAAAGTCAAAGCCCTCAACTACTTCTGCTTCTAAACCTTCATTTTTTATTCAAATACAATAAAGATAAGAAGAATAAGAGAATTAAAATGTAGTATAGGAAATAATAAAAAGAAATGTATCAAATTCAGATCAGATAATATGGTATTAAAATTGTTCTTAAATTAGGGATGTATAGAAGCATTTCATTGTAAAGATTTTGGTGACTTGTCCAATATTGCTGCTACGTATATAGGGATTATTGCTGGGTTTGTATTAGGAGGTTTAATGAGTTGGTAGATATATAACAGACAAGAAAAAGCTACAGTTAAACAACAGGAACTACTAGATCATATAGCAAACTTAAGAAAAGCATGAACTTATTTTAGAAAAGATACAAACAGTTGAGCAAAACACGATGAAATGTTAAACAATATTTTGATATTAGATACTAAAATAAATTCCTTGTAGAAAAAATTAATACATAAATAATTTAAATTGAGAATTAAATTACAATTAAATAAATTGTTTTTATAGGTTATTGTAGTAATAATATATTAATACATATGCATCTTAGTGAAAAATTCAATTCCCATAACTACTTTAACAGGAATAATATTATTCCAATTGCTTTTTAAATGGTTTCCATTATTTTTGTTGGCATAAAAGTCTAATCTTATAGTAAAGAGAAGAATATTTATGCATTGGTTTTAAGGTATTAATCATTCTTTTATTATTCAATAAGAATAAACAATTTTAACTTCAACATTTCTTAAGAATTACAAAGACTCTTATTTTTTATTTAATGATAAAAATACAGTGCAGTTTCCGAAGAATACTGGAAAATTCATAATTATGATAGGACTAATGCTTATTATAGCCGGAATAGTCTTTACAATGCAAAGTAAGTCAATTGTTGGACCTTCTTCTTCCTTCATGTATCAAAATCCTGAATGGACGATAAATGGTTATGTCAGTATTGCTATAGGTACAATAATTAGTATTTTTGGTATAGTAATATGGCAAAATGGAACTAAAAAGTCCTCAATAGCTGAGTAAGCTATTTAAATTGAACCACTTTTTTAATTATTGATCTGTTCATTAATAATAGTTTATGAAAGTTTATTAATAAAATCACATTAATAAATATATTATTACATTTGATAATATTATCAAAAAGCAATGGATTATTTGCCATAATTCAGTATAGCAAAAAATAAACATTTTATTTTATTTAAATATTATATCTAATTTGTCTCATTAAATAGTATTCTTATATAAGTTAATAGAAGCATAAGGAATCCATCAGTCATTACAATTCTATTTGTTATAACTTTCACATATATACTAACTATATTTTGAATAAAACACTATTCTGGGAGAAAAATTTTTTACTAGCAATCAGAAACAATAAATAGAATTATATTGTATAATACATACTGCTCAACAACAAAAGAAAACAGATTTTTAGATAAATATGTAAAGTCAATTTATTTGTTACTATTGATAGGACATATTATTTAGAAATAGATTCTTGTATCTTGTATATCTTCCCATCCAAACAATTATGAATTATGTATCGATAATTGCATATAAAATAACTTATTACTAAATAAGTTAAACCATTTCTAATTAAAATTTTGTATTTAAATTCCCTCATTTGAACCTTCATGCATCACCACTGTATAGTTAATTTCATTAAAAGTTCTAAAATATATTTTTCTTTTTCTTAACTTATAAAGATATCTCTATGAGTTATTGTCTTTACTTTTCAAATCAAACTCAATTATCAATAAGCATCATATTGTCGAAACGTGAATGGGGGCTTTTTGTTATTCTGGATCTAAGCATAACATAATATATACTTAATAAATTAAGCTATGACTAGATCTTAGGCGTGAATAAAGATAGTGCATATTGGATCAGCAAATTGAATCTACAGAAACATCCTGAGGGTGGGTACTTCTTTGAATCCTACAAGTCTGTAGAATTAGTAAACTTGCCTAAATATCATGGGTCTAGGCATATTTCTACTGCTATCTATTATTTACTTGAAGGAGATGAATTCTCAGCTTTTCACGTAATGAAATCTGATGAGCTGTGGCATTTTTATGCTGGCAGCAGCTTAACTTTGTATATAATAGAACCAAATGGAAGATTAAATAAAGTCATATTAGGAGAGAATATTGACAATGGACATACATTTCAAGCAGCTATAAAGTCAGGATGTTGGTTTGCAGCAGCAGTCGATGACCACAATTCTTATTCCTTAGTAGGCTGCACTGTTTCGCCAGGATTCGATTATCAAGACTGGAAGATAGGAGATATGAAAATACTCACCAAATTATATCCACAACATAAATCAATTATAGAAAAATACACAAGATAATCTTCTATCATTTAGCTTTACAAATTATAATATTATTGCATTGAATGTTTTTAATTTGTAAACTGTCCATTCAAGAAGGAGAAAACAGCCAATTAATGAATATACCTAGGTGATTATCTATATTGTTAGCATGAATAATATTACTAAATTAGATAATAAAAAGAATTTAATTGCTAGTAGTTTTAATATGTTTCTAAAGCCTCTATACTGTAGTTCATATTTTCTTCTAGAATCATTTCCTTAGTATTATTATTTGGATAATTCAAATAGTTTATTAAAATGAGGGTACTTAGGAAGATAAAAGATATATTAAATGAACACGAGAAAGTCTAACTCAGACAGAAGAACTAGATAGATCTTTTTCTCATTTTATAAATATAAATTTCTTAGAAAATAAGTATTATAATAATACAACCGTGATCAAATTTAAGTAGTTACTGTTTTATTTTCATCTCCTAATTTAATTAGGGGTATCATTACTAAAACACTATAACAATAAATTCCAACTTTCATAAATGAGCATTAAATATATTGTATATTTAAAATTTTCATCTTACTATATCTCCTGACTGTAAATATAAACTACAAATACTGTTCATGGCTTAATCTGTTTTAGAATAAGATCTTCCTAAAATTGCATAGTTTCTTAGAGTAAAAGTCTTTGTATAGGGTAGGATTCTACCATTTATCTATATTGATTTTCTTAATACCATATTATCATACTACTCATCAATATGTTAAACTATTGTTTGAATTGTATACATGAATCATGGAGTTGATCAAACAAACCTGACCTAATATAATATGGTATTACAAAATTAATAATTTAAATA
>Ga0126307_10002927_pt1 | contig 11617 bp, 11 predicted proteins | sample Plot28_FD_89955 | JGI IMG/M metagenome (GOLD analysis project Ga0126307, IMG submission 89955) | Serpentine soil microbial communities from UC McLaughlin Reserve, CA, USA - Plot28 | ecosystem: Environmental > Terrestrial > Soil > Grasslands | place: USA: UC McLaughlin Reserve, Lake County...
CATGTTGCGCTCTATTTCGCCTTTTCCAGGAGCTGCGGGACTGCTGAGAAACGCGAGTTCTCTGTAAAGCTCTTCGTACCTGGAGACAGCACTGTTCAAGTCGAAATGCTCCTCCATGCGTCGGCATGCCGCCAGGCCAAGCTCAGCTCTTGCCCCTGGAGGTAGGGTCAGTATTTCGTGCCAGGCATCGGCCAAGGCTTCGGGGTCTTTGGGGGGCACGACCCGACCCGTATCCCCCACGATCAGGGCGCTGTCTCCTACGTCGGTAACCGCGCAAGGCACCCCGCAGGCCATTGCTTCGCCCAACACCAGCGGCCACGCCTCACTGTAAGCGGACGAGGAGGTGGCGACATCCAGAGCAGCAGTCACACGAGGTATGTCAAGGCGCCGCCCCAACAGATGGCAATGTGCGCGTATGCCGGCTGCGTCGATCCACTCGGTAAGCTGCGTATTCTGCCAGGTGATGCCTACCCCACAGAGGACGAAGTTTGCATCCGGCACCCGGGCATGGAGTAAGGCGGCGGCTCGGATGAAGGTGCGGTGATCCTTAGGTGAAGCGAGACCACTGTTCGTCGGTCTTGGCCGAGCAACAGCTTCGCGGACCTCGCTCTGCGCCTCGCCAGATTCCGCAGGTCTATCGTCAAAGCGAGCCACCAATCCTATAAGGGGTGTTCCTTCCTGGAGACCGAGTTCCCTACGCACCGCCGATCGTGCCTCACGATCCGGCTTGAAAGTCACGAGGTCGCAGCCGTTCGGGATAGTCAGCATCTTATTCACCGGGTAACCCAGCTCTGCATGTACCTTCAAGGAGGCCTCCGAGCAACACACTATTCGGGTGGGAAGCCAACGGGACGCCCAGACACAGGCTCGAATCGTCCAGATCTTGCTACGTTTCAAGGTATGGGGATCCAGGTAAGCGCTGTGTATCCCCCAGGCAACCGGCACGCCTCCAGCCAATCTGGCTGCCAGTCCGCCAACGAGATCCGCCTGGTACATCCAGGTTTGGAGAACGTCAGGGGGCTCCTGATTAAGCCAGCGAGCGAGACGGAGCACACCCAGCGGGTTGGGCACCCCCCGGCGCATTTCGAGTGCCCGCACCGGTACCCCGAGCGCCCGAATCTTCTCGCCAGTTGCACCTATGTCGGTCATAGAGATTACTTGATGCTCGAACTCTGCCTTGTCAGAGTGCTGGAGTAATCTGTAGAGCATCGTCTCAGCCCCTCCGATGTTCAGGCCGGTAATTACATGCGTCACTTTCACGTTTTCACTCGATCAGAATCCACCAGATCTCCTGCATAGCTCACTTTCAGAGCGCGTATTGTAGAGTGGACAGTGTGTCTACCTCTATAACCGTACCCTTGAGGAACAGACCGTCCTCACTTCCTGTATAGCCTATCGCAATCGTCCTTCTGAGGCGAATATATCTCTGGCGTGGTCATCCTCCGTCGTCTTCCTGCGCGTCTATCGCGGCGGGGAGGAAAGAACCCCTCCATCATTTATTAGCATACCCCCTATGGAGGAGCCGACACATCCCCCAACTGGCCCATTTCGCCCCAGAAAGTTCTCTTTGGGGTCGAGCCTGTGAAGGAGAAAGCCGTTGCGGCTCCTGCGTTACTGACCTCAGCGCAGACATCTAAACCTCGAATTCCGGGTGCCTGATGCAACCGAGGATGAGAGAAGGCCACTTCTTTTCTTCCCCGTGTTCGATGGCCTGCTCAGAAAGGCGCTGTGGCTTCATACTAGTGTATCGCAGCGGCCTCTAAGTGGAACCCAAACCGCCGAGCACGACTTCGACGATCCATTCGAGCTCTCGTGCGCCCAGGTCTTGGTGCACGGGCAGGTCGATGACACTCTTTCTGAGCGTCGCCGCCCGGGCAAAGTCCGCCATCGGCACGAGAGGGTGAGCACCTGCCCAGAAGTCCGATGCAATGATGCCGTTTCGCCTCAGCCGCTCGAGCAGTTGCTTCTTTGGGTCGGACTGAATCGGAAATGCGAAAGGCGATGCTCCTTCCGGCGGGTGCGCGAACTGCTTCGGGACGAAACGCTCCAACCGCTCGAGGAGGAAGGTGTAGTTAGCAGCGCGAGCTTCTTGCACTGATAAGTATGTCGCCCTAGGTAAGAGGTACTTCGTGATTGTACTGACGGCGCGCTGCGGATCGCCTAGTGCAAACTCTTCTCCCGAAGCATATTTGTCATCTTGTTTTGAAGCATGCTTTTCAGGGACTCTGAGACGGCGAAGAAGTCCAGCTAACCATCCCCATCGCTGGCTAAGGTACGCAGCGTGACGCACCGCGGCACGCTTGACTCCTCCGACATTGGGTTTCGAACCCGGAGGCTGTGGAGGAGGATTCGAGATTACCGCAGCACCGTCAGGCAGTCCGAAGGTCTTGTAAAGGCAGAAGATTGACAGATCCCCATGGGTACCGACCGGCGTCCCATCACGGAGGCTCAGCCACGCCTGCGCTGCGTCCTCGATCATCAGGAGGTCATGCTTATCGCACCATGCTCGCCAGCGAGCCGCATCTTGGGGCAGTCCAAGATAGTGGATGAGGTAGAATGCTCGGGTCCGCGGGCTAAGGAGCGCCTCGAGATTCCTCTCCTCTTGCTCCAAGAACCGTCCCTCTCCGGCATCATAGAAGCGACAAGACATCCCGGCCCTGACGAGTGCTTCAATCTCTGAGCCCTGGTTGTATGCGGGTACCAGAATCTCGTCCCCAGGCTTGAGACCCAAAGCTCTTATCCCCATATAGAGTCCGTGCCTCGCAACGGAATAGATGCGGCAATTGGGTTCCTCCAGCGGAAAGGGAAGCCGGCTCCTCGATGACCAGCTGACGTAGGGCTTGAATGGCAGCGGTGGCATCACCGTGATGAGCGGGAGAGCGGTCATTGTCTGAGCCCGCGCCAAGAGTACGTAACTAAGCATCGAATCACCAAGATCGGGGGATCGAACTGGATTCTATGCATCGTGCCAACCGCCTCCATTCGGCCACTAGCAGCTCTATGTGGTTGCGGCCTTTGACAGTGAGCTTCATGATCGCGCTACTCAGCACTTGCAACCAACAAGTTCAGCGCTCATCTTAGCATCCCCCCCACAATTAGGATTAGTAGTCTCCCGAGGAGTGTGCAAGAACCGCGGCCGATGACGAGGACGGCTACCGTGTGATCCCTATCGAAAGAGATCAATCAGCCGAGAAGGTAACGCGCGCTACGATGGCCGGCGAACTGAGGATAGGGCCGCGCATTCGTTGCCCAAGGCGCAGATGGAGGGCGACGTAGTTCTTGAAGGAGGACGTCCGCGCCCCCTCCCAAGCGATCATGGAGATGAAGATTGAAAGTTCTATCGGGCGGGATCCTTCGGAGTTGCTGGAGTGAGAAGAAAGTTTTAGACTCGCATACATAAAGTTCTTCTAGCAGAAGGTCATAATGAGAATGAGAAAGCTCGCCGGTTCTTAGAGGCGAGGCAGGAAGTAGCAGACAAAGAATACCGTGAGTGGGAAGGAATTTCATTGTGCTTAAGGTCGCGGTTATCAATGAGGCTAATGACTTTGCGGCCTTGGAGGAAGAGTGGGAAGAGCTCTACCGCAACTCGCCACTGGCTACCCCGTTTCAATCCTGGGCGTGGCTCTACTCCTGGTGGGAGTACTATGGACGAGGCTACGAGCTACGCCTAGTCACGATACGTGACGATGGTCTTCTAGTCGGCCTCATGCCGCTGATGCTGCAGCGCCTAGCGGGCTTCAGGAGGCTACTCTTCATCGGCACCGGCCCGACAGATTACCAAGACGTGCTCGTGAGGGAGGGATGGGGAAGCCCGGTTTCACAGGCTGCAGTGCAAGCCCTTCGGCAGTTGGACGACTGGCGAGTGGCGGACCTTCAGCAACTGCGTCCCGAGGCTGCTGCATGGGGTATCTTCGAGGATTGGGCTGGTCCTCGAGCCTCCATTTGGCAAGACAATTTCCCGGTAGTCGATGTCAAGCCCTGGGATGAGCTGCTCATGTCTGTCGGGAGAAAACTTCGCAATACGGCCCGCCGAACCCTACGTCGTGCTGAGGAAGACGGAGTTCAATGTGAGTTGGTAAGTGCGGACGACGTGGGGCAGGCAGCCCGCCGTTTGATCGACCTGCATCTGGAGATGTTCCAGGGGCGGGACATCGCGCCAGAGCACCAAACTGAGAGGTTCCAATCTCACGTGGTAGCCGCTGCCAGTCGGCTAACGGTTCGTGAACAGGGAGGAATCTATGAGTTCTGGCGTGATGGGGAAGTAATAGTTTCGCACCTGTTGCTTTTCGGGCGTAGCTTCGTCGGTGAGTATATGTTCGGAACCACTCAGGAAGCTCGACAACGCTTTCAAGTGAGTTCCCTGAACATGTGGAACTTGGTAAACGTCGCCCGGAGTAAGGACAGTACCCGCGCAGGCCAGATGCGAGGAGACGAGAATTACAAGCTGCCCTGGGCTTCCGAAGTAATACCCAATTATCAGGCAATCTTAGGCCGCCGCTTGGCGGTCTGGGTCCCATACTCAGTGTACCATGCTCTGCTCGCTCGGGCCAAGAGGTACGCACAGTCAGGAGATGCGCCACAGTGGACGAAGAAAGCGTTGTCCAAATACCGCGTACTGCGCGACAAGCTCACCCGATAGTGCCCTAAATAAGGCACTCAGGAGGCCGCGAACAAGGAGACTGTTAGACTTCTGGAGGGTTCCCCATTCGACGGTGTGGAGGCAGTGCAAAGGGGTGGTTCACGTTCGAGGTTTTCTCGCCTGGTCTAAACCTGTCTGGCGGCGCCTCGAAACGCTAGTCCTTTGTGCCCTCTCTGTCCCGACACTACGAGAGTACCGTACTCCAGGTTGGCCGATCGGGTTGCAAAAATGTGCCGTTTGGTGGATTGTCGAGGCGTGCATTCCATATTATTCTCGTGGCATAAGAGGGGCAGGCATTTGTGGTACCGACAGACCTTAAGGATGGGACAAGAATGGAACAGCGGACCTACACGCGCAGGGAGATCATGAAGGGCGGGGCGGCCGCCCTCGTCGGCGCATCCCTGGCGCTACCCTTGGTCGATAGGAAAGCGTCCGCGCTCACCCGAGGTGTGGCGGTGGGCGTGTACCCGAACGGGAACGGCCCGCTGTATGGGGACTTCTCGGAACTGGATGCCTACATCGACCTCGTCGGGGGCGTCGTGCCGGGCCTGGTGAGCGTGTTCTCCCCCTGGGTGTCGGAAGGCAGCGCCACCTATCTCTACCCCCATCTCGACGATCTTCTCCTTTTCTACGACAATTACCCCGACTCCTTGCTGCTTTGGAGTTGGGAGCCGTTCGGTGTGACGTTACAACAGATAAGCAACGGGGCCCACGACGCCTACATCGACGAGGTCGCCCGGAGGATCAAGGCCGTAAGAAAGCGCGTGCTGATCCGGTTCGCACACGAGATGAACGGGCACTGGTCTTGGCCTTGGCTCAAACAGCCTCCGAAGGACTACATCGCGGCGTGGCGGCAAATAGTTGCGCGCTTCCGTAACCTGGGCGCGACGAACGCGGAGTGGGTGTGGTCGCCGAATATCATCTCCTACTCGGCGGACGACTTCAGCCCCTGGTATCCCGGGGACGCGTACGTGGACTGGACGGACCTCGACGCTTACAACTGGGGCACCGTACACAACAACCCTTGGCGGACCTTCCAAGAGATATTCGGGGATTCGATCAGCGTGATCACGGCGCTCTCCCCGCGCGGCATCATTATCGCCGAGACCGGGTGCCACTCCCGCGGCCTCAACGGCGAGGACAAGGGCCAGTGGTATACGGACATGGCCACGACCCTCAAGCGGAAGTTCCCCAACCTGCTTGGTCTAGTGAACACGCACACCATCTTCGTGCTGCCTGAGGAGGACGCCGAGTGGCGGGTCGACATGCCTATCACGACGTTGGACAACTGGCGGACGCTCGTGAAGGACCCCCAACTCCGATCGCCCCTGCGGGCGAGAGCTACTTTCGGCGACACCACCGCGCCCAAGGTCACCGCGGTAACGCCGCAACGCGGCGCGACGGGGGTCTCCCCCTCCGCCAACGTCAGCGCCACCTTCTCCGAGGCGATGAAGGCGAGCACTATCAACGCCACCACCATCAAGCTATTCAGGAAGCACGCCGACGGCACCGAGTCGCGGGTCGCGGCTACCGTCACCTACAACCGGACGGGCAAGAAGGCGGTCCTCAACCCGAACAATAATCTCCGTCTCGGGGCGACCTACAAGGTCGCCGTCGGTACCGGGGCCAAAGACCTGGCGGGCAACGCCCTCGATCAGAACCGGACGAAGAAGGGCAACCAGGGCAAGACCTGGAAGTTCCCCGTGAGGAAGACTTAGACTACCCTCACCGGGTCGTGGTGGGGGAGGCATCTCCTCCGAGGTCGTCGCTCGGGTGTCTTCGACAGCAGGGCTTCGACTTTCCCGTTATCGTGTTGCGCTCGAAGCCAGAAAGAAGGGGGTACACAAACGAGGAGGATCTTAGAGCTGATAAACACCCCGATCGCCGCACTCGTCGTGTTTGTGATCGTTGTGCTCTCGAACGTACTACTCTTCTCCGTCTATTACTCACCAGGCAAAGCGCCCCCGACCCCAGCCCTGAAACCGATAGAGCGCACAGCCTCCCCAGAGATTATCGAGAGGACGCATCCCACAACGACTGTGGAGAGGACGCGCCCGGTCGAAGCGACGGCTACGGTGTCCCCTTCCGCGTCCCCTACGACGGGGCCGTGAGGGATTAGTTGATACCGGTCGAGGACCCATCGGCGCTTCGTGCCCGTTCCGCTTGTAGCGTTGGTCGGGCTGCGTATCAGGCAGGCCCCATTGGCGAAACGGAAGGTGACCACACCGTGGATTGGCATTTACGACGAGAGCGGGTCGTTCGATTAGGAGTTGTAGCAAGCACAGGAGGACTCTGTATGCCGGAAAGAGAACGAGGTGTTGTTCCTCCTTCGGGGGTGGACCGGGCGGGTAGCCTTCGTGGTCTCGAGCGTGGCGTAGGAGCAGCGTACAGACGCTTCGCGGGGGTCTTCTAGCGTGCGCATTCTGCTTACCGGCGGCGCCGGTTTTATCGGATCGCACGTGGTCGAACATCTAGTGGCGCGAGGGCATGAGGTGGCCATAATCGACGATCTATCGGCCGGCAAGCGCGAAAACCTCCCCGCCGGAGCCAGGTTCTACGAGGCAGACATCCGATCCGGATGCGGGTGGATCTTCGAGGAGTTCAAGCCCGAGCTTCTCTCTCACCATGCCGCCCAGATAGACGTGCGCCGCTCCGTGCGCGAGCCGGACTTCGACGCTGACGTGAACATACTGGGCACCCTTCGGCTGGTGCAGAACTGCGTCGGATACGGCGTTCACAGGATCGTCTTCGCCTCGTCGGGGGGCGCCGTCTACGGGGAGCAGGAAGAGTTCCCGGCTACTGAAGATCATCCTCAGTATCCGGTCTCACCCTACGGGGTCTCGAAGCTCGCCGGGGAACGTTACCTCAACTTCTACAGCGTTCACTACAACCTTCCGTGTGTGGCGCTTCGTTACGCGAACGTCTACGGTCCTCGGCAAGATCCTCACGGGGAGGGCGGCGTTGTGGCGATCTTCTCCGCAAATCTGGCCGCCAATGAGGATTCGACCATAAACGGCGAGGGAGAGCAGACCCGCGATTACGTATACGTCGGTGACGTCGCCCGCGCCAACGTCCTGGCCCTGGAAGGCGATCCACCCCCCGGCGCGTATAACGTCGGGACCGGCGTCGAGACCAGCGTTAATCGGCTCTACGAACTAGCTAGCCGCATATCTGGGAGAAACCTACCGGCCAAATACGGACCGGCCAAGCCAGGCGAACAACTTCGCAGTTCTGTCGACCCCGCGCGCGCGAGTCGCGTTTTGAACTGGCGCCCAGAGGTGCCACTTGCCGTGGGACTCGAAGAGACGCTCCGGTCCTTCGGTGCGCTGTGATTAAGAAGCCGGTCCTGCTCTTGGGCAACGACCAACACGGCGTCCTCGCCGCCGTGCGCGCCCTGCGCGCCGCGCACTACGCCCCCTACCTCGCGGTTGACAAACCCGGAACTTACGCTGGCCGCTCGCGCGCTACGGTCGGAACTGTACGGATGCCCAATCCTGACTCCGATCTCGAGGGATTCGTCAGGACGCTCGCCGACGCCGCCCGGCGGCTCCGCGTCGCGGCCGTGTTGCCGAGCTCGGACAACCACTTCCTCGCCCTGGCCGGTCGCGAGGCCGACTTCGCGGGCATCGCTTTGGGCACCCCTTCGCGCGAGAGCGTCGATCAGTCCACCGACAAGGCCCTGCTCACGGAGCTCGCAGCGGCCGCGGGGCTACAGACACCGCCGACAGAGTCTATCCGCGGCGGCGAAGCGGTGAATGGGGTCGGCTACCCCGCGATCGTGAAGCCCTTGCGCAGCCGGGTCCAGAACCCGGATGGAACAGTATCTGCCTACTCGGCGCACTACGTCTCGGACGGGCAGATCGGGCAGGCGCTCGACAGCCTGGTAGATGGGGAAGGCCTCGTTCAACCTTACATACCAGGGGTGCTCGTCGGCGTCGCGGGGGTCAGCTGGGGGGGCGAGCTCGTTTGCGCGTTGCACCAGGCCTCGGTGCGAATCTGGCCGATGCCCGTGGGAGGAAGCGCGTACGCGGAGACGATCGCTCCGAACGCGGAACTTGAACAAGGCGTAGGGCGCCTGCTGCGCAGGATCGGCTGGAGCGGTCTTTTCCAGGTACAGTTCATTCGCGATTCGCGCGGCGAGCATTTCCTCATAGACCTCAATACCCGCATCTACGGTTCGCTCGCCCTCGCGACCGCCGCCGGGCTGAACCTGCCGCAGATCTGGGTGGATCTGCTGCTCGGTCAGCCACCTAAAGTGGGGGGCTACCGCATCGGCGTGGGCTTTAGGCAGGAGGAGAATGATGCACGAGCGCTCGCACGGCTGCTGCTCACGGACGGCGAACGCCGGAGCGCCCTCAGGGGGTTGTTGCCACGGCGTGGCACCGCCCACGCGATCTTCTCACTGCATGACCCGATGCCGCTGCTTACGAGCATGGCCAAGCTGATCAGGCTAGAGCGGACCAAGGACGCTTACGGAAGGCTGCTTAAGGTTCTAAAGCCACCGAAGTAAAGATCCCGGCTCCCGGACGCTGTCGTAGCGGTATCTTGGTCGCAACCTGGCCTTGGCAGGGAGCCGGTGGACGCGTATTTGGTCTTTTACCTTTTGGCCTTCGCGTTGATGCAGATAAGACCCTCTTGCCGGGTTTGCTTGGCTAGGACCGACTCATAAGACCACGTTGCTTACTCCAGAGTAACGCACGGGACCACGAAAGCCGAGAGGAGACTGGGAACCTTGCAGGGCTCCTACAAAACTGGCGCAGTACAGGCAGGCACCGCGTCGATCACGCCCATAACGCGCCTAGGTCCGCTTGTGAGACAGCGGGCTGGGTCCCGAACAGGAGCACTGGTCGTTCTCGGCTTGCTCTCGTCGGATATCCTGCTTGCGCTTGCGATGTGGCTTACGGCCCTCGCACTCCAAGGCGTGTTGGGACGCGGTTCGCTTTCGGAGATAGCCCTCGCCAGCGTCGTGCCTAACGTGGTCGCGTGGGTAGGGTTGCGCGCGGTGTTGGGTTTGTACCCGGGTTACGGGCTCGATCAAGTGGAAGAGCTGCGTCGGCAGACGTTCGCTTCGGGTGCTACCCTGGCGATAATCACGACCTTCGCTTTTGCATCCCGGGTCGGTGACGCGCTCACTCGCATACTCCCCTTTGCATGAGCTCTGGGCCTCCTGCTGGCGGCACCCGTGGTACGCCACTTCACCAAGCATGCGATGAGGAAGGCCGGCCTGTGGGGCAAACCGGTTGTGGTCTTGGGCGACCGGGAGCTCGGGTTAGGGGTGTGGGAGGCCCTGCGGAACGAGTGGCAACTCGGATTCAAACCCGTAGGTATCTTCGACGATCGCCCGGCTCCGGAGAAAGGGACCCTAAAGGACGTGCCCTACGGACGATCGCTGACCGATGCGGTGGCTATGGCTGAGGAGTACGCATTCGATACCGTCATCTTCACCATGCCTCGAGCGCGGCGGGAGCATCTGGACAAACTGATCACCCGTGCCGGGCGTTCCTTGCGCAAGAGACCAGTCTGGATGAGTGTTAGGATGCCGAACTGAAAAATGGTATCCGAGCGATGCCCGCGACGACAAGTAGGCCTTCGTGGACGCGTACCGTCTGCGGATGGGCCCGGGCATGCCAAACAGCTCTGCACGAGGACTTCCATGGGACGCGCCGCCGTGCAGCATTGGTTCCTTAGCGCCCTACACGCTACACGACCTGACAGCGGAGAGGGGAGGGATTCGAACCCCCGACGCCGAATCATCGGCGTGACGACTTTCAAGAAGCCGCCGCATTAGGCCACTCTGCCACCTCTCCGATCTCCATGTTAGCATCTTGCTCCTCGCCGTCGCTCTGACTCGCTTTGCGGCCCGTCATCGAGTATCTTTGCGGTTTGGGGTGTATCTTCGTGAAGCGTTCGAGTTGTAGGAGGTGCTCTTGTGTTAAAGTGCTTGGCGGTCCTTAACCAGGTTGCCGTCGTGCTCGGCTCCATAACTCTACTTCTGGCAAGCACAAGGAGCGGGCCGCTCACTAAACGCGAGATCGCCGTGACCTTGCTGAGCTGGTCGCTGCCGCTCAACGTCGGCCTCTTGGAGACGCTCTGGTTCGTAAGGCATCTCCTCCACAGGGGTAGAGCTCCCGAAGGTATAGACCAACCCGAAGCAGATAGTACAGGGCCGGAGCTGGCGACCGCGCACCTCGCGCTCGGCGTACTGGGCTTATCCGATTTCGCAGCATGTTCTGGTTCGCGACGGTCGTTGGTCAAACGGTCTTCTTGGGCGGCGTGGCTGTGGTACACGCCCGTGAGGTCTTCAAGGACAAGATGTACTTGTTCGACGTCCTGATGTCGCTGGCGCACGTCGGACTGTTGTGGATATACGATCCGCTGGAAGCCGCCCGGCCCTTGCCAGCAAGGCGACGTTGGTTCGGTGCGCGATCGTAAGAGGCAGGGTTGACCAGAAAGCGGACCGACGAACAGCGTGGGCCCTCGTTACCGCTTCTACCGAAGCCGCGCAGAATATCCTGAGTGCTTATCGGCCGAACGGTAAAGTACCGCCAAGAAGAAAGAACGCGGGGCCGACCTAGCGGCCCCGGACGTCCATTGTTGTCGATTCTACCTGTTTGTGTATCTAACGCAACACGACGAACGCATCCACGTCCACGCGCTTACTGCTGGAAGCCGCGTTCTTCGTACCCTGCGCGCGCACCTCCAAGGTGTGCTCGACCGTAGGATCGAGGCCCTTCTTAGCAAAAACCACCTTGCGTGGTTCGCCGGGTTTCGAGTACAGATCCACGGTGGTCTCCTTCGCGCCGTCCAAGTAGACGTCAGCCATGCCCCGGTCGCTATCCTTGAACGATACCCAGCCGACCTCGCTACCTAAGAAAGTGAACTTCGCTTGCTGACCGCCTGTGCCGCTTGTGTACTTCAGCGAGCCTCCATACGCGCTGTTGAAGCTCTGCGTGGGCCAAGTACCAGAGTACACGATGG
>Ga0126307_10002928_pt1 | contig 11617 bp, 16 predicted proteins | sample Plot28_FD_89955 | JGI IMG/M metagenome (GOLD analysis project Ga0126307, IMG submission 89955) | Serpentine soil microbial communities from UC McLaughlin Reserve, CA, USA - Plot28 | ecosystem: Environmental > Terrestrial > Soil > Grasslands | place: USA: UC McLaughlin Reserve, Lake County...
CCGATGCAGCGACGCACGTTGGTCGAGAGCGCTTTGCGTCGCTCTCGACGGGCCTGGAGCTGAGCAGCGCGGCGCGCGCGGCGCCGCGCGACGTGCCACTCGTCCAACCGCATGTCCGGCGGCACGTCGCAGTGCATGTATGAGAAGGCGTTCGTCATGCAGCGAGCCTCCCGCCGCGACGGCCGGCTCGCGTCCATGGAAGCCACCGGTCGAGGCCCCAGCCGGTCCCTAGTGGGGTGACGAGGGACCCGACCCGGGACCTGCCCGGACGAGAGCGCGCCGCTGCCGGAGGAAGCTCGCGGCATGGCTACCACCGTGCATCCCACCCTCGCCGAGGCGGTCGAGGAGACCGAGCCGCTCATCGGCTTCATCCCGGGATTCGGCCCACCGGCCGTCCTCATCCTCGGGCCCTGGGTGTTCCTCGCCCTCCTGCTGGCCCCGCCGTTCGCCGTCCTCGTCACCCTCGTCCTGCTGGTCGTCACGGCGGCGGCCGTCGTCGCGCTGATCGGCACGATCGTGGCGGCGCCGTTCCTGCTCGTCCGCCGCGTCCGCGGTGACCTGGCTCGAGGCCGGCGCGCTCCAGGCCGTCGCCCGCGTCGCGCGGCCGCGCGCGTTTCCGCCCCGCGGCTCGTCGCGGGGGAAGCACGATGAGCGTGTCCGTCGCCGACGCCGCGTCGTTCCACAGCGTGCGCCCGCGCCTGTTCGGCGTCCGCTCGTCCGTCTACAGCGCGGCCGACCCCGGCGACCGACGTGAGGTCCACCGGGCGCTCGCCGACGCGACCGACCCGGGCCTCGATCCGGACCGTCGCGCCTGGCATCGCGCGCAGGCCACGGCGACGCCCGACGAGGACGTGGCCGCCGAGATGGCGCGCTCGGCCGACCGCGCGAAGGGGCGTGGCGGGCTCGCCGCGGCCGCCGCGTTCCTGCACCGGGCGGCCGAGCTGACGCCCGACCCCGCCGTGCGCGTCGAGCGCTCGCTCGCCGCGGCCCAGGCGAAGCTCGACGTCGCCGACACCGCGTCCGCGTCCCGCCTGCTGGTCGCCGCCGAGCTCGAGCCGGTCGACGAGCTCCAGCGCGCGCGGCTGGAGCGGCTGGGCGCGACGATCAGCGGCGAGGGCCTCGCCGAGGTGGTGGCCGGCGCGGACGTCGTCGTCGACGTCTCCAACGCGCCCAACTGGAGCGACGACGCGGTGCGCGAGTTCTTCACCACGTCGACGCGCAACCTGCTGGCCGCCGAGCGCGACGCCGGCGTCGGCCACCATCTCGCGGTCTCGATCGTCGGCGCCGACCGCCTGCCCGCGAGCGGCTACCTGCGCGCCAAGGTCGCCCAGGAGGCCGAGATCGAAGGCGGGGCGGTGCCCTACACGATCCTGCGCTCCACGCAGTTCTTCGAGTTCCTGCCCCAGACGGTCGAGGCCGGCGCCGAGGGCGACACCGTGCGCGTCTCCGACAGGCTCATGCAACTCGTCGCGGTCGACGATGTCGCAGCGGCCGTCGCCGAGCTGGCGACCGGCGCGGCGGGCGGGCGCGTCGAGCTCGGCGGGCCGGAGGCGCTCGGCATCGACGCCTGGGCGCGGCGCCTGTTCGCCGCCACCGGAGACGACCGGAGGGTCGTCACCGACCCGCACGCGCGCTACTTCGGTACCGAGCTCGAGGGCGACGAGCTGACGACGGGCGACGGCGCCCGCATCGGCGCGACGGACTTCGACACGTGGTTCGCGCGCCGCCTGCACGCCGCGCGCCGCTGACCCGGCCCGGGACGGCTGCCACGCGCCTCACGGTCCTCGACGACCACGGAGCCCGCCCGCGAGCGAGCGCAGCAGGAAATACGGTGGTGCGACGAGGATGCCGGCGATCGCCACGGGAGCCGCGAGTGCGGCGACGATCAGGATCGCAGGCAGGATCAAGAGCAGGATCACGCCGGGAAGGGCCGTCACGAGCAGCGGCAACAGCAGGATCGCGGCCCCGCCGCCGAGGTCGACGGCCTCCGCGAGCATCTCCGCGCCCGTCGCGGAACCGGCCTGGCTCGCGCTGTGGTCGTTCTGCACGGTGCCTCCTTCAGCTGCGTCTACGGATCGTTGACTGCTCTGACACAGAGCGAGCCGCCCGTGTGACAGCCCGGAGGTCCGCGGAGGTGTCACACGCGGGCGTGCCGCCGTGTCTGGAGGGGTGAAGGCGACCCTCGACCCAAGGAATTGATCATGAGAGTGCTCGTGGCAGGAGCGACGGGAGCGATCGGAAAGCAGCTGGTGCCGCGCCTGGTGGCCGCGGGCCACGAGGTCCACGGCATGACGCGCAGCGAGTCGAAGCAGGCCATGCTCTACGAGCTGGGCGCTGTGCCGGTGATCGCGGACGCGCTCGATCCCGATCAGGTCGCGGACGCCGTGGGCAGGGCCAGGCCCGACGTGATCGTCCATCAGCTGACCGCCATCGGTCCGATCGACATGCGGCACTTCGATCGCGACTTCGCGCCGACCAACCGCCTGCGCACGAAGGGCACCGACCACCTGCTCTCCGCCGGCCAGGCGGTCGGGGTGCGACGGTTCGTGGCCCAGGGCGTGGCCGCCTATGGCGCGTACTCACGCACCGGTGGGCCGATCAAGACCGAGGAAGACGCGCTCGAGGTCGCGCCCCCGCGCGCGATGCGCGAGACGCTGGCCGCGATCCGTCACCTCGAGGCGGCCGTCCTCGGTGCGCGGAGCACCGAGGGGATCGTGCTGCGCTACGGCGTCTTCTACGGGCCCGGCACGTCGCTGGCGCCGGGCCAGGAGCAGTTCGAGCTGGTCCGCAAGGGCAAGTTCCCGGTGGTGGGCGACGGTGGCGGCGTGTGGTCGTTCATCCACGTCGCCGACGCCGCAGAGGCGACGCTGGCCGCGGTCGAGCACGGCAGCCGCGGCGTCTACAACGTCGTCGACGACGACCCCGCCCCCGTCGCCGACTGGCTGCCGGCGCTGGCGCAGACGCTCGGCGCCAAGAGGCCCATGCGCGTGCCACGATTCATCGGCCGGCTGGCCGCCGGTCAGGCCGGCGTGGTGATGATGACCGAGGTCCGCGGTGCCTCCAACGCCAAGGCCAAGCGCGAGCTGGGGTGGCGCCCGGCGCACCCGAGCTGGCGCCAGGGGTTCGCGTCGGTTGCCGATTCGGCAGCGGACGGCCCGCTGGCCTACGCAGCGGCATGACCGATCGCGAGCGACTGCTCGACGAGCTGCGGCCGGTCGCCTTCGCGATCGCCTACCGGATGCTCGGCAGCGTCTCCGAGGCCGAGGACGTGGTGCAGGAGGCGCTGCTGCGCGTGCATCGGGCGCTCGAGGGGGGCGAGCAGATCGCGTCGCCGCGCGCGTTCGTCGCCACCGTGACCACCCGGCTGGCGATCAACGCGCTGCGCGCGGCGCGCGCTCGTCGCGAGCACTACGTCGGGGAGTGGCTGCCGGAGCCGATCATCACCGACGGCGACGACGATCCGGCGCGGCACGCGGAGATGGCCGACTCGCTGTCGCTGGCGATGCTCGTGCTGCTGGAGAGCCTGTCGCCTGAGCAGCGAGCCGTCCTGGTGCTCCACGACGTCTTCGACTACGAGTATCGGGAGATCGCCGGGATCGTCGGCAAGAGCGCGGACAACGTCCGCCAGCTCGGCACCCGCGCGCGACGCCACGTCGAGGAGCGCCGGCCCCCGGTTCCAGACCACGCGCGAGCATCGCGAGGAGCTGGCGCGGCGGTTCTTCGCGGCCGCGGAGCAAGGCGATCTCGCCGGGCTCGAGGCCCTGCTGGCCCACGACGTGGAGCTGACCGGCGACGGCGGCGGCAAGGCTCCGGCGCTCGCGCGGACGCTGCGCGGGCGCAGCCGTGTCGCGCGTACGCTCATCAACTGGTTCCGCCTGGCCGCCCGGACTCCGGGCGTGTCGTTGCGCCGCGTCGAGGTCAACGGCGGGCCGGGGGCGCTCTATCTCGACGACCGGCAGCGGCTGATCAGCGTGTTGGCGCTCCAGATCGCCGGCGGGCAGATCACGGGCATCGGCGGCATCGTCAACCCCGACAAGCTGACGCACCTCGGACCGGTCGGCGACGTGCGATCGCTCCTGCGGTCGGCGCGATGACCCGTCGCGTCTCGCGGTTCAGCGCGCGGCGTCGGCGCCGCTGACGAACGCGAGCAGGCTCTCGTGGTCCTCGTGGCAGGCCGGGCAGCCCTGGAGATGGCCGCGCATCCCGGGCAGGCGGGCGTCGGCGTCGGCTCCGGCGAGCTCGAGGTCGACGTACTGGTCGAGCAGCTCGAAGCACTCCTCGCACGTCACCTCTGGCTCGTTCGGGCCCAGCAGTCTGGTTCTCAGGCTCATATCGTCCTCCCGCTGTCCTCGCCCACCGCATCGCGGAGCTTGCGGCGGGCGTCGTGCAGGGTCTTGTACAGCGCGCCTCGAGTCGTGTTCAGGCGCTCGGCGAGCACGTCGATCGGGACGCCGTTGAGCGCGAGCGCGGTGAACACCTCGCGCTGGTGCGGCGTCAGGGACGCGCGAACGGCTCGGCGGACCGCGTCGAGGAGCTCGGTCCCCTCGACGACCTGCTGCGCCGTCGGGCCGGTGGCGCCCGGCTCGGGAACCGAGTCGTCGTCGAGCGACACCTGGCGGCCCTGCCAGCCCCGGCGGCGCAGCTTGACGGCCGCCTCCAGCAGCACGAACTTGTAGGCCCAGGTGGTGAAGCGGCTCTCGCCGCGGAAGCTGTCGAGCTTGGAGAGGACCGCCATGCAGGCGTCGTCCGTGGCCTGCATCGCGAGGTCCTCCAGCTCGCCGTAGGGCACATGGCTGAGCGCCGCACGCCGGCGCTGGAGCTCGAACCGCGCGCCGCGCAGGAGCATCGCGTGCAGCCGCGCGATCGCCTCCTCGCGCGCCGGTCCGGCCGCGCTCAGCGCGGCGAGCCAGGCGCCCGACTCGTCTTGGACTCTGATCGCCATGCCCGGCCGAGGATAGGCGGGCGGTGGCACGGCCAGAGGCGTCGCCGTGAGTTGGGTCATCGATGTGTCTGCGTCACCAGGCCGCCGATTCTTACCTCGGCGGCCGAGCAGTGGCCGGCGCCCACACGGCGCCAGGGACGCCGCGCCCGCGGAGCCTCGGCCGGCTCGACGGCGATGTGCCGCACCGGGACGCCGGTGGCGCGCTGGGCTCGCCCGGCAAGGGCGAGGCCGAGCAGCGAACGGCGGCGTACGAAGAGCAGGATCTCGTCGGCGGCCACGGCGCTGAAGGCGTCCTCGATCGCCGCGAGCGGATCGGGGTCCCCGACGGCGGCGTGCGCGACGGTGAGGCAGGCGTGCTCGGCGAGCCCGGTCAGCCGCTCGAGCTGGCGTTCCGCGCACGGGACGCTGGCCGTCGGGTCTCCGACCCAGTCGATGCCGTGCAGCCACGCGGGGACGACGAGCGAGACGTCCGCGTCGCGGCTCACCTCCGCGAGCACGCGCTGCGGGTCGATGCTCCAGTCGGCGACGACGAGCACGTGGCGGGCGGTGGGTGTGGGGAACGAGTGGCGCATGAGGTCTCCGATCTCCGCTGTGGTGTTCGTTTGCGACCGCCGGCGTCTCGCCCTTACGAAGCCGATCGGCCATCCGCTCAGTGGTGCGAGTAAGAACCCGCGCCCCGCGGCTGCTAAGTGCACATGCATCGACTCGGAAGCCGACGCGCGAGCAGGCGAGAGCCCGGCGTGGCCCCTGCGGGTAGACGGCTCACGCTCGTGCTGGCACTTGCCGCGAGTGCTGGGATACACGCGGCGCTCGTTCCTGCGCATGCGGCCGGTACGCCGGTAGTCGCGGCGCTGTTCGCCGTTTCTGCGTTGGCGCTCGGCGGACTGGCAGCACTCGTCGATCGCAGCGATCGCCGGTGGCCGGTGCTCGCAGCGGCGCAGCTCCTCGGCTCACTGCTGGTGATCTATGCCGCGTCGCGCCTCGTCGTCGTGTGGCCGCTGCCCCATGTTGAGCCGGTCGACGCGATCGGCGCGATCACCAAGCTGCTCGAGGCGGTGGGCCTAGGGCTCGCGCTCAGCCTCCTGCACGCGTCCCAGGGCAGCCGTCGCACGCTGCCCTTCCAACGAGAAGGAGCTCGCCCATGAGTACCCCGACCCCAGCCCGCCGCCGAAGCTCGAGCCTGTCGCTTGCCGCGCTCGTGGCGACCGGCAGCGCCGTGCTCGCCCTGGCTCTGGCCGGCGGACATGCCGCCCAGGGACATTCCGGCCACGCCGCACACGTCAACAGGTCCGGCCCGGCTGCGCAGCACCTGGCTCTGCATGACGAGATGCGCCGCCTGTGGGAGGACCACATCACCTGGACGCGGCTGTTCATCGTCAGCGCGTCGGACGACCTTGCCGACAAGCAGGCCACCACCCAGCGCCTGCTCGACAACCAGCAGCACATCGGCGACGCGATCAAGCCGTTCTACGGCGACGCCGCCGGTGAGCGGCTGACCTCACTGCTCAGGGAGCACATCGTCGTAGCGGCGAACCTCCTCGCAGCGGCGAAGAGCGGCGACCAGGCAGGCGTCGAGCGCGAGACCTCGGCGTGGTATCGCAACGCCGACCAGATCGCCGACTTCCTGCACGGGGCGAACCCGCGCCACTGGGAGCGGTCGGAGATGCGCTCCATGATGCGCGAGCATCTCGACCTCACGCTGGCCGAGGCGGTGGCCCACCTGCAGCATGACTTCGGCGCCGACATCGCGGCCTATGACGAGATCCACCGCCAGATCCTCTCGATGGCGGACATGCTCAGCGACGGCATCGTCGCCCAGTTCCCCAAGCGGTTCCGATGACGCTTCGCGGGGCAGCTCGCGGCTACGACGTGAGCTGCCCCGCGACGATGCCGGCGATGGACGTCCTCGGATCGGATCCGGCGCGGCGCCGCGGCAGCCCGCCGATGTGGCGGGCCAGTTCGCGGCCCGCGATCTTGGTCGGCGGCCACCACAGGGCATGCTCCGAGGCCGCCGTGTTGTCATCCTCCGCTCGCTCGGGCTCGCGGCGCAGGAACGTGGTGTCGCGCTCAGTGAGCAGGACGCCTTGGAGCAGCGCTCGGCAGGGCTGTGGCTCGATGGCCGCGCCCGCCTGGGCGGCGATCGCCTCGGCCGCCGCGTCAGCCTGCTGGCAGGCCAGTCCGCCCTGCTTGATGGACGAGGTCGTGGCGTCGCCGGCCGCGTACACACCGTCCACTCCGGTGACCCGGCCGTGCCGGTCGACCGGCAGGAAGCCCGCTGCGTCGCGCGGAAGTCCGTTCACCGCGGGCCCGCCCGCTTCGGGCAGGGCGACGATCCGGTCCACCGTCAGTCGCTCGCCGCCGGGCTGCAGGTCGATCACGCCCGAGCGGGGAACGTCGGCGTGCACGCCCGTCAGTACCGTCACACCGGCGGCGTACAGCCGGGTGGCCAGGGCGTGGGAGACGTCGGGTCCGAACAGCGCCAGCGGCGCCGCCTCAGGCGTCACCAGCGTGAGCTCGCAGCTCTCGCCCACGTCGTAGGCGCGCTCGGCGGTCATCAGCGCCAGCTCGTAGAGCGGCACCGGCCAGGAAGCGCCGTCGGGCACGACGAAGGCGATGCGACGGACGTAACCGGCCTCGAGGTCCTGGACCAGGCCGTGCATGCGGTCCGCGGTACCCGGACTGCCGAAGGCCAGGACGTGCGGGTACGGGGCACGCTGGACCGCGCCGACGGCGACGAGCAGGGCGTCGTAGGCGATCGTCTCGCCGCCGTCGGTCGCCACCCGCCGCTCGGCCGTGTCGACCGACGCCAAGCGGCCGCGCCGAAGCCGCGCCCCGGCCCGGGACGCCAGGTCGGCGAGGGACTCGTGCGGCGTGTGCCCGGCCGCGAACGGCACGAGCACCGACAGGGCCTGGGTCGCGAAATGCTCGTCCGGCGCCAGGATCGTGGTGTCCACTCTGCCTTCGGCGACGCGCTGCAGCCGGAAGGCGGCCTCGAGCGCCGCGCAGCCGCCGCCTGCGATGAGGACCTCGAAGGGTTCCGAGCCGGACATCGTGATCACGCGGCGGCGGCCACGTCGTCCGCCGTCGTCGGTTCCTCGAGTGCGGATCGCGCTGAGCGCAGCGCGGCGCGAAGATCCTCGCCGCCGGCACGGTAGAGCGGTCCCTTTCGGTCGTTCACCAGACGGGCGGTGATCGCGAGCCCCTGTACGTCGACGGCCGCGCCGTCGCGGAGCAGCGGGACGAGCGACAGCACGTCGCCGGCGTTGTCGCGGACTTCGTCGGACTGCTGCCGGCGCTTGGCCGAGCGCAGATGTTGGCGCTGGCCGCGTGCCTCGCCGACCGCCTCGACGAGCCGATTGGCCATCTGGGTGCGCACGGCGTCGGAGCGGAGCTGGTCGGCCCGCAGGCTCAGCTCCTCGCTGCTCGCGGGATCGGCGCCCTGCGCGAGCGCCTCGTCGAGGGCGGCGCGGCGCCGGCGAGTGCGGAGACGAACCGCGAGGCCGGGCCGGGAGTCGGCGGGCAGTGGGGTGAAGCCATCGCGCATCTTGACGCTCCTCTGGATCGGAATGACGTCACTGACTCTGCCTCCGGAGTGGCTTCGGCTCCATGGGCGCCAGCACCGATCCGGCGTCCAGCGGGCACCCATGAGTCAGTCGATGACGACTCCAGGCGCGTCTAAGGTCGCGCGTGGTGGCACACGAAGGCGAGCAGGCTCGCGTGGTCTTCGCCGCAGGCGGGGCAGCCCTCGAGATGGGCGCGCATGCCGGGCACGTGCTCGTCGGCGCGTGCGCCGGCGAGCTGGAGCTCGACGTATCGGTCGAGCTCGTCGAAGCACTGCTCGCACGTGAGCTCCGGCTCGTCCGGTCCGAGCAGCCGAGCCAGAACGCGATCGGGATCTGTCGGGTTGGTGCGGGTCACGGTGCTGTGCTCTCCATATTCGTGTCGATGCCGAGGCCGCGGGCGGTCAGTGCGCTGCGAACCTTGCGCCGGGCGTCGTGGATGGTCTTGTAGAGCGCGCCGCGGGTGGTGTTCAGCCGCTCGGCCAGCACGTCGATCGGGACGTCGTTGAGCGTGACGGCGACGAGGACTTCGCGCTGGTGCGCCGTGAGGTCCGTGGCGATCGCTTCCTGGACGGCCGCGAGCAGCTCTCTGCTCTCGACGGTGTGCGCCAGGGTCGTGTCGCGATCCGCGATCAGCGTCCAGCTGTCGGGCTCGATCGGGACTTCGCGTCCCTGCCAGGCGCGGCGCCGGACCTTCACGGCCGCCTCGTAGAGGGCGAACTTGTAGGCCCAGGTGGTGAAGCGGCTGTCTCCGCGGAAGTCGGACAGCTTGTTCAGGATGGCGACGAGCGCGTCGTCGGCGCTCTGGTGCGCGAGGTCGTCGTAGTCGTTTCCGCGGATGTGCGGGAACGCGGAGCATCTGCGGTTGACCTCGAAACGAGCCCCTTTGAGAAGCAGCGCGTGGAGTTCGCCGATCGCGTCGTCGCGGTCGCGGGTGCCTGCGCGCAGGCGGTCGATCCATCCCTGCGACTCGGAGTCGAGTCGCACGGCGGGTTCGACCGAGCGGGGCGGAGCCGCGGTCAGCACGACCGGCGCTCGTCGTCGAGAGGGGCGAGGATGCGTGCCGCCAGCTCGGCGGGGCAGCCGCGGTCGATGAGGTTGAGAATGGCGTGCAGATCGTATGCGGCGTCGTGCGCCAGGGCCTCTGCGAGCGCCTCGCTGAAGCCGACCTCTCGCAGGCGGTGAATGCGCCAGGCCACGACTGGGTCGGCGCCCGCGGTCTGGATCGACGGTCCCCTGGCCGGTGACATGTCCTGTTAGTGCGGCCCGCGGCATGGTCCTTACCTGTGGAGCGCGTAAGACCGCGGCGACCGGCGACACCAAGAGGTCGTGAACACCACCACTGCCCACCAGACCTTCGCCATCGTCGGCGCGAGCCTCGCCGGCGCCAAAGCGGCCGAGACGCTGCGCGACGAGGGCTTCGACGGCCGCGTGGTGCTCGTCGGGGCTGAGCCCGAGCTGCCCTACGAGCGCCCGCCGCTGTCCAAGGAGTATCTCCGGGGTGAGAGCGATCGCGCGCAGATCCACGTCCACGACCCGAGCGTCTATGCGGATCGCGAGATCGAGCTGCGCCTCGGCGAGCGGGCCGTCAGCGTCGACCCTGGGCGCCGGGAGCTCGCGCTGGACTCCGGCGAGCGGCTCGCATACGACCGGTTGCTGCTGAGCACCGGTTCCGAGCCACGCCGCCTGACGATCCCGGGAAGCGACCTCGCCGGCGTCCACTACCTGCGCACGGTCGACGACTGCGACGTGCTGCGCGAGCGCCTGGAGGCCGGCGGCAAGCTCGTGGTGGTCGGCGCCGGCTGGATCGGCGCCGAGGTGGCCGCCTCGGCCCGCCAGCGGGGGCTCGACGTGACGCTCATCGCCAGGGGCTCGGTCCCGCTGGAGCCGGTGCTCGGGCCCGAGGTCGGGGCCGTCTACCGCGACCTCCACGCCGAGAACGGCGTCGAGATGCTGATGGGCAGCGGTGCGGCGGCGTTCGAGGGCGACCGCGCCGTGGAGCGGGTCCGCACGATCGACGGGCGCGTCATCGACTGCAACATCGTCGTCGCGGGCGTGGGCGCCCAGCCGCGCACCGAGCTCGCCGACGGGGCCGGTCTGGCGGTCGAGAACGGCATCCTCGTCGATGGACGCCTTCAGACGAGCGCACCGGATATCTTCGCGGCGGGCGACGTCGCCAACCAGCTTCACCCCTGCCTGGGCCGGCTCCGCGTCGAGCACTGGGACAACGCACTGCACCAGGGCCCTGCGGCGGCGCGCAGCATGCTGGGCTCCACCGAGGCCTACGCGCGCGCGCCGTACTTCTTCTCCGACCAGTACGACGTCGGCATGGAGTACTCCGGGCACGCCCGCGGCTCGGACGGCGTCGTCTTGCGGGGCGACCCGGCGAGCCGCGAGTTCATCGCCTTCTGGCTGAGCGAGGGGCGAGTCGTGGCCGGCATGAACGTGAACGTCTGGGACGTCACGGAGCCGATCCAGGCGCTGATCGCCGGCCGACGTCCGGTCGACGCCCGGCGGCTGGCCGATCCGACCGTGCCGCTGCTCGAGTCGATCGCCGGGGAGCACGTCGCAACCAAGGGGGCCTGACCGATGAACCGCCTGCAACGCCTGCACGACGTCGGAGTTTCGATCTGGTTGGACACGCTTTCGCGCGAGCTGCTGGAGACCGGCGACTTCGCCGCTCTGGTCGACGAGTCCGCGGTGACGGGAGCGACGTCGAATCCGACGATCTTCGCGAAGGCGATCACCGCCTCGGCGCGCTACGACGATCAGCTGCGCGAACTGGCCTTGGCCGGCACCACCGATCCGCGTGAGCTGTTCTTCGCGGTCGCGCTCGATGACGTGCGGGCCGCCGCGGCGATCCTGCGGCCGGCCCACGAGCGCAGCGGCGGCGCCGACGGCTTCATCTCCTTCGAGTGCACCCCCGACGTGGCCGACGACGCCGAGGCCACGATCGAGCAGGCGCTCGACCTCTGGCAGCGCCTCGCCCTCCCCAACGTACTCATCAAGGTCCCGGCCACGCAGGCCGGGGTCCACGCGATCGAGGAGCTCACCGCTCGCGGCGTGAACGTCAACGTGACGCTGCTGTTCGCGGTGCAGCGCTACGAAGAGGTGA
>Ga0126307_10002929_pt1 | contig 11614 bp, 8 predicted proteins | sample Plot28_FD_89955 | JGI IMG/M metagenome (GOLD analysis project Ga0126307, IMG submission 89955) | Serpentine soil microbial communities from UC McLaughlin Reserve, CA, USA - Plot28 | ecosystem: Environmental > Terrestrial > Soil > Grasslands | place: USA: UC McLaughlin Reserve, Lake County...
AAGACGGAGCGCGTGAACATCTCCTCGTCGGGTTCCGAGGCGAACGCTGAGACGTTCCGAGGCGCGATCAGCGGCGACGGGCGCCGCGTCGCCTTCCGGTCCCGGGCGACGAACCTGGTCGTACGCGACACGAACGACGCGCTGGACGTCTTCGAGCACGACCGCGACACCGGCCGAACGAGGCGGATCAGCATCGCCTCGACCGGGGTGCAGGCCGACGGACGGGAGTTTCCGGCGTCGGCGCGCCGGGGCTCGTTCATGTCGCGAGCGTTCTTGAGCACAACCGGCCGCTACGCCGCGTTCGGGTCTCGTGCGCCGAACCTCGTGCCCAAGGACACGAACGACGCCGCCGACGTCTTCGTCCACGACGTCAAAGCGGGGCGGACGGCGCGCGTCAGCGTCTCGGCCGCAGGAGCGCAGGCGAACGACGACAGCTACGTGGTCGGGGTGAGCGGCAATGCATCCGTGATCGTGTTCGTTTCGAACGCGAGCAACCTCGTGCCCGGCGACACGAACGGACGCCAAGACGCGTTCGTCCGCATGCGTGCGCTCGCGGGGAACGCCACGCCGTGCGTCTGGCCCGAGGCGCCGTCGGCCTGAACGTGCCCGTCGACGTCGTGACGGAGATAGAAATCGAGCGTCCTCGCGCGGACGTCGCCGCCTACGCGGCAGATCCCGACAACGCGCCGGAGTGGTACGACAACATCGACAGCGTCGAGTGGAAGACGGAGAAGCCCGTCCGCGACGGCTCTCGCGTGGCGTTCGCTGCGCGTTTTCTTGGTCGCCAGCTCGCGTACACCTACGAGGTCCGCGAGCTGGTGCCGGACGAGCGCCTTGTGATGAGCACCTCCGAGGGGCCGTTCCCGATGGAGACCACCTACGAGTGGTCCGATGCCGCTGCCGGGACTCGGATGACCCTGCGGAACCGCGGTGAGCCGGCGGGCTTCGTCAAGGTGGCCGGCCCGCTGGTGGCCGGCGCGATGCGCCGCGCGAACCGGAAGGATCTCGCGCGCCTGAAGCACCTGCTGGAACAGCCGGGCTGACCCACTCCCTTCGCGGCGCCGACCGGTGCTGCGGCGAGCGTAAGGAATCGTGCCCGAGCCGGTTGTACGGGCATGAGCGAACACACCGCACATCTCAGCGCACTTCCCGTCGACGAGCTCTGGCTGCTGGACTGGGTCGACGAAGGCGTAGCGGCACTCGAGCGCTACCTCGGCAAGCACGCCGCTTTCGCGGCTTTCCTTGCAAGCCGTGACGGCCTAGACTCGATCGATGGCGACGGCGCCGCCCAGCGCTGACGCCGTCCTCGTGCGACGGCTTCACGAGCGCGACCGGACGGCGTGGGCCGAGCTCTACGAAGAGTTCGGCCCACGCCTTCGGCCGTTCGCGTTCCGGCTGACGGGCAACGTCCATGACGCGGACGACCTCGTGCAGGAGACGTTTGTCCGCGCGCTGCCGAGGCTCGATCGCCTCGACCCGGAGACCGTCGACCTCGGCCCGTACCTCTTCACGACGCTCCGCAACCTCTTCCTGAAATCCGTCGAGCGCGGTAAGCGCGCGGAGCCGGTGGCCGAGGTTCCCGAGCCCCGGGCGCCGGCTCCGATCGAGGACGACCCCGAGCGGAGCACACTCCTCCACCGACAGCAGGAGGAGGTGCGCGTCGCCAACGCGCGCCTCGCGCCGCGTCAGCGCCTCGTGCTGGCGCTGCGGGAGCTCGAGGACCGCAGCTACGCCGAGATCGGCGAGGTCGTAGGGCTGAAGGAGAACGCGGTTGCGCAGCTGATCTCCCGGGCGCGTGAGAACCTGCGCACCGAACTGCGGCTCGCGCAGGTAGATCCGGAAAGCCTGCCCGAGGAATGCCGCGGCTTCCTACCGCTGCTCTCGCGACATCTCGACGGGCAGCTCCGCGGGGCGCAGCTCGAGCAGACGCTCTCGCATCTCGAGGGATGCGAGCGGTGCCAGGACACGCTGCTCGCGATGGAAGAGGCGCAGCGGCGGTACCGGATGCTCCTGCCGCCGCTCGGGGCCGACGACGGGCAGCGCGAGCGGATCGAGGCGGAGCTCACGTCTGCGGGGTATTGGTCCCCGCACGCGCGCGGCGCCCTCGCGCTGCGCGGGCGCCGCGCCGTCATCGCCGCGTCGGTCGCGCTGCTCGCGGTCGGCGGCGGCGGCGTCGGCGCTGCGGTCCTCGCGACGGGACGAGCGCCTGCTCCGCTTCCAGACGTTCCGTCGGCGACCGCCGAGCCGGCAGCGGCGACGACCGTAGCTCCTCGGGAGCGCAGCAGCGCCAAGACGATCGCGCCCGCGAACACGGCGAGCACCGTCGCCACGAAGGAGAAGCCCGCCGCAACGACGCCGACCGCGGGCGTCACCGGCTCGACGGCGCCGACGACGGCGAGCAAAGGCACCGAGGCCGCGCCCGCGGCGAGGCCGCCCGCGCCGAAGCCGAAGCCCAAGCCGGCCGAGGCGAAGCCGCCGGCGCCGAGTCCGGAGCCCAAGCCGCCAAAGGCGAAGCCACCCGCCTCGACGCACCCGGAGCCGAACGTCGAGCCGCCGGTTGTGCCTGCGACGACCACGGCGCCGGATACGACGGCGCCGACGGTGGCGATCACCGGCCGGCCGGCGGCGCAGACCGCGAGCAGCGAAGCGTCGTTCTCGTTCCGCGCGAATGAGGCCGGGGCTTCGTTCGCGTGCAGCCGCGATCGCGGCGCTTTCGCGCCGTGCTCGAGTCCCGCCGCCTATCACGGCCTCGCCCCCGGCGCGCACTCGTTCGCGGTCCGCGCGCGCGACCCCGCCGGGAACACGGGCTCGCCGGCCGTGGCGACGTGGACGGTGCTGCCGCCTCCTGACACGACGGCGCCGACCGTCACGATCGTCTCGGCATCACCCCGCGGAAGCGACGTCACGTTCGGCTTCACATCGTCCGAGCGCGGCTCCACGTTCGGCTGCTCCCTCGACGGCGGCGCCTTCGACCCCTGCACGAGCCCCCGCTCGTATTCTCGCCTCGCGCCCGGCGGCCACACGTTCGCTGTGCGCGCGACCGACGCCGCGGGGAACACGGGCGGCGCCGCGACCCACGCGTGGACGATCGCGCGGCCGTTGCCGGACCTCGTCGTCTCCGCTCTCACCGAGACGAGCTTCACTGTGACGAACACTGGAACCGCCGCGGCCGGCCCGTTCGTCGTCAGCGTCACGCTGGTGGGCACCTTCACGATCTCCGGGCTCGCGCGGGGACAGTCGGCCACCCGCACCTGGTCGGCCTGCCGGCGCGGCACGCTCAGCGCGATCGCGGACCGCGGTCGCGCGGTGGCGGAGTCGAACGAGGACAACAACGCTCGCTCACTCGTCAGCGACTGCTGACCGGACCGTAAGGAACCCCGCGCGAGCGGGTTGTACGGGACACACGACCCGACCGAAGGAGGTCATCGATGTTCCGCACGACCCTCATCGCCCTTGCCGCAGCCGTGTCGGTAGCGGCTCTTGCCGGGAGCGCGTCGGCGCTTCCGGGGCCGATGTCGCCGCCGATCGGAGCGAGCCCGTCGCTGACGCGCATCTTCCGTGGCGACGACGGCGGCGCCCTCTACCTGCGCCAGCTTGGCAACAAGGTCTACGGCTTCGGCGAGCATCCGGGCCGGCGCTACGCGTACGTCGTCAGCGGCTCGATCAGCGGCGACCGGATCACCGGGTCGTGGCGCGACGTCCCGAAGGGCACGCGCAGGGACAACGGCTCGCTCTCCTTCCGCGTGTCGCAGCTCGGGGCGAAGCTCACTCGCACCGGTGGCGGCGACCTCGGTCCCGAGACGTTCGCGGGCGTCTCGCCTCTTGCGATTCCGTGGGCGAACTCGCGGGCGGCGGGCTTCCAGGAGCTGAGCGACACCGACCTCGACGGCGCGTTCGTCGACCCGGACGACAACCACTACTACGTGCGCGAGACGTCGTCGTCGGTCGTCTCCGTGGCGGAGCAGAACTTCCAGCCGGACGGTCGCCCCGACTGGGTGACGGTGTTCGACGGGAAGCGGAACGCCAACGGCAGCCTCTCCGGAACGTGGGTCGACGTCCCGAAGGGCGTCTTCACGCGCTCCGGCACGTTCTCGGGCACCGTCGTCGCAGGCAAGCGGGAGGTCAAGCTCGTGCAGAGCCTCAGCCGCAAGCGCCTGAAGCCCAACTACGCGATCGACTGGGACACGTTCAGGGACCAGATCGCGACGAGCCTGAACGGGAAAGCGGTCGGTTACGCGTTCGCGATCGCGCACCTCGGATCGGTCGTGCGGTCGGGCGCCGGCGGCGCACGCCGGCACCGCATCGACGGCGTCCGGAAGCCGTTCACGGTGAACACGGTGGCGCAGACCGCGAGCACCGCCAAGACGATCAACGCGGCGGCGCTCATCAAGGCGCTCCACGAGCGCGGGCTCACCGTCGAGGCGAAGGTCGCGCCGTTCCTGCCCTCGTGCTGGGAGAAGGGCAAGGACGTCGGCTCGATGACGTTCCGACAGCTTCTGAACCACACGAGCGGACTGCCGATGGGCAGCGGCTGCGATGCCGATCCCTACGCCTGCCTCGTCAAGATGATCAAGGAAGGGCGCACGCAGCCACGCACCTACGCATACAACACGCACGCATACGACCTGCTCCGCTTCCTCGTTCCAATGGTGGACGACCTCGCCACGGGCACCGCGTGGTTCGACGGCTGGGAGTGCAAGAACACCGGCGGCATCCTCAACAACAAGATGTCCGAAAAGTTCGTGCGGTACATCCTCCACGAGCTGCTCGACCCGATCGGCGTCGACGCGGGCTTCTACGGCGACCCCGAGGTCAGCGACGTTGCCCTGAACTACGACTTCAACAACGGTCAGGGCGTAACGCTCGAGGGGGAGGCGCCGCGCCTCGACTTCTTCGAGCGGGCCGGCAGCGGCAAGATGATGATCTCGGCGCCCGAGTACGCGCAGTTCCTCAGCGCGCTCGAGGGCGGCGAGATCATCCCGAAGCAGCTCGTCGATCAGATGCACGGGACGTCGAACGACCGCCTCGGGTTCGACGGCACCTACGGCGGCAACGCCGGCTCCTACTTCGTCAAGGGCGGCAGGTGCCACGCCTTCGACTCGCCGAAGGTGCGCAAGTGCCAGACGATGGCGATCGTCTTCCCGAGCGACATCCAGGCGTATGTCACGGTCAACTCGACCAACAACACGTACTCGGGCGGGCTCAACGGTGTGCTGGGCCGCGCGTTCGACGCGGCACTCAAGAGCTGAAAACGCAGCAACGATCGGCCTCCGACGGGGCCTGCGCGAGCGGGCCCCGTCGTGCTTCGGGCGCTCGAGCCCACGGATCGTCCGCCGGTGACGGCGCACACGCGCCGGACGGCGTGTCGCTCAGCGGCAGTAGTCGTTCGCAGGCGTGGAGCCGTCCCAGGCGAGGCCCGCGCCGGAGAGGCCGCGGACGGTTGTCGTGTAGCACCCGCTCATCACTTGCGACGACGACGTGTACACGGCACGACCGTCCGAGGCCGTCTGCACGGTGGCGGACGCGAATGCGAGGCCGTTGCGGTTCGTCGTGAATGCGAGCGACGCGCCCGGCACACGCTGGTCGTCGCTGGTCCGTACGACGGTGAAGGTGACTACGAGGCGCTTCTTCGCGACGGCGTAGGCAATCGACGCTACCCGGAGCTTCGGCGCAGTGACGACGACCGGCGCGCTCGCTGTGACGTCACCGGCGCTTGCGACGACCGCGCCCGAGCCGCCGACGGCGGCGCTCGCGGCGAAGGTCGTCGACACGCCGGTCGCCGTCGACAGCGTTCCGGGCGTTCCCGCCAACAGGGACCAGGCCGGAGTGACCGCAACGGCGTTGCCGTACGCATCCGCGCCTGCCGCGCTGAATGCTCGCATCGCTCCGGCCGCGACCGTCGCGGACGGCGGCGTTAGCGCGAGTTGTGCGAGCGGGGCGGCCGCGATGGTCAGCGTCTGCGCGGCCGAGACGCGGCCGGCCGAGCTTGCGGAGAGCGTTGCCGTTCCCGCACGCGTGTCGCGGTAGAAGAAGGTCGCGCTCGTCGCGCCTGCCGGAACGGTCACGTCGAGTGTCTGCGTCCACGGGCCGTCGGCTGCGGGCGAGAACGCGCCCTGGGGCGAGCCCGTGGAGAGGCTCACGGAAACCGGCGTCGCCGCGGCGCGCTCGACTCCGGCGACCTGCAACTGCACCGTCAGCGCCTGGTCGCTGCCCGCGGTTCCGGTCGCCGGCGCCCCGACGAAGCCGAGCGCGGACGGCGCCCAGGTCGCGAACGTGTCCCACGCGTGGTTCAGCCACGCGCCGTCGACGGCGGTCGAGCACCACGCGTTCCAGCCTTCCGGCGCGCAGGCTCCGACTCCCGGATCCGCGGGATCGACATCGCTCCCGGAGTCGCGGATCGCCGGCCCGAGCCGGTCGAGGACGTAGCCCGACTGCGTCGCGAAGTCGGCCGACGTCATCCCGGACGGCACCTTCGGCGCCCACGCGAACCCGAACCGGTCGACCGCCGAGCCGCTCGCCGGTTGCAGGGACCGCAGCGCATACGTCTGCGCCGAGACGTAATCCTGCATCTGCGCATACGGCACCGCTGTCCAGCCGTACGCCGAATCCCATTGCCACGCCGAGTTCGCGAGCGGGTTGTACGAGGCGCGGAGGAAGTCACGCGCCGGAGCGACGGCGTCAGGGGCGGCGTTGACGAGCGTCAGCTCGTGCGCCAGATACGACTTCAACGCGTCGCGGCGCTGCGCGAGCGAGGCACCGGGCGCCGCGTAGTTGCGCACGTCGCCGTAGACCTCCTGTGACCAGTCGCTGACGTACGCGGACATGTCGCTCCAGAAGGGTGTGTCCTCGAACCAGGCCTGCAGGTTCGCCTTGTAGACGGAGAGGTACGTCCCGGACTGGCTGAAGCCCGTGATCAGGACCGCGCCCTTGACGCGCGGTCCCGTCCCGTCGCCCTCGTACAGCCCGCGCACGAGCTCGCGCACGTTGGCGCGCGCGTCGCCGTCGCCCCGGCGAACGGCCGTGGAGAACTCGTTGACCGACCAGCTGTCGCCGCTCGCGAGATCGAAGCCCGATGCGGCCATCCGACGCCGCGCCTCCACACCCGCCGCGTACCAGCTGCCGCCGTTGTTCGCGACCCACGTCGTCCAGGCGTTCATGTGGATCTCGGCCAGGACGTGGAAGTTCGGTCCGAGTGCGCGGATTCGCCACGGCTGGTCGTAGCGGAACGTCGTCTTGTCGGCGACCAGCGGCGGGATCGAGATGGAGTATTCGGCGCACGGCGAAGCCGCCGCGGCGAGCTTCGTCGCGAGGCGGAGCCAGTCGCTGGCGGTGTAGAAGACGGCGCGGAGCGGTCGGCAGGAGGACGCGGTGCGCGTGCTGTATGCGCGGGGCCGTTCGATCAACTGCTTCCAGAGCTTCGCAGTCTTCACGGGCTGCAGCGATGGCACGGGCCCCTTCGCGGCGGTGGCCGGCGCCGCGGACGCGAGCGCGCAAAGAGCGACGACTGCGACGAGCAGCCGACGAGCGGTCGACGGCGAACGTTCGTTCATGATTGATACCCCCAACGACTTCGGACCCGCGCGCAGAGTATCCGCGATCGGCGCGGTCGTCGGCTGCCCGCGTCGTCTGCCTTTCCGAGACGGGAGCGACTCCACGTCGGCATCCTTTCGCGATGCCGACGGCAACCAGGGCGCGCACGATCGCGGGCACATTCGTCGCCGCGGTGTTCCTGCTTCCGCTCGCGATGATGGTCAGCGGCTCGCTCCGGCGCGCGGGCGCGCCGCCGCCGCGCACGCCCGAGCTCGTCCCGGATCCGGTCTCGCTCGAGAACTACGGCGCCGCGCTCGACATCGTCGACCTCGCGCGCCACGCGCTCAACTCGCTGCTGGTCGCGGCGATCGCGGTGCCGCTGACGGTGCTGGTCGCGTCTTGGGCAGGCTTCGCGCTTTCGCAGCTTCGCGGTCGAATCGAGAATTCGTTCGTCGCGCTGTCGTTCGCGGCGCTGATGGTGCCGTCCACGGCCCTCCTTGTTCCCCGCTTCGCGATCTTCCGGACGCTCGAGCTGACGAACACGTACGTCCCGCTGATCGCGCCCGCACTGATCGGCACCTCGCCGTTCTACGTCCTCATCTACTGGTGGAGCTTCCGCCGTGTGCCGCGCGCGCTGTTCGACGCCGCCGCGATCGACGGCAGCACGCCCTTCCGCACCTGGCGTGTCGTGGCGATGCCGCTCGTGCGCGGGACGACGGCGGCAGTCGCGCTCTTGGCGTTCATCTTCACGTGGGGTAACTTCCTCGATCCGCTGATCTACCTCTTCGACGCACGACTGTTCACCCTGCCGCTCGGGCTCAGGTCGTTGGCCCAGCTCGATGCGGCGAACTACCCCGTACTGCTCGCCGGAGCGGTCTTCGCGACGGTGCCCGTGGTGGCGGCGTTCGTCGTCGCGCAGCGGTTCTTCCTTCACGAGAACAGAGGAGTGGGATGGCTCGGACACTGAAAACGCTCGTGCTCGCCGTGCTGGTGCTCGCCGTCGCGACGTCGTGCGGAGGGTCGGGCTCCGGCGCGAAGGGGAACGTCGACTTCCTCGTATTCGGCGACCCCGAGGAGCTGCAGGCGTACCGCAACATCATCGCGGAGTACGAGCGCGAGAACGAAGGAGCCGAGGTCAGGCTGATAGAGGCGAGCGACCGCGACGACCTGATCGCGCGGCTGTCGACGTCGTTCGCGGGCGGATCGCCGCCGGACCTGTTCCTGATCAACTACCGCTTCTACGGGCAGTTCGCATCGAAGGGCGTGCTCGAGCCGGTCGAGCAGCGCGTCGAGGACTCGGACGCATTCGAGCTCGACCACTTCTACCCGCAGGCCGTGAACGCGTTCCGCTGGAACGGCGAGCTCACGTGCATGCCGCAGAACATCTCGAGCCTGGTCGTCTACTACAACCGGGATCTCTTCAAGCAGTACGGCGTGGCCGAGCCGCGCGCCGGCTGGACGTGGAACGAGCTCGTCGACGCCGCCGCGAAGCTGACGAAGAACACGGACGGCAAGGGCCGCTACGAGCTCTACGGGCTCGGGATCGAGCCGTCGATCATCCGGCTCGCGCCGCTCGTCTGGTCGAACGGCGGCGACATCGTCGACGCGCAGAACTCGCCGACGCGGCTCACGCTCGACTCGTCGGAGGCGCTCGAGGCGATGCAGCTCATGTTCGACCTGCGCGGCACGCACGGCGTCATCCCGACCGAGCAAGACGTCGAGTCCGAGGACGACGAGGCGCGGTTCATGAACGGCCGGCTCGCGATGCTCTTCTCCTCGCGCCGGTCGACGCCCGTCTTCCGCACGATCGAGTCGTTCGACTGGGACGTCGCGCCGATGCCGGTCGTCAGCGAGCCGGCCGGGATTCTGCACTCGGACGCGTACTGCATGACGAAGGGGTCGAGCAACAAGGACGCGGCCTGGTCGTTCATGGAGTTCGCGCTCGGCGAGGACGGGCAACGCATCGCGGCTCGTACCGGCCGGACGGTTCCGTCGCTCCGCAGCGTCGCCAACTCGGAAGCGTTCCTCGACCCGTCCGCCAAGCCGCGGAGCTCCCGCGTCTTCCTCGACGCGATCCCGAACATCCGCAACGTGCCGACGGTCTCAACCTGGCCGGAGATCGAGGACGCGATCGAGGGCCACCTCGAGCAGGGGCTGTACGAAGGTGTCCCGCCGGAGGAGGTCGCACAGAAGGCGATCGCGGAGACGACGCCGCTGTTCGCCCGCGCCGAGAATTGACCGACCGGGGGCGCCACCTCCTCCTGCTGGCGCCGTACGCGCTCGGACTGACCGCCCTCGTGTTCCTGCCGGGGGCGGTCACGTTCGGGCTCTCGCTGACCGAGTACGACCTGATCCGCTCGCCGCGGTTCGTCGGCCTCGACAACTTCCGCGAGCTCTGGGGAGACGAGATCTTCGAGCGGGCGCTGCGGAACTCGCTCCACTTCGCCGCGTTCGGGGTGCCGTTGCGCGTGCTCCTCGCCCTGGGGCTCGCGTTGCTGCTGCACGCGCGCTTCCGCGGCGTGACCTTCTTCCGTTCGTCGGTCCTCGTGCCGACGGTCGTGCCGGAGATCGCCTACGGCCTGCTCTGGCTGTGGTTCTTCAACCCCCTGTACGGCCCGGTCAACCTCTTCCTCGACCTGGGCGGCGAGCCCGAGCGCACGTTCTGGGGCGCGCGGCTGCCGCAGTGGCTGACGAACGGCGGCGATGCGCGCGCCGCGATCGTCGTGATGAGCCTGTTCACGATCGGTGAGCTGTTCGTCGTCCTGCTCGTCGCGCGGCAGGCGATTCCGGGCGAGCTCTACGAGCTGGGAGAGACGGAGGGATCGTCGCCGATGCGGACGTTCGCGACGCTGACGCTGCCGCTGCTGGCGCCCGTCTTGCTGCTCCTCTTCTGCCGAGACACGATCTTCAGCCTGCAGGCGACGTTCGTCCCGGCGCTCGTCGTCACCGGCGGAGGGCCGCCGCCGTACGAGACGACGTACCTGCCGCTGTTCGTCTATCGCAATGCCTTCGAGTACCTCCGCTACGGCTACGCCTCGGCGGCGACGGTCGTGATGTTCGCCCTGACGGCGCTGATCGTGCTCGTCCAGTGGCGGATCTTCCGTCGCTGGCGCGCCGGGTTTGCGGGGTAGCCCGGTACGCGTTCGTCCCGCGTACGTACCAGGCAGGACGGTACTCACGTTCCCGCCGTGGGTGGGAACGTCTCGGCCGCGGCTCGTATAGCGTCCGAGGCTCCCGCGAACGCCCACGCAAGGAGGCTCCGATGCAGCAAGAGACGGCCACACCGTCCGCGATCGGCGCCCGGACGACGCCGCCGTTCCGGGCCGATCACGTCGGCAGCCTGCTCCGTCCGCGAAGGCTCCTGAAGGCCCGGGACGACTTCGCCGCCGGCCGGATCGATGCCGCCGAGTTGCGCGCGCTCGAGGACGACGCGATCCGCGACGCGGTGCGAAAGCAGGAGGACGCGGGCCTGCAGGCGACGACCGACGGCGAGTTCCGCCGCGCGTCGTGGCACATGGACTTCATCTACCAGCTCGACGGGATCACGAAGGAAGCCGGCCACATCGCTGTCAAGTTCTTCAATGTGGACGGGGAGATCGAGTTCACGCCGGCGGCGCTGCACGTCGACGGGAAGCTCGGCGTCTCGCGGACGATCTTCGGCGACGACTTCGGCTTCCTCCAGGCCGCGGTGACGACGACCGTCCCGAAGCTGACGATCCCGTCGCCGAGCATGGTCCACTACCGCGGCGGCAAGGCGGCGATCGACCCGAACGTCTACCCGGAGCTGGACGCGTTCTGGGGCGACCTGACGGCGGCGTACGCGGAAGAGGTGCGCCGGCTCGGCGAGCTCGGCTGCACGTACCTGCAGTTCGACGACACGAGCCTCGCGTACATGAACGACCCTCACCAGCGCGAGTACATCGCCTCGATCGGCGGCGACGCGGAGCACCAGCATGTCGAGTACATCCGCCACATCAACGAGTCGCTCGCGCACCGTCCCGACGGCATGAGCGTCACGACGCACATGTGCCGCGGCAACTTCCGCTCCGGATGGGCCGCCGAAGGGAGCTGGGACTTCGTCGCG
>Ga0126307_10002930_pt1 | contig 11605 bp, 7 predicted proteins | sample Plot28_FD_89955 | JGI IMG/M metagenome (GOLD analysis project Ga0126307, IMG submission 89955) | Serpentine soil microbial communities from UC McLaughlin Reserve, CA, USA - Plot28 | ecosystem: Environmental > Terrestrial > Soil > Grasslands | place: USA: UC McLaughlin Reserve, Lake County...
GGCCTAGCACTGTCGTGCGGGCGGCGCGACACGCGCTGCTCCACACTGGCAACTGGCTACGAGTGCCCGTACGTACCGCTGAGGTTGCGGACCTCACGAATCACCACGGGCAGCGTCTTGAGGTCGTAGACCCGGCCGAGGCGCACGTCGGCCAGCGTGGCGATGTAGCGCTCCGACGCCGGGTTCGCGGCGATCCAGACGTCGACGAGCTCGTGTACGTCTGCGTCCGCATCGCCGTCCTCCAGGACGTCGGAAGTCAACGTCCTGTGCAGGCTGCTCAGGTCGTCGCGCAGCGCGGCACGTGCGAGAGCGGCCCAGCGGTCGGAGCGTGGTAGCGCCACGATCTGGTCGCGGACCCAGTGGAGTTGGAGCTCGCTGCCGAGGTAGAAGTGCACGGCCGCTACCGCCTCGACGTCCAAGCCGGTCTCGTGGGAGACCTCAACGATGTCGAACGTCGAGGACATCGTCGCGAGTCCCGCGACCCGCGTGGACAGGTCCATCGGCACGCCGGCCTCGCGCAGCTCGTCGGCGCGTGCCGCCAGCGGCTTGGCGTCCACCGGCGCCAGCAGCCGCGCGACCGAGTCGTACAGCGTCGCCGCACCGGGCGCGAAGTACTCCACGGTCTCGGCGATGGGAAGCGGGCGCCGGCGGTTTCGCAGAAGCCAACGGGTGCCGCGCTCGAGCAGTCGCCGGCCAGCCAGCAGCATCTCGCTCTGCGTTTGCGCGCTCACACGGTTGTCGAGCTTCTCGATCTCCGCCCACTGCTCGCGCATCCGGAAGACCTCGCGCGCCGCGCTGTAGCACCGCGCGATGTCCGAGGCTGTCGCACCGGTCTCCTCGCAGAGCCGGAACGTGAACGTCGACCCGCCGCCGTGCACGATGTTGTTGACGACCTTCGTGGCGGTGATCTCGCGCCACAGCCGGTGCTCGCGCATGCGGTCGCGGAACTGGTCGGGCAGCGGGTCCGGGAAGTAGCACTCCAGCTCCGCCGACAGGTGGGGGTCTTCGGGCACGTCCGAGTCGAGCAGCTGGGCGTAGAGCTCGATCTTGCTGTGCGACAGCAGCGTGGCCAGCTCAGGTCGAGTCAGCCCGAGATGATCGTGCTTGCGCGCGGCGATCGTCTCGTCGTCGGGCAGCGCCTCGAGCGCGCGGTCGAGCACCCCCGCCTGCTCGAGCCCATCCATCAGGCGCGCGTGCACGTCGAGCATGCTGGCCGCGTTGACCTCCGCAAGCGTGATCGTTTCCGTCTGCTCGTACGTGTCCTTCAGGACGAGCTCGGAGACCCGCTCGGTCATGTCGGCCAAGAGCGCGTTGCGCTGCTTGACGGTCAGGTCGCCGCCGGCCACCGCGGCGTCCAGCAGGATCTTGATGTTGACCTCCTGATCCGACGAGCCGACGCCCGCCGCGTTGTCGATCGCGTCGGTGTTCAGGCGCCCGCCGCCGAGCGCGTACTCGATCCGCGCCCGCTGGGTCAAACCCAGATTCCCGCCCTCGCCGACTACGAGGCAGCGCAGATCGCCGGCGTCGATCCGAACGCCGTCGTTCGACTTGTCGCCGACGTCCGCATGGCTCTCCTCGACCGCCTTGACGTAGGTGCCGATGCCGCCGTTCCAGAGCAGGTCGACCGGCGCCCGCAGGAGTGCACGGATCAGCTCGTGCGGTGTGAGCGCATCCGCTTCGATGTCCAGCACGCCGCGGGCCTGCGGCGGCAGGCGGATCGACTTGGCCGTGCGCGGGTAGATGCCACCGCCCTCGGATATGGCGTCTGGGTCGTAGTCGGCCCACGACGAGCGCGGCAGCTCGAACAGCCGGCGGCGCTCCTCGAAGCTGCGCACGGGTTCGGGGTCCGGGTCGATGAAGATGTGCCGGTGATCGAAGGCGGCCACCAGCCGGATGTGCGGCGAGAGCAACATCCCGTTGCCGAAGACGTCGCCCGACATGTCACCGATGCCGACGACCGTGAAGTCCTCGCTCTGGGTGTCGCGACCGAGCTCGCGGAAATGCCGCTTGACGGACTCCCACGCGCCGCGCGCGGTGATGCCCATCCTCTTGTGGTCGTATCCGGTGGCGCCGCCGGACGCGAAGGCGTCGCCGAGCCAGAAGCCGTATTCGCCGGCGATCGAGTTGGCGGTATCGGACAGAGTGGCCGTACCGCGGTCCGCCGCGACGACCAGGTACGGGTCATCGTCGTCGTAGCGGACGACGTCGCGCGGCGGCACGATCGTGCTCGCCTCGATGTTGTCGGTGAGGTCGAGCAGGCCGCAGATGAACGTGCGATAGCACCGCTCGACCTCGGCGAGCACGGCGGTGCGGTCGCCGCCCGCCGGTGGGCGCTTGACGACGAAGCCGCCCTTCGCGCCGACAGGCACGATCACCGCGTTCTTGACCATCTGCGCCTTCATGAGGCCGAGCACCTCGGTGCGGAAGTCCTCGCGGCGGTCCGACCACCGCAGCCCTCCGCGCGCTACCTTGCCGCCGCGCAGATGGACGCCCTCGGTGCGCGGCGAGTAGACGAAGATCTCGAAGCGAGGGCGCGGCAACGGCAGCCAGGGCAGTCTCTGCGGGTCGAGCTTGAAGGACAGGTACAGCCGCTGCGGGCCGTCAGCGTCGGGGCGGAAGTAGTTCGTGCGGAGCATCGCCCGGACGATCGCCAGGAACGCACGCAGGATCCGGTCCTGGTCGAGGCTCTCAACGGCGTCGACGGCCTGCTCGATCTGCTCGACGATGCGCTCGGCGGCCTCAGCGTCGGCGTGGTCGGGATCAAACCGCGCGTGGAACAGGTGGACGAGCAGCCGCGCCACTTCGGGGTGGGCGACGACAGCTTGCTGCACGTAGGCGTCGCTGAACGTCGTGCCGGCCTGGCGCAGGTATCGGGCGATCGCGCGGATCACCGTGATCTCGCGCCAGGTCAGCTGCGCGCCCAGCAGGAGGCGGTTGTACCCGTCGTTCTCGACCCCGCCGCGCCAGGCACGGATGAACGCCTCCTCGAACGCCTGGCGGACCTGGTCGGCGTCGAGCTCCTCGCCCGCGTAAGTTAGGCCAAAGTCGTAGATCCAGACGGGCTCCCGGCCGACGGGCGTGACCTCGTACGGACGCTCGTCCGCGACGTCGACGCCCATGTTCTCGAAGACGGGGACCATGTCGGACAGGGCAAGCGGGCCGCCGGACCGGAACAGCTTGGCTCGCGTATGGCCCAGGGGCGCCTCGAGCGGGCGGTACAGCGTTATCGCGATGTCGTCGTCGCCGGCCAGCGCCTCGATGCGCCTGACGTCGGCGACCGCGGAGCGCGCGACCCAGTCCGCACGGTAGCCCGCCGGAAAGGCATCGCCGTAGCGCTGGCGGAGCGCAGTGCCGGTCTCCTCGCCGTAGTCGACGACGAGCGCGCTCTCGAGGTCGTCGGCCCACGACCGCGTCGCCGCGACCAGCCGCACCTCGATCTCGCGCGGGTCGTAGGGCGGGATTGCGGTGCCGGGCGCCAGATAGATCATGTAGTGAAGCCGCACCGACACCGACTCCGAGACGCGCGTCGTGTAGTCGATGCTCGATCCGCGGAAGCTCACCCTGAGTATCGACTCGATGCGGCGGCGGTTCTCCGTGTTGAAGCGGTCCCGCGGCACGAATACGAGACAGGACAGAAACCGCCCGAACGTGTCGCGGCGCACGAACAGGCGCACGCGGTGGCGTTCGCCCAGATGCAGAATCCCGATCACGATCCCGAACAGCTCGTTGACGTCGACCTGGAAGAGCTCGTCGCGCGGGTGGGTCTCCAGGATCTCAACCAGCGCCTTCTCGTTGTGGCTGCCGCGAGGGAATGCCGCGCGAGCGAGGACGGTGTCGAGCTTGCGCCTGAGTATCGGGATCTCATGCGGGCGCGTGCGGTACGCACTGGTCGTGTACAGACCCAGGAAGCGACGCTCCCCGACCACGCGCCCGGACGTGTCGATCCGCTTGATCCCGACGTAGTCGAGGTAGGCGGGCCGATGCACGGTTGCACGCGAGTTGGCCTTCGTCAGGTTCAGCAGCTTGGGGTCGAGTGCGCGCTCCTGGGCCTCGGGCGGGAGCTCGTCGAGCGGCCGCGTACCGCGTCCGGATGGCCGCCGCAGGATGCCGAGCCCGGAGTCCTCCACCGCCGCGAGCACCAGCCTCCCGTCCTGCTCCACGATGTCGTAGTCGCGGTAGCCGAGGAAGGTGAAGTGGTGGTCCTCGAGCCAGGTGAGGAACGCGACGACCTCGTCGGCGCCGGCGTCGGCGTCGGCTGGGTCGAGTGGAAGCGATGCCGAGTCGAGCTCGTTTGCGATCTCCAGCGCACGCCGGCGCATCAGTGGCCAATCCTCGACGGCCGCACGCACCTCGTCGATGACGCGCAGCAGGTGGTCGCGCAGAGCGTCGAGCTCGGCCGGGTCGGTCCGCCGCGTGACCTCCGCGTGGATCACCGACTCGGCCACAGCGTCGTCCGCCGCCTGCGGATGCGGCGGCAGTACCTCGAGCAGGCGGCCCGCCTCATCCCGGCGGACGTTCATCACCGGGTGGATCATCAGGTGTACGCCGAAGTCGCGCCGGTTCAGCTCCATCGTCACCGAATCGATCAGGAACGGCATGTCGTCGGTGACGATCTCGACGGCGGTGTGCGTCGACTGCCAGCCGTGCTGGTCGAACTGCGGGTTGTAGACGTGAAGCGTGGGCGCGCCGGGCTTGCGCGTGCGGGCGCGGTTGAGGTGGGCAAGCGCGGCGCCGTAGAGGTCGATCGCCGTGCGCTCAGCGAGGTCCTCGGGCGACACCCAGCGGTAGTACTGCCGCGCGAACGCCTCCGCCTGCGCCGCGTCGCCGGGGTGCAGCTGCTCGTGGAGCCGCGCGCAGACGCTGTCTATGAGCGCTTCGTCGAGGTCTTCGACTGTCAAGCGCACCTCCTCCGATGGTGCTGATGCGCGAGTCTACGCCGGTTTCAGCGCGCGCCGCTTCGGCTCAGCCGCGGCGTTGCCTGCTCGCGGCTGATCGGGCACGCTCCGCCGGATCGCACCCCGGAGGCCGCCGGGTTCGAGTCCGGCTCGCTCCACTTCGCGGAGAACGCTCCGCGGCCCACGATCGGTCTACGCCATCGTCAGGCCGCCACTCACCGACAGCGTCTGGCCGGTGATGTAGCCCGCCTGGTCGGAGGCCAGGAAAGCCACCGCGGCCGCCACGTCCGCTGGCTCGCCCAGCCGTCGCATGGGGATGGCACGCTCGAGGCTCCCGATCAGCTTCGCCCCGGGCTCCCCAGTGCCCGCCATGCCGTCGAGCAGCGGCGTACGTGTTGGTCCGGGGCAGACAGCGTTGGCCGTCACCCCCGATCGGGCGGTCTCGCGCGCGATCGTCTTGGTGAAGCCGATCACCCCGGCCTTCGCCCCGGAGTAGACGGACTCGAACGACGAGCCGACCCGGCCGGCGTCCGAGCCGATGTTGACCACCCTCCCCCAGCCCGCATCGATCATCGCGGGCAGGACTGCCTTCGTCATGCGCAGCACGCCCGTGAAGTTGACGTCGATGACGCGATCCCAGAACTCCTCGTCGGTTTCGAGGAAAGGCCGCAGCTCGTCCCAGCCCGCGTTGTTCACGAGCACGCCAATCGGCCCGCGAAGCGCCTCCGTTGCCCGCGCGACCGCGTCCACGATCGATGCCGGATCGGTCACGTCCAGGTGCACCGCGGCCGTCGGCACGCCGGACTCCGCGGCCGCCGCCGCGGTTTCTCCCGCGTCCTCCAACAGAAGGTCGCCCACGGCGACGGCGCGGCCCTCGCCCGCGAGCGCCAACGCGATCGCGCGACCAATCCCTCGGGCGCCTCCCGTGACGAGTGCGGCACGTCGCTCCATACCGACGGGGATCCTGGCACAGGAAGTAGCGTCCGCCACCTTCACGACCGTGACGAGGAGGACGAGATGGACCTGACCGACGTGCGCTACGAGGTGGCCGACGGGCTCGCCTGGATCACCATCGACCGGCCCGAGCGCATGAACGCCTTCCGCGCGCGCACGGTCGAGGAGCTGATCCACTGCCTCAAGCGCGCCTGGGCGAGCGCGGACGTTGGCGTCGTCTGCCTGACGGGCGCGGGCGACCGCGCATTCTGCACCGGTGGCGACCAGAAGCAGCGCGCGGAGACAGGCGATTACGGACCGTCGGAGACGGGCCTGTTCGAGGTCGAGTACCTGCACCGTCTGCTGCGCGAGATACCCAAGCCGGTCGTGGCCGCCGTGAACGGCTACGCGATCGGCGGTGGGCACGTACTGCACGTGCTCTGCGATCTGACGATTGCGGCCGACACGGCAAGGTTCGGCCAGACGGGGCCGCGGGTCGGGTCGTTCGACGCCGGCTACGGGACGGCCTACCTGGCCCGCGTGATCGGCGAGAAGCGTGCACGCGAATTGTGGATGCTCTGCCGGCAGTACGACGCCGAGACGGCCGAGCGCTGGGGGCTCGTGAACAAGGTCGTGCCCGCGGCCGAACTGCACGCCGAAGTACGGCGCTGGGCCGACGAGATCCTTGCCCTGTCGCCCACCGCGCTGCGCTTCGTCAAGCAGTCCTTCAACACCGACACAGAGCACCTCGCGGGTGTGGGGCAGCTCGCTTTTTCGGGGCTCGAGGTGTTCGTGGAGTCAGAGGAGGCCCGCGAGGGTGTCACCGCCTTCGCCGAGAAGCGGCCGCCGGACTTCGCGCGCTTTCGCAGCGCGGCGGTCTGACCCAGCAGTCGCATGACCTCGAAATCCCGGTGACCCCATGTGGTGCCGGTGTCGACCGAGCGTCCCGGGTGGCCAAGCCGTGTCCTGGCCGGCCATCAGCAGCCTCCATGACGAACACGGGTGTGGGTGCCACCGGGCAAGACTGCCCGCATCCACCCCCGTCGCGCCGGATCCGGCCGTATCCCGCAAGCGTCACGTTGGACTCGCGATGCACGGTTCGCCAGCCTCAAAGCGGCATTCGCCGCGTCCGGCCGCGGGAGCGCTCCGCCGGATCGCACCAAGGAGGTCGCCGGTTCGAGTCCGGCTAGCTCCATTGCCCGAAAACCGCATGGCCATGCGGTTTCGCGTTCTTAGTGGCAGGCGCTGATCGCTCGAATTTGGGCTACGTGGCTGCAATATCCAGTCGGCGCGCGATTTGAGCCACGCGTGACTGACGGTGATATGTGGCTCTCCAGAGCGGTTCCTCGGCACACCTCAGCGCTGAACCGTTACCCGACGGAGTCGCGGGAATTCGCTTCGCGTGCGAATTCTGTCTGCTGGGGTTCGAGCACGACCGCCCGGGTGTGGCGTCGACCAGCTTCTCGCTTGTTCCGCGCGCGTGAGAGACGACCCTGGGGGTGTCGGCGCCGGGTAAAAACTGGACCACCTGCGCCGGGTGAAATCTGGACCACCTGATCGCCGTCCGGTGGTTCCCAGAGCCTCGGCTCGTCAGCGCAGAGCGAGCCGCGAAGGTCCGAGGTGGTCGGAGTGGAGCAGTGGGCGGAGGTGCGGCGTCTGCACTTCGTGCGGAGGCTGTCGATCCATGAGATACCGCCGCACGGGCCTCCACCGCGAGACGATCCGGCGCGCGCCGCCGCGGGCGGGCATGTGCCCATAGCTGCGCTCCCGCGGCGGGTGCATGACGAGACCGTGCAGGAATATGGGGCGGTGCCCCTATGGCGTCCGCGGCCGGATGCGGCATGGTGAGGCATTGGTGCTGCAGCTACTGATTTTGTTGGGCGCTGGCCGGCGATGACGGCGCGCAAGGGCGACACTGTTCGCGTGAGAGGCGCGCGCGCCGCAGGTCGGTACAGGTCGTTGTCTTCGCGGGTGTTCGCGGTCAATGCGATCGTGCTGGTGGCCAGCGGGATGGTTGCCGTGGTGGTCTTCTCGCCGGGGACGATCAGTTCGCCGGTCGCGACGAAGGAGCTGCTTATCCTGGCCGCGAGTCTTCTGGTCATGCTTGCGGTCAACCGGATGTTGCTCGCCCGTGAGCTGGCGCCACTGGAGCGCGTGACCACCGCGATGCAGCGGACGGACCCCCTCGCGCCGGGGGAGCGGGTGCGCGCGCCCGAACGTCCGTCGGAGGCGATCGACTTGGCGGCGGCGTTCAACGCGATGGCCGAGCGCCTGGAGGACGAGCGTCGCGACAGCGCGCGGCGGGCACTCGGCGCGCAGGAGGGTGAGCGGTTGCGGATTGCGCGTGAGCTGCACGACGAGGTCGGGCAGCAACTGACCGCGCTGTTGTTGCAGCTCACCAGCGCGCGCCGCGACGCCGGACCTGACCTTGAACCGGTGTTGCGCGAGGCGTATGGGCTGGCGCGGGGATCGTTGGACGATGTTCGCCGTGTGGCGCGGGAGCTGCGCCCTGAGGCGCTCGATGACCTGGGGTTGCCGAGTGCCTTGGCCGCGCTGTCTGAGCGGCTCGCCCAGCAGGCGGGGCTGCGCGTGCAGCACCGGTTGCAGCCGGTGTTGCCACCGCTGTTCGACGAGGAGGAGCTGGTTATCTACCGCGTCGCTCAGGAGGCGCTGACCAACATCATTCGTCACGCCGGATGCGACCGTGCCGAGCTGAGTCTGCAGGTCGCCGACAGCGCGCTCGTGCTCGACGTGCGCGACGACGGCAGCGGATTCGAGCTCGAAGGGGCTGCCGCGAACGGACTGCTGGGCATGCGCGAGCGCGCGCTGCTGGTCGGCGCACGGCTCGAGGTTCGCAGCCGCCCCGGCAAGGGCACGCTGGTCCGGCTGGCGCTGCCGCTGCAATCCCGGGCGTGACGCCGCTGCGAACCCGCATCCTGCTCGCCGACGACCACGCCGTCGTCCGGCGCGGGCTGCGGCTCGTGCTCGACGCCGAGCCTGACTTGCAGGTCGTCGCCGAGGCCGCTGACGGCCTGGAGGCGCTCGCGCTGGCCCTGCGCGCCGATGTTCAGCTGGCGGTCCTCGACGTCGCGATGCCCGGTTTGACCGGGCTTCAGGTCGCGCGCGAGCTGAGGGCGCGGCGGCCCGATCTGCGCAGCCTTCTGTTGTCGATGCATGACAGCGAGCAGTATCTGTTCGAGGCGCTGCGCGCCGGTGCCAGCGGCTATGTGCTCAAGGCCGACGCCGACCACACGCTGATCGAGGCGTGTCGCGCCACCATGCGGGGCGAGCCCTTCCTGTACCCGAACGGCGTCAGCGCACTGATGCGCGATCACCTGGAGCGAGTCCAGCGCGGGCAGGCCGGACGCAGCGATCCGCTGACCGACCGCGAGGCCCAGGTGGTCAAGCTGATCGCCGAGGGCCACAGCGGACGCGAGATCGCGGAACTGCTGAAGATCAGCGAACACACCGTCGAGCGCCATCGCGAGCACATCCTCGACAAGCTCGACCTGCGCGACCGCGTGGCAGTCACCCGCTACGCGATTCGCCGCGGGCTCGTTGAACCCTGACCGCGCGCTTGAGAGATAGGGGGCCGCCCCCATAGCCCAGGGCCCGCACGCGCGGCAGCCTGCCATTCGGTGCCCACACTGCTCATCGTCGACGATCACCCCGCGGTGCGCGCGGGTCTGGCTGCCCTGATCGCGCCCGAGCCCGATCTTCGCGTGGTGGCGACCGCGGCCGACGCCGAAGCGGCGCTGGCGCGCGCTGAGGAACACCGGCCTGATGTCGCGCTGATCGACTTTCACCTACCCGGCGAGGACGGCCTCGAGCTCTGCCTGCGGCTGGATGGCGTGGCGCCCCGGCCGCGGCGGGTGCTCTACTCAGCGTTCGCCGACGAGCTGCTAGCCGTGCTCGCGATCGTCGCCGGCGCCGACGCGCTCGTGCCGAAATCGTCCGACCCCGAGCAACTACTCGAGACGCTCCTCACTGTTGCCGTCGGCCAGCGGATCGCGATGACACCATCCCGGACCGCCATGACCACGGTGAGCGCCGCGCTGGAACCTGCCGACCTGCCCGTGCTCGGCATGCTCATCCACGGCACCCCACCCGCGGAGGTGGCAGACACGCTCGCCATGAGCCCCGACTGGCTGCTGGCGCGCCGCTGGGCGATCCTGCAACGCTTGAGCCCCCGTCGCACCCGCCGCGGCACGCTCGCCACCGACGCGCCGTTGCTCCTGGCTCGCCAGCATCGAAGTCCGGGCCGCTGAGGACGATGGAGCTCGGTCTCATCGCCGCCCTGGCCCTCGTGGCCGCCAACGGCTTCTTCGTCGGTGCCGAGTTCTCCATCGCGCGTTTGCGCCCGAGCCAGGCCGCCGAATACGTGCGCGACCGCCAGCCGGGGGCCCGCTCCGCCCAGCATGCGATCGAGCACATCGATGCCTACCTGTCGGCCTGCCAGCTGGGCATTACGATCGCCTCGCTTGGCCTCGGCGCTGTCGGCAAGCCCGCGTTCGCCGAACTGCTCGAGCCCGTCCTCGGCGACGGGGCCGCGATTGCCGGCTTCGGCCTGGCCTCGGCTGTGGCGTTCTCGATCATCACCGTCGCGCACGTGGTGCTCGGCGAGCTGGCACCCAAGAGCGCAGCCATCTCCCGTACCGGCCCGATCGCGCTGCTGCTCGCCCCAGCGATGCGCGCGTTCTACCTGGCCACCAAGCCGGTCGTCGATCTGTTCAACGCCATGGGCAACCTCGTCCTCAAGCCGTTCGGGATCCCACCCGCCTCCGAGGCCGGGCACGCGCCGCACAGCGAAGACGAGCTGCGCCAGCTGCTGCGCGAGAGCCAAGAAGGCGGACTCATCCAGGCCGACGAAAGCGAGCTGTCCGAGGCCGCGCTGATCTTCGGCGACCTACGCGCACGCGAGGTCATGCAGCCACGCCCCGACATCGACTACGTCACCACCGCCGACACGATCGACCAGGTGATCGGGACCGCGATGCGCACCGGACGCACCCGCCTGCCGCTGGTCGAGCACGACGGCGATCTCGATCACGCGCTCGGGGTGATCAACGCGAAGGACCTACTCCCAGCCGCGCTCGGACAGTCGATCGACCTGCACGCTCGCGCCCGCCCGCTCCCACGCGTCGCCGAGGGCACCCGCGTCGACGAGGTGCTGCGCGACATGCGCCGCCGGCAGCGCCACCTCGCGCTCGTCGTCGACGAACACGGCACCGTCACCGGCCTGCTCACGCTCGAAGACGTCCTCGAAGAACTGGTCGGCGAGATCGACGACGAATTCGACACCGCCGCCGAACAGCTCATCCAACGCCAAGACGGCGAACTGCGCGTCGACGGCTCCGCCCCCGCCCGGCTCGTGGCCCGCGAGCTCGGCCTCACACTCGACGCGCCGCACGAAACCACGCTCAACGGCCACCTCATCGAACACCTCGGCCGTGTCCCCCGCCCCGGCGAAACCGTCGAACTCGACGGCGCCCGCCTCGAAGTCGTCGCCGCCGACGACACCCAGATCACGCAGCTATCAGTGCGCAGCACGCGGCCCGGGGACACGCCCGAGCGCTGACCACCGAACTCACCGCACGCCGCTCTCGCGCTCAACCTCGAGACATCGGTCCGGGAACACGTCAGATGGTCGACCCGACCGCGCCGCGAACCGCCTACGGGGTGCGATTAGTACCACTTCCCCTTCGCGAAGCCGCCGAAGGCGACCAAGCCCACCAGCGCCACGATCAGCCCGACCCAGAAGCTCCACACGATCATCA
>Ga0126307_10002931_pt1 | contig 11603 bp, 10 predicted proteins | sample Plot28_FD_89955 | JGI IMG/M metagenome (GOLD analysis project Ga0126307, IMG submission 89955) | Serpentine soil microbial communities from UC McLaughlin Reserve, CA, USA - Plot28 | ecosystem: Environmental > Terrestrial > Soil > Grasslands | place: USA: UC McLaughlin Reserve, Lake County...
CATCGACGTGATCGACCGCGTGCCCAAGCTTGGGGAGCGGGTCGCGGTGCTTCGCCAGAACATGGAGGACGCGCGCCTTCGCCACCGCGCGTACACGCGCGAGCATGGCGACGATCCCGCCGACGTCCGGGACTGGACCTGGCCGGCGGCTCCAGCCACACGCGGCGAGCCGCCCCACGGCATCCCTGGCTGAGGCTCCGGTGCGCGTGCTGGTGGTGAACGCCGGGTCGAGCAGCCTGAAGCTGTCGCTGGTGGGCGGGGCCGAGCCCTGGGCGCACAATCTTGACGGGCCCGACGCCGCCGTCGGCCCCGCTCTACAGGACCTGCCCGAGGCTCCCGACGCCGTCGGTCATCGAGTGGTCCACGGCGGGGAGCGCTTCCACTCCGCCGTGCGCATCGACGACGAGGTGCTGGGGGCTCTTCGCGACCTGACGATGCTCGCCCCGCTCCACCAGCCGAAGTCGATCGCGGGCATCGAGGCGGTCACGGCCGCGCTGCCGGGCGTGCCCGCCGTGGCCTGTTTCGACACTGCGTTCCACGCGACATTGCCGCCCGCGGCGTCCACGTACGCCCTGCCGGCCGCGTGGCGGTCCCACTACGGCGTCCGCCGCTTCGGGTTCCACGGGCTCTCGCACGCATATGCATCACGCATCGCGGCTGCGTCCCGCGTCGTGACCTGCCACCTGGGCGCTGGGGCCTCGCTGTGCGCGGTACGTGACGGGCGGTCAGTGGACACCACGATGGGCTTCACGCCGCTCGACGGGCTCGTGATGGCGACGCGCCCGGGCTCCGTCGACCCAGGCCTGCTGCTGTGGCTGCAACAGCACGAGGGCCTGGGCGTCGACGAGATGGCTGAGAGGCTGGAGCACTCGTCGGGGCTGCGCGGCCTGGCCGGCACCGGGGACATGCGCGAGCTGCTCGAGCGCTCCGACGCCGACGCCCGACTGGCGCTCGACGTCTACGTGCACCGGCTGCGCGCCGGGATCGCGGCGATGACGGCGTCGCTGGGCGGCCTCGACACGCTGGTGTTCACCGGCGGGGTCGGCGAACGGGCGCCGCGCGTGCGGGCACTGGCCTGCGAGGGGCTTGCGTTCCTGGGCGTAGAGATCGACCCGTTGGCGAACGATGCGGCGGCCGGCGAGGCGGACGTGGCGGTCAGCCCCGCTGAGGCCGCGGTGCGGGTGCTCGTGGTGCCGGCGCGCGAGGACCTGGAGATCGCCGTGCAGACCGAGGCGGCGCTCGGCGCCTAGCGCCCGCCCGGCGCGCGGCGCTCCAGTCGCGTCACACGTTCATGCAGATCGCCCACTGTCTCCGACAGCTGCTCGATCACGATCAGCAGGTGGAGCAGGGCCGCCCGATCGGCCTCGCCGTGCTGCGACGCCGTGTCGCGCTGACGGCGCAGCTCGCCGAGCGCATCGGCCATCGTGGCCGCGCGATGCTCGTGCATCACTCGGCCCGCATCGCGTCGAGGACCTGCAGCCGCGCTCCGCGCCGGGCGGGCACGACGGCGGCGACGATGCCGACCAGCACGGCCAGCAGCAGGAACACGACGAGCTGTCCACTCGGCACCGAGAAACCCAGGCCCAGGTCGTCCAGCGACTGCGTGACCAGGAAGGCGAACAACAGACCGACGACTACCCCCAGCAGGCCGCCGATGACCGCGGTGATGACGCTCTCGTAGCGCACCATCCGCCGGACTTGTGCGCGCGTCGCGCCCACGGCCCGCAGCAGGCCGAACTCGCGGGTCCGCTCGTGGATCGAGAGGAACAGCGAGTTGGCGATTCCGAACAGCGAGATGACCACGCTCATCGCCAGCAGCGCGTACAGCAGGTAGATGAACTGGTCGAGCACCTCCGTCTCGGCTTCGGCGAAGCCGGCGCGCGTCTCGACGCTTGCGACCGGGAACGGGGCGAGCGCCTTGTCAACGGCATCTCTGGCCGCGGCGACGCCGACACCGTCAGCCGGCTGCGCGAAGATGAGCCACGGATCGCGAGCGGCGGAAATGCGGTCGAACAGCCTCTTCGACACGATCGTTCCCTGCAACATCTGCGGGTCGTTGTAGACGCCGATCACGCGCAGGCGGGCCTTGCCGCCGGCCGGCGTCTCGACGTCGTACGCATCGCCCACCGCTACGCCGTGGGCCTTGCTGAACTGCTCCTCCACGAGCGCGTTGTTGCCGTGCAACCGCGACAGCACGGAGTGGTCACCGTCGACCCAGTCGATGCCGTAGACGCCCGCGAACTGGAACGCGTTGACGCCGTTCATGATGTCGGTGACCACGCTCGACTTCTCGCCGTTGACCTTGACCTGGTCGAGCAGCACGTCGGAGTACGCGCCGATCTGCGGTAGGCGGGCCACCGCGTCGGTGGCGTCGAACGGGATCGGCTGCATCGTCTCTGACCGGACGACCAGCTCGGACTTGACCGTGCGCGTCACGGTGTCGTCGAACGACGCCTTGATGCCGTTGGCGAAGACCGCGACGAACACCACCAGGCCCAGGCCGACCATCAGCGCGGCCGCGGTCGTCGCGGTGCGGCCCGGATTGCGCATCGAGTTCTCCCTGGCCAGCAGGCCGGGCTCACCGAATAGCCGTTGCATCGGCCACCCGACTCCGCCGGCCAGCGGCCGCACGAACCAGCGCGCGCTGAGCGCGACGCCGATGAACAACAGCACGACTCCCAGCGCCATCAGCGAGAGGCGGCTGGTGGCCGGGCCGGAGGCGAACAGGCCGGCGACGAGCAGCGCCACCCCGAGCACGACGACGGTCGCGGCGGCTATCGGTGCGCGGCGTGGATGCCGGCTGGGCGTGGACTGGTCGCCGCGCGCGAGAGCCGCGATCGGCGGCACCCGCGTGGCGCGGCGCGCGGGCGCCATCGCGGCTACGAGCGTCACACCGACGCCCACGATCAGCGAGACCGCGATCGTGCGCGGCGCGAGCTCCAGCCCCGCGGTCGGGAGTCCCAGCCCAGCAGATTCGAACAGCCACGCGATCGCCTTCGCGAACAGCAGGCCGAGGGCCATGCCCAGGAGCGACGCGCCCAGGCCGATCACCAGTGCCTCGAGCGCGACGGCGCCCATGATCTGCCGGCGGGTCGCGCCCAGCGTACGCAGCATCGCGAACTCGCGCGTGCGCTCCGCCACGGTGATCGTGAACGTGTTGAAGATGATGAACGCGCCGACGAGCAGGGCAGCGCCGGCGAACGCGAGCAGCGCGGGCGTGAGGAAGCCGCCGATCTGCTCGTTGATGTCGGATGCCCGATCGTCCGCTGCAGCCTTGCCAGTACGCACCTCGGCGTTGCGAGGCACGATCGGCGCGATCCGGTCGACGAGCTGCTCGCGCGACACGCCTTCTTCCGCAGCGACGCTGATCGACGAGATCTCCCCCTCGCGGTCGAACCAGCGCTGGATGTCCGCCAGCGGAGCGGAGATCACATCCGTGCCGCCGGCATCCGTGTCGCCCACGTCGTAGGCGCCGACCACCGTGACCTGCGCGACGCCAGTGCGGTTGGCAATTCCGATCCGATCGCCGATGTCGATTCCGCGCTTCTCGGCGGTGCCGTGGAGGACCGCGACCTCACCGGAGCGCGCGGGCATCCGGCCGTCGACGTTCCTGGCCGGGTTGAACGGCGGCTCGGAGGACGCCGTGATGACGGTTCCGCCACCGCCGGTGGCCTTCTTGAGCCTTCCGTCGATCACCAGCCCGCCGGAGGCCCAGAGCTCGCCGCTGACCTTCGCCACGCCGGGGATCTCGCGTACACGGTCCATCAGCCGGGCATCCAGTGGCCGCGCCATGCTGAACTGGCTCGAGAACGCGGTCTTGGGCGCGACCTCCACGTCGACCCCGGCATAGACCGACTGCTGAAGGTCCTCGAACCCGCCGCGGATCTGATCCGTCAAGACGTACGTGCCGGCGATCATCGCGACGCCCAGCAGCACGGCAACCGTGGTCAGGACCGAGCGCAGCTTGCGCTCGGCCATGCCGCGCAGCGCGAGCGCGATCATCGTGCGAGTTCCTTCAGGTGATCGAGGATCCACTCCTGTGTCGGGCGCTCGTGCCGGTCCACAATCTGGCCGTCGGCCAGGAACAGGACCGAGTCGGCGATCGCCGCCGCGCTCGCGTCGTGGGTGACCATCACGATCGTCTGGCCGAACTCGTCGACGGCGCGCCGCAGCAGGTCAAGCACGTCACGGCTCGCGTTCGAGTCCAGGTTGCCGGTGGGCTCGTCGGCGAAGATGACGGCGGGGCGTGTCATCAGCGCGCGGGCCACCGCGACCCGCTGCGCCTGCCCGCCGGACAGTTCGCTGGGCCGGTGGGTCCGGCGGTCGCGCAGGCCGACGGTGTCGACGAGCATCTCGAGCCAGGATTCATCGACCTCGTCGCCGCCGATGCGTACCGGCAGCACGATGTTCTGCTCGGCGTTCAGGACCGGGAGCAGGTTGTAACTCTGGAAGATGAAGCCGACCTCGCGCCGGCGGAGCATCGTGAGTTGGCGGTCGTTCAACTCGTCCAGCCGCGTCCCGTCGATCTCGACCCAGCCGGTGCTCGCGGTGTCGAGCCCCGCGAGAATGTGCATGAGCGTCGACTTGCCCGAGCCCGACGGTCCCATGATCGCCGTGAACGACCCGCGCGCGAAGTCGACCGACACGCCGCGCAGAGCGTCGACCGCCGCGTCGCCCTGACCGAAGCGCTTGCTGATCTCGTGCCCGCGGACGACGGGCGCAGCGTTCGACGGATGCGTGATGCCTTCTGGTGTTGCCTGGTCGAGTGTCGTCATGCTCGCAGCGTGCTCGACAGGCGACCTCGCGCCTTCGGGGGAGAGCCCGAATTTCTGCTTCGGTGAACTACGGATCCGGTGGTCAGCGGGCCGCGGCCGCGCGCGGCACGAGGATGACGACGTCCGTGGTCACCCGGATTCTCGGGCGTCCTGCGGCCGCTTGCCGAGTCGCCCGAGATACCCCGTCAGATAAGGGGCGGCCACCTTCGAGGGCGGCCACCAGAGCGCGTTGCGGGAGGCGACTGAGGTCTCCTCGCCACCTTCGGGACCGATTGCCTCGCGCAGGTACTCCGTGCGCGCGCCCGTGAGGAGCTTCGCGCGGAGCACAGGGTCGAACGGCTCGGCCTCAACCGGCGCACCGGCCGCGCGGGCGATGGCCAGAGCGGCAGCGTCCGCCTGTTGGGCGGCCATGCCTCCCTGCTTGACCGGGAACGTCGTTCCATCACCGGCGGCGTAGACGCCGTCGACGTCGCGCACCCGCGCGTGCTCGTCGACCGGGATGAAGCCGTGGTCATCGCTCGGCAGTCCCCTGAGCGCGGGACCGCCCAGCCGCGGCACCGTCACGACGCGGGCCACCTCGATGATCTCACCCCCGGGGCTGACGTGGGCCTTCCCGCCGCTCAAGCGGTCGACGTAGCTCGCGGTCTTGAGTTCCACGCCGGCAACGTCGAGGGCCCGGCGGACCGCCGCGCTGGCGGTCTGGCCGAATGCCGCCAGCGGCAGCTCCTCCGGAGTGATGAACACGATCGACACGTCGTCTTGCCCCATCTCGCGCGCGCGGTGTGCGGTCATCATCGCCAGCTCGTAGAGCGGAAGCGGCCAGGTGACCCCGGATGGGACGATGAAGGCGATTCGCTTGGCGTAGCCGCCCTCGACGTCCTGGATCAACCCATGCATGGCCTCGGCGTCCTGATCGCCGCGGAAGACGATCGCCTGACTGCCGTACACCGGCTCGCGGGTGGCGCCGACTGCGACGAGCAGCGAGTCGTACTGCAGATCGCTGCCGCTTGCCGTGGTCACGCGCTTCTGGGAGGTGTCGACCGCGGCCAGGCCGTCGCGGAGGTGCGTCGCGCCGTGGTCGGCGCAGATCTGCGGCACCGAGTACGTGCTGGCACGCGGCCGCGCGAACGGCTCCTCGACGGTCGTGGCCTGGATCTTGAACTCCGCGTCGGGCGCCAGGACCGTCGTGTCGACGCGATCCGGCGCGACCGCCGAGAGGGCGGCCAGCGCTTCCAGGCCGGCCACTCCGGCCCCGGCGATGATCAGTCGATGCTGCGGTGCGTTCTCGCTGTTCATGGACTGGAAGGTATGCGCCCACGCGGCTCTGGGCCATCCGCGCATCCCCTCAAGGCGTCTGCGGTTAAGTCCCGATGCCCCGACGACGCACGTGCCGGAGGCTTGCAGCATGGCCGATCACCTGACGGCACTCGATGCGACCTTCCTCGAACTCGAGGAAGCTGACGAGTCTGCGCACATGCACGTCGGCGGCCTGCTGACCTTCGGCGGCGCGGCCCCAGACCTCGTGTCGGTGCGTGACCACCTGTCTGCTCGGCTGGGCGCCCTGCCGCGGTACGGGCAGCGGCTGTCGGAGCCGCGCACCGGCGGCCTCACCTGGCCTGCCTGGGTCGACGACGAGCGCTTCGACATCGCCAACCATGTGACACGTGCGGCGCTGCCGGCCCCCGGTGGGCACGAGCAGCTGATGGACTGGCTCGCGGCGTGGTGGTCGCAGCGGCTGGACCGCCACCGCCCGCTCTGGGAGATGGTGGTCCTCGAGGGCCTTGACAACGCCCGCTGGGGCCTCGTCACGAAGACTCACCACTGCATGGTCGACGGCCGGAGCGCAATGGACGTCGGCGCCGTGCTGCTCGACAGGTCGTCCGAGCCGGCGCCCGACCAGCCGATCGGCCGGGCCGCGGTGCCCGCGGCCGCTGCCGAGGAGCACGACCTCCTCTACGGCATCCCCCGGCGCGCGCTGGGCGCCGCCCGCGCGGGCGCCGGCCTGGCCATGCATCCTGGGAAGCTGCGCGACGGGCTGTCGCGCGCGCGATCGGTGCTCGAGCTGATACTCCGCGACGAGGTCGTGCCCGCTCCGCGTACGAGCCTCAACGTTCCGATCGGGACCATGCGGCGGTTCGACGTCGTGAGCGTCCCGCTGGCCGACCTCAAGGCGATCAAGTCGTCGCTCGGCGGCACGGTGAACGACGTCGCCCTGAGCGCCGCGACCGCCGGGCTGCGGCGCCTGCTGCAGGACCGCGGCGAGGAGCTGCCGGGCGGCGGGCTGCGGGCGATGGTGCCGGTCGACGTGCGCGCAGCGGGCGAGCACCTCGCTCTCGGCAACAGAGTCTCGTCGCTCTTCGTCCACCTGCCCGTCCAGGACGACGACCCGATGATGCGCTACGCGCACACTGTGGAGGAGGCGGAGAGCCTCAAGGCGAGTGACCAGGCGATCGGCGGCTCGACGCTCGTCGACCTCGCCGGGCACGCGCCGCCGGTTCTGCACTCGCTGGCCGCGCAGGGGCTGTTCGCCTCCCGCCTCTTCAACGTCACGATCACCAACGTGCCGGGCCCGCAGCAGACGCTCTACGCGTTCGGCAGCCCGTTGCTGGACATGGTCGGCCTCGTGCCGCTGGCGGCCGAGCACTGCGTGGGCATCTGCATCCTGAGCTACGACGGCCAGGTCACGTTCGGGCTCGTCGCGGACCACGACACGGTGAAGGACCTCGACGTGCTCAGGGACACGATCGAGGACGAACTTCAGGAGCTCCTGCAAATCGCCCGGTCCACGCCGTTCTCGCTGTCGTAACGCGAGTCCGCCACGGTTGGACTACATGCGGGCGTCGAGCCAGGCTTCGACGGCGTCGACCACCGCCGGCACGGGACGGTCGGTCCGCACCTCGTGGACGCGGTCGGGCGGCACCTCCGTCACCGGCACGAAGCGCTGGCCCGCCAGCACCTCTTCACCCGCATCGGACACGCCCGGCCCCGCCGTGGCGCGCTCCCGCACGCGCTCGCGGAGGACCGCGTCCGGTGCGATGCACCGTACGAACAGCACGTTGCCGGCCAGCGCCGAGAGCAGCTCGCGCCGGTCGTCCGGGTCACGAGCAGTCGCATCGATCAGCACGGCGCCGCGGCCTGGCTCGGCGAGCGCTGCCTGGGCGCGGCGGCCGATCTCCGCATACACGCGGCGGCTGAACCCGCGCGTGTAGCACTCGACGGGCGCGGGCTCTGTCGCAGGCACGCCGGCGAGCTCCTTGCGCACGCGGTCCGAGCTGATGACGCGTGCGCCGGCTTCGTCCGCCAGACTCGCGGCCAGGCGGCTCTTGCCGCTGCCGGACAGCCCGCAGACGACCACGGCCAGCGCGCCGCGAGCGCGCCAGGCCAGCCGCCGCGCCAGCGCGAGCTTGGCGGTCGCGCGCGCGTCGAGCGAGGCGTCGCCGCCGCGCTGCTGCGATCGGATCGTGTCCACCTTCGCCCGCACGAGCGCGCGTTCGACGGCGTAGAACGCGAGCAGCTCGTCGGGACCGGTATCGCCGCCCGCGGTGCGGTAGGCGGTGATCAGCCGGCTCGCCGCCGCCGGGTGGCCGAGCGATTCCACATCCATGGTCAGGAATGCGAAGTCGCTCGCCGGGTCGCGAGCGCGCAGATCGGGGTCGAACTCCACGCAATCGACGATCTGCACGGGGTCGCCGAGCACGACGTGCTCGGCGCGGAGGTCGCCGTGGCCGTCGACCGCCGCCGTGCCGCGCTCACGGAGCAGGCCTTCGCGGCGCTCGAGCCAGGCCTCAGTGAAGCGCTGTAGGCCGACGACGACCGCGTGTTGTCCGAGCGCGTCGAGACTGTCGGCCAGGATCGCGCGCAGACGCTCGTGCGCATCCTCGAGCGGACGCCGCTCCGCGCGCGAGTGGAAGTGAGCGATCGCCCGCGCCACCCGCTCGAGGTCGCGCCCTCCGACGAGGCCTGCTCGCAGCCGGGCCGCCATGGTGGCGGCCTCGTCGAAGCGGCGCATCTCCACGACGTGCTCTATCGCGTCGTCCGCGTCCGGCTCGGCCAGCCCGAAGCCTCCGTCGGTGGGAACGATCGCGCGGACGCCGAGGTAGACGTCCTCGGCCAGCCGCCGGTTCAGTCGCACCTCCTCCTCGCACATCCGCCGGCGCTGCTCGGCCGTCCCGTAGTCGACGAACGACAGCCGAACCGGCTTCTTCATCTTGTAGGCGCGGTCGCCAGCCAGGAAGACGCGAGAGATGTGGGTCTCCCTGACCTCCACGGGACCCGGGCAGCCGTACAGCACGGGGTCGCGCAGGGCTTCGTCGAACTCCATGTTGCGCGAGTACGGCGCTGCCTCAGGCGCTCTGCGGGACGGGGACCAGCACGCGCTGCGCCAGGTCGACGAGCCGGTTCGAGTATCCCCACTCGTTGTCGTACCAGGCGACGACCTTCACGCAGGTGGAGTCGATCGTCGTGGTCAGGCCCGCGTCGAAGATCGACGAATACGGCGACTTGACGATGTCGGTGGAGACGAGCGGCTGGTCGCTGTACTGCAGGATGCCCTGGAGGTCGGCACTGCCCGCGCGGTCGCGGAAGATCGCGTTGATCTCGCCGGCGTCGACGGGCCGCTCGGTCTCGACGGTCAGGTCGACGCACGAGCCCGTGATGACCGGCACGCGCAGCGCGAAACCGTGCAGCCGGCCCTCGAGCTCGGGAACGACGAGCCCGACCGCCTTGGCCGCGCCGGTCGACGTCGGGACGATGTTCACGCCACCGGCGCGCGCACGGCGCTTGTCCTTGTGCGGCTGGTCCAGGATGCGCTGGTCGCCGGTGTAGGCGTGCACGGTCGTCAGCAGGCCGTGGCGGATGCCGACCGCCTCGTGCAGCACCTTGGCGACGGGCGCGAGGCAGTTCGTGGTGCAGGACGCGTTCGAGATGACGTCGTGCCGGTCGGGGTCGTAAGCCTGGTCGAAGTTCACGCCCAGGGCCACCGTCGTATCGGGCTCCTTCGCGGGAGCGGAGATGATCACCTTGCGCGCGCCCGCGTCCAGATGGCCGGCGGCGGCATCGCGGCGCCGGAACAGGCCGGTGGACTCGATGACGACCTCGGCGCCTGCGTCGGCCCACGGGATCTCGCGCGGCTCGCTCGCCGCGAACAGCGGCACCTCGACACCGTCGACCACGATGGCGGAGTCCGTCTCCTCGACGTGCCCGGGGAACGGCCCGTAGGTCGAGTCGAAGCGCAACAGGTGCGCCGCCATGCCCACGTCCATCAGGTCGTTGATCCCCGCCCACTCGATGTCGGCGCCGCGCTCGTACGCCGCGCGGAACGCGGCCCGGCCGGTGCGGCCGAAGCCGTTGATGCCCACTCGCACGCTCATCTCTTCCTCCACGGATAGCTCGTGCAGCCGACGCTATGGCCGCGCTGCGCGCCGGGCATCCGGGAATCCCCGCGAGCCGCCGTCGCCGACTACGGACTCATGCGAGTCGGAGCTGCATGCTCCAGCCAGTCCCGCCACGCCGTCGCGCCCTCGCCGGTGCTTGCGCTGACCAGGATGTGATCAGCGCCGGGATTGACCGCATGCAGATTCGCCAGGAAGCGCTCGAGGCTGAAGTCCAGATGCGGCAGCAGGTCGATCTTGTTGACGAGCACGAGCTCGCAGGCGCGGAACATCAGCGGATACTTGAGCGGCTTGTCCTCGCCCTCGGTGACCGACGACACCATGATCCGCGCGTCCTCGCCAACTCGGAACTCGGCCGGGCAGACCAGGTTCCCGACGTTTTCGATGACGAGCAGGTCGACGTCGTCGAGGGGGAGCTCCGGAATGGCCGAGCGCACCATGTTCGCGTCGAGGTGACACTCGCCGCCGAAGCCGTTGCTGGTGTTGAGCTGCACGACGGGCACGTGCAGCGCGGAGATGCGGTCGGCGTCTGTATTGCCCTGCACATCGCCTTCGAGCACGGCGACACGGACGCCGCCGAGCCCGTCCGCGAGCGCCTGCTCGAGCAGCGCCGTCTTGCCGGCTCCCGGCGCTCCCATCAGGTTGACGACGCGCACCCCAGCACGGTCGAAATCGTCGCGGTTCGCCCGCGCGATCGTGTTGTTGGCGTCGAGGGCGTCCTCGACCACCCTCACGGTCGTGCGGTGCACGCCGCCTCCTCCTCCAGGTCGACGCTCTCCACCAGAAGCTCCTCGCCCTGAGTCAGCTCGAGGTCGGTGCCGAGGCAGGCTGAGCACCGGAATGGGAACTCGTGGAGCTCCGTCTCCGACGCGCAAAGGCGGCAGCGGCCGACAGCCGGAAGCTCCGCGATCACGAGCTCTGCCCCCTCCGCGACCGTGCCGCGCGCCGCCAGGGCGAACGCGAAGTCCAGGGCGGCCGGGACCGCCTGGCGCAGGTGACCGACCCGCAGGGCGACGGCCGCGACACGCCGCTGCTGCGCATGGCGGACCACGACGTCCACCACCGCCTGCGCTATGGCCAGTTCGTGCACCCAGGCATCGTAACCGTGGCTACTACGGATCCCTCGGGGCCGGTCGTGGCGTAGGTTGACCCAGATGCAGGCAACGACCGGCTCGGACGCGCGCGTCATCGACCCCTCGGCGATCGACGCCCTCATCGGTGCGCTGCGCGACCGCGGGTACTCGGTGGTCGGCCCTGTTGTCCGCTCGCAGTCGATCGTGTACGCCGAGATCGAGTCGTCCGCCGAGCTCCCGCGCGGCTGGCGCGACGAGCAGGAGGGCGGGACCTTCCGGCTCGTGCGCCGGGACGACGGCGCGCTGTTCGGCCACAACGTCGGCCACGACTCGCTCAAGCGCTTCCTGTTCCCGCCGCGGGTGCC
>Ga0126307_10002932_pt1 | contig 11603 bp, 12 predicted proteins | sample Plot28_FD_89955 | JGI IMG/M metagenome (GOLD analysis project Ga0126307, IMG submission 89955) | Serpentine soil microbial communities from UC McLaughlin Reserve, CA, USA - Plot28 | ecosystem: Environmental > Terrestrial > Soil > Grasslands | place: USA: UC McLaughlin Reserve, Lake County...
CGACCCATCCCCCCTCGTTACTTGTTGCGGCGTCATTACTGACTCTCCTGGTTCATCCGTGAACGACTGGATGCCCAGTCCCGGAATACCGCGCAGTCAGGAAGATCACACCGAGTCATCCTTGCGGATGATCGTGCCCACTCGCTCGCCGCGCAGGGCGCTGGCAAGACGCCCCGGATCACGCCCGTTGATGACCTGGACACGCTTCACGAGCCGCGCGTGCTCGAGCAGGTCAATCAAGGAGCGATCGAACGGGAGGGTTGGCAACTTCCGCTCCCGCAACTCGCCTACCGTGATCTCGTCGATGAAACGGGCGTCCGGGTGCTCCTTCGGATCTCGATCGTAGAGGCCATCCACGTCCTTGATCAGGGTGATCGTCGCGCAACCGAAGCACTCCGCCAGGAGATACGCACCGGCATCGGAGCGGTGCGGTGGGATCCGGCCGACGCGCGGTGGATGCTCCCATAAGGTGTAGGGAGGATCGCCGTTGAAGATGACCCCGGGAGCCGCCTGCATAATAAATGGCAAGAGGTGGCCGAAGACCTCTGGCGGCGGCGCCACGACGCCGTACGGGGCAAGGAGGGTGCCGAGCATGTGCGCGTTTCCCAGCGCGTCGGCGAGCACGAGTTGGGCAAGCACGCCGGTTGGCAGCCCGAGGTCGATCCCGATCGAATAGGTGTGCCGGCTGCGCACACCGCCGCCAACACCGATGATGATCTTGTTCTCGGCCAGTGCGGCGCCGATCGCTTCGACCAGTGGGTATACGCTCGCCTTGCCGCCATCGATAATCGAGCGACCCCCGACCTTGATGACGTGGCAGTCCGCTAGCATGCGCACCACCGGCGTTTCAGTCGAGGACATCACCTGCTTGTCGAGCAGGCTCTCGCGCATGAGCAGCGAGTTGACGTGGTGACGACGATCTGTCGCCGGTTGCTCGAAGTTCTCCATTACCTCTTTCCCCCCGTCACGACGCTCACGCGGTGATGATGGTGCCGACCGGCTCTCCGTTGAGCGCTCGGGTCAGATTGCCGGGTACCAGCCCATTGATGACCTGAATCGAGCGCCGGTGCTGGGCGTCTTTCATCATCTCGAGGACGCTTCGCTCGACCACGACGTCGTCCAGATCCAGCGCCTCCAGCTCCTCAACCGAGATCGATGGGATGAATTTCGCCCCGGGATCCTTCTTGGGATCCGCGGTGTAGAGTCCGTCTTCGTCCTTGACGTAGATCATCGAACGCGCGCCGAAGACTTCGCTGACGAGATAGGCCCCCGTATCCGTTCGATTCGGTGGGATCCGCCCAACGGCGGGGTTCTGCTGCCAGTAGAGGTACGGGGGCATGCCGAAAGAGACCACCGCTCGGCGCTCTTCCAGGTAGAGCGGAAGCTGGGGAAATTGCACGGGCTCGATGAACGGAATGCCGTGCTTGGCCAGGAGATAGTGCAGCATGCGGGCGTTCTGCATGCTGACGTAGGTGCCCAGGATGCTGAGCACGCCGGTCGGCATGCCAAGATCGAGTCCGACGCTGTAGGCGTGGCGGGCACGGGTGCCGGCCCCGGTACTAATGATGATCTTGTGGTGCGGCAAGTTGGCGATCAACTCCTCGATCAGGGGGAACACCGCGGCGCGCCCTCGGTCGATGAAGCTCTGCCCACCGATCTTGACCACATTGGCGTCCGGCAGAATCGGCAGGACCGGTTGCGCCTCCGTCTGCACAAGCAACGCCTCGTCGGTCAGGGAGCCCTGAACGAGGGCTGAGCCAAGCTGGGTCAGGATCTGGTCTTGCACGTGGGCGATCCCTCCATTTCGTTCTGGCCGATCCAAAGTGCCACATTGGGCGCGCATGCACGCTCCGCCCGCGGCGTCATGGCGATTCTCCCCTGTCTGCCGCGATGAACACTCCAGCTTGGAGGTGGTCCGTGTCACGTAAGACGCACACAAACTCGGTCTTTCCCATGACGGACGCAACGGCGTCGCCAATGGCCTCCTGAGCAATTCGATCGACAAGTCCGAAGCATTCTAGCAACGACGAAGGCAGAATCTAGCAGTGACATGACGTGCCAGACAAAATGCTGTCTGGGAGCTGGCACTATCGGCAGTGACCGCCGACCAGGGCCAGCAACCAGGGTTCGCACACCGAACTCATTGAGAGATGCAATTTGCACATCGTCATGGACAGATGAGCCCGTTCATAGCGATGGCAGCCGAACGGAAAGAAGAATCACCAGAAAGCTGCTGAATTCTCCGCAACGATGCCAACTTCGGACTATGTTGCACAGACTCTCGGATGTAGAATCGACCTATGCAGCTGGCTCGCTTGTCGGGATCCGCCGACTCGACCATAGCCCCGTATCGGCTGCACCGGACGCAGCGGTTCTCTTGTGGAACACTCGCCGCATGGCGGCGGCGGCGAATCCCGCCGAGTGCTTCCGCGTCCCTCGGGCGGATGGGTGGCATGTCAACCATCTCAAGCAAGCACGAGGCTTGGAACGACTCGTGCTTGAGTCAAGAAGGACACGTTGTGCGTAGATGCCGCCATGTTCGTGGCTAGGGCGAATGGAGGAAAACAATGCAGGACGGTCCGAGCAACCAGACTAGACATTCAGTTCCGCCAACCAGAGCATCCCGCCGCGCTATTGTCTCCTGGACGATGAAACTTGCCGGCGGGGCAGCGTTGGCAGCCAGTGTTCCCGGCACTTCCTGGGTGCAACGCGCAGCAGCCCAGGATGACGAGATCATCCTTACCGCTGCCGCATCCGAGGTAGGTGCACGACCCCGTGGGGCATACGCCAACGGCGCCGCTGCTCGTGCCGCCGCCGATTCTGAGGCGGGCTCGTCCACACAGGGGGCTAGCAGCGTGTTGCCGACGTCGACGGAGGGCGGCCCTGGGTCTGGCGCCGGCCCCGGCGACTCTAACGGCGCTGGACCAGGCGACCAGAATGGGATGGGTGGTGGCGGCACCGGAGGCGGCACTGGCGCTGGCCTGGGAGACTCAACTGGTGCTGGCCCCGGAAGTGGCGGGGGCGGCGGCACCGGTGGAGGCGACCAATCCGGCGCAGGTCCTGGTGACTCTGACGGCTCTGGCCCCGGCGATCAATCCGGAGGAGGCGGTGGGTACTAAGAGCCGATTCGGCGGGGAATGACGCAGATGTCAGACCCTCTCCCCTTACAAGGGAGAGGGTCTTTTTGCGACCCATGGCGACTCAGTTGCAAGGCAGGCGATCAATCGCGAATGTCGAAGGCGTTAACCACGGCTCGCTGCAAACCCGGGTGGCGCTCCAGGAGCCCATCAACACTCATGCGTAGGAAGGACGCCAGCTGGATGAACTCCAGCGGCGTGAGCGACAGCTTGACGAAGTCGACCTCGAGTTCGACCAGGTCGTCCTCGCCAAGCGTGTCTTTCGGTCTCGAGGAAACACGGCACCCGGTTTGTAAGCCGGTCTCCGGCCAGACCATATCGAGAACATCGTCCAACTCGGCTGCAGGCCGGGGCGGTGTGGAGTTTCCAGACTCCTCCGGTTCGGCGATGATTCGCTCATCTGTCATGTGAATCTCCGGCGGCGCATCCAGATGCCGATCCTACCGCGTCACGCAAGCGTCGCCCACAGAGACCCTACGACGAATCAGGCCAATAGTCTTCAGCACGCCGACCACATCCACGACCGGCCACCTGGGAAGTCGTTATTGACGACGAGTCACATCTTGCGAACATGCGTTCGCTTCGTATACTAGGGCTTGTACCCGCAATTCCCGCGCAGACCTTGGAATCAGCACCCCGGGAGTGGGCGATGACCAGTAAAGACAGCGAGCGGAAACTCAGTGTCGAGCCCAGATACGAGCCCCAACCCGGGCTTACATCCGCCGAGAGTCCCGAAAGCGCCGAAACCGAGCACCTGTTGACCGGTCGTTCGCTGCAAGTTCACGTTCCTGATGACGATGCGGCGCGGCAAGGAGCCGGATTCGATCCGACTCCGTACTTGCGGCAGTTGCGTGGCCGGGGTGGTGGCGACTACCTCGACGTCAAGTGGCGTCTCCTCTGGCTTCGCAAGGAGCACCCGGACGCGGAGATCGTGACTGAGCTCGTCCAGCACGACCCGCAGATGGCGATTTTCAAGGCGACTGTGACAGTGCCGACCGGCGGCAAGGCGACCGGCTACGGCAGCGAAACCGCAAGCGATTTTCCCGACTTCATCGAGAAGGCGGAGACCAAAGCCATAGGCCGCGCATTGAACGCGCTGGGATATGGTGCCCAGTTCGGAGACTTTCAGCGGCCGGAGGACCTCGTGTCCGAGGGCGGTCCGGAGCGACCTCGCGACGAGGTAGCTCCCGCCGCACGGCCGGTGGCGCTACCACGGCGAGATGAGCGACCCGTGAAGCTCTCCGAGACCAAGAACCAAAGCACCGGCGAAACACCCCCAGCGCCCCCATCTCCGCCGGTCGCCGATCAAGAGTTGGTCGATTACTCCTGGAGCGCGTTCTGGCCCTGGGCTCGGGAACGCGGGCTGAACGGACCGCGGGAAATCGAGAATCTGATCGGCCAGCAGGTCGCCGGGCTCTCACCCGCCGAACTGCGCGATTTCATTTTGGCGGCCGATTCCCGTCGCTGAGTCCGGCATGATCTGAAGAGATCGCGGTGTGTCGGGTACCATGGATGGTGCCACGCGAGGTCGCGTTGGCCATGTCCGGTGTGTCGCGTGATCAACGAGAGCTTGCCTAGTTCTTCGGCCCCTTGACGGTATCGATGTCGATTCCGATTCTTGCCGTCACCGACGAAGCTGATCCCCGCATCCACAGCGCAACGCTGCGGGAGCGTTTGGGGCATGTCGCGCTCGTTGTAAGTTGCGGTGACTTGCCGGCCAGCTACCTCGAATTCATCGCCGATGCGCTAAACCGGCCGGTCTATTACGTGCTCGGGAACCACGCCGAGGAACTGACTCGCCGTTGTTCGGGAAGCGAGAGCTGTAAACCGAGCGGCGCAATCGATATCGGGGGAAAGGTGATTCAGGACCCGGCAACAGGTCTCATTCTCGCCGGGATTCCTGGAAGTCCTCGCTATTGCGAAGACGAACCGGCGCAATTTTCCGAGTGGGAGATCGGGCTGATGACCGCGAAGATGGCTCCTCGTCTCCACCTGAATCGGCTACGGCACGGCCGCGCTTTTGATCTGCTTGTCAGCCACGCCCCCCCGCGCGATGTCAACGACCGGCGCGATCCGGCGCATCGGGGGTTCGAAACGCTTCGCGGTTTTCTGGAGAAATGGCGTCCTGCGTACAACCTTCACGGGCACGTGCACCTCTATGACCGCTCCCAGCCGTACCAGCAGCGATTTGCGGACACGGACGTGATCAATGTCTTCCCTTACCGCGTTCTGGAGCTGGAGCTCGGTCACGCATCATCGCACGAAGCAGCCGCGGCCTCCTCATGAGCCGACCATTCGAGGATGAAGTCCGACACGACTTCGAGCGGGCTCGGCAACACGGCTTTTTTGCTGACCTCCGTGCCATCTTTGCCCGACGTTCCCGAGATCTCATTCCCTATCATGAGGTGCGTCAGCGGGTGTCGCCCGAGGGCGAGAGCTACCGCGGTGTGCAGACCGTGCGGCTCTCACAGATCGTCGGCAGCATGGACCGCTTTCAGGATTTCAATCGCGAGTTTTTCCCCCGCCAGCGCTTCTCCGCTGGCCGCTGGCAGAACGTCGACCGTGCCTACTATCAGGACATCCACCTCCCGCCCATCCAGCTCTACAAGGTCGGTGACGTCTACTTCGTCAAGGACGGCAACCACCGAGTCAGCGTGGCCCGGGAACGGGGTCAGGAGTTCATCGACGCGGAGGTAATTGAAGGTCACATCCGGGCCCCGATCTACGCAAACATGGGTGCTGATGAGCTTCTGTTGCAGGCGGAGTACGCGGAGTTTCTGCGCCGCACCAACCTCGATCACCTCCATCCGGACCACGATATCCGACCCTCGGCGCTTGGCCGCTACGACGAAATCTGGACACACATTCAGGGACATCGCGACTGGCTGGCGGCCATTCGCCACGAACCCGTGTCTGATCAAGAGGCCGTCGCGGACTGGTACGAGTACATCTACTGTCCGATTGTCGAGGTCGCCCGCAAGCGGGGGCTAACCGACCGATTTCCCGAGCACACGGAGGCCGACGTCTATCTCTGGGTGATGCGCCATCGTCACGCGATCGAGCGGGAGCAAGGTGAGGACATTGGACCTGAGCCCGCTGCGAGGGACTACGCCGAAACCGCCTATCCAAGGACTCCGGTCCGCCGGGTGACCGGCGCCCTGCGAAGTCTCCTCGCCCTTCCTGAGCGCATCATTCGAGGGTGATGGGGTCATAGGGAGTTTGCCCCTTTTTTGGGGGTTCCCCTCTGCGCGTTCTCATGGCAGGATGTAGGGGCCTGGCTTCATTGCCGGGCATCCCGCCAGCGAACTCTGGGGAGGGTTCGGCATGAATAGAGGTCTGGTCGGTGAATTCAAGGCGTTCATTCTCAGAGGGAACGTCTTGGACCTCGCAGTCGCGGTGGTCATCGGCGCCGCGTTCGGTGCAATCGTCACCTCCCTCGTCGAGAACATCATCACCCCGATTATCGCGGCCATCGGCGGTCAGCCCGACTTCTCGACCCTGACGTTCACGGTTAATAACAGCGAATTTCGCTACGGCGCGTTCATCAACTCCCTCATCACGTTCCTGATCATCGCCCTCGTCATCTTTTTCCTCATCATCAAGCCGATGAATGCGCTCATGGCCAGGGTCAGCTCGCCGGCTGCCGAGGGGGAGCCCGCGATGTGTCCGGAATGCTTCAGCGTGATTTCTCCAGATGCCAACCGGTGCCCGAACTGCACGACTTGGCTGCGGGGTCCGAACGCGCCCATTTCCTGATCGCCCGGTAGCTCCTCAAGGAATACCAACCTATGCCACCCGCCATTGAGCTCGCACGTCGTTATGTTGAAGCGCTCACCGCTCTCCGCGCAGTGCATGATTTCGATGAATGGATAGGTCGATTCTGGCAGGAGCGCTGCCCCGCCCCGGCGAGCGCCTCCGCGTCGCGCGACGCCGTAGATGCGGAGGACACCATCGTCTGGCACGAAGGGGAGGAAACCGTTTTTGGGTACCTGCCGGGACGTGATGGCTGCTTCTGCATTCCCCGAGACGTCGCTCTGCCCGATTTTCCGTTTGCCGCGGGGAACTCGGTTCTCCCGTTCGGCCAAGACATCGTGATCAGCGCGGCAATGCGCGAAGAACTGCAGCCACCAGGAAGTTAGAGGTCCGACGCCCTGCCCCAGAACCCGGTCTGCTCCGACCGTAGCGTCGAGGTCGCTCCTTCAGCGGCACTGCGCGCCAGCACGTGCTAGCACTCTCGTCTGGAGAGTGCTAAACTCTGCGCAGGAGCACGCTGTGACCGACGAGACGATTCGATCTTCCAGCCTGAAATCTGTCAAGACCGAGGCATCTGTGTCCGAGCGACAGCGGATGATCCTCCGGCTCGTTGTGCGCGAGTACGTGGCCACGGGGCGACCGGTCAGCTCAAAGACACTGGTTGAGAATTCTCGCATCGGTGTCTCGTCAGCCACCATCCGCAACGAGATGGCCGCGCTGGAAGAGCTGGGCTATCTGGAGCATCTGCACACGTCTGGGGGACGGGTTCCGACCGATCAGGGATATCGCTACTTTGTCGCCCATCTGATGGGTGACTTCGAACTCCCATCCAGCGAGCAACTAACCATTCTCCACCAGTTCCGACAGGTCGAGCTGCAACTGGAGCAGTGGATCGAGCTCGCCGCGGCAACGCTGGCACGGGCGGCGGGTAATGTTTCGCTTGTCTCAGCGCCGATCCCTCAGTCGCCGCGCCTGCGGCACATCGAGCTGGTCTCGCTGCAACCACGGCTGGGACTCGTCATCCTGGTGACGACCGACGGCGCGGTGCGGCAAGTGATGGTGCACTGGCCGGAGGACGCCGACCAGGAGATCCTCTCGCCGCTGGCCGACAACCTGGCCTCGACATTGCGTGGACTCGCGGCGGATGAGGTCTCCGCCCGAACTGCTGGCGCAACCGGGCTCGCTCGGGCGGCCTTGGACCAGATCGCGACGGCATTGCGGGGAATGATGACGAGCGGCACACCGGTGCGGCATTCGGGGCTCGAGCATGTGCTCAGCCAGCCAGAGTTCGGTGATGCCGCGGAGGCACAGGAGCTGCTCGCCCTGCTTGGCGGTGGGTCATTTCTGCGCGCGATGTTGCCGCGCCTGGAAGAAGGACCTGGCGTCCAGGTTTTCATCGGTCATGAAAATCCGGCTGACGAATTGCGGCGTCTCGGTGTCGTCGTGTCCACCTATGGCGTCGACGGCGAAGTCGTCGGTGTTCTCGGTGTCGTCGGCCCGACGCGGATGGCCTACGACCGTTCGATCTCGTCCGTGCGCTACATGGCGAGGCTGATGAGCGATCTCATGGCCGATTTACGGGGGTGATCATGACCCATCGACCCATCACCCTCGCTAACGAGGGAGTGAATACGTGACGGACACGCAGAATCCGCCTGTCTCACCTGATACAGAGCGTTCCGACGCCGACGCCACAGATTCAGGTCCCGAGCTCGAGGCGGTACTGGCTGAACGCGACCGGTACTTGGATCAGCTGCAGCGAACGGCGGCGGATTTCGCTAACTACCGACGGCGCATCGAGCAGGAACGCGCTCAGCAGCGGCTCGCCGCGAACGAGCAACTCCTGCGGGAGATTGTTCCGGTACTGGACGACTTGCAGCGCGGACTCGGCTCCCTGCCGCCGGATCAGCAGGAATCGAAGCTGGCGGAGGGCATGCGCTGGGTCGAGCAGAAGTTCCTGACGACGCTGAAGAAACATGGCGTGACACCCATCGAGTCGCTCGGCCAGTCGTTCGACCCGTCTGTGCACGAGGCCGTCGAGGCCGACCCGGCGGGTGGAGATACTGTTGTTGCGGTCTACGCGCCGGGATATCGGCTCGGCGACGGCATCTTGCGACCGGCGATGGTCAAAGTGGGACCAGGTGAAGACGGCTAGACGGCTGCAAGAAGATGGCTAGTAGAGGTGACGCGGGTATCGCCCGCCCATACGGAATGTTTGGGTAAAAGGAGAGTACGAACATGGCACGAACAATCGGCATTGACCTGGGAACGACCAACTCGGTGATGGCCACCATTGAAGGTGGAGAGCCGACGGTCATCCCAAACGCGGAGGGCGAGCGGCTGACACCGTCGGTCGTCGCCGTCACCCCGAGTGGGGAGCGCCTCGTTGGCCGCTTCGCACGGAGGCAGGCCGTCACGAACCCGGAGAACACGGTTTTCTCGGTCAAGCGCTTCATGGGTCGCAAGTTCGACGACCCTGCCGTTCAGCGTGACAAGGGGCTGGTCCCGTACCAGATTCGGGCCGCCAAGAACGGCGACATCGAGGTCAAGATGGGCGACCGTTGGTACAGCCCGCAAGAGATCTCGGCGATGATCCTGCAGAAGCTGAAGACCGACGCCGAAGCCTATCTCGGGGAGAAGGTCACCCAGGCGGTGGTCACGGTGCCCGCCTACTTCGACAACGCTCAACGCGATGCCACAAAGGACGCCGGGCGCATCGCCGGCCTAGAGGTGCAGCGCATCATCAATGAGCCGACCGCTTCGGCGCTGGCCTACGGCCTGGACAATAAGGGCGACGAGCAAATCTCTGTCTATGACCTCGGCGGAGGCACCTACGACATCTCGGTATTGAATCTCTCGGAAGGCGTCTTCCAGGTTCAGGCCACCAATGGTGACACCCACCTCGGTGGTGATGACTTCGATCAGGCGATCATCGACTACCTGGCCGACGAGTTCAAGAAGCAGGAAGGAATAGACCTGCGCCGGGACCGCATGGCACTGCAGCGGCTGAAGGAGGCCGCCGAGAAGGCGAAAATCGAGCTTTCTTCGGTGGAGCAGACAGACGTCAACCTGCCGTTCATCACGGCCGACGCCAGTGGACCGAAGCACCTCAACATCACCCTGACCCGGGCCAAGCTCGAACAGCTCACGCAGCCCCTCGTCGAGCGCACGGTTCCCCCGATGGACGCCGCGCTGAAGGATGCCGGGCAGAGCAAGGGAGACATCGACGAGGTGATCCTCGTCGGCGGTCAGACGCGCATGCCGGCGGTGCAGCGCAAGGTGCAGAGCTTCTTCGGTAAGGAGCCGAACCGCGGCATCAACCCGGACGAGGTCGTGGCGCTTGGAGCCGCCATCCAGGGCGGTGTCCTCGGCGGCGATGTCAAGGACATTCTGCTGCTGGACGTCACGCCGCTGACCCTCTCCATCGAGACTCTGGGCGGCGTGGCTACTCCGCTCATCGAGCGCAACACCACGATTCCGACCAGGAAGAGCCAGACCTTCACCACGGCTTCAGACAGCCAGCCGCAGGTCGAGATCAACGTCCTGCAAGGCGAGCGGCCGATGGCGACCGATAACAAGAGCCTCGGCAAGTTCATTCTTGATGGTCTGCCGCCGGCGCCGCGAGGCACGCCGAAGATCGATGTCACCTTCGACATCGACGCCAACGGCATCCTCAATGTCACCGCGAAGGACCAGGCGACCGGGAAGGAGCAGAAGATCACCATCACCGGCTCTTCTGGTCTCTCCGAGTCCGAAGTGCAGCGGATGGTCCAGGAGGCCGAGGCGAATGCAGAGGTGGACCGCCAGCGACGGGAGGCGATCTCCCTTCGCAACGACGCCGAGGCAATGGTTCTCCAGGCCGAAAACACCTTGCGCGATTATGGGGACCGCATCCCCTCTGAGCTGAAAATGACGCTGGACACCAAGGTTCAGGCTGTCAAGGAGATCCTCGAGAACGACGCGCAGAACGCCGACCGGCTGCGGCCGGCGTACGAGGACATGGTGCAGTCGCTGACCCAGGTTGGCACGTCGATGTACGAGCAGGCTGGTGCCGCGGGGGCCGACATGAGCGACAACGGCGCGGGCCCGGATGGCAGTGCCGGCGCTGAGGACGACGAAACGGTCGATGCCGAATTCCGTGAGGTCGGCGGCGAGGAGCGAGTCTAGCCAACTGCAATTCCGGCAGAGAGCACTGAGGGCGGCCAAACGGCCGTCCTCGCTATCTCCCGGGTCTAACCCTCTTCGGTGGCAAAACCGATCGCCTCAGCGGGATCGAGCGGCCAGATCGGACGCCGCACTTTGTGGAACGTCAGCCGCGAGAGATCGGCCCCTGTTGTGCCCGGTCCTTCGACGAGCACGACCCGCCTGGCGATCGGCTCGAAAGCGGCGCGAAAATGCCCCTTTCCTTTCAGCCCCAAAACGCGGTGCCGCGTCGGCTCGATGCCGTGGCAACGGAAGATATTGAGGTCGACCGGCGTCTCCGCGCGCGTCGTCACCAGGACCTCGACCGGCGGCGCGGATGGACCGGATGCCGGTTCACAGAGCAGCAATGCGGTCGGGCCGAGATCGACGGTGAGACCAGCCATCATCGGGCCATCGTTCACGTAGCGACCGTCGCTGAGCAGCTTGACGTGCGCCCGTACCGCCAGCGGCCCTCCGTGGAGCCGGTCGGTCTTGCCACCCAGGTCGGCGGCGATCTTCCCACCCGGTCCC
>Ga0126307_10002933_pt1 | contig 11602 bp, 10 predicted proteins | sample Plot28_FD_89955 | JGI IMG/M metagenome (GOLD analysis project Ga0126307, IMG submission 89955) | Serpentine soil microbial communities from UC McLaughlin Reserve, CA, USA - Plot28 | ecosystem: Environmental > Terrestrial > Soil > Grasslands | place: USA: UC McLaughlin Reserve, Lake County...
ATTGTCCCTCGTTGTTATATGGTCGCAAATGCTATGAAAATTTTCCTGATTGAAACGCTCCATGGTTATAAGTAAATTTCCGGAAACCAGATAGCTGATACAAAGATCTGGTACTACAGATACTTCTCTTATTTATATTATTCATGCGCAAACAGTTTTCGTGATGTTTATATGAGTTGCATCAATATGAGCTGAGGGTTCTCGTGGAATGAGAGGTGAGTTAGCGAACTCAATGAAACGTTTTCAAAATAATAAAGGAGAAAGGGAGCGATCGCCAGCTCATTAGGTGCCCTTTTTTAACATAAGTAAATTTACGTTTGTACAAGTAAATAAAAGCCCTTATTTTCGTCTCGGTTTTTCATAGGATATTGGATTTTAAAACGAGGCAGGATTTCTATCCAGCCTTTCTTTTTTTTGCACATTGTCTATTAGGGGTATTCCTATCTCTACTGCATTCATCACTGATCTTTTTATTTTCTAAAACGACGCTTACCTAATGCCATAATACAAGCAATAAAGGGGAGAGCCAGGGCTTGTACTACTTCCTGGATAAAAATTCGTTGGTTTTATCATTTTGCTCAAAATAATAAACAGCCATCAGGAAATGTTGATGGGGCTTAATGCTGATATCGCAAGCAGGCACTGTTATTTCTCTCTTACAATACGGTACCACAATATTTGCAAAACCCGGCGTCCTTGTCGTGCCCTTCCTGCCCGCAGCCCGGGCAAGTTTCATGGCCGTGTTTTTTACTGCGAACCGCCATGGCCATTTCATTTGTAACAATACCTGTAGGCACCGCAATAATTCCATACCCAATAAACATCATGATGGACGCAATGAACTTGCCTAATGCGGTAACTGGCGAAATGTCGCCATAGCCGACGGTGGTAATTGTGACAATCGCCCAGTAAATGCTGTCCGGAATACTGTTAAATCCGTTGGACCCACTTTCTACGAGGTACATAACGGAACCCAGAATAATAACAAGGCTAAGTACTACCAGCATAAAGATGCTTATTTTTTTTAAGCTGCTATTAATGGCAGTTTTTAAGAATTGCATTTCTGTTAAGAAATGCGTGAGCTTGAAAATCCTGAAAACTCGGAGTAGGCGCAAGGCACGAAACACCAGCAGCGATTGTGCACCCGCGAAAAATATACTCAGGTAGGAGGGTATGATAGCCATAAGATCAATAACGCCCAGGAAAGAACTAATATAAAGCACTGGCCTTTTTATACTCACCAGGCGAAGAAGATATTCTATGGTAAACAGAATGGTAAAAGTCCACTCAAGAACATCGAACAGGTGACCGTATGACTGGTTAAAGCTTTTGATACTGTCCAGCATTACCACTACGATACTGGCAACGATGAGCAGGAGCAGTGCCACGTCAAAGACTTTACCCGCCGTAGTGTTGGATTCATAAATGGTTTGATGAAGCCTGCGGCGCCATGACATAAGGTTACCACTCTGCATATGCAATAAAATTAAGAAGAAAGAAAGCAGGGCAAGAAACGTCATGGCCTGGATGGGCTTCTTTTACCCTGTATTCTCTTAAAGTGCATTGAAAGCACTGTATTACTATTGAGTACAACCGCTTTTTTACTACACGCTTGTTCCTTACATTTGGTATTTTATTGTACTGTTGAAACCTGTAGTTAACATGAAGTATGACATCTGTTGTGTAGGACATATTACCTTAGACAAGGTGGTTACTCCCAAAAACATTGTTTATATGCCGGGGGGAACTTCCTTTTATTTTTCCAATGCTATTTGTCAGATGGATGTTGGTTATGTGTTGGTTACAGCGTTGGCAGCCAATGAGATGCCGTCGGTAACGTCATTACGTGACAAAGGCATTGAAGTGAAAGTATGGCCAAGTGACTTTACTGTTTTTTTTGAAAATATTTATAGCGATAACCAGGACCAGAGAACTCAAAGAGTTTTGCAACAGGCCGACCCATTTACTAATGAGCAACTGTTGAATATTGAATCGACGATTTTTCACCTGGGACCTTTACTTGCAGGGGATATGACAACAGAGTTTATTAAAGATTTAGCTGCAAAAGGAAAGGTTTCTTTAGACGTTCAGGGTTTTTTGCGCAAAGTTGAAAACTACGAGGTTTGTGCCATTGACTGGGCGGACAAAAAAGAGGCGTTGCCCTACATTCATATTTTGAAAGCCAATGAATATGAAATGGAAGTGCTAACCGGACAACGGGATGTTTACCAGGGTGCAAAGATCTTGTTTGATTGGGGCGTAAAGGAAGTAGTTATTACGCTTGGCAGTAACGGTTCGCTAATTTATTGCGAAGGTGTTTTTTATACAGTTCCTGCCTATTACCCTGTTGCAGTGGAAGACGCCACGGGCTGTGGCGATACCTATATGGCAGGCTATTTATACCAGCGTACAAGAGGAACTGGCATTCAGCAAGCCGGTGAATTTGCAGCCGCAATGGCTACTCTGAAAATTGAATCATCGGGCCCTTTTACCGGTACCAAAGAAGATGTATATGCATTGCTGGAGAGCAATGAAAGAATGATTGTGAACGCTTAATTAATTCATCTTTTTCCAAATTAACTGTCACAATTGTTTAATAGGAAGCAGAGCCCTGAACCGAGCGTGGCAACAGAAGCCATATAGTAGAAATGAAGCTTATTACAAAAACTTACATCATTTCGTAAAAACTCAGTATCCTATTGCCTGCAAAAACTCGGTTTTCTTTCTTTTTGATACATCCAGTACATTGCCAGTTCGCATTACTACCTGTCCTCCATCGCCGCGGATGTATTTTTCCACGTAAAATTTGTTGATGATAGTAGAATGATGAATGCGAAGAAAGGTTTCTGCAGGTAGCATGTCTTCAAAATCTTTTAGGGTACGGCACACCAGGTAGTTTTGAGTGGAAAGGTGGATAGTAGTGTAATTATTACTGGCCTCCAGATAGACCATGTCTTCGATATTGAGGAAGCGCAGACCATCGGCTGTAGGTATGGTAATACGCTGTGGCACTTTTTTTTGCAGGTGTTCGAGCAACAGTTCCATTTGCAGGGGCGAAGACCGGTTGACCCGGTTGGCTTCGGCTTTTGATACGGCTGCCTTTAGTTCCTCCATTTCCACCGGCTTAAGCAGGTAATCCAATGCACTGTAACGGATGGCTTTTATGGCATAATGATCGTATGCGGTTACAAAAATGAGTTCAAAGTTTTTATACTCCAGTTGCTGTAACATAACAAAACCATTCATCACCGGCATTTCAATGTCCAGGAAAACAAGTTCAGGCTTTAGTTCTTCGATGACTTTGATGCCGTCAGTGGCATTGTCAGCCCGGGCAATGACCTGCACCTGCGGACAATGCCTGCCCAACTTTTCACCCAGGGAGCTGAGGTTACTTTCATCGTCATCTATTAAGACAGCTTTTAGCATGCTTTATTCTTTATGCCGAACAATTGATAGTGACTACCGCTTTGGTGCCTGCCGCTATGCCTTCCTGTTCCAGATCGGTTATAAAAAGGTTCTGAGTCAGGTCATTCTTATTATGAAGTTGTATGCGTTCCCTCGTAATGTCAATTCCGTATGATTGTTGGCCGGGCCGGTTTAACCCTTTAAGGATCGCTGCCTTTTTGCGGCCAATTCCATTATCAATTATTGAGTAAATGATATGTTCATCTTTCAATTGCGCCTCTACCTGCAATTGCCGATTGTTGTCTTGTTTATTTAGCAGGCCATGGTGAATTGCATTTTCGATAAAAGGTTGAATGATGAGCGGAGGAATTTTATAGTCACCATCTAACAATTCGGGAGAAGCATGCAACTGATAATTAAATTTATTATTGCAACGGAACTGTTCCATTTGCAGGTATAGCTGCAGTGTTTCAAAATCTTTTTGAAAAGGCACGAGGTTATTTTTAGAACTATCCAGCACACCCCGTATCAGCCTGGCAAATTGCGAAAGACAGGAAGTAGCTTTATCGGGTTGGTTTGTTTGTATTAAATTGTCAATAGCGCTAAGACAATTGAAAATAAAATGAGGGTTCATTTGTGCACGGAGCGCCTGCATTTCCAGCTCAAGGGCTTTACGTTTCAGTGCCAATTGCGCCTGCTCATTTTGGAGCTTTTCATTTTTTCGTTTTAGCAATATGTTCCTCACCACCAAAAAAGAAAATAACAAAACCAAAACAAACCCAACCAACAAAACATTTTTCAATTGCGATTGCTTTTGCAGTTCTTTTTTGTTCAAGGCCAATTGCTGTTCGTTAATCTCTTTATCTTTTTTCATTAAGCGTATCTTGTTCTCGGCCTCTGAAGCAGCCATATATAGCGCAGTTCGGCCCGCAAACTGTGCCGTTTCCATTGAATCCTTTAAAGAGGTATACTGTCCAAGATAATAGTAAGCACTATCGCCTTGTTTCAAAACATGAAACGCGGAAGCCAAAATTCCCCCACCTTCTTTTAAAAACTGCCTGTTACCCATATTCTGTGCTAATAAGTACAACTGACGGGCGTATAGGATCGAGGATTTATAGTCTCTTTTTCCCTCATACAGTTTAGCCAGCGCTAACAGAGTTTGCATATAGGGAATGACGTCATGGCTTTGCTTTAACCTTTCTACGGTGGGAAGTAGTTGCTCTAACAATCGATCATATTGTTTTTTTGCCAACTGAACGTCAACGGAATAACCCAATCCTACAACGCTGAACTTTTTTTGGACCACTATATCAGCGGTTATCATCTTCAGGTTTTGACTGTGTTTTTGTTGGTACCACACGGCCGAATCATATTGCTTCAATTGCATATGGGCATAGGCTATGTCTTCCAGGTGCGGCCATAACAAAAGAAAAGGCGTTGCAAATTGCAGGCTTTGGTGATAATAATCCAGCGCCTTTTGCGGATCTCCCACCCGGTTAAAAGAACGGCCAATAAGAGCAAGAGAGATAGAGACCAGTAAAGAATCATTTAACTCCTTGCCAATCTGTTGCGACTGGATCAGGTTTTCAAAAGCTTTCCAGTATTTTCCGCTTTTGGCATAAATAAACCCAGTTGCCTCTATCGCCCAACCCTCACTTAACTTATCGTTTGCTGCAATAGCAATTTGTCTGGCTTTGTGTGCTGCGTCATGCGCAGCTTCATAAAGTCCCTGGAGCGCAAGCGCTAACGCAAGTTTATAATAAGCAATTGAGAGGTTTTTTGAATCCATCTCACTTTTTAAAAGCTCAATAGCCTGGCGGCTATACTGCTCCATCAGTTTTGGATTTCCTAATAGTCTCCCTTGTACATCTGCCTGGATGGTTAACGATATTGCCTTTCCCCTATCGTAATGAAGTAATGTAGCTTTTTGATAAGCCAGGCCTGCATATTTTAATGCTGAATCCGAATGAATACATCCAAAATTAAATTCCAAACCCAATACATTGAGAATATCCACTTGTGCCCTACCGTCAACGGTTGAAAGTTTTTCCCGCAAGCGATCTATCTTACTTGTTTGTGCAGTGCTGTGAAGTACAAGCAAAAAGAAAAAAATAAACAGCCTGGTATACATAAAAAAGTCTTTAACAACACCGTCTACTAAATTTACCTCAATATATTGGGTGAGGAAGCAATTAATTAGAACATCAACCAACAGCATTCAAATGCCGCAGATGGTTTCTTAAGTGTCCTTGACTAATAACTAATGGTTCCCTCATAGGTCACTATACTTGTTGTTCTAGCCGGATTAGCAATGGCATGACCAATAAGAGTTCCAGTGGCATTTTCAAACCGTCCCGTACCTCCATTGATTGTATGCGTCATAACGACTATAGAACTGCCGCCAGTAGAAGGCGTGCTTGTGCCCGCAAAAGAAGTATAAAACGTGTCGCCATTAGCGGCATAAAATGTCGCGGCGCCAGCCAGTTGAAACGGAGGTGGCGTAGTTAGGTTAAGCGTTGAGATAGCTACAAATGTCCCTTCGCCTAAATGAGAAGACTGTCCAATGCCAGTAATTCTTTGCTGCAACATCGGGGGGGCATGCAACACTTCATGTGTTGTTTCATACGTTCCTTTAATGGGAACCATCTTGTTTGCTTCATTCTTTTTTGAGATCGGCGCATCGAGTAGATTTTCCGGAACAGGTGCCGCTTCTTTTTGACAAGAAGAGAGAAAACACAAGCAAGTAAATACAAAAAGAAAGGCGTCTGTAAATTGTTGTTTCATTTTATTAATTTTTTAATGTGGTTAAAATGACTTCTTTTATTGCTAGAAAAAAGGATACTGCGCAGTACCACAGATTATAGATGTAAAGTAAAAAGATGTAGAAAGACGATAAAGAGAGAATGAGCAAGTGGGATCAATTTTTGAATAAGTGAGAGCACAATATCTCATACAGATTTATGTCAGTATAGATTTTGCTTGCGCTTTCGTTGATTGTCCTTATTTATGGAGCAGTTGAAACGCGTTTGTAAACCAGGTAGTGATCGACTCTCCTCTGTTCATTAGAATTGCTTGTGCTTTTTTGTCCATTGAATTGATTGATATGTACAAAACAAAAAATCTCCTCTTTTGGAGGAGATCAGTTATTTCAGGTCGTCGGTTTAATTTTTTTTAGTTTACTCGAAGGTATTGGACGCCTGCGATTTTGTTTAACCAGGATTTGGATCTTAGATTTCAAAAAGGATATCAGGACAAAAGGGTTTAATGGATATTGGTGTCTTTCAAAAGGATAAAAAGAAGTTGACTGATATTGGATTTTTTGGTTGGTTTTTCTCAGGATTGCTGGATCAAAATTGTTTTTCTTAGGATTGGAATGATTGATATAACTATCAATCAACTTCTGATGTAAAAGTAGTCGGCCAGCTATATGATTGCAATAGACAATATCCAGCACTTTATATGAAGGATCCCTATTTAAGGCCAGGTAAAATTACCAGTAACACTTGTAGATTTTATGACGATGCTTTGGTTGATTATACAACAATCCCCGGTGCATGCACAGTTTCTATCAGCGGTTCTTGTTCTTTTACTTTTTTTACAGGAAGACGTTTGGCATAGCTTAGCTGGCGCCATATCCATTCAACAGGTCCGTAATGATAGCGCTTTAACCACCACCGGCTGAAATAGACTTGTATTACGTAAATAGTAAAAGCAAACAAAAGATAATAACCATAATGAATTCTGCCGCCTAAACTAAGACCTAGTCCAAACCCTGAAAACAACAGGACGGCAAGAACATTTTGCGTCATGTAATTTGTGAGTGTCATTTTGCCTATAACCTGCATAGAGTTAAAGAAGCGCTTCAATTTTCCTGCTATAAAAAGCCATGAAAGTGCAGAAGCAATAAAGACCATTTCTGAAAGAAGAAACAAGTACATAGGATTATAATATCGAAACCAGGTCCATTTCATGGCATTTGTCAACATATAAAGGCACATCAAGAATATAGCTGATGCCAGGCTAAGCCAGAAAATCTTTTTCAAGCTTTTTTTGTTTTCCTTCAGCCGGTTAAAAAAATTAATTTTTTGTGCAGAAACGCCCAACAAAAAACAACCCATCATTATTACATGTACAGTAACTAAATAGGAAGGACTTAGAAACTCATATTTATAGGTTCCCAACCAACCAAACCATAAAACGTCTAAAAGATTAGAGCTTGCAAACAAGTGCATATCTCCTTCCATTAGGGCAAGTCCTCCGGGGATTTTAAGGCTTACTATCCAGGCACTTACAGCAGGTACAAGTAGAAAAAGGGAAAGACTGATAATAAAGGTGGTTCTGGCACGAAACGCTGATAACAATAAAAGCACCATTCCCATGACAGCATAATCTTTTAAAATATCACCAAAGAAAAAAGCACTGTTCACTGCGGCCAGAACCAGCAACCAAAACATTCTTCTTGAAAAAAATGCATATGGATTCATGCTTTTGGCCTTCAGGTTTTGTAACAATACCGCAAAGCCGTAGCCAAATAAAAAGCTAAGTAAGGTCCATGATTTTGCAGCGAAAATGATGTTGCCGGCGGTCATCATTATGTTAGTAGCCAGTGAAGGTTTGAACGTTTTGAAGTCAAGTCCAAGGTAATAGTGGTCTACATAATTCATAAGTACAACACCCAGTAGGGCCCAGCCCCGGAGAATATCAACAATAACTGTTCTTTCCTTTTGTTGGATGGGTTGTAAGACAGTTTGCATGATAATGGTTTTGGTATCTATAAATTTAGTGATTATCGAACGGCTACAGAAAAAGAAAGACTAAGCATTGTTATAGCATCTTTCTGGAAGAAAAAATTGGCAAGCAAAACCAGTAGATCTGGCTCTTTTTATTGCTCTTTTCACACCTATACAAGATAGATGAGCTGAAATAAAAATGGTGCGACTATCATTCGCACCATATTCAAGTATTATTGTTAATGATCTTTTCCTCTGCCTGTTTTTTGCTGCAGCTCTTCAATCTTTTTAGAAGCTTGTGCCTTGGAAAGACCTTCATTTGTTTCTTCACCTGCTTCGTCGGAAAGTGTTTTTAAATAGGAACGTTGGGCCCCTGTCATTTCTTCATCGCCCGTTGTCCATTCATCAGGATTTTTAACAGTATTTGTTTTTTCTTCAGAAAAGTTATTTGATCTGTTTCCTTGTTGTTCTTTTTTCATAACTGCTTTTCAATAGCAAAACAAAGACCAAACCAAAAAGCTCTACATAGCTAATTTTTTTAGTAAAATTTTCTTATCGCTACAACAATAGGTTTATTCATGCTTTTGACTTGGCTTCCTTAGCAAATAAATCACTCCAAAAGCTGCTACAAGCGCAGCGCCATAAAGTATAAATGGAACTCTATTAAAATGATCACGAAATATCCACCCGGCCAAGAGAGCTCCCAATCCAATGCCCGCTTCAAGGGCAATATACATAGTAGCCATGGCCCTGCCACGGTGTTCTTCATCGCTCAGGTCTGCTGTCCAGGCTGAAGAGGAAGGAGAAAAAAGCCCTGTTCCTATTCCATATAGAAAAGCACCCGTCATAAGAGTGCTTACTGATTTAGCCCATCCTAATATGGCTACAGATAGAGCAATGAGAAAGAGAGCTATCCTTAACACATAAATCCTTCCTTTCCTGTCTGAAACCTTACCCGCTACCAGACGCACCAGCAACGAAGACACGGTGAAAACAATAAAAAAAAGGCCTTTGTTTGTAACACCAAGGTGCTCACTCCAATCAGGAATTAGTGTTAACACAGCACCATAGCTAACATATCCTAAAAAAGTAACAGTAGCCGCTGGCATCACTAAAGGCTCAATGATGTCCTTAGTTCTTAGTTTTAATAATGCAAAATGAAAACGTTCTTTCTGTGCATGCGTTTCTTTCAAGTTCAACAAAATAATAATGGAAAGAAGTGCAAAAGCGGAAGAAGCATAAAACAAGATATCAATTGAATAACGAGTAGTAATAAAGCTTCCAATAGCCGGTCCAATAGCCAGACCTGTGCTGAAGCAAAGGCCATGAATACCCATTGCTTCACCCCACCTGTAAGACGGAATAATGTCCGCAATGTAAGCCGCTGTAGCAGTTGGCTTAAAACCGGTAGAAAAACCATGAATCAAACGAATGAATAAAAAACCGGTGACCGTACTCAAAACAGGATACAAAAACCCGCATACAAAACAAACAAGAGACCCAATGGCCATAACAGGCACCCGGCCAATAGTGTCAGTAAGCCTTCCACTAAATGGACGGGATATACCAGCTGTAAGCGTAAACAGTGCAATGATGTATCCCTTATAGGCGGTTCCACCTAAACTGCTTAAATAAGCAGGAAGTTCGGGGATGAGCATATTGAAACTGGAAGAAAATAAAAAGGAACTGGCGCATAAAAGCCAAAACTTCAACGTATATTTTGATTCGACAGAAGCCTGAGCCATTTCTTATTCGCTTGAAAAGGGCTAAGGTACTAGCTGAAGCAGCTATTATAGTTGGTGTGATACATTTAAAAATGAAACGTACGGAGCTTAAAGTTGTAGGCTAATTTTACAAACAATATTCCAGGACCATGGCTGTTTTAAAAAATCAAGCATTATTGTTGACGTATTTGTTTTGTAAAAGATGAAAAGAAATCTACCATTGAGTTATTTTTTTACACATACAGGTAGATGCTTGCATTTGTCTTTTACAGGCACTATATTGAATCTCCTTCCCTATATCGCGTTTTTTTCCTACAAACAATTACTTAATGAAACCATCCAAGCCATCAGAACTGGTTATTGAAGCTCTTCCTGTTAGAAAGGGCGCTTTAATATTGAGAGCCATTAATCATGGCCTTCGCCAGGAGATCCTACGGTTTATTCACAGTAAAGGCTCTATCACGGTAACTCCTATTTATGTTAGTTTAAAACTAGAGCAGGCAGTAGCCTCGCAACACCTGGCGATTTTAAGAAATGCGGGGTTTGTAAAAGCAGAAAGACAGGGAAAGTTTATTTTTTATTCTGTCGACTATAAACGACTGGAGCAGGTACATGCAAAAGCAAAAGAATTACTAGGCATCCAACGGAAGGAAAATGGTGTAGTGCCTGTAGATTAGTGCAGAGACAAAACGGCTACTAAAAATTTTTACTTTACAAACACCATTCACTTTTTTTTATTAATACGTCCGGGATCGTAGCAAAGTTTAAAGCAATTTAATAAGCAAACAAATAGTAGTAGATACTTCGCCGAGAAAGTTCCTGCCACAACCGTTCTCTCCTTAAATGTTCTCTTCGTAGCTTATTTTTCTAACACTTCCAGTTCTTCCTCCTCTTTCACATCTGTTTCTTCCAGGATCCGTTGGTGCCTTGCATTGCTGGCGATGTACAAGGCAAACGCCGCAAGAGCAGAGTCCTTGAGCAAATTGTACAAAGCAGTTTGCCGGTAGGTGGCATCGGCTGTGTCCATATAGTTGGGTAAATGGATAGTGAGCACAAACACGAAAAGCAACAGGGCCAAAAGGTAAGCAGCGGTCTTCACCCAAATGTTGGTCATAAAAGAAAGCGCTGCTAATATAAATGCCGTTCCAACTATATAAACCCATGCCATACCGCCGGGTAAAAAATCGGGTACTTTCACCAATAAGTCATAGGGATGAAGAAAGTGTTGGATTCCAAAAACAAACATTACAATAGCTAAAATGAAGATGGCGACCCGCGAAATAATATGCTGATTCATCACCCAAAATTTAGTACTATAAAGTTACGCTGATTTGGCCAATCACATCTTTCATGGAAATGGCTTGCAAGCCATTTGGCTTCAACCTCAACAGTGTAGTAACCACTCGAATCCAGAAGACCAGCATCGATATTAACCTGAGGTCCTTTACTAATACTATTTCGACAAGATTTGCCTAAAAAGATTTGTTTGACTTTTTCTTACCGTCGTTTGCCGCCAAAAATCCTTTTGTATATCCAAGCGTTTCTGCTACTGCTGGTAGTGGATCGTTTTCAGATCCTTCATATTCTATGCTTAATAGATAACCGTATTTAATTTTTTGTAAGGAAAGTAGAATCGATGGAAGATCAAGCACGCCTCTGCCGGCTTGGATAGTTTTGCCGTTTGGCTCTAAACTATCAATGTCCTTAAAATGAAGGTCATACAAACGATCCTTGCATTTA
>Ga0126307_10002934_pt1 | contig 11601 bp, 7 predicted proteins | sample Plot28_FD_89955 | JGI IMG/M metagenome (GOLD analysis project Ga0126307, IMG submission 89955) | Serpentine soil microbial communities from UC McLaughlin Reserve, CA, USA - Plot28 | ecosystem: Environmental > Terrestrial > Soil > Grasslands | place: USA: UC McLaughlin Reserve, Lake County...
GCCCGAGGGCCAGCCCATCGTCTGGCGCGGGCCCCTGATCGGCGGAGCCATCCAGCAGTTTCTGCGCGATGTCGAGTGGGGCGAGCTCGACTACCTGGTCATCGACCTGCCGCCCGGGACGTCCGATGCCCAGCTCACGCTCGCGCAGGCGGTGCCGATCAGCGGCACGGTCCTCGTGACGACCCCCCAGGACGTGGCCCTCGCCGACGTGTCCAAGGCGCTCGCGATGCTCAAGCGCCTCAACGTGCCGATCATCGGGCTCGTGGAGAACATGAGCGCGTTCGTGTGCCCGCACTGCGGCGAGGCGACCGAGATCTTCGGCCGCGGCGGCGGGGAGCGGTTCGCGCAGGAGCACGGCCTGGACTTCCTGGGCAAGATCCCGCTGGACATCACCGTTCGCCAGGGCGGCGACGTGGGCGTGCCCGCGGTCGCCCAGCGGGAGCCGGGCCCCGCGGCAATCGCGCTCGACGGCGTCGCCGGTCTCGTGGCCGCTCGGATGAGCGTGCGCGCGGCGAGCTCGCAGACGCCCGTCCTGTCGATCACGTAGGCAGGACGAACCTTCGGGTGGGGCGGGGCGTCGCGGGCACCCCGGCCGCTCGGTCCCGTGTCCTACGATGGGGCCCGTGAGCCAGACGCGGATGCCGGCCGACCCGAACGCCCTGCGGACGGCGCTGGAGGCCGTGCCCCTGTTCCGGGACCTCGAGCCCGACGACCTCGCGACGCTCGTGTCCAGCGTCCGGACCCGCCGCTACCGGCGCGGGGAGGTCATCTTCCACCAGGGCGACCCGGGGGACGCGCTGCACATCATCCTGTCGGGTCGCGTGAAGATCTCCAGCCCATCCGACACGGGCGTCGAGGCGATCCTCGCCAGCCTCCGGCCGGGGGAGTTCTTCGGGTCCCTGGCGCTCCTGGACGGCGCGCCACGCTCCGCGTCCGCCACCGCGGTGGAGGCGACCGAGACGCTGATCCTGCCCCGCGACCGGTTCCGGCAGCTCGTGAACGACATCCCGGCGATCCGCGACCACGTCTTCGCCGGGCTCGCGCACGAGCTGCGCCGCCTGACGAACCACGTCGAGGAGCTGCACTTCCTCGACATCGCGGGCCGGCTGGCCGCACGCCTCGCGCGGCTGGCGGAGGAGCAGGGCCTGCCGAGAGGCGGCGGTGACATCCGGCTCGATGGGCCGATCACGCAGGGAGAGCTCGCCGCGATGGTGGGCAGCACCCGACAGAGCGTGAACAAGCTCCTCGGCTTCTTCGTGGACGACGGGCTGATCCGGATCGAGCGCGACGCGATCGTGATCCAGGACCTTGCCGGCCTTCAGCGGGCGGCCCACCGCTAGGCGTCGTCAGGCTTCGCTACGCGTCACGGCCGCCCCGCAGCACGGCAAGCAGCGCGGAGGCGCCGGCGATCGCGGCGCGGTCCGCGCCCTGGCTGCCACGGAGGAAGGCGGTCCGCCGCTCGGCATGGCTCCCGTCGGGCGTCACGACGGCCACGTGGACGACCGTGTCGTCGCCCCCGGGTCGCGCCCGGATCGCGAGCCCGACGTCGGCGCCGGCCTCGCGCCGAACCCGGGCCGCCTCGCTGAGCTCGGGGCGCTGCGAGGACCCGGGCCGCTCCTGCCCGGCCTCGCCCCCGGCACCCGCCATGGGCTCGGGCTGATCGGCGGGCAGCCGCTCCGCCCGGACGACCGACGGCAGCGCCCGCAGGAGGGTCACGAGCGCCCCGTCGGTTCCCCGCTCGGTCGTCGCGAGCGTCCACCCGCGCGTCCCCAGGGCCTCCTCGAGCGCGGCCGCCCACGTCGTGTCCCCCCGCGCCCACACGTGCTCGCCGACTGCCGCCAGGACGAGCGCCTCCGCCTCGTCGGCGACCTCGGCGGCCGTGCGGCCATCGGCAGGCCCGGTCGAGATCCGGACGTCGACGGCCTCGTGGCGCGCGTACGTGGCCACGCTCGGGTTGGGGCTCCGCAGCGGCTCGTCCCCCAGCCGTTCCGCGACCACGGACTCGCCGATGCCGGTCAGCCGGAACGTCCGCACCACGCTGTCCCCGCCGACGCCGCGGCTCGCCAGCCGCGGGAGCGCCTCGTCGGCCCACATCGGGCGCATCTCACGCGGGGGTCCGGGCAGGGTGACGATCGCCCGCCCGTCGGGGCGGTCCACGTACCAGCCGGGGGCCGTGCCGTTGGGGTTGGGGAGCAGCGTCGCCGACGGGATCCGCCAGGCCTGCTTCGCATTCACCTCGGGAAAGGGTTGCCGGCGGCGGGCCCACAGGTCCCGGAGCCACTCCAGCGTCGGCTCGTCGATCACGACCTCCTCGCCGCAGGCCGCCGCGACCGCCTCGCGGGTCAGGTCGTCGGGGGTGGGGCCCAGGCCGCCGGTCGTGACCACGAGGTCCGCGCGCGCGAGGGCCGTCCGCAGCGCCTCGACCACGACCGCGAGGTCGTCCGGCAGGTTCGCGACCCGGAGCACCTGGACGCCGTGGGTGACGAGCGACCGTGCCAGCTCCCCGCTGTTGGTGTCGACCGTCTCGCCGACGGTCAGCTCCGTCCCGATCGCCAGCAGCTCGGCCGTGCGAATCGGGCGCACGAGGGGGCGCGCGAGGGCATGGGGGTCGTCGGCCATGGGCCGGAGCGTACCCCGGCCGTCAGGCCGCTGCGAGGCCCGGGCAGCGGCACGACACCCTGATGCGGTGAAGCGCGCTGCTATCATCGCCCCGGTCCCCTGACGACTGCCCACGCCCCCCGGAGGACGTCCGCTGGATCCCGACCGGTCCCTGCCCGACGACGCGCGTCCCGCGCCTGAGCCAGGCCCTGCCCCACTCGACCCGCCGGACGCGATCCTCGACGCGGCCGCGGCCGCCTTGCCGACCCCGACGGCGGGAAGCGTGAAGCCGCCGCGCCCGGCGGGCCTCCGGGGGCAGGTCGGGGCGACGAGAGACGCCCTGGTGGGGCTCGCGCGCGCGCACGTCGACCTGGCGAAGGCCGAGGCGTCGGAGATCGGCAACGAGATCAAGGTCGCGGCCACCGGGGTGGGGATCGCGCTGGGCGCGGCCATCCTCCTGGCCTTCCTGCTGCCGATCGGCCTGGCGCTGTTCCTGGGCGAGTGGCTGTTCGGGTCCCTGGGCTGGGGCGTGCTGCACGGCGCGGAGCTGCTCGTCCTCGTCGCCGTGATCGGCGTGGCGGGCGGCGCCCTGCGTGCCACCGGGATCGGGCGTTCGGTCGCCTTGGCGTTCCTGGCCGGGACCCTGGTCGCCATCCTGTTCGGCACCAACGCGCCGAACCTCCTCTACACCTGGATCGCCGACCAGTTCGGCGCGGGCAGGGACCCGGGCGCCGTCGCCTTCGTGGTGGGAGCCGCGGTGGGTGCGGTTGTCTTCGGGATCATCGGACTGCTCATCGGTGCCCGGGGTGGCACGGCCAGCGGCGCCGTCGGCGGCCTGGTCGGGGGCGCCCTCTTCGGCGGCGTGGTCGGGTCCGCCGGCGGCGGGGTCGCCCGCCTCGCCGAGAACGAGGGCTCGCGGCCCCTGGTCGTCGGCCTGCTCATCGGCGCAGCCCTCCTCGGGCTCGTCGGCCTCGTCCTTGGCGCGCGCTCGGGCGGCGTCAACGGCGCCCTCGTCGGGCTCGCCACCGGGTTCGTCCTTGGTGGCGCCCTCGGTGCCTTCACCGCCATCACCTTCAGCTGGCACGTCGCGATCGCGATCGGCGTCGCGGTGTTCCTCGGCCTCTCCTCGGGCCTGATCCTCGCCAACCTCGCCAGGGACGGGGTCGACACCGAGGCCCTGAAGGCGAGGTTCTATCCCCAGTCGACCATCGAGACCACGAAGGAGACCATCGAGTGGGCGAAGGCACGGATTCCGGGCGCGCCCAAGCCGTAGCGGAGTCGCGGCCCGAGGTGCGGGCGGCCCGCGCCGAGATCCTCGAGGCGCGCGCCCTCGTCGCCGAGGAGCTCATGCGGCTCGAGGCCTCCGCGCGCGCGGCCGTCGACCTCCCCGCCAAGGTGCGCCGGAACCCGGTGCGGACGGCGGGCCTCGCCGCCGGTGCCGGCTTCCTGCTGGTGGGCGGCCCGGCGAAGGTCTTCCGGCGCGCCAAGCGGGCGGTCATGGGCCCGCCGGAGCCGCTTCCGAAGTCGATGCTGCCGAAGGAGATCGACGAGGCGCTGCGGAAGCTCGGCGGCGACGGCGACCGCGTCCGCGGCACGCTCGAGCGGGAGTTCGCGACCTACCTCGAGGACACGGCACCCCGCCGGAACGAGCGCAACCTGCGCACGATCGTCGCGCTGATGGTGCTCCCGATCGCGCGGCCCCTCGCCCTGCGTCTCGGCAGGCAGCTGGTGGAGCAGGTGTTCGCGCCGGGGAGCCCGGGCTTCGAGCAGCAGCTGGCCAGGATCCGGGCGCGGACGGCGGCGACGATCGACGCCGCCGCGAACGGTGCGCCGCCTCCCGCAGACGGCGCACCGCCGGAGCAGCCGCCCGTCTGAGGTCTGGTGGGCGAGGTCGGGGTCGAACCGACACGTCCCTCACGGGACACCGGCTCCTAAGGCCGGCGCGTCTGCCATTTCGCCACTCGCCCGTGCCGCGAGTCTAGCGCCGTGCGCGGCGGTGCCGTCGCGGAGGGGTCGCGTGTCCTGCGGGCACCGATGGGCCACCACCGTGTGGGTCCGGTGGGCTATCGTCGCTCCGCTGGGAAAGCGACGCGAGGAGTCCGGGTGACCTGTCGCAACTGCGGGACCGTCAATCCCGCCGGGTTCAAGTTCTGCAGCGAGTGCGGCACGCCGCGGGCGACCGGCTGTCCCGGGTGCGGCGCGGAGGTGGCCCCCGGCGCGAAGTTCTGCGGCGAGTGCGGCACACCCGTCGTGATGGGTGCCGTCCGGCCGCCCCCGGCCCCGGCCGCGCCGGCCGGCCCTGGCCCGGCGGCGGTCGCCGGGCCGTTCCAGGGCGGGCCAGTCGCGGAGCGACGTCTCGTCACCGTGCTGTTCACGGATCTCGTCGGGTTCACGCCGTTCTCGGAGGGACGCGACGCCGAAGAGGTTCGCGAGACGCTCAACCGCTACTTCGACATCGCCACGGATGTCATCGGGCGGTACGGCGGAACGGTCGAGAAGTTCATCGGCGATGCCGTCATGGCCGTCTGGGGCACACCCACGGTGCGGGAGGACGACGCGGAGCGCGCGGTTCGTGCAGGACTGGACCTGGTCGAGGCCGTCCGGGCGCTGGGCTCCGGGATCAACGCGCGGGCAGGCGTCTTGACTGGCGAGGCGGCTGTCACCCTCGGCGCGATCAACCAGGGCATGGTCGCGGGCGACCTGGTCAACACGGCCGCACGACTCCAGGGGGTGGCGGAGCCCGGGACCGTCCTCGTGGGCGAGTCGACGTTCCGCGCGGCCTCGAACGCGATCGCATTCGAGCCCGTCGGAACACAGGTCCTGAAGGGGAAGGTGGCCCCGGTCCCCGCGTGGCGGGCGCTCCGTGTCGTCGCCGAGCGGGGGGGCCGAGGCCGCTCCGACGCCCTCGAGGCGCCCTTCGTTGGCCGGGACGATGAGCTGCGTCTGCTGAAGGAGCTGTTCCACGCGACGGGGCGCGAGCAGCGGACGCGCCTCGTGTCGGTCACCGGCATCGGCGGCATCGGCAAGAGCCGGCTGGCCTGGGAGTTCGAGAAGTACCTCGATGGCATCATCGAGAGCGTCTGGTGGCACCACGGGCGGTCGCCGGCATATGGCGAGGGGGTGACGTTCTGGCCACTCGGCGAGATGATCCGCTCGCGCGCGAACGTCGCCGAGAGCGACGACGAGGCGACGACCCGGCAGGGCCTAGGCACGTTCCTCGACCGCCTGGAGCTCACGCCCTCGGAACGAGCGTGGATCGAGCCGGCGCTGCTCGAGGTCCTCGGCATCGACACCGGGATCGGGAGCGAGCAGCTGTTCGGGGCGTGGCGCACCTTCTTCGAGCGGATGTCGGCGACCGGGACGGTCGTCCTCGTGTTCGAGGATCTGCACTGGGCGGACTCCGGGACGCTCGACTTCATCGACCACCTGCTCGAGTGGTCACGGACGTCGCCGATCCTCATCGTCACCCTCGCTCGCCCCGAGATGCTGGAGAAACGCCCCGACTGGGGCGCCGGCCGTCGCCACTACACGAGCCTCTTCCTCGAGCCCCTGTCGCCGTCCGCGATGCGCGAGCTGCTCGCGGGCCTCGTCCCGGGCCTCCCAGCGGCCGCGGCGCATGCCGTGATCGCCCGCGCCGAGGGCGTGCCGCTCTACGCCGTCGAGACCGTCCGGATGCTGGTGAGCGACGGGAAGCTCACGGCAGCGGACGACGGGCGGTACGAGCCGGCCGGCGACCTGACGGACCTGGCGGTCCCCGAGACGCTCACGGCGTTGATCGCCGCCCGGCTGGACGCCCTGGATCCCGCCGACCGGAGCCTCGTGCTCGATGCCTCGGTGCTGGGCCAGACCTTCGCGCTCGCGGGCATCGCCGCCGTGGCATCCCTCGACGAGGCCGTTACGGAGCAGCGACTCCGGGGGCTGGTGCGGCGCGAGCTGTTCGTCCAGCAGGCGGATCCGCGCAGCCCCGAGCGAGGTCAGTACGCGTTCGTCCAGGCGCTCATCCGCGAAGTCGCGTACCACACGCTTGCCCGCAAGGACCGGAAGTCGCGCCACCTGGCCGCCGCGCGCTACTTCGAGGCCCTGGGGACGGACGAGATCGCCGGCGCGCTCGCGGGCCACTACCTGGCGGCCCATGGGCTTGCGGGGGACGCGAGCGAGGTGGACGCACTCGCGGCCCAGGCCCGGATCGCGCTCCGCGGTGCCGCCGACCGGGCGTCCGCACTCGGCGCCCATGACCAGGCGATGGGCTTCCTCAACCAGGCGATCGCGGTGTCCAGGGACTCCGCCGAGCAGGCCGGCATGCGGCTCGACGCCGGTGCTGCGGCAGTGCTCGCCGCACGTGACGATGCTGCCGAGACCCTCCTCGCGGGGGCGATCGCCGACTATCGGGGACTCGGCGACCTGCGCGGCGTGGCGCGCGCCGTGTCGCACGTCCTCCGCAGCCGGTTGCAGGCGTACCGGATCGATGCGGCGCTCGCCCTCGTCCGCGAGGTTGCCGAGGAGACGGCGTCGCTCGGCGACGATCCAGCGGTCCTCGAACTCCGGGAGCTGCACGGGCGGGCACTCTACTACCACGACGAGCCGCAGCGAGCGGTCGAGACCATCGACGACGTGCTTGCCGTGGCCGAGCAGCTGGACCTCGCATCCACCGTCGCCGACGCGCTCATCACGCGGGGCGCCGCCCTCACCGACCTGGGACGGTCCTGGGAAGGCCTCGCGTCGATCGAGGGTGGCACCCGGCTGGCAGAGGCATCCGGCCGGCCGCTCGTGGTCGCTCGAGGGCGGAACGTTGGTGCGCTGGCATTGTCCGTCGTCGATCCACGAACCGCGCGCGAGCAGTACATCGCGGTCGCGGCGGACGCGCGCCGCCTCGGGGCGGTCGGCATGCACCAGCGAGCCATGGTCAACGCGCTGGCCACGTCCCTATCGACGGGGGACTGGACGTGGGCCGACGCCGCCTGCGCTGATCTGCTCGCCGAGTTGAGCGAGCAGACGGATCGCCTGCTCGCGCTCGGCCTGCACGTGACCCTCGCCGCCATCCGGGGCCGCGAGGACACCGGGGTGTGGGAGGAGATCGCGGGCCTCGGGGGAGGCGACGACGCGGATGCCAACCTGCGTGCGAACCTCGTCGCCTCGCGGGCGCAGGTGGGGTTCTTCCTGGGCCGTCACGCGGAGAGCGTGGCGGGTTTCCGGGAGGCGTTCGGCATGAGCCTGCTGAACGGGCCGCAGAACACGCAGTACCTCGGATGGGCAGGGATGTTTCTGCTCGACCCATCACTCGTCGCCGAGAGTGCAGCGGCGCTCGCCTCGACCCGGGTGCACGGGCCGGCGTTCTCCGCGTGGCGGCTGGTGCTCCGTGGCGCAACCGCCGCGCTCGCCGACGACCGCGCCACGGGGCGGACATTGCTCCGCGAGGGCCTCCAGGAGCAGCGGGCGATCGGGGTTCATCTCGATCACACGCTCAGCGCGATCGCGGTGCAGCGGTTGCTGGGACCGTCGGACGAGGTCGCGCTCGAGGCTGCTGCGGCGGCTCGCGCCTTCCTGGAGACGCAGGGCGACACGGTCTTCCGGGGCCAGCTCGACGCCGCCACGGCGAGCCCGGCCGTGGAGGCGGGCGTGACCCCTGGCGGCTGAGTTCCCTCCGCGGGTGCCCGAGGGCGCACCACCGGCCGGACACCGGTGCCCCAGGTCGGCGGCTCGGCCCGCACCCCCGACCCACCCTATACTCGCCCTCCGATGAATGTGACCGCCAGCCCCGCACCCAAGAGCTCGATCCTCCTCGAGGTCGAGGTCCCCACCGACCGCTTCGACCGCGCCATCCGCGACGCCGTCGGGCGCCTCTCGCGCCGCACGCGCGTCGCCGGGTTCCGGCCGGGCAAGGCACCCCGGCCGATCCTCGAGCGCGTCCTCGGCCCGACTGCGGTCCTCGACGAAGCCGTGGACACGCTGGTCCAGAGCGCGTACCGCGAGGCGATCCTCGAGGAGGGGATCGTCCCCCTGACGAACGCGGACGTCGAGATCGTCGAGGCCGTCGAGGGGCAGCCGCTCAAGTTCAAGGCAACCGTGCAGGTCCGTCCCGACGTGACCCTCGGCGACTACTCGGGCTTCAACTTCCGGCCGGAGATCGAGGAGATCGACGACCCGAAGGTGGACAAGGTCGTCGAGGAGCTGCGCGACCAGAACGCGCAGCTGGCCGCGGTCGAGGACCGCGGGGCACAGAACGGCGACTGGGCGGTGATCGGCTTCCTCGGCACGCAGGACGGCCACGCCTTCGACGGCGGCCAGGCCGACCGGATGCCGCTGGTCCTCGGCGAGGACCGGCTGATCCCAGGCTTCGAAGCCAACCTCGTCGGGCTCAAGCCCGGCGAGAGCACCGAGTTCGACATCACGTTCCCGGAGGACTACCCCGAGGAGACGCTGGCAGGCCAGGTCGCCAACTTCAAGGTGGACCTCAAGGAGCTGCGCGAGAAGATCCTTCCCGACGCGGACGACGCCTTCGCCCAGGCGATGGGCGAGTACGCGGACCTCGCGGCGCTCAAGGCCGACATCCGGGAGCGCCTCGGACGCAATGCCCTCGATCGGGCGCGCCACGAGTTCAGCGACAAGATCATCGAGTACGCGGTCGCCAACGCGACCATCGACCTGCCCGACGTGCTGATCGACCAGGAGGTCGAGGTCATGCACGACGAGTTCCGCAGCTCGATCGCCCGGCAGGGCATCACCGAGGAGGCCTACCTCAAGGCGACCGGCCAGACCGAGGCGGACCTCCACACCGAGTTCCGGCCGCGCGCCGAGCAGCGCACCAAGGTCCTCCTCGTGCTCTCGAAGATCGCCGAGACCGAGAGCATCGACGTCCCCGAGGCGGACATCGAGGCCCAGATCAACCTCGCCCGCGAGCGCTACCAGGACCCGAAGACGGTGCGCTACTTCGAGTCCGACCGGGGCCGCAACTTCATCCGCAGCACGCTGCGCCGGACGCGGGTCGTCGAGACGCTCGTCGACCGCTGGCTCGCCGCCCACCCCGAGCATCCCGCCCTCCCGCACCTCGAGGACGACGCGCCGTCGGCTGTCGGTCACGCGCAGGCCGAGGCCAACGCCTCCATCGATGCCACTGATCCGGGGGCCATCCCGGACGCCATCCCGGACGAGCACGACCACGCCCATGACCACGACCACGGTCATGGTGACGAGGCCGCGTCGTCCGCCCGGGCCGGCTCGAAGCGCGCCAAGCGCTGACCGCCGGTCCTCGCCGCCTCGCCATGCACCTGCCGCGCACCGACGTGCCGGACCGAACCCAGGGGAGACCCGCGATGCTCGTCCCGATGGTCATCGAATCCACGAGTCGTGGCGAACGCGCCTACGACATCTACTCGCGCCTCCTGCGCGAGCGGATCATCTTCCTCGGTGACGCGATCGAGGACCACCTGGCGAACCTGATCATCGCGCAGCTGCTGTTCCTGGAGTCCGAGGACCCCGAGAAGGACATCAGCCTCTACATCAACTCGCCCGGCGGCGTGGTGAACAGCGGGCTCGCGATCTACGACACGATGCAGTACCTGCGGGCCCCGGTCAGCACGATCTGCATCGGCATGGCCGCCTCGATGGCTGCCGTCCTGCTCGCCGCCGGCGCCCCTGGCAAGCGCTACGCCCTGCCCAACAGCCGGATCATGGTCCACCAGGGTTCCGGCGGCTTCCGTGGGAACGCCCCTGACGCGGTGATCCAGATGCGCGAGTGGGAGTTCCTCGTCAAGCGGAACACCGAGATCCTCGCGACCCACACCGGGCAGCCGTACGAGAAGGTCCAGGAGGACACGCAACGCGACCTGTTCATGGCGCCCGAGGACGCCAAGGCGTATGGCATCATCGACGCCGTCTACACCCTCCCGGGTGACTCGCTCATCGCACAGGCGCATGATGCGGGCCTGGCGGGCGGCGAGGGATCGTCCGTGCCGGACGCGGACGGGGACGGGTTGCCGGGGACGGCGACGGACAGGTAGCACAGGGGACGACGTGCCGGTGACGACGACGGGCTCGAAGGGAACGAAGGTTCCCTATCGCTGCTCCTTCTGCGGCAAGAGCCAGGAACAGGTCCGCAAGCTCATCGCGGGTCAGGGCGTCTACATCTGCGACGAGTGCATCAACCTGTGCCAGGAGATCATCGAGGAGGAGATGCTGGAGGCGCCCAAGGCGCGTCCCCAGACGCAGAAGCTGCCGAACCCTCGTCAGATCACGGAGAAGCTGGACCAGTACGTCATCTCGCAGGAGAAGGCGAAGAAGGTCCTCTCGGTCGCCGTCTACAACCACTACAAGCGGATCAACGCCGGCAGCAACGTCGATGACGTCGAGCTCCAGAAGTCGAACGTCCTCCTCGTCGGCCCGACGGGCTCGGGCAAGACCCTCCTCGCGCAGACCCTCGCCCGCGTGCTGGACGTCCCGTTCTGCATCGCCGACGCCACCTCGCTGACCGAGGCGGGCTACGTCGGCGAGGACGTGGAGAACATCCTCCTGCGCCTCATCCAGGCGGCGGACTTCGACGTCGCCCGGGCCCAGCGAGGGATCATCTACATCGACGAGATCGACAAGATCGCGCGCAAGGCGGACAACCCCTCGATCACCCGGGACGTGTCCGGTGAGGGCGTCCAGCAGGCGCTGCTCAAGATCCTCGAGGGGACCGTCGCAAACGTGCCGCCCCAGGGCGGTCGGAAGCATCCCCACCAGGACTTCATCCAGATCGACACGACCAACGTGCTGTTCATCTGCGGCGGGGCCTTCGACGGGCTCGAGAAGATCGTCGAGGAGCGCGTCGGCAAGCGGAGCATCGGCTTCGGGTCCGAGGGCGCGATCACGAGCGCGGACCGCGCGAAGATCATCGAGCGGCTGATGCCCGAGGACCTGCTGAAGTTCGGCCTGATCCCGGAGTTCATCGGGCGCCTGCCGGTCATCGTGACGCTGTCCCCGTTGACCGTCGAGGATCTCAAGCGGGTGCTCGTCGAGCCGAAGAAC
>Ga0126307_10002935_pt1 | contig 11600 bp, 9 predicted proteins | sample Plot28_FD_89955 | JGI IMG/M metagenome (GOLD analysis project Ga0126307, IMG submission 89955) | Serpentine soil microbial communities from UC McLaughlin Reserve, CA, USA - Plot28 | ecosystem: Environmental > Terrestrial > Soil > Grasslands | place: USA: UC McLaughlin Reserve, Lake County...
AGGAGATACTCCCGTCGTTGGCCGCTACAGCACCACCACCCGAGTTACGTACCAGCACCGGGAAGGCGTTCTTTTCGGCGAGTCTTGCCGCCGCACCAAAGCTCGCCAGGCGGGTCTCTAGATGGGTAGCCCCGACGTAGCGAGATGAGGTCCAGAGGAGCGCTGTGGGGCTGCGAGAACCTGAAGCAACCTCCTCGAGCAGGGCCTGTTGCAGCCCGAAGCCGTCTTCGGGCTGCGCGAGATGCTGGGCTACTAGGATCTCCACAGTGCTAAGGTACCATGGGCCTTGTACCAAAATTCGGTTTTGAGGGGTAATTTTGGTTCAAACGGTATTTCTGAATTAAAATTCGGCCTCGCCATCAGCTTGAGCGAAATCATGCAGCGGCGTTGCATGGCGGGGTGCGGATCTTCCGAGCACCCACATCGTCTGCGGTGGCCCTTGCCTTTACCTTTGCGGGAATGGCTGTCGCCCTAGCGCAGACAGCCTTGCCAGCAATTGGCTACGAATTAAGCTCCGAACAGGGCTATGCGCTGCTTATCCTGGCGGCCATGTTTTGCATAGGGGCTGTAATTGCTCTTTTCTGGCAGTCGATTAAAAGGATCAGAATTAGCCTAGCCCCAGCCATGGGCGATAGGCTTCTTACATATTGCTCGAAGGCTGTGTCTTTCCTACCAATTCTCACTACCAGTTCGGGTGCTGGCTCGTACGTATTCAGTATGATAGCTGGTAGCGCTCCCTAAAATGCAGGAGGCCGGGGTCCTGTTACTAGGGGCTCCGGCCTGGTTGTAGAGCAACCGATCAGTAAAGCTTCGTCAGCAAGGCAACCCGACGTCCTCACGATCTGGAGTGTCATAGCGCCAGGGATGAAGGGCTTTATCTTCCAAATACCCAGCGTCTAGTGCTTCTTGGAAACTGTCCGCGAGGTCGGTGCCGCAGTCGCAGGTGGTCGCGGAGTTACCGATAATGCCCGCTCTCTTGAAGGTGGTTCTCTTGCCGCACCCACACTCGACCACAACTACCTCTGGGCACCACCTGTAGACCTTGCCGAACTCCACCTCTTGTGCGTTGTAGTGCTCCGCGATGCGCTCGATGACCCGCAACACTATTCTCCTTTCTCCACCACCCCCTCTCTTTATATGTTACGACCGTCACTATATATCCTTGCGCAGTTCGACCCAACGCTTTCGCGTCAAAACTTTTCTAAAACCCCACAAACTGTAGTGCTACAAGAACTACAGCTCAACATGTTGTATCAGCGCCTTTATATGACGAGTGGACGGAATTCTAGCGTTAGGGGCCCGGTGGGGGGTTAGCCTCCCCCCAATTGACCGCTGGTGGCAGCCATCCTCTCTGTGAAGGATTTCGCCCTATCTGATTCGAGGACGTGAGCCGAGAACTCTCCCCCGACGGGCAACTAACTCGTCCCACTACACGCTGCGCAGCGCTCAAAGCGATAGTTTCGCCGACTTCCCTGCGAAAGCCATAAGGATAACAATTACAAAGACAAAGGACTGGAACCCCTCACAGGACCTAGGCTGGGTGTTATGAGCGCCTGGCAAGTAGGAGAGCCCCCGCGCTGCCAGGGAACTCTCGCGGGGAGGTCCGGACTCCCCGCATCCTAAGCAACGTGCGCGCTGTGTCCGCTCTCGACGAGGAGTACCTCTTTTGGGTGGTGCTTACACTTCAGGCCAAATTCTCTCGCTTCTGGCTGTGGCCTTAAAGTCTTTCTGCCGTTGGTCGCACCTTTCATAGGGCGCTCTATGCTCTCTCGAATTTCGAGAAGATTCAAGCCCCACACGCACTAGCAGCCGAAAATGGCCCAAAGTGTGTAGAAGATCTACGCAACAAGGTGCTTCACTAAGCGTGGACGACCTATCACGGCGAGTAGTTCGTCGGGGTCAACGACCAGTGTTCCTGTAGGCTCGAGCTCTCCTGGAGCGCTGCGCAAGCTATAGGGCTTACGGAAGCGGACGTCGCGGTCGTCGCTGCAGAGGTCCTCAGACCTTGAGCGTCGCCGGTGAAAAAAGGTCCTAGGGCCCTAGCTCTAAGATGCAGCCCACGCTACGAGTTTGCTACTCTCAAGAAAATGAGCGGGGGCAGCAACCGACCCATATACTTCCCCAACTAGCTAAGGGGCCGGGGAAAAACGCGGTGGGGAAGTGAGTGAAAGGATGTAGGAAGGGCCCCAGCCCCTTAGCTGAAGGCCACAAATTCGCACATTCCCGCGCCTAAAACAACATCAACTAGACTGAGGTTAACGCTGCTTATGGTTGACCCGTAGCTCTTTGAAGGCTTTAGGGTAATTCTCTAGTTGAACTTGAGAGTTACGACGGCTGCGCGGATATGAGCAAAGGCTACAGATGATGAGTAACGTTTGTGCAAGGCTCTACCATCCCTTAAACCAGATAAGCCAAACTATCAGGTAAAGGAAGGGTCGGAGCCCCCTCTAATCTCTAGGGCCCCCAGCCTACTCTCTACGACATCCACGAGCGAGAAGGGCTTCCTGGGGGAGGCCCTGCGGACGCCGTCGAGCCGACCAAGAAGTGGCCTCGTGGTCATCCTCGCGCAGGCTATCGATAGACTACGAGCAGCGAAATGACATCCACGAAGCGTTACTCCATCTTTGCTGCTCGCTCGTCTACCTTAACTATCTGAAGTGAGGGTTTTCCAACGTACTCTTACTCTAAGATTTCAGCCCTTTGCTTACCTTGCTGGAGCAAGACTCTCATTCTCGCGGAGGTCTCTTCACTTCGGGAGGCGTGATCTCCTCTCTGCGGGTCTCCTCCTGGGGGGTGGCTTCCTCCCCACCACGCTCTTCCGGGACAGCAGCCTCCTCTTCTCGAGGCTGCGCCGGGGGTGCAGCCTCCTCTGCACGACGCTCTGCCGGAGGCGTAGACTCCTCTCCGCGGTGCCTCTCTGTCATGTCTCCTCCTTTAGTAAACTTCGTCTACTGGGCTTGCGGTAAAGCAGCTTCCTTATGTATACCCCATGTCGCCAAGCCTACGCCTGGACTTAGCAAAAATGGCCGGAGTCCTTTGAATATGATTCCGGCCCCGCGGCGAGCTCCTTAATTAAGTAAGCACAAGAGAAGATGGTATCAGGAGACCGCCACACCGCTATCCTAGAAGATGAACTGCTAAAGGATGTTACGGGAGGATAAATTGCCGATTAAGGTTGCCTTAAGGAAATGGCCGGAGCCTCGCTGAGATCTTAGGATGGTAGAGCTTGAGAAAGGAGAGCTGTGAGGGGCCTTAACGGAGGCTGAGACCGTGGCTAGAGAAGGTGAACTAGATATGCAGCAGCTGTCGGGGTTCGGCGGCAAAGGGCTGATGGCTAACGCAATTGGAAAGGTATAAGGAACAGTTGCTGAACTCCTACGCAAGTTACCGCCAGAGATCTTGGACACTCTCGCTCCTGGGGAGCGCACGCTTCACCAGAAGCTGCGGCTGGAGGTGACACTGACACCGGGTAGAATCTAGAGATGAGCGGAATCTAGAGATGAGCGGGTAATTGGGAACAAATCAGAGGCGTTATCAAGATAGAAGCTCGAGGAGCCTGATGACCTGTTCGAAGAAGATTCAGGGGGTTGTCCCTTGCGCGTAGTCGCCCTTGCCGGGGGGGTCGGCGGTGCGAAGCTTGCGGCAGGGCTCCAGGCCGCACTACCTTTAGGCGACCTTTCGGTCGTCGTCAACACTGCCGACGACTTCGACCTATGGGGTTTACACATATGCCCCGATCTCGACACGGTGATGTATACACTTGGCAACCGCGCCAATTCCGAGACCGGTTGGGGTGTTGCGGAGGACTCGTTCAGTGCTTTAGACATGTTCTCTGCGTATGGTGAAGACATCTGGTTCAAGCTCGGCGATAAGGACCTGGCTACTCACATCCTGCGCACGCAGAAGCTTCGGTCCGGGATGCGACTTACGGAGATCACCACCAGGCTCGCTGGCGCGCTTGGGGTACGAAGCGCGCTGTTGCCGATGTGCGACGAACCCGTCTCGACCGTGCTGAAGACGCCCGCGGGCCTACTAGACTTTCAGGAGTACTTCGTTCGTCGGGGACAGAGGGACGAGGTTTTAGGCGCAGAGCTACGTGGCATAGAGGATGCTCATGTTACGGCTGAGATCCTGGAGGCGGTTGCTCATGCGGAGGCTATCGTTCTTTGCCCCTCGAACCCGGTCGTGAGCATCAAGCCCATCCTGGCCGTGCCGGGGATGCGCGAGCTTTTGACAGGCGCCCCTACGCCAAAGGTCGCGGTGAGCCCAATAATCGGCGGGCGGGCGCTCAAGGGCCCGGCGGACAAGATGCTCCGGTCTTTAGGGTATGAGGTTTCGCCGACGGGTGTCGCTCAGGTGTATGAGGGTATGGTGGACGGGATGGTGATAGATCGCTCCGATAGTAAGGAGGTGGCCCAGATCTCGGCGCTCGGTATGCGCGTCCTCATAACGGACGCGGTGATGCGCGATGGGACCGGTCGTGAGCGCCTGGCCCGAGAGGTTTTGCGCTTCTGCTCGGGGTTGAAGACCAGATGACGCTCTTTGCGGTGGTGCCAGTAAAGCACCTTATAGGAACGAAGAGCCGGCTCAAGCCGATTCTGAATGCGTCCGGCAGGGCCGGGCTGACTATATATATGATGAAAAATGTCCTCACGGCTCTTAAGGGGGCCGAGGTGGAGCATGTCTGCGTGGTGAGCCCGGACCCGATCGTTCTCCAATATGCCGAGGCAGAGGGCGTTACTCCGCTCCCGCAGGAGAGCCAGGGCCTAAACCCAGCGCTTGAGGAGGCCCGGGACTGGGCCGCCGAAAAAGGAGCGACGACCCTCGTCGTCTTTCCAGCCGACCTGCCGCTTCTGAGGGCGCCAGACGTCAGGGCGATAATGGAGGAGGCGGAGGGGGATAAGGACCCGCTCGTGGTGGTCGCGCCGGATACTACGGGCGAGGGCACAAATGCTCTTTTATTGCGTCCCCCCGATGCCGTGCCGTTCCTGTTCGGGCAGAATAGCTTCGATGCTCACCTGAGCGCGGCTCGGGAACGGGAGATACCGACACGCGTCTGTGAAAAGACACGCCTTGCCTTTGACCTCGATACCCTCGACGACCTAACACGGTTCAGCGGCGTGCAATCGTCGGGCACATCCGCAGGGGCTCCCGAAGCTTCAGAGGAGCTGCGAGTGTTACCAGTGGACGGTATCCCCGAGGTTCAATCCGGCGACGACCTGGCGGACCTAATCAGGCAGGCGGCCGGAGACAGTATGTTCGAAGATGGGGATGTCGTGGTGATAACGCACAAGGTCGTGAGCAAGGCCGAAGGGCGTCTCGTAGACTTACGCACTATACAGCCATCAACCCTCGCCAAGAGCTTCGCCGAAAGGTACGACAAGGACCCGCGCCAGATCGAGGTCGTCCTCCGAGAGAGCAAGCGAATCGTGAGGATGGACCGCGGCATCCTCATCTCTGAAACTCACCGCGGCTTCGTCTGCGCGAACGCCGGCGTAGACACCTCAAACGTTCCCGGCGACGATACGGTCTGCCTCCTCCCTGTAGATCCAGACGCCTCCGCTAGTCGTTTACGCGACGCCTTGAGCTCAAAAACAGGAATAGAAAACCTCGCGGTTATCGTCTCCGACTCTTTCGGACGACCGTGGAGGCACGGCATCACGAACGTCGCCATAGGGGTCGCCGGCATGAACCCTCTGGCCGACTATCGGGGCCAGAAGGACTCTCATGGTCACCTTCTCAACACGAGCGTCCTCGCGATAGCCGACGAGCTGGCCTCCGCCGCCGAGCTCGTTATGGGTAAGACCGCCGGCAACCCCGTCGCCGTAGTGCGTAACTATCCCTACAAAAAAGGCTCCGGAACCGGTAAGGACTTGCTCATGGAAGCTGAGAGAGACCTATTTCGGTAGGGATTTTAGATCCTGTGAGCGCCTTTTTGAGGAATATTTGCTAAATCCGATAAAAAACGTCGTATTTATTGTTGACGGAGGCTGACTCATTTCCTACCATTGGGGTGTGGACTTACGAGGTACACGACAAGCTTTAATGGGGCGCGAGGTTTCCGGCTCCATGGCACGCACGCGATGTAGCGTCTGTTGCCGCGTTTGCGGCTAATTTCCCGACTCTCCAGGCAGTTAACGATTTCTTACATCCCTTGAGGGAGGAGCATAATGTTTATCAAAGTTGTAAGGCGTGTGCGACAAGACATGGTACCGAGCCCCGAAGAAATCTCGGAGGTTAACGAGCGTCTCGAGGGCGCCCCGCCGATGGAGATACTAGAGTGGGCAGCCGAGACCTACGGCGACGGGCTCGCGCTCTCGGCTTCCTTTGGGGGACCGGAGGGGATGGCTCTTTTAGATATGCTCTCGCGCATCACCGACGAGGTTACAGTCCTCACCATAGACACCGGTTTTCTGTTCAAAGAGACCATCGAGTTTCGTGAGAAGGTTATGAGACGCTACAAGTTGCCTCTGGTGGTCTTGAGGCCAGAGCTTTCGATCGAGGAGCAGGTCGAGCGCTACGGGGAGAAGATGAGGACCTGCACCCCTGATCTGTGCTGCCAGATCCGTAAAGTACAGCCGCTGCAGAGGGCTCTTGAGCGTTACGAGGCGTGGATGACGGGCATCCGCCGCGAGCAGACGCCCCAGAGGGCGAATACGCCGATAGTTTCGTGGGAGGCTCGCTATGGGGCGGCCAAGATAGCGCCGTTTGCCTCTGTGAAGGAGGAGTGGGTGCACGAGTACGTAGCCGAGCACGATGTACCGGTAAACCCTTTACTAAAGAAGGGCTACAAGAGCATAGGGTGCGAGCCGTGCACGCGGCCAGTCTCTCCAGACGAAGACCCCCGGGCCGGGCGCTGGTCGGGGATGGAGAAGACCGAGTGCGGACTGCATTGGGTGGGAGGACAGGCAGTACGTGCGGTTTCTTAGAGAAGGCCAGACGCTAAACAAAGTAGAGAAGATAAAGCTCGAGCGCCACCCCCTGGAGGTACGTGAGGCGGTCATAAACACGTACTCCAAACAGGGCATAGAGGCGGTTTCCGAGGTGCCGGGCGAGGTCGAGCGCCTCAAGTGGGTCGGCATCTACCCGCAAAACCAGGGCGGAAACGCGTTCATGCTCCGAATAAAGGTCCCCGGCGGCGTGCTTGCGCCCGAGCAGGCGCAGGTTATCGGGCAGGTAGCGGTCGAATTTGCTAACGGACCTATTCCAAACCCACACTTCGGGAATAACTTTTTAGATATTACGACGCGTCAAGACATCCAGATGCACTGGATCAGGATGGAGAACGTGCCCGAGATCTGGCGTAGGCTCGAAGAGGTCGGCATGACGACCGTCCAGGCCTGTGGTGATTCGGCCCGCAACGTCCTCTGCTGCCCAGTCTCCGGTATAGACCGTAACGAGGCTCTAGATGGTTACCCTATAGCCCAGGCCATCTCGAACTACTTCACGGGGAATAGGGAGTACGCGAACCTGCCCCGTAAATTCAAGATGAGCGTCACGGGCTGTCTCGAGGACTGTGCCCAGGCTGAGATCAACGACATCGGTATGCTCCCGGCGCGCCTGGAGGATGGCACGGTGGGCTTTAACGTGCGCGTTGGCGGTGGGCTTTCGGATGGACCGAGAATGGCGTCGGATATAGACGTCTTCGTTGGGCCAGAGGAGGCTGTGGAGATCACACGTAGCATCGCCCAGGTCTACGGAGAGTTGGGCGACCGGGAGAACCGCTGGACCTGCCGGATGCGCTACCTGGTGCAGGAGCTAGGGCCCGAAGGATTCCGGGAGGAATTGGAGAAAAGAACCGCTTTTGCGCTTACGCCCGCGGGCGAGGACCTGACCAAGCACTACCGGGGCGACCACGTAGGCGTACATCCGCAGAACGAAGATAGCCTCTACTACGTCGGCCTCAACGTGACGGTCGGACGGATGAGCGGCGAAGACTTTATCGAGGCAGGACGGCTCGCCGGAGAGTATGGCGGCGAGATTCGTTTGGCCACCGACCAGAACTTCATCATTACGAGCGTCTCCGAGGAGCGGCTGGGTGGGTTGCTTGCGGAGCCGTTGCTCGAGCGGTACTCGCCGAATCCCAAGCCCTTCGAGCGCGGGATGGTAGCGTGCACGGGGAACGAGTTCTGCCGGTTCGCGATCGTCGAAACCAAAATCCGGGCCGTCGAGTGGGCGCGGGAGATGGACAGGAGGGTCGGAGACAGCATAGGCCAGGAAACGATAAGGATGCATTTCTCGGGCTGCTCGGCTTCTTGCGCCCAGCCCCAGATTGGGGACATCGGCTTTCGGGGCGAGACCGCGAAGACCGAAGATGCCATCGTCGAGGGGGTAGACATCGGCTTGGGTGGATCCTTGGGCCGCGACGCTGCCTTTATAGACTGGGTCGAGGGGGCTAAGCCCGCTGACAACGTGCCCGATGCTCTGGTCGCGGTAATGGAGAAGTTTAAAGACGAGCGCCGGGATGGCGAACGGTTCCACGAGTGGGCCCGGCGCAAGCCTAATAAGGAGCTCCGGGAGACGCTGCGCAGCCGCGGCAGGAATAGAGGACGGGGTTAGTGGCCGGCTTCGACATTCGGGAGTTAATGAACGATATCGAGGAGGCGCCGGGGAAGGTCTGGTTCTGGGACCTAGAGAAGGCGGTCATAGACGCCGATCGGTGCATTCAGTGCGGGGTGTGCGTTGCAGCCTGCCCTACCGATTCCATCGGTATAGGGGAGGACGACCTGCCGAAGCTCGTCAAGATGTGCACGGGCTGCTCTTTGTGTTGGGATTTCTGTCCTCGCGGGGGCCTGCAGTACGAGGCGACGTGGAAGATCACCGGCAACGCCGCGGCGCGGACCATCGAGGGGATCGGGCACGTCGAGGAGAGCTACACCGCAAGGGTCGACCCGATGATAGAGGGCGCCCAGGACGGCGGGGTGGTGAGCGCGCTCCTGATCTCGCTCCTCGAGGCCGGGGAGATAGACGGTGCCCTGGTGGCCCGCGAGAGCAAGACCGAGCGGTGGAAGGGCGAGGCGTTCCTCGCGCGTACCCCCGAGGAGGTGCGCGAGTGCGCCGGAAGCTTCTACAATCAGACGCTCGCTTTAGGGCACGTGGACTTCAAGGGGCACGACCTGCCGCCGAACCCGAGGATAGCCGTTGTAGGCACGCCGTGCGAGATCGAGGGTATAAAGGCGATGCAGGCTAGGCCGTGGACCTGGGGAGCCTCTAAAGTCGAGGCCATCACCCTGACCATCGCTCTTTTGTGTACCAAGAGCTTCAACTACGAAAAGTTGATGCTGGAGGAGATCCGGGACAAACGCGGTATCGATCTGGATAACGTCGGCCGGGTAGACGTTATCCGGGGGAAGATGGTCGTGCAGGACCTCGATGGGGAGACGATCATAAAGGAGCCGATCCGGGATTTCCATGGGGCTGCGTTGAAGGGCTGCGACGAGTGTGCGGACTTTATCGGGCACTCAGCGGACATCTCGGTCGGTAGCGTCGGTAGCACCGACGGGTACTCGAGCATCCTCATTAGGAGCGAGGAGGGCCTCCACGCGTTTGAGCACGTGCGAGAGAAGCTCGAGATGCGGGAGCTTGACAGGCCGGAGGCTTTGGATAAACTCGACGCCTTGGACAAGCGGATCGCGTTCAACAGCCTGAAGAGGTCTTTTGATCCCGACGCTCCCCTGTTCATAGACTACGAGGAGCATCTGGAGAGGTACTCCGGGACGGATCGGGCGCCGGTCGAGCATGACGCTGTGAGGTACTAGCCTTGAACGAGCCACTAAAGGAGCTTCCTCTACCCCCTGAGCCTGCTGAGCTAAGGGCCGAGACGCGCGCTCTCGTCGAGGACTCGCCGGGGGAGGGTATACGGCTCATAAATGAGGCTCGCTTCCTGGCGGACTTACTTTGGATGGAGTGGGCTGAGAAGCTGGAAGGGGCAGGCATGGGTTACGAGAGGTTCCTCCAGATAGCGCGCGGGTACGCCGATGAGATCCGGCTCTGGGTGGTGGGCGAGCGGCCGTGGGAGCACTGCGTTGCCGGACTTGCCGGGCGTACCCTGCGGAGGTTGCCTGACAAGGGCCGCGAACAGGGAGCGGCGCTGGCTTCTTCCGGGGTTCGCCGGTGAGGGCCGCGACGGAGTATACGGCGGCCGAACCACACGGTGGCGCGCTCGTGGACCGCCGGACGCCGGAGGAGGAGCGCGAGGAGAGGCTAGAGCAGGCCGAAGAGCTGCCGAAGGTCGTTCTAGGCTCTCGAGGGCTCTCAGATCTGGAGATGATCTCGACCGGCGTCTTCAGCCCTTTGACCGGCTTTATGGATCGGGAGGACTACGAGAGCGTCGTCGAGACGATGCACCTCTCGAATGGGCTCGTATGGAGCATGCCTATTACCCTCTCGGCGAACGAGGACGAGGCGAACGGCGTTAAAGAGGGCAACGAGGTGGCGCTCGCGAACGGTGAGGGTCGGGTCGTCGCCACCATGACCGTTACGGACCGCTACTCCTACGACAAGAGCTACGAGGCCAGGGCGGTCTACCGTACCGACGATGGAGAACATCCCGGCGTCGCCGCTCTCTACCGTCAGGGCGACACGCTGCTAGGCGGGGAGGTGACGCTGCTCGATGAGCAGCCGAACCCGAGGCCCTTTCCTAAGTATTACTACGAGCCAGAGCAGCTCAGGGCGCTCTTTGCCGAGAGAGGGTGGAGGCGGGTGGTGGGCTTCCAGACACGCAACCCCGTGCACCGGGCGCACGAGTACATCCAGAAGAGCGCTTTAGAGACCGTCGACGGCCTGCTACTAAACCCGCTCGTCGGAGAGACGAAGTCCGACGACATCTCCGCAGCGGTCAGGATGAGGTCTTATGAGGTCATTTTAGACCGGTACTACCCGAAACAGCGGACGGTGCTCGCGGTCTTTCCGGCGTCGATGCGCTACGCGGGGCCCAGGGAGGCGATCTTCCACGCTATCTGTCGTAAGAATTACGGCTGTACCCACTTCATCATAGGACGCGACCACGCAGGGGTGGGTGACTACTACGGTACCTACGACGCCCAGCACATCTTCGACGAGTTCGACTTGGACGAAATCGGTATCACTCCTCTCTTCTTCGAGCACGCCTTTTTCTGCTTGAACTGCGAAGGGATGGCGACCACCAAGACCTGCCCGCACGGCAAGGATTCGCACGTCTTCTTCTCCGGTACCAAAGTCCGACAGATGCTCGCCAGGGGAGAGTACCCGCCGCCGGAGTTCAGCAGGCCGGAGGTCGTCGAGGTACTCATAAAGGGCTTGCGGGACGAAGAGAAAGTCATCAAGCAACCTCGAATCTTCGAAGAGTAATCTAAAAGAAGGAGGATGGCGTGGAGAACGGGGCGAAGGTCGAACGCGGGTTCACGCTGTGGTTCACGGGGCTCTCGGGGGCCGGCAAGACGACGGTGAGCGAGATCGTCGAGAAGGAACTCCGGAGAAGGCGCGGCAACGTCGAGGTTCTGGACGGGGACATCGTTCGGACGAACCTGTCGAAGGGCTTGGGTTTCTCGCGGGCAGACAGGGACACGAACATTCTTAGGATCGGGTTCGTAGCCAAGCTTCTAACGCGCAACGGCGTCGGC
>Ga0126307_10002936_pt1 | contig 11599 bp, 12 predicted proteins | sample Plot28_FD_89955 | JGI IMG/M metagenome (GOLD analysis project Ga0126307, IMG submission 89955) | Serpentine soil microbial communities from UC McLaughlin Reserve, CA, USA - Plot28 | ecosystem: Environmental > Terrestrial > Soil > Grasslands | place: USA: UC McLaughlin Reserve, Lake County...
AGGTCACGGAGGCGGCACGGCCCGAGGGCCTCTCTGACGTGCTCCTGGCACGCGGGTACGAGTCGCGCGGCGTGCCCGTCTCGGTCGAGACGGCGCCGGTCGCGGAGATCACCCGACGCTCGAGCGGCGACGCGGAGCTCGAGGGCGAGCCCGACGACGCGTGGGTGGAGCTGTGGATCGGAACGCGCCGCTTCGATCGCGCCGACATCGCGCGGCAGATCCTGACGAGCAGCCCGGGGCGCACGACGTTCGCTCGCATCGGAGACCTCGCCGTCGGCCGCGGCGTCGTCGTCGGGGAGTGGCTCGGGATCACGTCGATGGCCACCGTGCCCGCCGCGCGGCGGCGCGGGCACGCGCGGGCGATCGTGCACGCGCTCGCGCGGTGGGCCGCAGAATCGGGCGCGCGGCAGGCGTTGCTTCAGGTCGAGGAGACGAACGTCGTCGCGCGCAGGCTGTACGCGGGCGTCGGCTTCGTCCCGAGTCACTCGTACCGGTACTGCATGGAGAGATGACACACACCGAATGGGTCGCGTCGCTCTCGCCGTGGCCAGAGGAGTTCGGGCTCGACCGCATGCACGCGCTGCTGGACGCGCTCGGACATCCCGAACGCGCCTATCCGGCCGTCCACGTCGTCGGCACGAACGGGAAGTCGAGCGCGGCACGCACGATCGCCGCGTATCTGCGGGCGGAGGCACTGCGCGTCGGTGCGTACACGTCGCCGCACGTGAGCGGCTGGCACGAGCGCCTGGAAACGGACGCCGCGACGTTCGAGCACGCCGTCGCCCGCGTGCGCCCGGCAGCCTCGGAAGTCGGCGCGACGCAGTTCGAGACGTTGACCGCCGCGGCGCTCGCGCATTTCGGCGACGACGGGGTCGACGCGGCGGTGGTCGAAGCAGGGCTCGGCGGCCGCCTCGACGCGACGAACGTGCTCGACGCGCGCGTCGTCCACCTGACGAATGTCGCCCTCGAGCACACGGAGGTCCTCGGCGACACCCGCGACGAGATCGCGCGGGAGAAGCTTGCCGTCGCCGGCCCGCGTGCGATCGTCGTTCTGGGCGAGCGCGAATGGTCGTCACTCGTGCCGGACAACGAGGTGCGGATCGGCGGCGCGCGGGAGTCCGCCGAAGCGTTCCTCGACAGGCACCTCGAGGCGCGGCCGCCCGTGCCGCCGCTTCCCGGGCGTCTCGAGCGACGGTCGGAGACGGAGCTCTGGGACGGCGCGCATACGCCCGACGCGGCAGACTGGCTGCTCGCCCACCTCGAGCGGCGCGACTGGGTCGTCGTCGCGTCCGTCCTGGGCGACAAGGACGTCGACGCGATCCTGGCGCGCCTCGCGCACGCCGGCCGAATGTTCGTTGCGACACGCAGCTCGAACGCGCGCGCGCTCCCTGAGCAGGAACTTGCAGCCGCGGCGCGTCTCCATTTCGAGCGCGTCGAAGCCGTCGCAGACCCGCTCGAGGCGCTCCGGCTCGCTCGCGCGCTCGGGCCGGTGCTCGTCACCGGCTCGCTGTACCTGCTTGCCGACCTGCACGCGGCCAGCTAGAACCAGCACGTGCAGACCTGGGGGGAGAGGCTCGCCGTCCTGGCCTTCGCGCTCACGCTCCTGGCAGCGTTCGTGGGTCTGTCGTTCGCTGTTGGTTACATAATCGGGAGACTGATCCTGTGAACCGCCGCCTCGCCGCCTCCGACGATCTCTTCGACGACGTGAACGACTTCTTCTCGTCGGGGACGTGGTTGGTGATCCGGAACCTCGCGATCTTCTTCGTGATCGTGTTCTGGCTTGCGACGGCGTACTGGGTCTACAAGGACGCGCGCCGGCGGATCGACGATCCCTGGCTCGTCGCGATGGCGACCATCCTCGGCCTCGTCCCGCCGTTCGTCGGGCCGCTGATCTACATGCTGTTCCGCCCGCCGGAGTACCTCGAAGACGTCCGCGAGCGCGAGCTCGAGATCAAGGCGATCGAGACGCGGCTCTCGGTACGCGACCTGCACTGCCCGGTGTGCCGCGCCGAGATCGACGCGACCTATCTCGTCTGTCCCGTCTGCACGACGCGCCTGAAGCAGGCCTGCGTCAACTGCAACCGTCCGCTCGAGGCGCTCTGGCAGGTGTGCCCGTACTGCGAGACGCCCGTCGAGCCCGGCGGGTTCGAGCTGCCGCAGCTCGAGACCGGGCGCCCGCGCCGCCGTCGCCGCGCGGAGCGCGAGTAGACTCGCGCCCCGGTGGCGGCCGAACAGACGCTGATCCTGGCGAAGCCCGATGCGATGCGCCGGTCACTCGGCGGCGAGATCCTCGCGCGCTTCGAGCGGCGCGGCTTCGTCTTGCGTGCTGCACGCCTCCTGCGCGTCGACCGCGGCCACGCCGAGCAGCACTACGCGGAGCACGGCGAGAAGCCGTTCTTCGACGAGCTCGTCGCGTTCATCACCTCAGGCCCGACGCTCGCGTTCGTGCTCGAAGGTGAGGGCGTGATCGCGACGGCGCGGACGACGATCGGCGCGACGAACCCGGCGAACGCAGAGCCCGGCTCTTTGCGCGGCGATTTCGCGTCGTCGATGCCCGACAATCTCGTGCATGGCAGTGACTCGGCCGAGTCTGCGCAGCGCGAGATCGCGCTGTGGTTCCCGGACGGTCTTGTCTGAGCCACTGCCCGAGTACGCGCTTCGCAACCGCGCGAGCTGGACGAAGGCGAATGAGGAGTACACCGACCGTCGCGCGCTCGACGCGTGGCAGGAGCCCGAGATCACGTGGGGGATGTGCCGCGCGCGCGAGGCCGACGTTCGGGTGCTGCCAACCCTCGAGGGCCTCGACGTCGTGGAGCTGGGATGCGGCACCGCCTATTTCGGCGCGTGGCTGAAGCGCGCGGGCGCGCGTCGCGTCGTGGGGATAGACGTGACGCCGGCACAACTCGAGACGGCGCGGCGCGTCGACGCGGAGCTCGCCCTCGGGCTGGAGCTCGTGCTGGGCAACGCGGAGGAGACGGGTCTCCCGTCGGAGTCGTTCGATCTCGCCGTCTCGGAGTACGGCGCCTCGATCTGGTGCGATCCGTACAGGTGGATTCCCGAGGCCGCTCGCCTGCTCCGCCCCGGCGGTGAGCTCGTCTTCCTGTGCAACTCGGTGCTTGCGATGCTCTGCGCGACGCTCGAGTCGACGAGCGAGACGCTGCAGCGCCCGCAGCGCGGCCTGCATCGCCTCGACTGGGACGACGACGATACGACCGAGTTCCACCTCGGCCACGGCGACTTGTTCCGCCTGCTGACGTCGACCGGCTTCGAGGTGCTCGACCTCGTCGAGGCGTTCGCGGACGAGAGCACTCCGGAGCACACGTACTACAAGTGGGCGGGCGAGTGGGCCGAGCGGTGGCCGTGGGAAGAGATCTGGCGCGCGCGCAAGCGCTCGTGAGCTCGCCGCCCGCGCCGCCGCTCCTCCTCGCCTCCACCTCGCCCCAGCGCCGGGCGATCCTCCAGCAGCTCGGGATCCCGTTCGACGTCGTCGCGCCCGCCTACGAGGAGCTCGACCCTCCCGACGCGGACCCGGTCGAGCTCGTCCGGGAGCACGCGCGCGGGAAGGCGCGTTCCGTTGCCGACGGGGCACGTGACCGTCCCGTGCTGGGCGTCGACACGACGGTCGTGCTCGACGGCGCGCTGTACGCGAAGCCGGCGGACGCCGCGGAGGCGGAGGCGATGCTGGAGCAGCTCGCCGGTCGAACGCACGCCGTCGTCTCCGGCCTCTGCCTCCTGACGCCGGCGTGGGAGGAGCTGCACGACGCGACGACGTACGTGACGTTCCGGGCACTGACGCCGCGAGATCTCGCACGCCATCTCGCCGGCGGCGAGTGGGAAGGGCGAGCCGGCGGGTACGCGATCCAGGGCGTCGGCGCGAGCCTCGTCGAGCGGATCGAGGGCGACTACCTCAACGTCGTCGGCCTGCCCGCCGCCCTGCTCGTGCGCCTGCTCGCCGAGCGGTTCGCCGGCACCTACGGCTTCGGCTGATCCAGAACCGCCGCTGCGCCGCGCGCCGAACGGGTTTTCCACAGGCCGTCGGTAGACTCGGGCGCGGCCGTGGGCATCTTCAATTACCTCACCGGCTTCGGGGGCCGCGACATGGCCGTGGACCTCGGAACGGCGAATACGCTCGTCTACGTCCGCGGACGCGGGATCGTGCTCTCGGAGCCGTCGGTCGTCGCGATCGACTCCCGCACGAGCGAGGTGCACGCGGTCGGCGTCGAGGCGAAGCGGATGCTCGGCCGCACGCCCGGGACGATCCAGGCGATCCGCCCGCTCAAGGACGGCGTGATCGCTGACTTCGACGTGACCGAGCAGATGCTCAGGCACTTCATCCAGAAGGTGCACCAGCACCGCTTCGCGCACCCGCGCGTCGTCGTGTGCGTGCCTTCGGGCGTCACGGGCGTCGAGAAGCGCGCGGTCGAGGAGGCGACGCTCAGCGCCGGCGCGCGCCAGGCGTACCTGATCGAGGAGCCGATGGCTGCCGCGATCGGCGCGGGCCTACCCGTCGCCGAGCCGACCGGGAACATGATCGTCGACATCGGCGGCGGCACCACCGAGGTCGCCGTCATCTCGCTCGGCGGCATCGTCGTCTCCCAGTCGCTCCGCGTCGGCGGCGACGAGATGGACGACGCGATCGTCACGCACATCAAACGCGACTACAAGCTGTTGATCGGCAACCAGACCGCGGAGGAGATCAAGCTCGAGATCGGTTCTGCGTGGGACATGAAGGACGAGCTTCAGGCCGAGGTCCGCGGGCGCGACATGCTCACCGGCCTGCCCAAGACAGCGGTGCTCTCGAGCGAGGAGATCCGGCGCGCGCTCGACGACCCGGTGACGCAGATCATCGAGGCGATCAAGTCGACGCTCGACAAGACGCCGCCGGAGCTCGCGGCGGACATCATGGATCGCGGGATCGTGCTCGCCGGCGGCGGAGCGCTCCTCACTGGTCTCGACGAACGCCTGCGCCGCGAGACGCAGATGCCGGTCCATCTCGCCGAGAGCCCACTGACCTGCGTCGCCGTCGGCTCGGGCCGCAGCCTGGAGGAGTTCGAGGCGATCCACCGCTCCTCGCGTGTGCGGCGGAACAACCACCGGAGGTACTAGCCCGACCCTTCGAGCGCCGCCCGACGCCGTGAGGCAAGGGCGCTAACCTAGGGACTTCCTCGTGGCAACGACGCGCAACCGGACCAGCCGGTTGGTGGTGCTGGGCCAGTCCGTCCGGCGCCCCGCCGCCTCGACGCTCACGTCTCGCTCCGGGTCGGCACTTCGCCGCCGGATCGTTGTGTGGGCGCTCGTTGTGCTGTCGCTTGCGCTGATCACGGTCTCGTTCCGTGAAGCCTCCGACGGGCCGCTGCACGCACTTCAGAACGGGGCGGCGTCGGCGCTCCGGCCCTTCGAGGTCGCGACCGAGCGGGTCGCGACGCCGTTCCGGGACGCCTGGGGCTGGTTCGACGAGCTGCTCGGCGCACGTTCCGACAACGCGCGGCTCAAGCACGAGAACCAGGAGCTGCGGCAGAAGTACGTCGCGGCGCGGGCGGCGCAGGAGGAGAACGCGGCGCTCGAGAAGGCCCTCGACTACCAGCGCGGGCCCGAGTTCCCGAACGGCTTCCGCGCGGTCAACGCGCGCGTGGCGGCCCGGCCGAGCCAGCGTCAGCAGATCGTGATCTCGGCCGGGACGAACCAGGGGGTTCGGGAGGACGATGCGGTCGTGACCGCCGACGGCCTCGTCGGGAAGGTGACCCGGGCCGCAGGCAGCGTCGCACAGGTCACGCTCCTCACCGATCCGACGAGCGCGGTCGCCGCGAAGAACCTCCGCAAGGGCGCGTACGGCCTGATCCGTCATGGCGCCGGCGGCGGCACCGTCCTGTTTTTCGACCTCGTGACGAAGGACGAGGTGGTCCGGAAGGACGACATCGTGATCACCGCGGGGACGCAGGAGGGCGCCCGTCCGAGCCTCTATCCGGCGGGTATCCCCATCGGCGAGGTCACGAGCGTCGGCCGCACGGACACTGACGTCTTCATGCAGATCCAGGTCGAGCCGTTCGTCGACTTCGGCTCGCTCGACGCGGTCGCCGTGCTGGTGCCGAGGGAGCGGCGGCGATGACCGGGGCAGACGCGGCCAAGGCGGCGGTCCTGCTCTTGGTCGTCGCGATCGTGCAGGTGTCGCTGCTGTCCTCGGTGTCCGTCGGCGGTGGCCATCCGGACCTCCTCCTCGTGACGCTCGTGGCCGTCGCGTTGCTGCGTGGCTCCGTCTTCGGCGCGCTCGGCGGCTTCTTCGGCGGCCTCCTCGTCGACGTGGCGACGCTCGAGACCCTCGGGCTGACGTCGCTCGTCCTGACGGTCGGCGGGTACTGGATCGGCCGCTACGGCGAGACGACCGGCCGCGACCGAACGCACGCGCCGTACGTCTCGGTCGCCGTCGTCACCGTGCTCTACGCCGTCGGCGCGATGCTGCTGCACTTCTTCCTCGGGGAGGAGGTGTCGGCGCGCCTCGTCCTCGTCGACTCGCTCGTCCCGACGATCGCCTTCAACCTGATCCTGACTGCGCCCGTTTACTGGCTCGTGAAGAAGGTGCTTCGCCCCGTCGAGTGGACCGACCGCGCGCGCGAGGTGCGCCTCCTTGGCTAGCAGCGGCACGAGTTTTCTCCCGCCGAGCCCGGGGCTCGAGGAGCCCCACCGCCTCACGCCGCGGCTCGCCCTGCGCGTCGCGATTCTCGGCGGGCTCGCGCTCGTGATCTTCGCGGCGCTGTTCCTGCGCCTCTGGGCGCTGCAGATCCTTTCGGGCGACCGCTACCTGCGCGCGGCGCAGAACAACCAGCTGCGGACGCTCCGGCTCGAGCCGCCGCGAGGCGCGATCCTCGATCGCAGCGGCCGGCCGATCGTCGAGAACCGCCCCGGGACGGCGGCCGCGCTCTGGCCGGCCGACCTCCCGACGACGTGGGACGAGGAGCGGCGGGAGCTCCGGCACCTCTCGCGGATTCTGGATGTTCCCGTGCGCGACATCCTCGACAGCCTCAAGGAGCGCAAGGGCGACCCGCTGACGCCGGTGACGGTCAAGGAGAACGTCCGCGAGGACCAGGTCATCTACCTCTACGAGCACCGCGACGACTTCCCCGGCCTTCAGTTCACACGCTCGTACCCGCGGAAGTATCCGAACGGCCCGGTCGCCCCCCAGATCCTCGGGTATGTCGGCGAGGTGACGGAGGACCAGGTCGAGCGCGAGGACTCGCCGTACGTGCTCGGCGACAAGGTCGGCCAATCGGGAGTCGAAGCCGCGTTCGACAGCTGGCTCCGTGGCGTCGCGGGCGAGACGAAGCTGCGCGTCGACTCGCTCGGGAACCCGCAGGGACAGCTCACGCCGGCCCTGAACCCGCGGCCGGGCAGCTCGATCCGGCTGACGATCGACGTCCAGCTCCAGCGCGCGGCCGAGCGGGCGCTCGAGGAAGGAATCCAGCGCGCGCGTGGCTCGGGCTCCGACTGCATCGGGTGCTGGTACTCGAACGGCGGCGCGGTCGTGGCGCTCGATCCGAAGGATGGATCCGTCCTCGCGCTCGCGTCGGCGCCGAGCTTCAATCCGGCGATCTACACGGGCCGGGTGACGCCGCGAAAGCTCAACGCCGCGGGCGTCGGCGTCTCGCGGGAGCGCGCCGAGGAGATGAACTTCCCCGCGCTCAACCGCGCGCTCCTCGGTTATCCGCCCGGTTCGACGTTCAAGCCTGTCACGGCGATCGCGGCGATGGAGGAAGGAATCATCTCGCCGTGGACGACGCTGCCCTGCACGGGCGTCTACTACTCCACCCACGACCGGGGCGAGCCGAAGCAACCGTTCTACAACTGGGATCGCGGCGTCTACACCGGGATGGACCTGCCGACCGCGATCGCGGCGTCGTGCGACACCTATTTCTACGCGCTCGGCGACCTGTTCTACGACCTGCCGCAAGAGCGCGGCCATCCGCTGCAGCTCTGGGCGAGTCGCTTCGGCTTCGGCCAGCCGACCGGCCTCGACGTCGGCTCCGAGAGCTCCGGGCTGCTGCCGACGCCGGAGTGGCGCCAGAAGACGTTCGCGTCCGAGATCGACCGCACCTGGAAGCCCGGCGACTCGATCCAGCTCACGATCGGGCAGAAGGACTTGCTCGTGACGCCGCTGCAGATGGCGCGCTTCTACGCACTGATCGCCAACGGCGGCAAGCTCGTCACTCCGCATCTCCTGCTCGCGGTCGAGCGCGCGGGCGAGGAGGGCGCCGCGCCGTTCCCGGCCGCTCCGGCTCCCCAGCAGGTCGACATCGACCCGAACGCACTCGCCGTCGTACGTCGCGGCCTCTACGCCGCGACGCACTCGTCCGTCGGGACGTCGACCGGGATCTTCGGCGCTTTCCCGGTCGAGGTCGCGGGCAAGACGGGCACGGCCGAAAAGATCATCGATCCCGGCGACGGCGTCGCGCGGAACTTCGATCAGGCGTGGTGGTGCGGCTTCGGGCCGTACGAGGATCCGAAGATCGTGGTCTGCGCGCTGATCGAGAACGGCGGCCACGGAGGCACGGTCGCCGCGCCGGCCGCGCTCCGGGTCTTCGAGCAGTACTTCCACCAGAAGGCGACCGAGCTCGGCCCGGTGCACTCCGACTGATGGTGGCGAGCTGATGGCAATCGAGTACGTCGGAGCGAAGGCCGAGCGGCGCGGTCGGTCGCGCCGCCGGCTGCGCGCGCAGGAGCTGTCGCTCTTGCGCCGGATGGACTGGATCCTGTTCGGCGCCGTCGTCGCGCTCGTCGCGTACGGGCTGACGGTCGTCAACGGCATCACGCAGCACGACGTGGCCGGCAACCCGCGGTATTTCCTCGTACGGCAGGGCGTCTTCGCCGCGATCGGCGTCGTCGGCCTGCTCGTCACCCTCGCGCTCGACCCGAGCGTCTACCGGCGGTTCTGGCGCACGATCTACGTCGGCCTCGTCGCGGTGATCGCGCTCGTGTTCGTCGCGGCGCCCGTCGTCCGCGGCTCGCGCAGGTGGCTCGACCTCGGATTCTTCAAGTTCCAGCCGTCGGAGTTCGGGAAGCTCCTGCTCGTGCTCGCGCTCGCGGGCTTCCTCGCCGAGCGGGGGAAGCGGATGCAGGAGGCGCCGAGCGCGTTCGCCGTGGTCGGCCTCGCCGCCGTGCCGACGATGCTCGTCTTCCTCCAGCCGGACTTCGGCACCGCGCTCGTCTACGGCGCCGGCCTCGCCGCGGTGCTGCTCGTCGCTGGAACGCGCTGGATCACGCTCGCGTTTGTGGGAACCGCGGCGCTGCTCGGCGCAATCGCGATCCTCGGGCTCCTGCCGGCGGCCGGCGTCCAGATCCTCAAGCCCTACCAGCAGGAGCGAATCACCGGTTTCACGAACCCCGACTCGGATCCGAGCGGCGCGACGTACAACGTGAAGCAGTCGGTGACGGCCGTCGGCGCCGGACGGTTCGACGGTCGCGGCGTTGCGGGCGCGACGCAGACGAGCCTCGGCTTCAACCCCGAGCACGCGACCGATTTCGCGTTCTCGTCCCTCGCGGAGCAGCGCGGCTTCGTCGGCGCGGCCGTCCTGCTCTGCCTCTACCTGCTCGTCGTCTGGCGCGGCCTGCGGATCATCACCGTCGCCCGCGACGCCTTCTCCGCGATCGTCGCCGGCGGGATCACGTTTGCGCTGCTCTTCCAGATAGGTATCAACGTGGGGATGACGATGGGAATCGCGCCGATCACAGGGATCCCGCTGCCGTTCGTGAGCGTCGGCGGCTCGTCCATGATCGCCAACCTGCTCGCGATGGGCGTTCTGCTCTCGATCCACGTGCGCGGCACGCCCTACCGCAACAAGCGCTAGGCGCGGGCAGATGGCGCTGCCCTTCAAGGTGACGACGATGTTCGGGCTCCTACGCGAGCTCGGAAATCTCCACGACCGGCCGGTGGTCGTCGGGGGCGCCGCCAACCTCGTGCCGCTGCTCGTACGCGAGCTGGCCGCGGGCGGCGACCCCTCGGCAGTCCTGACCGGCGCCGCCCACAAGGAGGTCGAGGCGCTCGTCTACATCATCGGCGACGAGGTCACAGAACAGGACGAGCGCGCGCTGAAGGCCGCCCGGCGCAGCCGCGTGCCGACGATCGTCGTCGCGGCCGGACGCGACGTGCCGGCGCGCGTCCCGTTCGTGCTCGCGACGGATGTCGTCCGCGTCGCGCCGGGCTCTGGGCTCGACGTCGACGCCGTCGCCGCTGCGCTCGGCCGGCGGCTCGGCGAAGAGGCAACGTCCCTGGCACGGCGGCTTCCCGTGTTGCGGCGCGCCGTGTGCGCGCAACTGATCGACTCGTTCGCGCGGAAGAACGCGATCATCGCCGGCGCGATCTTCATCCCGGGCGCCGACCTGCCGGCGCTGACGCTGAATCAGCTTCGGCTCGTGCTGCGGATCTGCGCAGCCTACGGGCTCGACATCGACCGCCAGCGACTGCCCGAGGTCGCAGCAACCGTCGGCGCCGGCGTCGGCTTCCGCGAAATCGCACGCAGCCTCGTCGGAGCGATCCCGATCGCGGGCTGGTTCGCGCAAGGGGCGATGGCATACACGGGCACGCGGGCGATCGGCGAGGCGGCGATCCGCTATTGCGAGGCGCGGACGAAGGCGGCGCGGGCGGCCTAGGGCTCAGGCCGCGGCGGTCCGGAGCTTCGCTTTCCTGGTGCGGATCGCGCGCAGCCGCTGCGAGAGGCGGGCCCACGCCCACGGCTCGAGCTCCTTGTAACGCAGCGGCGACTGGCCCTGTGTCGCCTCCAGGTACTCGAACCACGCGTCGGCTTCTTCGATCAGCAGCAGCTCGTAGGCCTCGTGTCCGCTCGCCATGGCGCCACCCTTCCGTCGCTCGCTGGGCGAACGATAGGACCGCGGCCGGACGGAGCACCGAGCGGCCGAAAGCGCACGCGGACCCCGGTGCTACCCTGGCGGCAGATGTTCATCGTTCTGACAACCCACTCTGCGCAGCGCCGCCCCGTGTGGCCGCCGCGCGCGGGCGAGAAGGAGTTTTCGTTTGCCGTTCAACTGGTTCCGCCGGCACAAGCCGGAACGCGAGCAGGCGCCGACCCAGGCAGCCGCTCCACCCGTCGTAGTCCCCACTGAGCCGCCCCCGTCGGAAAGCGCGGCCGAAGCCACAACCGAAGCACAGAAGCGCCGCCGCCGCGGCACGCGAGGCGGGCGCAACAGGAAGAAGCCCGCGGCGACCACCGCGGCGCCTCAGAGTCAGACCCAGACTCAGACCCAGAGTCAAACCCAGCGTCAGAAGCCGAAGCCCGAGCCGGTCCGCTCGCAGGCGGAGGAGCGCCGCGCCCAGCAGCGGAAGGACCGCCAGCGCAGCGGCGGTGAGCGTCGCAGGCGCGAGCCTCCGCGCCGCGCGCCGCTGCCCGAGGCGAAGCGCGAGCTGCTCGTCTCCGTCGACGTCGGCGAGCGTCGTGTCGCGGTGCTTGAGGACGATCGCGTCGCCGAGGTCTACCTCGAGCGGCCGGAGCGCCGTTCGATCGCCGGAAACATCTATCTCGGCCAGGTCGACAACGTCCTGCCGGGCATGGAGGCGGCGTTCGTCGAGATCGGCCTGGAGAAGAACGGCTTCCTG
>Ga0126307_10002937_pt1 | contig 11599 bp, 13 predicted proteins | sample Plot28_FD_89955 | JGI IMG/M metagenome (GOLD analysis project Ga0126307, IMG submission 89955) | Serpentine soil microbial communities from UC McLaughlin Reserve, CA, USA - Plot28 | ecosystem: Environmental > Terrestrial > Soil > Grasslands | place: USA: UC McLaughlin Reserve, Lake County...
AAGAAAACCTCAACGCCTAAGAAACCGCCCGGGATCCAGGTCAGCTCGGCATGGTAGAGGAGCACGGCGGTGACGGCGAGCGCGCGCAACCCATCGAGGCCGGGCAGGTAGGACAACCGTACGCTTCCGGTCGTCCGCTCGCCGCTGGTCTCGAGCGCGTGAGGACTACGTTGCGCGATTCCCCTACCGTCCGTCTCAGGCGGTGTCGGGGTGGTGGATTTCGAGGTCTGCGACACGTCCTTTACCCCTACTCCTCCTGACCAACGAGGGCGAATATAGCATAATCGTAACCTCGGTAGGACCGAACCGATCTACGACCATCCCCGTCGGCTCCACCTTGAGGAGCCCTCGGCGCTCAGCAGCCCGTGAAAACTCAACCCGCGGGCGTGTATTACCGGAACAAAGGTTGGCTTACTCTTACCTTCACGCCACCATAACTCCGCCGCCGGTTAGCCGGCCCTAAGATTCGCCGGATTATAAGTACAAAGAAGTGAACCTCTTAGCGTAGTACCTGACCTGGTTGGCATCCGGAGCACCGAGGGGTTGCTCAATTTTTCGGGGCGCTGATCTTCTAACCAATTCTTGCACTGATAAACTTTCGCTAGAAGGAAGTTGCGAGGAGCGATGCCCGAGTCCCCGAACCCCGGAAAAACCAAAGATCTACGGCGGCTCAACCACGAGCTTTCAGTGCTCAACATAGTCGCCCGTGAGCTGAATCGCTCGGTGAACCTGAGCGAGACACTGGAGTTTACCCTGTCGCAGGTCGCCGAGCTCTTGGACCTGAGGACTGGTTGGATCTGGCTGCTAAGCGATGATTCTTCGGAGCCCTACTTGGCTGCTTCCCAGAACCTGCCACCGGCTTTAGCGAACGACCCCCGCCGCATGGACGGAGCCGGCTACTGTTACTGCCTCGACACCTACGAAAGGGGCGACCTGAGCGGCGCGGCGAACGTCAACGTGCTCACCTGCAGCCGCCTGAAAGGCCTCGTAGACGGTACCGACGGCCTCCGTTACCACGCCAGCATCCCGCTCTACGCCCAAGACAAAAGGCTTGGCGTTATGAACGTCGCCAGCCCGGACTGGCGGAGCCTTTCGCCGGAAGACTTGCAGCTCCTTTACACGATCGGCGATCTGCTCAGCATCGCCGTCGAGCGAGCCCGGCTCTTCGCCCAAAGCACCCAACTCGGCGCCGCCCAGGAACGCAACCGGCTGGCGCGCGAGATTCACGATACTTTAGCCCAGGGCCTTACCGCCACCACGCTCCAACTCGAATCGGTCGACGCCCTGCTCGATGCCGGCTCGGATGCGGAGCAAGCCAGGGAACCGCTGCATCGCGCCCTCTCCCTGACCCAGTCCAACCTGGAAGAGGCCCGCCGCTCCGTGCTGGACCTCCGCGCCGCCCCGCTCGAAGAGCGCCCGCTCTCCGAGGCGCTCAGAACCCTCCTGGAGAGGTGGGAGTCGGAAACGGGAGTCGACGTGGTTTTTCGGGCGGTAAACGGTGCCCTTCCGCTGTCGCCTCGCGTCGAGACGGCCCTGTACCGCATCTGCCAGGAGGCCCTGAACAATGTGGCCCGGCACTCGGGGGCCGGGCGCGTAACCGTTCGACTCGTCGCCACCCCCGAGCAGGTCCTGCTCACCGTCGAGGACGATGGACGGGGCTTCGACGCGTCGGAGGTGCACGAAGGTCGCTATGGCCTCGTCGGGATGAAGGAGCGGGCGAGGACGCTCGGCGGCGACCTCGACGTAAGGAGCAGCCCCAGCGCAGGCACGAGGGTCGAGGTGACGGTGCCGCTGGAAGAGGTCTGAGGTTGGAGGATGTGAAGATCAGGATCCTCGTCGCCGACGACCACCCGATGCTGCGCGAAGGCCTCGTAGCCGTATTGAGCACCCAGCCAGACTTCGACGTAATAGGCGAGGCTTCGGACGGCTCGGAGGTGGTGTGGCTGGCGGAGAGGCTCCACCCGGACGTCATCCTGCTCGACCTCGAGATGCCCAACGCGGACGGCGTGGCGGCCCTGGAGAGGCTGCGGGACGCCGACGCCCGGGCGCGGACCGTCGTCTTCACCGCCTACGACACCGACGAGCGGATACTGGGAGCTCTGCGAGCCGGGGCGCGAGGTTATCTGCTCAAGGGAGCCTCGCGGAAGGAGATCTTCGATGCCGTCCGCACCGTCCACTCCGGCGGCTCGCTGCTGCAGCCCGCGGTGACGAGCAGGCTGCTGGAGCACGTGGAGCGGGGCAACGAACGGCCGGAAGATCTCACGTCCCGGGAGCTCGAAGTGCTGGATCTCCTCGCCCACGGCCACAAAAACTCGGAGATCGCCGAAGAGCTGTTCATCAGCGAGCGGACCGTCAAATTCCACGTCAGCTCGATCCTCGCCAAGCTCGGCGTCGGGAACCGCACGGAGGCGGCCAGGATCGCCGCCCGCCGCGGGCTCCTCAGCCCGCCTTGACGGGGTCTCGGTAACGACCAGTCAGGATGCTCGGCACCCACGCGGGCACCTCTGGGCAGGCTTCCACAGAACATGTACAATTCATGGCGAGGCGCGCAAACGAACGAGAGGAAGAGCAATGAGCGAGGGTGCGCAAACGCCCATGAAAGGCGCTGTCAGGGACGCGATAAACGAGCAGATCAAACACGAGTTCTACTCCGCCTACGTGTACCTCTCGATGGCAGGCTCCTTTGGGGTAGCCAACCTCCCGGGGTTCGCCCACTGGATGCGCAGGCAGTACGAAGAGGAGGCGGGCCACGCCCTGAAGTTCTTCGATTTCCTCTTAGATCGCGGAGAGAGCGTGCAGCTATTGTCCCTCGAAGGGCCCCCGCACGCCTTCCGGTCGCCGCTCGACACCTTCGAGCAGGCCCTCGAGCACGAGAAGGAGATAACCTCCCGCATCCACGAGCTCTACGACCTCTCCGTCCAGGAGGGCGATTACCCGGCGCAGGTCCTGCTGAACTGGTTCGTTACGGAGCAGGTTGAGGAGGAAAAAGTTGCCACCGAGATCGTCGAGAGGTTGAGGATGGCCGACGACGACAGCGCCGCCTTGCTCTTGTTGGACAGGGAACTGGGCGAACGGTAAGGTCTCCCGAAGCCGGCGCTCGCTACTATGATTTATGGTTGCATGTGACCTGGTGCACATTCCTGGCCGAAGTACTTGCCCTTTGGAAGCCCGCGTGGGTATGATTGTCTGAGTTTCTGCAAACGGTTCTCAGCAAGGAACCAGCGGAGAAGGGTTCGAGAAGCGAGTGGATGCGGGGTTTCAAGACAAGGTGCTGGCCGCCTACAACTCTCGCAGTCGCGTGATCCGTGGCGGGGACGGAACCATACACCTCTTCTGGGAAGCGTTGAGCGTCCGCATGGCCCAGGACGAGTTCGTGGGCTTCGCTCGCCTCGTTACGGAGGCCCCGGAGTGTCCGGTCCGCTGCGGGGAGCTGGCAAGGGGCTCTTGCGGGCGGGCGGTCAAGTGTTCTATGGGCCAGATCATGGTCTCCCACGGCAACCTGACCCTGTGGTTCTCCCCTGAGGAGTTTTGTGAGTTCCGCCGTCTGATCGTCGGGGCGCGCCGGCAGCTCGCAGACGCCGAACCTCTACCCACCCTAGGGACGCGCTGGACACCGCCGAATCAGGAGTTTTTCAGCCCCAACTAGTTCGCTTTCCGAGCAAAGCACCAGCCGGCCTCTGGCCAGGCCTCTTTAACGACACGCTGCCGAAGAATACCGGTAAGCATACACCCTGAGAGGACAGCCCCACCCCTCGCCGAAGAGCGCGTATCGCTTCGTCCAAACCAGTGGCACAACAGCTTTTGCTCTGCGTCGCTGATCCAGAACACACTACGAATCAAGCCCTTGATACGGGCTTTGTGGCCCTTCGATAACGACCCGCACTGTACTTTTGTACAGGGAAAAAACCGTCCCTACAGACGATCACACAAGCCTCCCCACCAGATACATTCAATTCAAACAAATCGGTTCGGAGGCATATACCATGACCGAACGTTCTTTCAAGACTGCCCTGATCACCGGCGCTTCGCGCGGCCTCGGCCTCGCACTAGCCCGCGGACTCGCTAGTGAAGGCTGGACCCTCATCATAGACGCCCGCAGCGAGGAGGCGCTTGAAGAAGCCCGCGCCGAGCTTTCTGAGCTGATCGACGTTATCGCGGTCCCCGGCGACGTAACGAACGAGCGACACCGCCGGGCTCTGGCCAAAGCCGCGCATGAAGCCGGTGGCCTGGACGCGCTCGTCAACAACGCAAGCGTCCTCGGCCCTAGCCCGCAGCCGAACTTGCTCGATTACCCGCTCGACGTGCTCGAGGAGGTCTACCGCACGAACACGATCGCGCCGCTCGCCTTGATCCAGGCTACGCGAAGCCAGCTGAGGCCTGGGGCTCGGATACTCAACGTCACCAGCGACGCGGGGATCGAGCCGTACGAAGGCTGGGGCGGGTACGGCCCGAGCAAAGCCGCACTCGAACACCTCTCCGCGATTCTCGCCGCCGAGAACCCTTCCCTACGTGTCTATTGGGTGGACCCCGGCGACATGCGGACCCAAATGCATCAGGAAGCCTTCCCTGACGAGGACATCAGCGACCGTCCGCTGCCGGAGGAGAGTGTGCCCGGCCTGATCGAGCTGTTGACGAACGACCTGCCGAGCGGGCGCTACGAGGCCCGTGACCTGCTCCACGTCAACAAAGGAGATCGATGAGTGTACATCCCCTTTTCGTAGAACAAACACCCGATAAGAGACTCTCGTCGCTCGACTTCGACCTGCCTCAGAAGCTCGAGGCGAGCGAGCCGCCCGAGGCCCGGGGCTTCGAGCGCGACGAGGTACGCCTGCTGGTCTCCTACAAGAGCGACGGCCTCGTGGTCCACGCCCGGTTCCGAGACCTTGGCGACTTCCTCAATTCCGGGGACGTGCTGGTGATCAACACCAGCGGCACGATGAACGCCGCGCTCGAAGCGGAGCGAGAGGACGGCACGAAGCTTGAGCTTCACCTCTCCACCCGTCTGCCGGCAGACCTCTGGACCGTGGAGGTCCGCATCCCCGAAGGTTCGGCCACCGAGCCCTTCCGCAGCGCGAGGGCCGGCGAGACGCTCCACTTGCCGGGCAGGGCCACCGCCACGCTTCACGTACCTTACCCACGCGACGCCCGCGGTTCGCGGCTCTGGATCTCGACCCTCGACCTGCAGGAGCCGGTAGAAGAGTACATGAATCAGCACGGGTTCCCGATCCGCTACGGGTACGTCAAAGGTAGCTGGCCACTCAGCTACTACCAGACGGTCTACGCCATCGAGACGGGCAGCGCCGAGATGCCCTCGGCCGGGCGGGCGTTCACGCCAGAGTTGATCACGAACCTAGTCGCCCGCGGCGTCCAAGTGGCACCCTTGATCCTGCACACCGGAGTTGCCAGCCTCGAAGAGGACGAGCCACCCTACGATGAGTTCTACCGCGTGCCGTCCGAGACCACCCGCCTCGTAAACGCAGCTCATGCAGCGGACCGACGGGTCGTGGCCGTCGGGACAACAGTCGTGCGGGCTTTAGAGACCGTCACGGATGAGGACGGCATGGCGCATCCCGGCGAGGGTTGGACGGGCCTGGTCGTGACCCCAGAGCTCGGCATCCGTTCAGTGGACGCTATGCTCACCGGCCTGCACGAGCCACGCTCCACGCACCTAGCGATGCTGCAGGCGCTCGTCGAGAACAAGCACAGCCGGACTCCGTCGAGTCGAGCAGAAGCAGCCTCGAAACACTGCCTGGCGCTCGCCGGAGAGAAGCACCTCAAAGCAGCCTACGCCGAGGCCCTGCGCGAGGGTTACCTCTGGCACGAGTTCGGCGACCTGCACCTGATCCTGCCATAGAGAAATCGAAGAGTGTATGAGGCGCTGATCCTAATCTCCGCTCCGGCGGGTTTCGGCAAGACCACTCTGCCGGGTGAGTGGCGATCGTCTGTTAGAGAGAGATCAAACCTTGCCGCGCCCCGCGATTTATAGCTTCGGTGCGGCTGGCAACCTCGAGCTTGGTGTAAATAGACGAGATATGGAACTTGACGGTATGCTCGCTGATGTGGAGCTCTGTGGCGATCATCTTGTTCGAGAGCCCCCGTCCCAGAAGCTCTAGGACTTCGCGCTCACGCGCGGTCAGCGGCTCGGAGGGCTCTTCTACGTTCGCGGGCTCCCCTATTAGCCGCCCGGTTAGCATCCGGGGCAGAACCACCAGGCCCTGTACGGTCGCGGCGACCGCCGCCAAGAACTCTTCCGGTGGCGCGTCCGGCGACACAACGCCCCAGCCGCGGGGGGCGAGCGAGCGGAGCATGGGGACCGAGCGGTCGTCGTCGGAGAGCAGCAGGATCGCCTGCGTCCCCTCCTCGGCGACGGCGCGCGCGACCTCTTCGAGGAGACCATCGCCCGCTACCACCACGACGACGTCGGCTTCGGAGAGCCATGAATCGGTTTCGTCGAGCGTGGCCGCCTCGCCCACCAAGAGGACGCCGGTCTCCGCTCCGGCATCTGCGAGCATCGCGCGCAGCCCCGACCGCTCCAGGGCAGTCGGAGCCACGACGTAAACGCGCGTGTGAGCGCCTTCGCTCACAAGGTCACGCTATCATGCACCACGCCTGCGCGAGCAACCTAAATCCTCCAGGTTCGCCCCGAGCTCTCGCACCTTGCTGCCGCGCATCACGCACAGGCGGACAGCGGTCCCGGAGCTTGCGGCTCGCGCGAGAGAGTCTGGCAGGGAGGAGGCGTCTCCGATCGGCTCGCCGGCCACGCTAAGCAGCACATCCCCGACGAGGAGGCCAGCCCGGGCGGCGGGACCGCGAGGGTTGACGGCGACGATTATGAGACCCGTTTCCTGCCCCGCCGTCTCTTGCGAGGAGGCGGGCAACACAACTCCTTGCACCCGGATGCCCAGACGGGGGCGGGAGCTTCGCCCCGCTCTGGTGCCGCCCGACGCCCAGGCGCCGGCGGTGTTGATCGGGATGGTTAGCGACAGGCCACCGAAGATCATGGCGTTCACCCCGACGACCTCTCCCCTGGCATTCACGAGCGGCCCGCCGGAGTTTCCGGGCGCGAGGTAAGCGTCGGACTGGATGTAGCGCGCCCGTCCGAAGGGTCTTCCCGCGGTCCCGAGACCGCTCACTATCCCCGCCGTCACCGCCCCACGGCGGCCCCAAGGGTTCCCGACGGCGAAGACCAGCTCGCCCACGCGCAAAGTGTCGGAGTCTCCGATAGGCAGCGTGGGTAGATCCTCCGCCGGCGCGTCCCGGAGTCGGAGCATCGCGAGATCCAACCGTCGGCTCTGCCCCACGACCTCCGCCCCGAATGAGCGGTCGTCCGCGAGAACGACGCGTACCCTCCCCGAGCCAGCGACGACGTGGTGGTTGGTCATCACGGAGTCTTCAGAGGACCAGACAAACCCGGCCCCCGCTCCGCTGCCCCTGCTACTTTGCACCTGCACGACGCCGGGGAGCAAGCCCTCGATCATCGCCGCTGCCAAAGCGCCTGTCATGCCGGATCCTTCCAGAGGGCTCATGGATTCCAAGCTCATCCCTTACCCCCTAGCCACGCTCGCCGACGGTCACGCGCAACGTCTTCTGCTCGCCCCCGCGGACCACGCCCACCGGCACCTCGCGTCCGACCTTGTCGCCCGTAAGGAGCGCCAGAAGCTCTTCGGTGTCCGCGACGATAGTAGCGTCCAAAGAGACGAGGATGTCGCCGACCAGCACCCCGCCTTTGCCCGCGGGGCTGTCTTCATCGACGCCGACGACGAGCAGACCACCCCCTGCCTCCAGACCCATGCGCTGGGCGGCAGGCAGGCTGACGGGCTGGCTGAGGATGCCCAAGTACCCACGCTTGACGGAGCCGCGCTCCGTGAGGGTCCCGGCGACGTCCCAGGCGACGGCGGCAGGAACGGCCAACGTCACTCCCCGGGCGAAACCGAGCGTCGTGATCCCGAGCACGTCACCTTCGGCGTTTATCAGCGGCCCGCCCGAGAAGCCGGGGTAGGGCGTCGCGTCGGTCTGGACGTACCTCTCCAGCCTCGTCCCCCTTCCCGTGCGCAAAGGACCGCCGACGGAGCTCACGACGCCGAAGCTCGCTCTTATCCCCTCACGGTTAGGACGGGCGACGGCGAGCGAGATCTGGCCTACCCGCACTCCCCCCGCCGCGGGCTCTGCCACCGTCTCTCCAAGGTCCGCTGCCTCGAGGACAACCAGATCGTTTGCGGGGTCCCGACCGACGAAGCGTGCCTCCAGGGTACGGCCGTCGTGTGTTACGACCGAGAGGTCCTCCTCTCGCTCCACGACGTGGCTCGCGGTCAGTACTTTCCTGTCGGCATAGACCACGCCGCTCGCCGGTCGGCGTCTCCGCCCATTGACCTGCACGACCGAAGGCTCGATCTTCTCGACCGCGTCAGCCATACCCTCCGAGAGCACGCCCAGAGCGCTCGCTCCACTGGACCGATTCTCCATGATTTCCTCCTATCTCAAGGATCTTTTCGGAGAATGTACAACTGCGCGCGAGCGCCAGCATCACCCATTCGGCTAGTTTCCGACCCGGAAGAACAGGCGGGGGAGCCGGCTCGCCCGAGGACGCTTACGTCGCCCCCTCCGATAGCGGCGTGTCGCGGCAAAAAGCTGTCTCGCGCCCACGAGGAGTAGCAACGCCTCGATCCCGACCACGACGAGCACGGCGTCGTGCAGGCTCAGAAGATTTCGCCCAAACGAGGAGGGTTTCGGCCACGACGAGAGCCGGCAAGAGCCATTTCAGGGCGCGTTCCACCATCTACCTCTCCTCTTACCTTCTTTGCCTTCTTCTCTAGAGGACGAAAGCAAGCAGGAGGGCGAAGACGATGCCAAAAAGGGCCTGTGTCTCGACGAGCCCTATCCCCAGGAACATCAGGGTCCTGGTCTGCTCGAAGGCCTCCGGCTGGCGGTGGATGCTCGCTATGGTCTGGCCGATCAGGTAGCCCATCCCGGCGCCAGCGCCGATAACCCCCGCGCCGGCCGCGACGCCGACACCCAACAGCTTGAACGCGTCCTTGAACGCCTCCGGGTCCGACTGGAGTAGCGCCATCATCTGCATGTCCTGCTCCTTTCTGCTCCGCTTTGCCTTACGCACCTACGGGCGGCGGACCGGAGCGCGCCACACCGGTGCTCGAGACTTCGTCCGCCTTCCCTGCTAAAAGCTCGTCGGCCAGAGAGATGCCGCGCTCTGTTATCTCCTCGGCGCGCCAGGGGTCCCCTAACTCTAGTGCTTGCTGAGCCTGCCGGTACAGGGCGAACACCTCCGCCGCTTTCGTTCCCTCGGCTGGCGAAGAGGCCGGCCGCGAGTACAGCTCTATGACCCTGGAGGCCAGGCGAAGCATCTCGGTGAACGCGAGCGCCGCAGTCCTCTCGCGGCGCTTGCGCTCCTCGACCCAAAGGTAGCACCGAAGGCAGACTAGGAGGGAGACCACCGCCCAAACCACCAACAGCACCCCGCCAACCACCCCGGGGATCGCGCCAAGTAGCATAAGCGCCACTATGCCAAAAGGACCGACGTGCCCCGGCCCGAAGAACACGGCCAAGGACGCAGCATCCCTGCGCAGCAGAGGGAGAAGCCGACCGAGCCGAACCTCCTTGACCTCGCCGGGTACCCGGGTCTTGCCCATGCCACGGTCCTTCCCGCGATTACTTACGCCGTATGTTTACGCTGTAAGTGTATAGGACTTGGTGTAAGCTGTCAAGATGTTTTCGGGAGCAACCTTTGGCGTTGCGGGGGGTCGAGCGTCGATGGTGGTTGGTCTGGTGTATGGGTAGCGTGGGTAGGCGTCGGCCGCTGAGTAGGCGCCGGATCCTGGAGGCGGCGATAAAGCTCGCGGATCGCGAGGGGCTCGAGGCTTTGAGCATGCGCAGGCTCGGGAGGGAGTTGGGGGTGGAGGCGATGTCGCTCTACAACCACGTCCCGAACAAGGAGGCGCTGCTCAACGGGATGGTGAGGATTTTGCTCGAGCGGTTGGAGATCCCGCTGGACGGCTCTGGTGGTTGGGAGGAGCGCGTCCGGGAGGCGTTCCGGTCGTACCGGCAGCTTGCCCGCGAACATCCCAACGTCTTCCCGCTCTTCGCCATGCGGCCCCTCAACACCGTCGAGTCCTTGAGAATATTCGAGCTCCTGCGCGGCGCAGGCTTCGGCACGGTACCAGCTTTGCACGCCTTCCGGGCGCTTTCGAGCTACACCATCGGGTACTCTCTCGCCGAGCTCCAGGGCTTCGCCCTGGAGCCCAAAAGTGATCGTCCCGGCCCTCGCGAAGACGAGTCTCGCATGCTCGAGGCGCCCACCCTCGAAGAAGCCGACCGCGACGCTGAGTTCGAGTTCGGCCTCGACCTCATCCTGACGGGGCTGCAAAAGTACATAACGCGCCGCTAACCTCGTACCTACCCTGCGGGACGGGCATGACTTCTAGCCGAAGCATCTGATAGATACGACACCTTTCCTCCCCTGTGAGGTCGTCCAAGGCCTCCGGCAACATACCGGCCAAGGACTCCAGCAGGGCGTCTCGGTCCTCTTCAAGCTCCTCTACGCGGCGCCGGCGATCCTTGAGGGCTACTAACTCGCGCTCGGCGCTCGTACGGGCGCTCTCTAGCTCCTTAAGCCTCGCCCCAAGTTCCTCCAAAGTCATCAACCCGGCGGCCTGCTGGTCCTGGTAGGCACAGCGCCGCCTGTGCCACTCGGCGATCTTCCGCGCCCAGGCCTCCGCCTCCCGCTCCGAATCTCCAACGTGGGTGGCCCGCTCCTGCTCTATCAGGCGCTCCATGCCGCTCCGTATCCGCTCGGGGTCTACCAGGAGGTCTGAGACGAGTCCCCACACCGCCCGCTCGACCTCGACCGCCCTCACAGACCTCTGCGTACAGTCACACTCCTGCCGACGCTCTTGGCGCCGCTTGCAGACATAGTAGTGGTACGCGGCGCCGTTGCCTTTCGATATAGCGGTGTGTGTCGTCATCTTCCAGCCGCACGAACAGCGCATGAGCCCGCGCAGTTCCCATCTGCGCGCCAGGCGCTTCCTTTCCGGGGGCCTCCTCTCCGCCAGTACCACGCGTGCCTGATCCACAAGTTCGCGGGGTAGGTAGGCCGGGACCGGTACGGTCGTACGCTCTTCTACCGACCGTATGCGTGTGGTCGTGGCCTTCCTGTAGCGGCGACCGCCGTTCCCGTCCGGCTCCGAGACTTGGTGCTGCCTTATGCTTTTACGGCCGAACCACCAGATACCGTACCCAGTACATTCGTCCAAGCTTTCTTGACGTTACCAACTCGCCGAGTAAGGGTGTTGTCGGCACCCTGCTACCCTGCCTATGCTGCTGGAGCGGAGCACGCAGCGTAGGCTCTAGGAGTGAATATCTATCCAAACATGTAGCAAGATGTCTGGTCAAAATCTATTCTCGGGCGAGGAATCTGCCCTTAGAACCGGTCCTAACGCATAAGCAGCCGAGAGGGTGAATAAGGGTTTCCGAGTCAGCACCTTGTCGGCAACTGAGTGAATGGAGGCAACCGGGCTGCCCCTCCCTTGATGCTATCTGCTACTAACAGCTAAGATAGATGTAAGTCAGCAGCAGGAGGTGCGTCCAT
>Ga0126307_10002938_pt1 | contig 11599 bp, 10 predicted proteins | sample Plot28_FD_89955 | JGI IMG/M metagenome (GOLD analysis project Ga0126307, IMG submission 89955) | Serpentine soil microbial communities from UC McLaughlin Reserve, CA, USA - Plot28 | ecosystem: Environmental > Terrestrial > Soil > Grasslands | place: USA: UC McLaughlin Reserve, Lake County...
GGTGCTGACGTATGTCGGCCCGCACGACGACAAGCAGGTCGCGGCGGCGTTACGGCGCGAGATGCTGCGCGACGGGCAGGCCTTCTACATTCACAACCGGGTGCGGTCGATAGACCAGGCCGCCGCGCGGGTGCAAGCACTCGTGCCGGAGGCGCGCGTCGCCGTCGCGCACGGTCAGATGCCCGAAGACATCTTGGAGCGCACGGTCGAGGGATTCTGGAACCGTGAGTTCGACATCTTGGTGTGCACGACGATCGTCGAGACCGGCTTGGACATCTCGAATGCCAACACGTTGATCGTGGAACGCGCCGACACGTTCGGTCTCTCACAGCTACATCAGTTGCGCGGCCGGGTCGGGCGCAGCCGCGAGCGGGGCTACGCGTACTTTCTGTATCCGCCGGAGGCGCCTTTGACAGAGACGGCGTACGACCGGCTGGCCACCATTGCGCAGAACAACGAGCTGGGCGCCGGCATGGCCGTCGCGATGAAAGACCTCGAGATCCGAGGCGCAGGCAACGTGCTTGGCGCCGAGCAGTCCGGACACGTCGCAGGCGTCGGCTTCGACCTGTACGTGCGCCTGGTTGGCGAAGCGGTCGAGGCATACCGCGCCGCGGCCGATGGGAAAACCGTTGCAGCACCGCAGGAAGCGAAAGACGTGCGGATCGACCTCCCGGTCGACGCGCATCTGCCGCCGGACTACATCGGCAGTGACCGGCTGCGGCTGGAGGCGTACCGCAGGCTGGCGGCGGCCGCCGATGACGCCGCCGTGGACGCCCTCATCGAGGAGCTCGTCGACCGGTACGGTCCGCTGCCTGAACCCGCGCAGCGCCTTGTCGCGGTGGCGCGGCTGCGATTGTTGTTACGCCAATTTGGGATCACCGAAGTCAGCGCGATATCGGAGTCGACGGTGCGGCTGTCTCCGTTGCAGTTGGCCGACTCCCAGCAACTCCGGCTCAAGCGGTTGTATCCGGGTGCGCACTACCGCGCGACGACGTCGACGGTGCAAGTGCCGATCCCGCGGGCGGGTTCTGGCGTTGGGGCACCACGGATTCGTGATCTTGAACTCGTTGCCATGGTGGCCGGGCTGGTAGTAGCCCTGGATGGAAAAGCCAAGGCAGCTATTGATATAACCAAGTTCGGAGGTAGCCCGGCGATGAACGATAAGCGACAAGCGACATGACCGTCGTTCTGGTCGATGCCCGCCGCCCCTCGTTGGTTCCCGTCGAGGCGATCGACCTGCTGACCGGTGACGTTCAGTACACCGAGGAGATGCCCGTCAAGGTGCCGTGGTCGCTGCCCGCGGCCCGGCCTGCCTACGACGGGGACGACGCTCCGGTGCTGCTTTCGTCCGATCCCGACCATCCCGCGGTGAAGGCACGCCTGGCGGCCGGCGACAAGTTGATCGCAGCCCCCGACCCGGCGCCGGGGGAGCGGCTGGTCGACGCGGTGGCGATGATGGACAAGCTGCGCACTGCCGGGCCGTGGGAAAGCGAGCAGACGCACGACTCGCTGCGCCGCTACCTGCTCGAGGAGACCTACGAGGTGTTCGACGCGGTGCGCGGCGGCAACGCCGACGAGCTGCGTGAGGAACTCGGCGACGTGCTGCTGCAGGTGTTGTTCCACGCACGCATCGCGGAGGACGCGCCGCAGCACCCGTTCACCATCGACGACGTGGCCGGTTCGCTGGTGCGCAAGCTCGGCAACCGGGTGCCGGCCGTGCTCGCCGGTGAAGCGATCTCGCTGGTCGAGCAGCTCGCGCAGTGGGAGCAGCGCAAGGCTTTAGAAAAACGGGCAAAATCGCACCTTTCAAGCATGGACGACGTGCCCACTGGGCAGCCGGCATTGGCGTTGGCGCAGAAGGTGATTGAACGCGTCACTGCGGCAGGGCTGCCGTCCGATCTGTTCCCGGAGACCATCACGTCGGTAACCGTTTCGCCACACGTTGACTCCGAAAATGCTTTGCGTTCGGCGGTTTTGGAGTTCATGGACACCGTGCGCCGCGTCGAGCACGCGATCGCGGCGGGCCGCCGCGGTGAGGACGTGCCGCGAGAACTCGACGTGGCGACGCTCGGCGAGATCTCCGAGGAGGAGTGGCGCGCATACTGGCCGCCTGCGGCCGAGGCCGTCGCCGAAGCCGATGAGGCGCAGGCCGAGGACACCGAGCCGGCACCCGACCGGATTCCCGAGCCGACACCGGCCGACGTTCCCGAGCCAGGACCGGTGGAGGTCCCCGAACCTGGGCCCGCCGATGTACCCGAGCCCTCGCCCGCCGACGCTCCCGAATCTGCCCCCGAGGACGCTCCCGAGCCGTCGCCCGAAGATGTTTCGACCGAGGAAGCGCTCAGCGAGGTATCCGATGCGGGCGAGGCGGAGAACGAGTCTGCGGAGAAGTTCACCGCGTAGCCGGGCTCCGCTGGGGGCACCGTCTTGACTGCCCACCTCGAAGCGACAATGTCGCTGGCCGCGACTTTGTCGCTCACTGGGTGGACAAAACACACACCGTTTCGAGTCGCGCGACGAGCGGCGCGATCAGCCGAACAGCGTCGAACCCCAGTACGCCGACGAGTCGCCCGCACGCAGCCCTGGTGGGCAGGCGAACACGGCCGTGCCCGTGTGAGTGATGTACTCGTTCAGCGCGTCGTTCGACATTTGCGCCAGAACCGGGATGAAGTTGGTCGCTGGGTTGCGCACGAACGCGATGAAGAACAGCCCCGCATCCAGATGACCGAATCCGTCGGACCCGTCGGTGAAGTTGTAGCCGCGGCGCAACATTCTGATACCGCCCACGTGTTCCGGCTTCACCAGGCGCACATGCGCGTCGACATCGATCAGCGGGTTGCCCTTGTCGTCCGTGCTCTCGAAGTCCAGTTCGTCGAACTCGTCGCGATAGCCGTTTGGCGCGCCGCTGCCCTTCTGCCTGCCGATGACCCGCTCCTGCTCGGTCAGCGCTGTGCGGTCCCAATTTTCGATCCGCATCCGGATTCGTCGCGTCACCAGATAGGTGCCGCCGGCCAGCCAGTTCGGCCCGTCGCCCTTGGCGACCCAGACGTTCTTGTCGAGGTCCGCCGAATCCTCGGATTTGAGATTGTTCGTTCCGTCTTTGAACCCGAACAAGTTTCGCGGCGTCGACTGCTCGCGTGTTGTCGACGAGGTGCGGCCGAACCCGAGTTGCGAGTAGCGCACGGCGACAGTGCCGAACCCGACGCGGGCCAGGTTGCGGATCGCGTGGACGGCGACCTGCGGGTCGTTTGCGCAGGCCTGCACACAGATGTCGCCGCCGCTGCGCGCCGGGTCCATGGTCTCGTTGGTGAACTTCGGCAAAGGGGATAGCCCGGCCGGACGCTGGTTGGCGATCCCGAAGCGATCCGTGCCGTCCTTCTCGAAGAACGACGGCCCGAAGCCGATGGTCAGCGTCAGCTGCGACGCTGGAAGGCCAAGTGCCTCACCGGTGTCCGACGGCGGCGCGTACGGATTGCCATCCACAGCGCCGCCCGCCACCGCCTCGTTGCCGAGCGTCATCCGCTCGGCCATGCGCGTCCACTCCTTGAGCAGCGCGACGACGTCGTCGCGCTTGTCCGTGGTGACGTCGAACGCGCAGAAGTGCATTCGGTCCTGCTGCGGGGTGATGATTCCGGCCTGACGATCGCCGCGGAACGGCACGGGCCTGTGCAGCCCCCCGGGGATGGCTTCAGCCGCCGCGGCCCGCCCCGCGAAGGCACCCGCCCCGGCCGCGCCGACCACCGCCGCGGTGACCCCCGCTGCGCCGAACAGCTTGCGCCGAGACAGCCCGGCGGGTTGCGGATCGGCCTGCGGCGACGGGGATTCCGGATTATTGGGGGGCGATGACACCTTGCACCTGGCTTACTTCCTTGGACAGTGCGTCGATCGCGCGGGACAGTTCCTGTCGCTGCGGCTCGGTCACCTTGTCGTAGGAGATGAAACCGTCACCCTGGCGGTACTTTTCGAGCAGGGCCTCGACCGCTTCGAACCGCTGGTCCACCCGCTTGCCCAGCTCGGCGTCGCGGTCGTCGAGGATCGGGCGCACCGACGCCACCGCTGTCTGCGAGCCCTCGAGGTTGGCCTGGAAGTCCCACAGGTCGGTGTGGCTGAAGATGTCCTCCTCGCCGGAGATCTTGCTGATCGAGATCTCGTCGAGCAGTCCCTGCGCGCCGCCGGCGATCTGGGTGGAGTCGATGGTGTACTCCGGTGCCTTCACGCCGGCATTGAGCTCCTTGACGTCGGCGACCAGCTGGTCGGCGATCGCGTTGGTGTCCGGCTGCAGACCGGTCACCCAGAGGTCCTTCTCGAGGCGGTGGAAGCCGGTCCACGTCTGTCCGGGCTCCAGGTCGGCCTCGCGGACATCGACACGCGGGTCGAGGTCGTTGGGGAAGGACTCGGCGACCGGCTCGATGCGTTCCCAGTAGACGCGCGACGTCGGGAACTGCGCCTTGGCCGACGCGATGTCCTTGGCCTTGACGGCGGCGACGAACGCCTCGGTCGCGGTGACCAGCGCGTCGGACTGGCTGATCACGTAGCGCTTGTAGCTGTCGGCCGCCTCCTTGAACTTGCCCTCGGTGTCGACCTGAACGGCCTCGCCGGTGACCTCGAAGTCCGATCGGATGCCGTCGCCGATCATCCCGGGCCGGCACGACGTTTGATACGTACCGGGCTCGCCCAGGTTGACGATCGGCTTGCGCTGCAGGCCCGGGGAGATGTTCTCCACCTCACCCATCACTCGCTCGCCCTCGTCGTAGACGTAGAACTCCGTGACCTTGGTGCCGTTGTTGGTGACGACGAACGTGCTCGGCCCGGTCCCCGCCTCGGTTCCCGACAGCTCGCACGTCGAGTCGGAGGCCGCTACGGTGATCTCTGCGGGGCCGTCCTTGCCGTCGCCGGCGGGCTCGGATTCCTTTGCCTGACAGCTGGCTAGCGCTAGGGCCGTCAGCAGCGCAGCGGCTGCTGCGAGCGAGGTGTGGAACTTCACGTAATGGACCTTTCGGGTGTCGGGGTGGGTTCGGGGGAAGTCTCGGTTTTGGCCGGTGCGTTGGCCGGCCGGATGAAGATCGTCAGCACCACGACGAGATAGGCCAACCACACCGACAGCTGCAGCACGGTCGGGGTGGGCGTGATGTTGAAGACGCCCTGGATGATCTCGCCGTACCAGGACGACCAGTTGAACCACGAACTGACGTCGAAGGCCTTGGCGCTCAGGCCCGGGAGCCAGCCGACGGTCTGCAGTGCGCCGACGCCGTAGGACAGGATGCCCGCGGCGACGACGATCAGGAAGATTCCGGTATAGGTGAAGAACTTGCTCAAGTTGATGCGAATCGCACCGGCGTACATGCCGTAGGCGATCGCGGCCGCGATGAGCACACCGGTCACCAAACCGACCAGTGGCCAAGCGGTTTCGGCTTCGGCGTAGCCGACCATGAACAGCGCGGTCTCGACGCCTTCGCGCCCGACGGCCAGGAACGCCAGGGCGAGCACTGCCATCGACCCCGTCTCCAGCGCGCGTGCCATGCCCGACCGCAGCTCGCCGGACAATCCGGCGGCCGCGGATTTCATCCAGAGCACCATCGTCGTGACGATCGCGACCGCGACCAGCGAGGCGATGCCAGCGATCGCCTCGGCGCCCAATCCGCTGATGGTGTAGGCGGACAGTTGAATCGCGAGGAACACCGCGATCGTCATCACGATTGCTGCGGCCACTCCCAGCCACACCCATTTGAGGGCGTCGCGGCGCTGCGCCTTCACCAGAAACGCCACCAGAATCGTGACGACGATGGCGGCTTCGAGACCTTCACGCAGGCCGATCAAACCGCTTCCGAACAGCTGCGACGTGATGTTGGGTGCGGCCGCCGCAACCGTGACACTGACGTCAGTACCAGCAGTCATCGACTTGTCCTCGCTACGCCAGATCCGCGCACATTGCTTTGGCTTACCAAAGGAAGGTGTGGCTCACCTTATCAGGGCCAACACGGGAGGATACACGTCCGGTGATGGTTAGATCTGCTCCGATCGCGTGGGACGATGGGCAACGACCAAAGAGGGTTTGAGGGAGTCCGGTGTCGCCAGTGCGTTGGCTGCGGCCTGTCGCGGTGATCGGCGCGACAGCGCTGCTGATGGCTTCCAGTTGCTCGTGGCAGCTCGGCACGCCGATACCCGACGGTGTGCCGCCGCCCACTGGTGAGCCAGTGCCCAAGATCGACACCCACGCCAAGGGTCGGCCCGCTGATCAACTGCACGAATGGGCTGCCCAGCGAGCGCCCGCGCTGGGCATGCCGGTCGCCGCGCTCGAGGCGTACGCCTACGCCGCGCGTGTCGCGGAGGTCGAGAACCCCGACTGCCATCTGGCGTGGACGACTCTGGCAGGCATCGGGCAGGTGGAGAGCCACCATGGCACCTACCGCGGCGCGGTCATCACGCCGAACAGCGACGTCACGCCGCCGATCCGCGGGGTCCGCCTCGACGGAACAAACGGCAACCTGGAGATCATCGACAACGACGGCGGCGACATCGACGGCGATCCGCAGTATGCGCGGGCCATGGGTCCGATGCAGTTCATCCCCGAGACGTGGAAGCTCTACGGCGTCGACGCCAACAACGACGGCATCATCAGCGCTGACAATTTCGACGACGCGGCGCTCTCGGCGGCGGGCTATCTGTGCTGGCGCGGCAAGGACCTGGCCGCCCCTCGCGGCTGGATGGACGCGCTACGCGCCTACAACCACTCCGACCAGTACGCCCGCACGGTGCGTGACTGGGCGACGGCCTACGCCAACGGACACCCCCTCTAAGCACGCCGCGGCGAGTGCACGCTCTAGGCTCAACTGCGTCCAGCCACATGACCAAGGAGATGCCAGTGCCCATCATCGAGCAGGTCGGAGCCCGCGAGATCCTCGACTCCCGTGGCAACCCGACGGTCGAGGTCGAGGTGGCCTTGCTGGACGGCACGTTCGCCCGCGCCGCGGTGCCGTCGGGCGCGTCGACCGGCGAGCACGAGGCCGTCGAACTGCGCGACGGCGGGAGCCGCTACGGCGGCAAGGGCGTCGAGAAGGCGGTGGAGGCCGTGCTCGACGAGATCGCGCCGGCGGTCATCGGGCTCAGCGCCGACGATCAGCGGCTGGTCGACCAGGCGCTGGTCGACCTCGACGGCACGCCGGACAAGTCGCGGCTGGGCGCCAACGCCATGCTTGGGGTGTCGCTCGCGGTGGCCAAGGCCGCCGCGGAGTCGGCGGGGCTGCCGCTGTTCCGCTACGTCGGCGGCCCCAACGCCCACATCCTGCCGGTGCCGATGATGAACATCCTCAACGGCGGCGCCCACGCCGACACCGGCGTCGACGTCCAGGAGTTCATGGTCGCGCCGATCGGCGCGCCCAGCTTCAAGGAGGCCCTGCGCTGGGGCGCCGAGGTGTACCACTCGCTGAAGTCGGTGCTCAAGAAGCAGGGACTGGCCACCGGTCTCGGCGACGAAGGCGGGTTCGCGCCCGACGTGGCGGGCACCAAGGCCGCACTGGACCTGATCCTGAGCGCCATCGAGGCGACAGGCTTCAAACCCGGTTCCGACATCACGCTGGCGCTCGACGTCGCCGCCACCGAATTCTTCACCGCCGGAACGGGTTACAGCTTCGAAAAGGAAACGCGCACCGCCCAGCAGATGTCCGAGTTCTACGCCGGCCTGATCGACTCGTACCCGCTGGTGTCGATCGAAGACCCGCTGTCCGAGGACGACTGGGACGGCTGGGTGGCGCTCACGACGGCGATCGGTGATCGCGTCCAGATCGTCGGCGACGACCTGTTCGTCACCAACCCGGAGCGGCTGGAGGAGGGCATCGAAAAGGGTGCGGCCAACGCACTGTTGGTGAAGGTCAACCAGATCGGCACGCTCACCGAGACGCTGGATGCGGTGGCGCTCGCGCACAACAGCGGCTACCGCACCATGATGAGCCACCGCAGCGGCGAGACCGAGGACACCACGATCGCCGACCTCGCCGTCGCGGTCGGCAGCGGCCAGATCAAGACCGGTGCACCTGCGCGCAGCGAGCGGGTCGCCAAGTACAACCAATTGCTGCGCATCGAGGAAACCCTCGGTGACGCCGCCCGCTACGCCGGTGACCTTGCGTTCCCGCGCTTCGCTGTGAGCGACGAGCCGCTTGCGCGAAGAGCGGACAGCGAGGCCAAATAGCCCGTGCCCGAGGCGAAACGGCCCGATCCGAAGCGACGGTCCCCGGCGGGCCGTCCGCGGGGCACGGCGCCAGCACGCCGCCAGCCGCGTGCGACCGAGACGCGGTCGGCGCCGGAGGCTGTGCCAAATGAGAAGCCGAAGGAGACCGTCCGCGAATCCATTGCCGCATCGGCAGAGGAGCAGTCCGAGCAACGGTTCGGATCGGCGGCCAGGCGCGCGGCGATTCTCGCCGCGGTCGTCTGCGCGCTCACCCTGACCATTGCTGGTCCGGTGCGCACCTATTTCGCGCAGCGCACCGAGATGAAGCAGTTGCAGGCCACCGAGGCGCAACTGCGGGTGCAGATCGCCGAACTCGAAGAGCAGAAGGTCAATCTAGCCGACCCCGTGTTCATCGGGGCGCAGGCACGCGAGCGGCTCGGATTCGTGATGCCGGGCGACATTCCATACCAGGTGCAGTTACCGGCGGGCGCGGCCGTGCCCGGAACACCCGGCGGCGAACCGGCGACGACGCAGCCCGATCAACCGTGGTATACGTCGCTGTGGCACACCATCGCCGATGCGCCACATGGCGTTTCGCCCACCATCGCGCCCGAGGCGCCGCCGCCCGGTCCGCCCCCGACGCCCGGTGGTTGAGCCCAGTGCGCCCGGTGGTTGAGCCCGCAGATCTCGAAGCCGTCGCGCGGCAGTTGGGACGCGAGCCCCGCGGCGTGCTGGAAATCGCCTACCGGTGCCCGAACGGCGAGCCCGGCGTCGTCAAGACGGCGCCGAGACTACCTGACGGGACCCCGTTTCCGACGTTGTACTACCTGACGCACCCGGTGTTGACGGCTGCGGCGAGCCGGCTGGAATCGTCGGGCCTGATGCGGGAGATGACCGAACGGCTAGCGCATGATCCGGAGCTTGCCACCGCCTACCGCCGGGCGCACGAGTCCTATCTGGCGGAGCGTGATGCGATAGAGCCGTTGGGCACAACGTTTTCCGGTGGCGGCATGCCCGAGCGGGTCAAGTGTCTGCATGTACTGATCGCGCACTCGCTGGCCGCGGGGCCCGCCGTGAATCCCTTCGGCGACGAAGCGCTGGCAGTGTTGGCCGACGAACCGGCGATGGCAGGGATCCTCGACAGAAAGCGGTGGACGTGAGCGCCCTCGCTTTGCGCCAAAATCAGGTTCCAGTACGCAAACCGCCTAGATTCTGTGTCATAAGTCTGACTTCGGCAAGGAACGCAACGTGAATCGCGTGGCGGCGATCGACTGCGGGACCAACTCGATTCGGCTCTTGATCGCCGACACGGTCGACGGCCGGCTGCGCGACGTGCATCGCGAGATGCGGATCGTCCGCCTGGGCCGAGGAGTCGACGCCACAGGGCAATTCGCGCCGGATGCGATCGCGCGCACAAAGGCGGCGTTGGTCGATTACGCCGAGCTGATGCGCACTTTTGAGGTACCCAAGGTGCGGATGGTGGCGACGTCGGCCGCCCGTGACGCCGCCAACCGCGATGTGTTCTTCGCGATAACGGCCGACGTTCTTGGCGCGGTGGTTCACGGTGCGGTGGCCGAGGTGATCACCGGCACCGAGGAGGCAGCGTTGTCGTTCCACGGTGCCGTCGACGAATTAGACGCCGCCGCAGCACCTTTCGTGGTCGTCGACCTCGGCGGCGGTTCGACCGAAGTAGTGCTGGGCGAGCGCGACGTCGAAGCGAGCTTCTCCGCCGACATCGGGTGCGTGCGGCTGACCGAGCGGTGCCTGCATTCCGACCCTCCCACGGCCGCGGAGGTCGCCGCCGCGCGGGACGTGGTCCGCGAAGGGCTGGGCGAGGCACTGCGGGCCGTGCCCGTCGAGCGGGCACGCACCTGGGTGGGGGTGGCCGGCACGATGACCACGCTGGCGGCGCTGGCGCAGCAGATGACGACCTACGATCCGGACGCGATTCACCTGTCCAGGGTGGGTTTCGGTGACCTGCTGGCTGTGTGCGACGAGTTGATCGCGATGACGCGTCAGCAGCGCGCCGCGCTGGGACCGATGCACGAGGGCCGCGTCGACGTCATCGGCGGAGGCGCCATCATCGTCGAGGAGCTGGCGTATGCGCTGGGTAAGCAGGCAGGCATCGACGAGCTGGTGGTCAGCGAGCACGACATTCTCGATGGGATTGCGCTGTCGATCGCATAGCGCCGGTGCATGGTGTAAAAATTGCCCGCGTAGCGAGCGACAATTTTCGTATGCATGGAGTTGTCGCTCTGTACGCGGGCATTTTTCAGTATGGTCCCCCGCTGGGTGAGTCAAACCCTCATGCTCGGTGGCCTTTTCGCCCACCTCGAGGTTGCCGCTTGGTCGGGTCGCGTTGGCCGGCGAGGGTAAGGCCGAGTATCATCATCGCCGCGCCGAGTCCGAAGTGCAGCCAGTTGTCGGCACCGCTGGCCGGGCCGACGTTGGCTCTGATGTGGTCGATGAGCATCCCGCCAACCCAGATGGCGAGGTAGGCCAGCCCGCCGCCGATCAGATACGCGCGCGCCGAGGCGTAGCTCCGTATCAACATCAAACCGACGACGCCGAACACCAGATGCATGACGTTGTGCAGACCCGATACCCCAAAGACCCCGAAAAGCTTCGCGCCCGAACGGCCGGCCCAGTCCAGCAGGCCGTAGTCGGTCGTTACGACCGGGATGAAACCGCAGAGGCCGACGACCAGGAACGCGCAGGCAACGAGCAGCGCCGCACCCTGCACTGCCATGTACCTGGGGGTTGTCGTCGTCATGGCCTCGCCTCCCAGCGCTTATTTACGCAGGAGAAATACCCCGGCCGACGCGAGGTTAACCAGCGAAGCGACCGCTCCGCGCCAATTCGTGCGTTGAGGCGGTCGTGACCGCCGGACGGCTACCGTCTGATGTTGCAGTTCGGCGGATTGCCGCAGTGATGGCCGCCTTCACATGCGTTGCAATGACAATTGCAACCCGAGCCCGCCCTGGTTTCCGACACTGGCATCGCAGATCAACTCCTTCGCTCTGACCACCTGAGAGAGTGGGAGCAGAGTTCGCTAGCACGGACGAATATCAACATATGCCGATATCACAATAGTTCGCATCACTTTGGAAATAAAGGAAAGTCGACGCCAATGACCGCTGAACGGACTTACCCCGCAGGGGTTACGTGCTGGATCGATACCGAGCAACCCGACGTGGACGCCGCGCGACACTTCTACGCGAGCCTGTTCGGCTGGTCGTTCTCCGATGCCGTGCCCGCCGATGTTCCCGGCACCTACCTGATCGCCTCCCTCGGCGGTGCCGACGTGGCCGCGATCGGTCCGCCGCAGGGCGATGCGCCGGTCGAGTGGAACACGTACATCGCCGTCGACGACGCCGATGCCGCGGCGGCCGCCGTGCGCGCGGCCGGTGGCGGCATCACCATCGAACCGGTCGA
>Ga0126307_10002939_pt1 | contig 11599 bp, 6 predicted proteins | sample Plot28_FD_89955 | JGI IMG/M metagenome (GOLD analysis project Ga0126307, IMG submission 89955) | Serpentine soil microbial communities from UC McLaughlin Reserve, CA, USA - Plot28 | ecosystem: Environmental > Terrestrial > Soil > Grasslands | place: USA: UC McLaughlin Reserve, Lake County...
ACGTCGAGGCCACGACCTCGCTGGCGTCGCTTGACAGCGACCGCCGCATGTCGGTCACCTCCTCGGGCCGCTCGTCGACGAGCAGCACGATGAGGCGGACCTCGGGGTTGTTGGCCTCGATCGACCGCGCGACCTGCTTCATCACCGTGGTCTTGCCGGCCTTGGGCGGCGAGACGATGAGGCCGCGCTGGCCCTTGCCGATCGGCGAGATGAGGTCGACGATACGCGCCGTCATGTCGCCCACGCCCGGGGTCTCGAGCCTGAGCTTGATGTCGGGGAACAGCGGGGTCAGGTCCTCGAAGCGGCGGCGGCGCCGGGCGGCGTCGGGGCTCTGGCCGTTGACCTGGTCGATGCGGAGCAGCGCCGGGTTCTTCTCGTTGCGCAGCGCCGGCCGGCTGGCGCCGACGATGTGGTCGCCCTTGCGCAGGCCGAACTGGCGGGCCTGCTTGACCGAGACGTAGATGTCGTCCTTGGACGGGAGGAAGCCCCGGACCCGCAGGAACCCGTAGCCCTCGTCACGCAGGTCGAGCAGGCCGGACACCTCGACGGGCTCGCCGGCGAAGTCGTCGGACGGGCCGCCCTGGCCGCCCTGCTGGGGCTCGTTGCCCCCGCGGCGGCCGCGCCGGCGCCGGCGGCGGTTGCCCTGCTCGCCGTCGTCGCCCTGCTGGCCGTTGACCTGGTCGGTGCGCTCGGGACGGCCCCCCTGGGGCTGGTCGCCGCGGTCGCCGCGCTCGGGGCGGTCGGCGCGGCCGGAGGGCTGGTCGCCCTGCCCGGCTGGCGCCGACGATGCGGCCTCGCTGCCGGCGGCCGCCTCGGCGGTGCCGGACGGGGCACCGGCGGAGCTGCCACCAGGTGCAGCCGGGGCGCCGGGGGTCCCGGACGAGCCCGCGGGGCCGCCCGGAGCGCCACCGGTCGGACCCCCCGCGGCGGAGGCGGTGGGGGCGACGACGGTCGATGCCGCGGTCGGGCGGCCGTTGCCGCGGCGGCCGCCGGTGCCGGTGCCGTTGCCGGCGGTCGGCCGGGCGTCGGAGGACGAGGCGGCCTCGGCGGCGGTCGGGGCCGGCTCGGCGGCGTCCCACCCCAGCGGCTGCTGGGCGGGGGCCTCGGCCACGGCGACGGGCCTCGGAGCGTCGGCGGCGACGGGCGCCACGGCCTCGCTCCCGGCGCTCCCGGCGCTCGGGGCCGGGGCGGGGGTCGCGACGTCGGCGGCGGGTGCGGCGTCATCGCCGGCGGCGCCGGCGTCATCGCCGGCCGCGCCGGGGTCGTCGCCGCCCTGGCGGGACGGTGCCGGCGGGGGCGCCGAGCCCGGGGCGGCCACGCCCGTGAGCTCGAGGATCATCTGCACGATCTCGGCCTTGCGGGCACGGGACGGCGGCTTGGCCCCCAACGCGGTCGCGATCGTGGTCAGCTCTTCGCGGTCCTTGCGCTCGAGAGCCGACCGTTCGAGGGTGGTGGAGTCCACGCTCATCGGGGCTGTCACCTCACTTCAGGGAAAGCCGGGGGCAGGTCGCCGCGCCGGGGCCGACCTGCCGGGACACCGGCAAGCGGGGGATCGGGGAGATCGAGGCCGGGGACCGTGGAGCCGCTGGGGATTCCCGACGGGAACGACGCCCATGCAGCCGGCCCGCTCATCATTGCGCGGGTACCCCCCGACCGAACGGCACGAACTCTAGCGCGACGACCCTCGCGACAGGAACACCCCCGGCGCACCGCGGGTGGCCGCCGCCACACCGTTCGTCGGTGCACGCCCGGTGTGGGCCTTCATCGGGCAGCCGTCACGCCCTCAGCGGGCGAGCAACGCCGCCATCAACTCGTGCCCCGGGACCGGCGTCGCCGATGCCGTCGCCGCTTCGGTATAGGTGCCGCCGGGGCCGTCCTCCGCGCTGTCGACCAGGAGGTACGGGACCGAGTCGCTGGTGTGCGTGCGCAGCGCCGTCGGCGTCGGGTGGTCGGGCAGGAGGAGCATCCGCCACGGGCCCAACTCGTCGAGCCCGGCGACCAGCCCGTCGAGGATGCGGCTGTCCCAGTTCTCGAGCGCCGTGACCTTCTCGTCCACCAGGCCGGCGTGGCCGGCCTCGTCGGTCGCCTCGACGTGGACGACGAACAGGTCGGCGCCCTCGGCCAGGGCCCGCAGGGCGGCGTCGCGCTTGCCCTCGTAGTTCGTGTCGAACCAGCCGGTGGCGCCGGGGACCTCGACCACCCGCATGCCGGTGAGGACGCCGAGGCCGCGGATGAGGTCGACCGCCGTCACCAGCGCCCCGGACTTCCCGGTGGACTCCGTGAAGGACGGGAGGTCGGGCTGGTGGCCCTGGCCCCACAGCCACACCTGGTTGGCGTCGAGGCCGGAGGCGGACACGACGGCGCGGCTGGCGTCCATCAGCTCGATGAGCTGCGGCGCCGCCGCCCCGCGCGGCAGCATCGCCGGCTTCCCCGTGAGGTCGTGGGGCGGGGTGCACTCGGCGTCGGCCCACGACTCGGGGGCGACCACGATGTGGCGGTACTGGACGCCCGGGTGGAACGACACCTCGGCCCCGGCGCCCGCCCCCAGCTCGGCGTCGAGCTTCTCGATCACGCCGGCCGCCGCCTCGGAGGTCGGGTGACCGCCGGCGAAGTCGACCATCGTGCCGTCGGGCCCGATCGTGACGAGGTTGCAGCGGAAGGCCACCTGGTCGGGCGCCAGCCGCAGGCCGAGGGCGGCGGCCTCGATGGGCGCCCGGCCGGTGTGGTAGCGGGCGGGGTCGTAGCCGAGGATCGACATGTTCCCCACGTCGCTGCCCGGCGCCATCCGGGGCGGGATCACGGCCGCGCGCCCCACCGTGCCCCGGGCGGCCAGGCGTGACAGCACCGGCATGGCCGCCGCCTCGAGCGGGGTGCGCCCGCCCAACTGGTCGAGCGGCTCGTCGGCGCACCCGTCGGGGACACAGATGACGTACTTCACGCCGTGCATCTTGGCACCGCACACCGTGGCGCCCGCGGCCGACGACCGGTGGTGCCCCAGGTCACACGCCGGCAGGAATCCCTAGGACCCGGTGAGGCGCTGCCGGGCGGCCACCGCCGAGCGGGCGTGGCGGCCGAGGCCGGACCACGGGTCGTCGCGTTCCAGGAGGACGGGGACGTCGCCGATGCGGTAGCGGTTGCCCGCCAGCGCCGGCTCGTCGAGCTCGTCCCAGGGGATCGGGACGGCGACCGGCGCCCCGGCCTTGGGCCGCAGCGACCAGGGGGCCACCGCTGTCTGGCCGTAGGCGTTACGGAAGAAGTCGACGAGGACCCGGTCGCCCCGGTCCGCCTTGCGGAAGTCGACCGTGAACTCGTCCGGGGCGCGGGCGACGAGCACCTCGGCCACGCCGGCCACGAGCGGGCGCAGCTCGTCGAACGTGGCGCCGCCCGTCACCGGCGCCACGACGTGAAGGCCGCGCGAACCGGTGGTCATGAGGTAGGCGGCGAGGCCGAGGTCGTCGACGACCTCCCGCAGCAGGCGGGCGCCGTCCCGGATCATGCCGAAGTCGTCGATCGACGGGTCGAGGTCCCACACCAGGCGGTCGGGCACGTCGGCGTGCTCGGCCGGGCCCAGGGCGGCGTGGAAGGTGATCGTGCCCTGGTCGGCCAGGTACATGAGGTCGGCGGCCCGGCGGGCGACCACGTGGTCGACGGTCCCGCCCTCCTTGGGGAGCGTCACGCGCTCGACCCAGTCCGGGAAGTGCCGGGAGGCGTTCTTCTGGAAGAAGGCCTTGCCACCGATCCCGTCCGGGAAGCGCTGCAGGCTGAGCGGGCGGCCGCCGGCGTGGGGCAGCATGACCGGCGCCACCCGACGGTAGTGCTCGACCACGTCGAGCTTCGTCACCCCGTCGTCGGGGAACAGGACCTTGTCGGGTTTGCCGACCGACACCTCGTAGGGCCCGAAGTGCAACACGCGGCGATCGGCGGCAGGCCTCGACACGATGGACACCGATACCCCGCGAAGCGCTCACCGATACGAGCCGTATGGGTGAGATTCCGCCACTCACTGCGTTCGCCTAGACGTCTCTCCCGACTCGTCCATGACGCATCGTAGTGAGCCCTTGCCGTTCTGTGGTGACCCGGGTGGGCTTTATTACAGCTGCATGACGGGGCTCCCCCTGGCATTGACCCTCCCGTCAGTGGCTTCCACCATGCCCAGGTTCGCCGACCGTGGTCGGCCATGATTGGTCGCGCCAGCTGGGGCGCTCGGTCTCGGAGCGGGAGGATCTGCGTGGGAGGGCAGCGCGTCGACGAGCCGGCCGCGATCCGGCGCGGCACGGCCCTCGTTGCTCTCGCGGGCGCCCTCGCGCTGGCGCCGGCGTGCTCGGGTGGGCTGGTCGACACCGTGCTCGGCCGCGAGCCCGAACCCGAGACCACGAGCGACACGCTCCTGCCGCCGGGCGACGACGAGATCGTGATCCTGTCGGGCCAGCCGCTCGACGACCCCAGCGACCTCCGGGCCCAGGGCACGGCCGCGTCCGCCACGCCCGGCGGGGCGTCGCCGGACCGCAACGCCGCCCCCGGCACGTCGGCCACCACCGCCGCCGAGGCGCCCGCCGGGGGCGCCGACCCGGCCGAGCCCGCCGCGGCCGTCGAGACCGCCGACCCCACAGCGAGCGACGACGGCGACCTCCTCACCGTCACGAACCTCCTGCTGGCGCTCGTCGCCCTCGCCGTGACCGGGCTCGTGGCCGGCGACGTCCGGCGCATGCTGCACGCCTGGCGGGGCGTCGACGCCCGGGCCGCGGCGCCGGGGTTCGGCCCGCCCGAGGAGCCGGCCACCTCGTTCAGCGTGCTCGTCCCCGCGGTCGGGCCCCGGGCCGACCCCGACCGCCTCGGCCCGACGCTGGAGTCGCTGGCCGCGCTCGACCACCCGTTCGTCGAGGTCCTGGCGGTCGTGGGCCACGACGACGCCGCCTGCCGGACCGCAGCGGGCGCGATCGCCGACCGCCACCCCGAGCGGGTCCGGGTCGTGGTCGACCGCAACTTCCGCAAGTCGCCGTCGCTGGCGCTGGCCACCGGCCTGGCCGACAGCACGGGCGAGGTCGTGGCGGTGTTCGAGCCGGGCGACGACGTCCACCACCAGCTCCTCCGCCACGTCGACACCCACATCACCCGGACGGGGGCCGCCGGGCTCCAGGCCGGGGTTCGCTGGGTCGGCGCCCGGCGCTGGTACGCGATGCACCACGCCCTCGACCGCTGGACCTGGTTCCGTAGCCGCCTGCACCGCCTGGCCGAGCAGCGCTTCACCCCGCTGGCGCCGACGACCGCCTTCGTCCGGGCCGACGTCCTGCGCGACCGCGGCGGGTGGGACACCGCGTGTCCCGCCGCCGCCCCCGAGGTCGGCATCCGCCTGTCGGTGGCCGCCGACCCCGTGGCCGTCGTCGACGACGCCCACCTGGCCACGCACCGCTGGGCGCCCGAGAGCCTGCGGGAGGCCGCCCGCGACCACGTCGCCTGGCTGGCCGGCTTCCGCCAGGTCGCCAGGCGCGGCGTGTGGAAGCAGCTGCCCCGTCGCCGGCAGCGGCTCCAGGCCCGCCTCACCCTGGCCCAGCCGGCCCTGGCGGCCCTCGCGGGCCTGGCCGTGCCGCTCCCTCTGGGTGCGGCACTGCTGCTCGGCGCCCCGCCCGTCGTCGCGTTGGTGGCCGCGCTGCCGCTGGTCCCCGCCGTGATCGGGCTGGTGGTGGAGGCGCTAGGCCAGTCCGAGCGGGCCCGCGAGCGCGACCGCGACCTCCCCCTGCGGGACCGCGCCACGCTCGTGGCCACGGCCGTCCCCCACCGGTTGCTGCTGGGCCTCGCCGCCCTGCGGGCCCTCGCCACGCCCCGGACCGACGCCGCGGAGGCCGCCGGCCGACGCCGGCGTGACGCCGACGCCGACGCCGACCGCGATCGGGGCCGGCCGGCCCGTCCCGCCCGGCCGACGAGGGCGCCGCGGCTCGCGCCGGGCCACGCGGACGTGGTCGACCTCGACGCGCGGCGGCGTGAGCCCGGTCCCCCTGCCGCGCCCCCGGCTGGCCGGCGGGCCCGAACCCGCACGGTGACCTCCTCGTGACCGTGGCGGCGCCGGCGTTCTCGCGCACGGAGCCGGGCTGGCGGCTGCGCCTGGAGTCCGTCCCGATCGAACGCCTGCGCGGCCTCGGCATCGCCGCCGGCCTGACGGCGGCGACCGGCGCCGTCCACGCCGTCAACCTCACGCACAGCCCGGCCCTCGGAGACGGCGAAGGCCTCGTCGTCGCCCGGACCTGGGCGGCCACCGAGCTGGGCCGGCTGGCCCCGGCGACCTACCTGTACGACCAGCCCCCGCTGGGCTGGCTCCAGGTGAGCCTGTGGGCACGCCTCACCGACGCGTTCGGCCGGGCACCGGACGCCGTGGCCGCCGGGCGCGAGGCGATGCTCGTCGCCTTCGTGGCCTCCGCCGTGCTGCTCTGGGTGCTGGCCCGGCGGCTCGGCCTCAGCCGCTGGGCCGCCGCCCTGGCGCTCGGGCTGTTCGGGTTCTCGCCGCTGGCCGTGGCCCTGCACCGGCAGGTTTCGCTCGAGAACGTGGCGGTCCCGTGGATCCTCGCCGCCTTCGCCCTCGCCGCCACGCCACGCCGCCGCCTCGGCCCCTACGCCTCCAGCGGGGCGCTGCTGGCCGTGGCGGCCCTGTCGTGCGGTTCGGCGATCCTGGTGGCCCCGGCGCTGGCCCTGGCGCTGTGGCGGGCCGTGCCCGCCGACCGGCGGGCCTACGTCATCGCCGTGGCCGGCGCGCTGTTCGCCGCCGTGGCCGGCGCCTTCGTGGCCTACGCGGCCCTGCGCGGCCAGCTCTCCGGCGACGGGCCGTCGCTGCTGGGTGGCCTGGGCGACCGCTTCGCCGACCTGCCCAGCACCGGCAGCGTGTTCTCCGGCGGCTCCGCCGGCAACGACACCGTGACCGAGTGGCTGGGGCTCGACCTGCTCGGGCCGCTGCTGGGCCTGGCCGCCGCCCTCTTCGCCCTGGCCCAGCTGCCCCGGCTCGCGCCCGAGGCCGTGGCGTTCCTGGTCCTGGTGGCCGCCGTGGTCCGGCCGGGTCACCTGCAGCCGACGCTGGCCACGCTGCTCCTCCCGTTCGGCGCCCTGCTGGTGGCCGGCGCCGCCGAGCGCCTCGTGGAGGGCGACCCTGCCGCCCGGGCCGCCAGCGCCGACAGGCCGGGCCTCCCCACCACCGGCGCGGTGGCCACGCGGGTGCGCGGGCCGGGCCCCGTCCCGGCGGACCCGCGCGACCGGCAGGGCCGCCGCCGCACCCTGACGCCCGCCGCCGCCGCCCTGCTGGCGGCCGGCGCCGTCGTCGCCACCACCTGGGCCGGCGACGCCCGGGCCCTGGCCCGCGACGACGGCACGGCCGACCGACGCGAGGCCGAGGACTGGCTCCTGGCCAACCGGCCCGCCGGCCGCCGGGTCCTCCTGGACGCGGCGATGTGGGCCGACCTGGCCCACGCCGGCACGCCGCTCGACGAGATGGTCCTCCACCCCTCCGACGACGGGCCCGAGGCGGACGCCGATCGGGTGCTCGACGCCTGGCCCCGCGACGGCGTCGTGGTGTCCAGCCCGGCGACCCGGGCGGCCGCCGCCGCCGACGTCCGCCTGCAGGCGCTGGCCGAGGGCTCCGTGGCCGTCGCCGTGTTCGGGCGCGGCGACGACGCCGTCGAGGTGCGAGCCGTCGGCCCGGACGCCGACACCGATTCCGCCCGCCGGCGCGACCCGCTCCGAGCCACCGAGGCGGGCGCCGCCCTGAGCCGCAACGCCGGGGTGCGCACGACCCCCGGCGCCCGCCGCCTGCTCGCCGACGGCCGCGTCGACGAACGGGTGATGACGACGCTCGTGGCGGTCGGCGCCCAGCAGCCCGTCCACGTGGACGACTTCCCCGCCGACCCCGCAGAGGTGACCGCCGGCGAGCCGCGCCGGGCGGTCCACCTGCGGGCGCTCGACGACCGCGCCGACGCCGTCGCCGACATCGAATCGCTGCTGACCGACCAGGAGCCGCCGTACCGGCCCGCCGACATCTCCGTCGGCGCCGACGGCTGGCTCACCGTGACGTGGGCCGTGACCGCCTTCACCTGAGGCACGACGGCCCTGTACCCGACGGGACACGGACGTCCCGCCGACCGGAGGAGAGACATGACACCCACCCGAGCCGACCGACTGCGATCGCAACGACGCGCCGCACGGCCCCACACCCGGGGCCGCTCGGTGGTCGCGCTCATCGCCGGGGTCGTGTCCGCCGCGCTGGCACTCGTGCTCGCCACGGCCTCGCCCGCCGGGGCGCAGACGACGGCGGCGATCCGCCTCGCCCACTTCTCCCCCGACACGCCCGAGATGGACGTGTACGTCGTGGGCTTCGACGGCTCCGAGACCCGCGTCCTGCAAGGCCTGGGCTACGGCCAGGTGTCGGACTACGCCCCGCTCGAGCCGGGCGACTACACGTTCCTGCTCCGCCCGGCCGGCGCCGACCCCGAGTCCGACCCGGCGGTGACCGCGTCCGCCACCCTCGACGAGGGGCAGGCGTACACGTTCGCCGCCATGGGCCCGAACGCCGACCTGCAGCAGGCGCTGCTCACCGACGACCTGTCGGCGCCGCCGGCCGGCCAGGCCAAGGCCCGGCTCATCCAGGCGTCGAGCACCGCCGGCGAGGTCACCGTGACCGCGCAGGACGGCCCGACGCTCGCCGAGGGCGTCGCCTTCGCCGACACGACCGGCTACGCCGCCGTCGAGTCGGGCCAGTGGACGGTGACGGTCACGTCCACCACGGGCGACTCGGTGAGCCGGCTGCTGACGCTCGACCCGGGCACGGTGAACTCGCTGGTCGTCCTCGAAGGCACGAACGGCGAGCCGTTCGACATCACCCGCGTGGTCGACGGCACGGGCGTGGACGCCAGCGGTGCACCGGCAGGTGAGCTGGGGCAGACGCAGGCCGCCCCGCTCGGTGGCGTCCCCACCGGCGCCGGGGGCACGGCCGCCGTCACGAACGACGACGGCGGCCTGAACCCGGTCGGCATCGGCGTCCTCGTCGGCGTGGCCGGCGCCCTCGTTTTCGGCGGGACCGCCCTGCGCCGTGCCCACGCCACCGCGGGTGCCCACGCCCCCCCGACCCCCGGCGCTCCCTCCGGTCGCCGGTCGGGCCGGCACTTCGCCCGTCCGGACGCCGGCGCGGGCGCGCAGGGCGACGACGCGTTGGCGGGGCGCCGGTCGGCGTGACCGACACGTCGCCGCGCCACGCGGCGCGCCGGTCCACCTCACGGTGGCGCGACACCGAGCGCGGCGACGACCCCGGCGGCGGGGCGCCCCGGCACATCGCCGGGCGCCCCGCCGAGACCGTCCAGGGTGCGGAACCCGGCCACGACGACTACGTCCCCCGCCACCGGCACGGCTACGTGCCCCGGCACGGGCGGCCGAGCGCGTGGCGCCGGGTGTCGCCGCGGACGCGGCTGGCCGCCGGGGCGGCGGCGGGCCTCCTGGTGGCGGCCGCCATCGCCGGCGTCCTGGCCGTCGTCGGTGCCGGCGACGAGCGCCTGCCGACCTCGCCCACGGCGTCGGCGTCGGAGACGCCCGGCTCGTCCGGCGACGGCTCCGCCGGCACCGCCGGCAGCTCCCACGCCGACGGAGACCGCCCGGCCACGACCGGGGCGGACACGGCGGACGCGGTCGGCAGCGGGGTGCCCGGGCCGGGCGCCATGACCGGCATCCCCGCGGTCGAGCGGCCAGACCGGCCCCTGGGGGCGCCGACCGTCGTCATCCCGATCCCGGCGGCGCCGGTGGCGGTCGAGGTGCCGGCCATCGGCGTCGGGTCGGACCTCATGGACCTGCACCTCGACGACGAGGGCGCCCTGGAGGCCCCGGCCGACTACGCCCGGGCCGGTTGGTTCGTCGACGGTCCCCAGCCCGGCCAGCCCGGGCCGTCGGTCATCGCCGGACACGTCGACTCCCGCGACGGGCCGGCGGTGTTCTTCCGGCTCCACGAGCTGGCCGAGGGCGACGAGGTGCTGGTCCGCCGGGCCGACGGCACGACCGTCCGCTTCGCCGTGACCGGCGTCGAGCAATACGCCAAGGACGCCTTCCCCACCGACGCCGTCTACGGCCCGGTCCCGGGGCCCGAGCTCCGCCTCATCACCTGCGGCGGCGAGTTCGACACGGAGGAGCGGAGCTACCGGGACAACATCGTGGTGTACGCCGCCGCCCTCGCCGGGTAACGCGGGCATAAGCCCACGACACGCACGGTCGCGACGACAAGTGCCCACGCAGTGTGATTGTGTAGGCGGCGGACGTAGCGAGTTGGCGGGTGTGAGTTGCGAGACGGGACGGTCCACGGGGGTCGCGTGGCGAAGAGGTTGCACTTCGGACGAGCGCATCGGCCGCGCAGCGGCGTGCCCGGCCGCCCTCTGCGGGTGGCCCGGCGCCGGCTGGCGCCCGCGGCGACGATCCTCGTGCTGGCGTCGGCGCTGCCCGGGGTCGACCCACTCTCGGCCATCCGGGCCGAGCAGAGCCGAGCCGACCGGGCCCGCGACGGCGAGGAGGTCGCCGACAAGGACCTGCTCCGCTGGGTCGGTGCCGTGGGCGAGAGCGCCCTCGGTGACGAGGCATACGACTCGTACGACCCGTACGCCACGATCGACGAGCCGTGGCCGACCAGCGCCGGCGGGACCGGCCTGGCGGCCGGCGAGGCCGGTCCGGACGGCGAGGTCGACGCGGGCGGGCTGCCCGAGGTGGCCCTGAAGGCCTACCTGCGGGCGGAGCGGGCGCTGGGCCTGAGCGATCCCGACTGCGGGCTCGAGTGGCCACTGCTGGCGGCCATCGGGCGGGTCGAGTCCGACCACGGGCGCTACGGCGGCTCGATCCTCGACGAGGACGGCAACGGCAGCCGCCCCATCCGCGGCATCGCCCTCGACGGGCGGGACGGCGTCGCCCGCATCGCCGACACCGACGGCGGCGAGTTGGACGGCGACCGCACGTACGACCGGGCGGTCGGGCCCATGCAGTTCATCCCGGGGACGTGGGAGCGCGTGTCGGTCGACGCCAACGCCGACGGCGCCCGCGACCCCGACAACATCTACGACGCCGCCCTGGCCGCCGCCGTGTACCTGTGTGCGGGCGGGGCCGACCTCACCACCGACGAGGGGCGCGAGGCGGCGGTGCTCCGGTACAACCACTCCGAGGAGTACGTCCGCACGGTCCTGCGCCTGGCCGACGCCTACGCCCGGGGCGAGACCGGCACCCTGCCCGACCCCGGCCCGCTGCCGGGCGACGTCCCCTCGATCGACTCGCCGCTGCTGCCCCCGGCCAACGTGGACTCGCCGCCCTACCCGCCGGCGCCCGTGGTGATCCCCCGGCCCCCGGCCCCGCCGGCGCCGGCCCGCTCGGGCGCCGACTCCGGCTCCGGCGGCGAGGTCGCCGGCGCGCCGGCGTCCGGCGGCACGACCACCACGACCCGCCCCGGCGCTACGACGACGACCACGCGTCCCGGCGCCACGACCACCACGACGACCCGCCCGGCGCCGACGGGCACCACCACGACTACACGCCCGGGCACCCCCCTGCCGGCGACGCCGGTCAACCCGCCCACGACCGCCCCGCCCACGACCGCCCCCCCCCC
>Ga0126307_10002940_pt1 | contig 11598 bp, 12 predicted proteins | sample Plot28_FD_89955 | JGI IMG/M metagenome (GOLD analysis project Ga0126307, IMG submission 89955) | Serpentine soil microbial communities from UC McLaughlin Reserve, CA, USA - Plot28 | ecosystem: Environmental > Terrestrial > Soil > Grasslands | place: USA: UC McLaughlin Reserve, Lake County...
CCTCGCCGTCGCGCGGCGGCGCGGCGCCGATGACGTGAGGGACGCCCGCCACCTTCGCGGTCGCGACGCTCATGATCGCGGCCGAGATGAGCGGGTACTTGCCGCCGGGGATGTAGCAGCCGACCGTCTCGACCGGGATGATCTTCTGCCCGAGCCTGATCCCCGGCCCGAAGCTCTCCTCGAACTCGTGCAGCGAATCCCGCTGGCGTTTGGCGAACTCCGTCACCTGCTTCTTGCAGAAGGCGAAGTCCTCCTTGAAGACCGGGCTCATGGCGCGACGAACCGCGCCGATCTCGTCGTTGGGCACCCGGAAGGTCGGCTTCGTCCAGCGGTCGAGCTGCCCGGCATAGCGTTTCACCGCCTCGTCCCGGTTCTGCTCGATGTCGTCGAGCATGGCGCGGACGCGCTCAGCGAGCTCCCGGTTCGACTGGCGCGATTGCGGCTCCGCCTGCTTCAGGTAGCGAACCACGTCTCAGTCCCGCCGTGCAGTGGATGCAGACGGTTACATCATGAAGCAGTCACGGGGGCGAAGGCAATCCATGTTCCCGCGGTCGAGATGGGCCGGAGTCTCGATGAGGGCCAGCCGAACGATTATCCGGCCGAGCCCTCGCCGCGAGCCGGCATCGCGGCGTGGATGGGATTGCCGTGCATACGGCATAGCGTCGAGAGCCGGCGGGCTTGCTGGGCCTCCTTGCCGGTCGGTTTCAGATCGAGGAACCGATCCCAGATCGGAAGGGCGGGTTCGTATTGCTCGTCGCGCGTCAGCAGCAGAGCGAGGTTGAAGAGCGCGTCCGCATAATCCGGCCGAGCATGGAGGGCCGCATAGTAGCAGTCCGTCGCTGCGCGAATCTCTCCGGCACCCTCCCTCAAGAGCCCGAGGTTGAGCCACGCCTCAGCGAAACCGGGATCGCGCGCGATCGCCTTCTGGTAGGCAAGCGCCGCCTCCGTTGGGCGGTGCTGCGCGTCGAGAACGTTGCCGAGATTGAAGGGCAGGACCGGATCCGTGCGGTCCATGCGGGTGGCGATCCCATAGAGCCTCTCCGCCTCCGGCAGATTTCCCTCGCGCTCCACCGCTTCGGCGCGCTCGAACACCTCGTCCACGCTTTCGAATCTCTCGGCCAGCGGCAGCGTGAACTGGCCATCGAGGCGCGCAAAGCGGCCCGCCACGTCCTGAAGCATCTCACCCCAGGGGGCCTCGGACAGGCGCGTATCCGACAGCGCCCGCCCGGAGCGGCGCAACGCGATCGCCGCCTGGACGATGGCGCCGAGCGGCAGATCGGCCGTCAGCAAGCGTGCGACCTCGCGAGCGGCGAGGAGATCCCGGTATCCGTAGTCGCCGCCGTCCGGCTCCAGCACGTCGTAGAGCGCGAGACAGCGGACCGCCTCCGCCGGAAGGCGAGCCTGCCGAGCGATTTCCGTGACGCCGAGCGTCCTGTTCTCGAGCGGCAGGGGCGGGGCGAGGCCAAGCAAGCGCCTCAGGGTCAGCTCGCTCACGATGGCGCAGCCGCTCGGAACTCGCGGCGGCACGGCGAACGATGGCCCTTCGCTCAAGTTTGCCGCTGCCGTGCTGTGGGCAAGGCACAGCAGGTTCACGCGCGCGCTCGCCGTTGCGGCGAGGCGTCCTCCCGCCGCGGCGACCAGGGCGGCGAGGCGCTGCCGGGTCACGCCGTGCAGCCGCCCCCGCACATGGAGGCAGAATTTCTCTCCGGGCACCTGAGCCATCCGCCTGCGCCGGTTTCAGCCAGAGCGCTCCAACTATTCAGCGCTCGAAGTATTCGCCTCGGTTCGCCGAGTCGACGGCCCCGCAGAGCCGCCCACAACGGAGTCGTAACGGATTCCGCCGATCATTCCTTGACTCCACCCGGAGTCGACGGGACTCTCTCGATCCCACGCGAGTTCAGGAGTACATGATGGCCGTGCGCGCGAACTGGAAGGGATATCTGAAGCTGTCCCTCGTCTCCTGCGCCGTGGCGCTCTACCCAGCCACCAGCTCCTCCTCGCGGGTGCGGTTCAACACGCTGAACAGGGCGACCGGCAACCGCGTGAAGCAGCAATATATCGACCCTGAGAGCGGCGAGACCGTCGACGCCGACGACCGGGTCAAAGGCTACGAGGTCGCCAAGAACGCCTACGTCATCGTCGAGGACGAGGAGCTCGAAGCGATCCGCATCGAGAGCACGCATACGATCGACATCGAGAGCTTCGTGCCGGTCGAGCAGGTCGACAAGCGTTACCTCGAGGCGCCCTATTACATCGCGCCCGACGACAAGGTTGCCCAGGAAGCCTTCGCGGTGATCCGTGACGCCATGAAGGCGAAGGGGAAGGCGGGGGTCGCCCGCGTCGTCCTCTCCCGTCGCGAACGCATGGTCCTGCTCGAGCCTCTCGGAAAGGGCATCATGGCAACCGTCCTGCGCTATCCGTACGAGATCCGGGGCGAGGAGGCGTATTTCGAAGACATCCCCGACCTGAAGCTGCCCGAGGAGATGCTGGAGCTCGCCGCGCACATCATCGAGCGGAAATCGGCCGATTTCGAACCGACGGCTTTCGAGGACCGCTACGAGAACGCGGTCGTGGAGCTGCTGAAATCGAAGGAGACGGGCAAGCCGGTCGCCGCGCCCGAGGCGCCCCGGCCTTCGAACGTGGTCAATCTCATGGACGCTCTGCGCAAGAGCATCCAGAGCGAGAAGCCGGTGGCGAGCAAGAAGGCGCCCTCGAAGACGAGCTCTGATCGGACCCCGGCGAAGGGGAGCAAAAAGGCGCCCGCCAAGGCCAGGAGAACCGGTTAGCGGAGCCGCGAGCCGCTCCCGGAGAAAATCCGACAGGGGCGCATCCTGGTGGATCGACCGTTGCTCGTGATCGACGGCGATTCCTTCGCGCACCGGGCCTATCACGCCCTTCCGAAAACGATCCGGCGGACCGGGAACAAGGGTGCGGGCGCGATCGTCGGCTTCGCGAATTTCCTGCTCCGCCTTTACGAGAGCGAGCAGCCCCGCGCGACGCTCGTCGGCTGGGACACGCTCGACGCGCCCACCTATCGCCACGAGGCCTTCGCGGGCTACCAGGCCGGGCGCAGCTTCGACGAGGAACTCCTCGATCAGCTCGAAATCCTCCCTCAATTCGTGGAGGCGTGCGGCTTCGCGAACGCCAAGGCGCCGGGATACGAAGCCGACGACTTCCTCGCCGCCGCGGTCGCCCGCGAGGAGCGCCGCGGTCGCACCGTGATCGTGGCGAGCGGGGATCGGGACAGCTACCAGCTCGCATCGGAGCTGACGACCATCGTCCAACCGGTCCGGGCCGGCGAGATGGCTCGCATCGGCCCGGCGGAGGTGCGCAAGCGCTACGGCGTCGATCCCCGGCAGGTGCCGGATTTTATCGCCCTGCGCGGCGACCCGTCCGACAAGCTGCCCGGCGCAAGAGGCGTCGGCGCGGTCGGGGCGGCGAGCCTGCTCCGGAAGCATGGCACGCTCGAGCACGCGCTTCAGTCCGGCCGCTTCCCCGTGCAAGCCGAGGCGCTACGCCTCTATCGGCGAATCGCCACGATGGACGCGTCCGCTCCACTGCCTTCGCTGCGAGCCCAGCGGCCGACTTGGGCACGAGCGTCGCAGCTCGCACGCGAATGGCAGCTCAATCGGCTGGCCGACCGCCTCGCCGAGCTCGCGAAGAGCTAGGCCGTAGGCTCGGAGGCCGAGCGCAGACCGGCCGCGGCAAAGGCTGGTGCGGGCAAGAAGCTCGCGCCGGTCGCAGGGGAATTGTCGCGATAACGGGTCGTTAAGAATTGAAGCGACAGGATAACGAAACGTTAAGCCGGTGTTGTCGTGGACAGCCGGTCGCGAGCCCGAAAGGACCACCATGGCCCGAGCGCTTGTCGTGCTTCTTGTCGCGGGGGAGGGGCTTATGCCCGCCGTCACGGCCGATGGGCTGAGAATCTACGGCTATGACGTGCTGACCGCCGCCGATGGGGCAAGCGCGGTGGAGCAAGTCCGCGCGCTGCGCCGCCTCGACGTGCTCGTCGTCGACGCCGAGCTCGGAGGCGAGGTCGACGGCCTCTCCGCGGCAAGGCTTGCCCGAGAGCTCAATTCGCAGCTCGAGGTCATCTACACGGCTCGGGTGCCGCATCTCGCGCCAAGGTCCCCGGTGCTCCCTGCGTGAGGGCGCCTTACCACCCGTTTCAGATCGCGAGCGTGATCTCCGCGCTCAAGCATCGGCCGGCCCGCGATGAGTTCGATCAGGTCGCGTGAGGGCGGCCCGCCGAGCTCTCGTTTCGCGGCTCCATCGCGGTTGAAATCACGAGATCGATCCAGCCGGCGAGCGCGTCCACGATCTCGCGTCTGACCTCCGCATCGGTCCGCCCCGAACGAGCCGGCACATGAAACGAATGGTCGGCGTCCGGGAAGAGCCTCAACCTGGCGCGATCGCCGAGCCCGTCGATCAGCGGCTGAAGGTGCTGTAGCTCCGCGAGCGCGTCTCGTGCGCCTTGCAGGAAGAGCATCGGGATCTTCACATCGAGGAGGTGCTTGCCGCGCTCGGAGGAGGGGCGCCCGGCGGGGTGCAACGGGAACCCGAGGAAGGCCAGCCCGCGAACGCCGGGCAGCGGAGATGCCGCTTGCGCCTGCGACGACATGCGCCCGCCGAAAGATCGGCCGCCGGCGATGAGCGCGAGCCCCGGAGCGATCCGAGCCGCTTCGGCCACCGCAGCCCTGACGGTCGCATGCGCGAGGCGCGGCGGATCGGGACGCCTCGCGCCCTGTTCCATGAACGGGAATTGGTAGCGCAAGCTGGCGATGCCGCGCTCGGCGAGCTCTCGGGCGACCGCCTCCAAGAAGGGGTGGGTCATGCCTGCTCCGGCGCCGTGCGCGAGCACGAAGCAGGCTCGGGCGCCCGGCGGATGAGCCAACAAGGCGGACACCGCACCGGCGTCGACGACGAATGTCACAGGTTCCGCGCTCATCGGCGCTGAGGATCAATCCGCGCGCGTTGCGTTTCCGCCTTCTCGCCAACCTGCCCGAGCCGCGATCGGGTCGAGCGTCGCGTCATGGCCGCCCGCTCCTTCTTCGCCACGCACCCGGGCTCATGCCGAACTCCGCCCGAAACGCGCGCGTGAAGTTGGAAAGGTCGTCGAAGCCGACCTCGTAGGCGATCGCCGTCACGGCTTCCCTCGTGTCGAGAAGACGGCGGGCCGCGTCGGCAAGGCGCAGCCGCAGCAGGAACTGATGCGGGCTCGCGCCGACGGCCGCCTTGAAGGCGCGCAGGAAGCGAAACGGGCTGAGCCCCGCCGCGCGAGCGAGGCGCGCGATCGTATGCGGCGCGTGCGGCGTAGCTTCCATCCCGCGCGCCGCCGCGGCCGCTCGTGCGACGTCCCGCGCCGCAAGATGCGGCAGGCTCACATCCCTTTCGACGCGCAGCGCCGCGCCGGCAAGCGCGAGCGCGATCTCCTCCGCCGCGCTCGGATCGGTGAGCGCCTGGGCGGCACGCGCCACGAGCGCCGCGGTGCCGCGCGAGGGGGGCAGGCGAGGGGCCGCGAATGTCGACCGGAGCGCGCCGGCATCTGCCGCGATGCGCTCGAGCAGTCCCGGCCCGAACTGGAAGGAGATGCAGCGATCGCCTTCCCCGTGCTCATGCCCGCAGGTGAAGCAGCGGCCCTGGTCACCCAGCAGCATGGCGCCCGGCGCCATGAGCGCCGAGCCGTCGTCAACGCGGTAGTGGAAGGTGCCCGCGAGCACGACCGAGACCGAGCTTCTGTCGTGCATCTCTTCGAAGGCGGGGTCGTCCGGTCCCGCCGTGCAGAGGATGTCGAGCGCGCGCCAGTCCTCGCCCGCCGCGACCACGCGCGCCCGCATGCCGCCGACGGCGCCGTCGCGCGCTTTCGCGGCAAGCGCGGCTTCCAGCGGGTCAGCCGGGTTGCCGAAGGCAGGGGCAATTTTCGCCAAGTCTTGCTGCGCTGGCTGAGGCATCACGAGTGCATGAACCCTCGCCTCAACCGCCGTCAAGCGCTGACCGTCGCCGCGCTTGCGGCCTTTCCGGAGCTTCCGCCATGTCGTCCGCCGCTCCCGCCCTGCCCCGCTTCTCGTCCTTCCGCGACGCCCTTCGCGCCGACGGCCCGGCCGCCGACCGGGCCGACAAGATGGGCCTGTACGGCTGGCTCGTCGGGGACTGGACCATGGACGCCGTCGTGCACGCCGACGACGGCTCGCGTCACACCGGCCAGGGCGAGATCCATTTCGCCTGGGCGCTCGAGGGCCGGGCCATCCAGGACGTCTGGATCCTGCCGGGCTTCTTCTTCGGCACGACGCTGCGCGTCTATGACCCCGGGTTCGACGCCTGGCACATCCTGTGGAGTGACCCCCTGAAGCAGCTCTACAGCCGCCAGATCGGCCGTGCCCGCGGCAAGGACATCGTCCAGGAGGGCAAGGCCGACACCGGAGCCGCGATCCGCTGGAGCTTCAGCGAGATTACGCCCGATTCCTTCCGCTGGCTCGGGGAGCGATCGCTGGACGGCGGCGCCTCGTGGCACACCCAGGCCGAGTTCCGCGCGCGCCGCGTGAGCGGCTGAGCCGTCCTCTGGCCCTCATCATGCAGGAGAAGTCCATGCTCGATCATGTCTCCATCGGCGTGCGTGACGTCGCCGCGGCAAGGCGCTTCTACGACGCCGCCCTGAAGCCTCTCGGCTACACATGCCTGAGCGAAGGGGAAGGCTCGCTCGGCTACGGGAGCGAGGCCGTCGCATTCTGGATCATTGCCGCCGAGCACCCGGTCGCCCCGGACGAAAAGTCGGGGCTGCACTTCTGCTTCGCCGCGCCGGCGCGCAAGAGCGTCGATGCTTTCCACCGAGCGGCGCTTGCAGCCGGCGGGCGAGATAACGGTGGGCCTGGCCTGCGCGCCGATTACGGGCCCGACTACTACGCCGCGTTCGTCATCGATCCCGAGGGATACCGCATCGAAGCTTATTGCGGCCGCTCCGCCTGACGCCATCGAAGCGCGGCGGCTAAATCGCGTATGAACAAGCTTTATCGTCGTCGTTCAGGGGTGCCGCCGCACATTGCGCAAGCTGGAGGGGTCTCTCAAGAAAGGCCTCACGATGTTAGGAAAACTCCGACTTGCTCTCGTGGCCGCGGCGGTCTTGGGGGCTGCTGCGATCGGCGGCTCGGGCCAGTCGCTGGCGAACCCCTGGAATCACGGGTACGGCGGGCAAGGCTATCATGGCGGCCCGCCGCCTTGGGTTCACCAACATGCCTGGCGCCATCGCCATGGCTACGGGCGGCCGTATTTTGCCCCAAGCCGGGGAGCGTATCGGCATCGCCATCATCACTGGCGCGGATGGTGATCCTGTAGCCGGCGCATCGTCCCGCTCGGTCTGCCGCCGAGCGGGACATTCCGCATCTCGGCTGAAACGAACGCGATCCAACAGGGTTGACCCTGCACGGCAGAGCCGCGATGGCTAAGGCGCCAATGACGACCGACATTCGCCCTGAGGCACGACGGAACAGGATGCCGTGAACGGCTACCTCGTGCTGGTCGACGGCGCCCGCTATGTGGCGCAATCCGAAACGGCTGCGCAGGCCGAGCAGCGCGTGCGCGACACCGTGGGCGCGCTCGGCGGGAGCGTCCAAGTCAGCCGGCATCTCACGGATGACGAACTCGCCGTGCTCCAGCTCAACCTCGGCGAGGTCAGGCTGGAGCCGGCCGAGCATGGTTGAGGCCGCGGCAGGTCCTTCGTTCTTGGTGAAGGGCCTCCGGCGCGCAGTCAGAGGGCATGATCGGACAGCGCGAAAAGCCAGCTTGGGGTCGGCTGCTCTCGTTCGATGGCGTGCGGTGAGACAATGAGAGAGGAGTCGAACCACGGTCGAGTCCCCATTCGGCCGCCGGCCCGCCTCGCGGTTGTCGGGCTCGGGAAGATGGGTGTGCCGATGGCGCTCCGCCTGGCGCAGGCCGGCTACGGCGTGCGCGGGCACGACGCGTCGTTCGCCGCTCGCGAGCGCTTCCCCGTCACGGCCGGCGTGACGCTCTTCGAAGACGTGCACGAGGCGATCAGCGGAGCCCGCGCGGTCATAACCATGTTGCCGGACGGCAAGGCCGTGCGCGCGGTCGTTGACGCGATTCTACCTCGGCTGGCGCCTGCGACTGTTATCGTCGACATGAGCTCGTCCGCGCCGCTCGGCACCCGCGAGCTGGGCGAGACCCTCGCCGCAGCCGGCGTCCGCTTCGTCGACGCGCCGGTGTCCGGCGGCGTCAGGCGCGCCCTGGACGGAACCCTTGCGATCATGACGGGCGGCGATCCCGCCGTCATCGACGAGGTCGAGCCGATCCTTGCCACAATGGGTCGATCGATCTTCAGGACCGGTCCCATCGGGTCGGGCCATGCGATGAAGGCGCTCAACAACTATGTCTCGGGCGCCGGGCTGATCGCCGCGCTCGAGGCGCTGCGCGTCGGGCGGGCCTTCGGCCTCGATCCCTTCATGATCGTCGACGTGCTCAACGCCTCGACCGGCAAGAACAACTCGACCGAGAACAAGCTCAAACAGTTCGTGCTGTCGGAGAGCTTCGCCTCGGGCTTTTCCCTGGCGCTGATGGCGAAAGATATCCGCACCGCGGACGACCTCGCGAGCGCGCTCGGCGTTTCGACGCCGCTCGCCGACCGCACGGCCGATTTGTGGGACGAGGCTGCGCGGGCGCTTGGCGCCGGCGCCGATCATACCGAGATCGACCGTCACCTCGGCGTGGCGCCCGAAGCCAGTCAACCTCGTGGCGCGTCTCAGCCCAGTTCAAAGGTCGTGATGCGGTAGATGCCGTCCAACGGCAGCGCCGGCGCGATGCCGCGATACATCCGAGCTGTTTCGAACACCGGCGAAATGCCATGCCGCGCGGCAAGCTTCGCGCCCGCCCGGTTCGGCTCCGGCACGTCGAGGAAAATGGGCCCGTCCGTGGCTGTGCTCGCGAGGGCGCGAAACAGAAGATCGGCGTGGTCCTCGGTTTCCGCGAACAGCGGTCCGATCTTATGGCCGCTTCGGCACTTACGGACGACGCCATAGCCCTGGATCGCGCCGGTCTCGGTCAGGGCCGACGCCCATGCGTTGCTCCGGCCTGAGCCAGCACTGCAGAAAGCTCCCGCGCGGCGCCGCAAAGAAACGACGATCATACGCCGCCACCGCTGGAACGAGGTCCGGCCCCATGTTGGTGAGGCGCCGATCGGAGGGCGCATCGAGCCGCGCCACGCCGCCGTACCGGATATTGCGGTGCGCAAGCGTAAAGCCCGAGCGCGCATAATTGGCTTGCTGCCCAACAACGCCGTCGAGACCCACCGTCGAGCCGTCGAGTCTCGCCATCCCGGCGCGCCAGAGGCGCAGACCGTATCCCCGGCCACGGAGCTCCGGCCGCACGATATAAAAGCCAAGAAACGCGAATCCTCCCGCGTACCGAACGACCGAAATGCTCGCGACCGGTTCGCCAGCCCCAAAGGCCATGAGGAACCCTTCGGGATCGGTCGCGTGGAAGCAGCCAGCGTCCGCGAGCCCGGGATTCCACCCTTCGGCGGCGGCCCATTCGACCGCGAGGTCGAGATCCGTGCGCGACATCGGCCGGATCTCGAAGCCTCTCGCTCTAAGTCGGTGTCCTGCGGCTTCGGCATGCGGCGTTCGATCTCGGCATCGTCCTCGGCGTGCTGGCGTACGGCGTCGCCGGCGTATCTAGCCTGCGCTCCACCCGGAACCTTCAGAAATCCGGCTCCTCCTCGACGGCGAGCCGCTTCTGGTGTCGCAGATGCTGCCAGATGGCCATCGCGACCGAAAGCACCGCGGCGAGGAGCAAAGCTCCCGAGATCGGGCGGGTCAGGAAGAGCCAGGGATTGGCGTCCGTCATGATCGCACGGATGAGGTTGAGCTCAATCTGGTCCCCGAGGATGAGGCCGAGGATCAGCGGCGCGAGCGGGAAGCCGAGCTTCACGAGCGCGTAGCCGACGGCGCCGAACAGCAGCAGCACGTAGACGCTCTGCATGGTGTTGTTGAGGGCGTAGGCGCCGATCACGCACAGCACGAGGACGATCGGCGCGAGCACCGACAGGCGCACGCTCGTGACGCGCAGGATAAGCAGCGCGCCGACGCCGAGGATCAGCAGCATCAGCGGGTGGGCGAGGATATAGGCGGCATAGATGCCGTAGGCGACCTGCGGGTGCTGCGAGACGAAGAGCGGCCCCGACTGGATGCCGTGGATCGTCATGGCGCCGAGCATCACCGCCGTGACCGCGTCGCCGGGAATGCCGAAGGCCATGATGGTGACGAGCGAGCCCCCGACATTGGCGTTGTTCGCCGATTCCGAGGCGATGATCCCTTCCGGCGTGCCGGTCCCGAATTTCTCCGGGTGCGCCGAGAATTTCTTGGCCTGGTCGTAGGCGAGCATGTTGGCGGCGCTGCCACCGATCGCCGGCAGGACGCCGATCGCGATCCCGACCACGGTCGACCAGAGCAGCAGGACAGGCCGACCGAGGATCTCGCCGATCACCTTGAGGTGCGACACCGCGAGCGAGCGCTGCGGCGCCGGCCCGGTAACTCCCTTGGCAAGGCCGAGCTTCTCCACGTCGGTCATGATCTGCGAGAAGGCGAAGATGCCGATCAGGACGGGAAGGAAGGGAAAGCCCGCGCCCACGAAGTCGGAGCCGAAGTTGAAGCGCGGGATGCCCATGATCGGATCGTTGCCGATCACGGTGATGAGGAGGCCGATCCCGGTCGAGATCAGCCCCTTGGCCATCGAGACTTCGACGAGGCCCGCGACCATCGCCATGGCGAGGACGAAGAGCGAGAAAAACTCCCACGGGCCGAACTCGAGGGCGATCGCGGCGAGCGGGCCGGTGACGAAGATCAGAAAAAGGCCGCCGAGGAGGCCGCCAAAGAACGACGCCCACACGCCGAGCCAGAGCGCCCGTCCGGGCTCGCCCGCGCGCGCCATCGGGAAGCCGTCGAAGGTCGTCGCGATCGCGGACGGCGTGCCGGGGATGCCGAGAAGGCAGGCGGTCACGAGACCGCCGGCGGAGCCGCCGACATAGACCCCCGTCATCGCCGCGAGGCCCTGGAGCGGGTCGAGGCCGAAGGTGAAGGGCAGGAGCACAATGATCGTCATCGTGATGGTGACGCCGGGCAGCGCGCCGCCGACCACCCCGGCGAAGGTGCCGAGAAAGAGCGGCAGCAGGTACTTCGCCTGCGCCATCGTCACGAGAGCCTGGGCAAGGAGGTCGAGCATCGTCACCAGCCCGTCCAGGTGCCGCGCGGGAGCAGGACAAGGAGGTGCTTCTCGAAAACGAGATGGGTGACGGCCGCCGTCCCGAGCGCCACTGCCGCGAGCAAGGCCCATTGCCGGGGGCCGCGCGGCCGATCGAGCGCCGCCTGCGCCGCCGCGACGAACAGCGCCGTCGCGATCCGGAAGCCGAGGAGCGGCAGGAGCGCGACATAGGCGCCGACGATTCCGAACAGCAGGAGGACGAGACCGTAGTTCCGGCGCGCCGCGGCCGCCGGAGCCCGAGCGCGGCCCTTCAGGAGATCCTGCGCGACGAGCGCCGCGCTCGCGAGCGCCAGGAAACCGAGCACGATGCGCGGATAGAAGCCCGGCCCGACC
>Ga0126307_10002941_pt1 | contig 11598 bp, 17 predicted proteins | sample Plot28_FD_89955 | JGI IMG/M metagenome (GOLD analysis project Ga0126307, IMG submission 89955) | Serpentine soil microbial communities from UC McLaughlin Reserve, CA, USA - Plot28 | ecosystem: Environmental > Terrestrial > Soil > Grasslands | place: USA: UC McLaughlin Reserve, Lake County...
GCGGGCCACGCGACGGGGACCGGCGATCGGATCGGAGGTCGGTGGGCAGGAGCCGGTGGTGCGTTCCACGGGCCCCGCGGAAGTCGGAGAAGCATCGCGCGGCGTGCCGGACGAACCGCAAGCGGCCGACGAGCACGGCGCATCGGCGCGCGGGGGGGCAGCGGATGCGGCAGGAGCCGGTGGTAGAATCCGCAGTGAGGACGAGGTCTTCGAGATGGCGCGGGAGCGTGGTTTGTTCGGCCAGGACGGAGAGAGCTAGAGAGCGTGGGCGGCAGAAGTAACGTAAAGACGTTCCTTCTCAGACGCAAACCCTGCACGGCTTAGATTCACCCTCATCTCTAAAGACAGTAGGCTAGAGACAGCCTTCGAACAAGATCACAACGCCTGAGGTAGCTTCCCCAAATAGTGGACGTTACAGTACGAGGACGGCAGGAGGGTGTGCTTCGTCATCACGGCAGCGGGCTGGGTGCCTTGCCCTGCCTCTGGAACCACGCCACGTCGAACGCCACGCCGAGCCAGTCTTCCGGTTCGGGCATGTGCGCGATGGCCGGGTGGCCGTGCTTCGGTCCAGCGACGACCTCGCCAACCCACACTTCCCCGGCTAGAAGGAAGAACAACCGACGAGCGTCCCTCGCGGACAGTCCCGCTTCCCGCCCGATCTGCTCGACCTCCAGCTTCCACATGTGGAAGCTCCGCTCTACTGGTTCGGCGGAGGTGATCCGGCGAAGGATCTCTGCTTCAACGTTGCCTCGGAACGCGATCTGCGGCGAGCCCTCTATGACCCTCTCCTATCCGCTGCTCTCTGCGCACATCGTACACGCTCTGCTGAATAGCCCCGGTCCTCTTTTGTGCTTGGGGGTAGGGAGCGAGTTAGGCGTTTCGTACAATCGCCTCACCTGGTTAGGGCCGCGCCACCTCCCACGGCGTGGCCCTTTTGTTACAATGTCCTACGGGACCGGGTTGGCGTTATCTTTAGTACCCTCAATTTCCCGGATTGGTCGCCCGGCCCCCGGTCTTTACCTTCCTTAACCGTAACTTGAGCCACCCTTAACAATACGTGCGCCCTGGTTTGGTATCCAGAGGTTGGCCGGGTCGTTATCTTTCCTAGCTTGTACCTAGGCGCAGCAGCTGGCAACCCGGCCTATTAGGGGCCGCGTTCGGAAATCCCTTACCCGTTTCTCACGCGGCCCCTCTGCTACCATCCCTTCCGGGCCGGCGCTGATGGTGATCAGGCCCCGGCCCTCTCTCGTGCGCTATCATTGAAGGCTTGGGGGCCGCGTCCTGATCTATACCCTGACGCGGCCCTTTATCGTGCCTATTCACCGAAGTGCCTAGAAGAGGAGTTCTCGGAAGTTCGCAAGAGCGGGTGTTTAGTAACTGCCGTATCGTGGTATTCGGATAATAACTAACGCACCAACGCCGGACGACCACCCCCCTCCAAAGACGCGTCGCCCGGCGTTGGTGGTTGATACCCACCGGTACCTCTACTCATAACCTTAGGCGGGGCCTAGAACCTTATTCACCCAAGTGCCTAGAAGCAGTACTCTCGGAAGTTCGCCCGTACTCTAGCTGTTCTCTACGTCCCTGGGGCGGAAGGCCACTAGGCGTAAGGAATGTGCGACCTGTCGGCGCGCAGCTTCTTTCCCGTCCAGTGGATAGCCGAATACCCTGGCGAAGACTCGGAAGGCTAGCGGGTGGCGCCGCTCGTAGTCGGAGATGACGGCGTGGTTCTCTTCCGGAGCCAAGAACCGCTGCTCAGGTACGTAACGTTGGCCTCCGGTTCGAACCTCCAGCGCCGGGGCTGCCGCTACGTTGCGGTACCAGTCGGCCTTCCCCCCCCAAGCAGAGAGCACCACGCTCTCCCTGGTGGCTGGGTCGTGGAGGAGTACCTCCAACACCGTCTCGCGGAGCAGGCCACTCTCGCGCCCCCGGTGGATGAGCAGAAGGAATCGGTGGCCGAGCAACCGGCCCAGGTCGAGGCGGTAGAGGTAGATTGGCAAGCGAAACGCGAGCCTCGAGGCTCCGGTCGGCTTCGACCTCAGCCAGCGGCGAAGGTTCGGACCTCGGGTCTTGGAGGCAGGAGCGTCTTTCACGTCTCCCCCGTGACAGTCGTGAGGCTATCTCCTAGAGGACCTGCCGAAGCTGGGCCTGGAAGTGTCCCAGAAGAGGATCACACCACGCTCGGGCAGCACGTCAGAGACCCCCACCAAGTGCCACTCTTGGCTTTCACCAGCATCAAGAGCATCCTGGATCTGCTCCCTGATGCTCCCGCTCTGGTCTAGCATCAGTTCCTGGGCAAAGTACCGTCCATGGTGTTGCTCCGTCACGAGTCGTCCTTCCACTCGCCAACCTTGGATATGGCCAGCATGCCATCGCCGCCCGAGTTTGGTGCGGAGGTTTCAGTCGAGAACTATAGCCGCCGTCATAAACCCCCACGCGACTAGGACGACTATGGCTATCGCTAGCTCGTCCTGACTTTGACTTACCATGGACCTCCTCTTCCCTCTAGGTAAAAGCGTAGCATCCGGCTGCCCGCGAGCTGTAAAGGGTCAGTAAAGGTCCTGTTAAGGATCGGGTAAACGTAAGTAGCAACACGCCTATTCACTAAACGTCCTAGAAGGGAAATTTTCGGAAGTCCATTTGCAGCATCCTGCATAGCCCCAGTCCTAGCACCATGACCACGAGCCGAGCATCGGACGGTTAAAATGGGCGGACGTGTGACTAAGGAGGGTAGGGCTTGGGTGAACAGAGTTGGATGGCGTATCTGAGCCGTCGGAGTCTCTTTAGGCTGTGTGTAGTTGCGGTGGCATCGTCGCTTCTGGCTGCGGCGGGTTGCGGTGGTGAGGATGACGAAGGCGAAGACGAAGACGACGATTAAGCACCGTCTAGAGTGGGAAGGAGGCGTGGGCCGGTTCATCCCTTCGCTCTCCCCAGGTCCTATACGGTATGCAACCCCCAGGCCCTTCCCCCCACGTACCTAGAAAGAGCATTCTCGGAAGTTCCGCACAGCCCCGGTCCAACATCTATGAGTGCCCGTGGTTGAGATCGGCTGCAACTCTCACCGAAGTGCGATTGTGGCAGTTTCCTCAACGAAAGATGGGACATATGACCGATATGCAGCCTACCTCAGGTACGCTAAAGTTAGGATGGGCCGCGTGCTGCGTTGACTCACAACCACCTCCCAGCGAGCACGGCCCTCTTCTTCGCTCAGCCCCGGCCTTGACCTTCCTTAACCGTATCTTGAGCCACCCTTAACAACACGCGCCCCTTGGTCTGCTCCTGCCAGTGCTCGGAAGGAGATGCTCGGCCCTGCCCCAACGTGCGTGCACGCAGACGAAGGCAGTGGCGATCCCGCCAGAGAATCCCCGCGCCCCCGAGGGCAGCATCCGACGGATAGGAACCTTGAGGGGCTAGCCAGACTAGACATGCCGCCCCGTCGGCCCTATCTGCACCGTCGTGACCTCGCTACCGTTTGGGTGGTGCGGCAGGAGCCTTCGTGGTCTGCCTGCACGGCAAAGCGAAGCGGGGCAGCTCGAGAAGCCCTCGCCTTACGCGTTGTCGACGACCGCCGCGTCGACTAGGTGGGCTGCCTTTCGCACGTACCACCATCACCGGACGATGGGCGTGGCGGAATACGCTCTCTGAGACGCTACCTGCCAAGGCGCGCCTTAGCCTGCGCAGCCTGCGGCTTCCCACGATGATCAGGTCTACCTCCAGCTCATCGGCAAAGGCCACGATCTCCTCGGCCACTACTCCCATCCTGAGGTGGGCCTCCGCCACGGATCCGCCAGCTACCTTTACGCGCCAGACCAGCTTCCGGAGCGTCTCTCGGGCCTCCTCCTCGATCTTCTCGTAGAGCTCGCGGTCGTAACCCAGGGTGCCAGCGCCGTTCTTCTTCATGAAGTCGGGCAGCGGTTCGACGTAGACCACGTGTAGCTCAGAGCCGGTATTCTCGGCCAACTCGATGGCCGCCCGGGTGGCCAGTTCGGCCTCCTCGGAGCCGTCGGTGGCCAGCAGCATCTTCGTGCCCAGCAGATCGCTCGTAGTCACAACTTCTCGACCTCCTTCGGCGATGGTAAATAAGGTTTCATTGGCGTGCTGCAGATTGCGCGGGCCTCGTTTGGACCTTCCAGAGACGAGTGGGATCGGAGGGCCTCGTTTCGCGTCCGGACGGGTTTTTGCGCTTAGGGTGGTGCGCGGCAACGCCACCCATCAGGTGGCGCACGAAGCGCCTTCGACCCGTGCTGACGAGCTCGACGATCTCCTTCCCCCCAAGATCCGGCAACGGATCAAGTGCCACCTTGTCCACCCCCGCGCAGAGCCCCAGTAGCAACGAAACGAGCTCTCCCGTGGTGGTCTCCCTGGGCCACCAATCCGCCCCCGTCGCCTCAAGGCCGAGGAAGAACTCGCCCTCCTCCTGGAAGCTGAAGACGGGAAGCACCGTCTCGCCGCCGGTGTCGAAGGTGAGCACCTCCATCCGGCCCTGCGCCGGTGTGGCGATCAACCAGAATGATCGCCGAGCCGCCTTGTTTTTCGACACCTTGGCCACCTCCTATGCGGGAACGGTAATCGCACACGAACGAACCGCTCCACGTGTGGACGAGACGTTAGTAGACGACTCGCCGCCTCCGCTCCTACAAAGCGTACCGCCGGTTGGTAAGGGCCAGGTAAGCGTCGGTCAGGATTGAGTAAGGGCTTTGTTAAAGTTCCCATGAAGGAAAGGACGCGGCCGTGGTCTTTGCGCTGAGTGCGCCGTTCGGTTTCCCTACCAGGGCGGGGGCTCCGGTAGCTCTTGGCAGCCGCTACACAGCCATTTGGCGCCGGGACGATACTGGTATCCTCCTCAACACCGTATGCCCGAGGTCCACGAGGATTCGATCGACGTGGTAGGCGTCGTGAAGCCGGTTGACTTCGTCGTAGCGTCGTGCTGAGCTGGGCGGAGCGAGGGACCCGACAAGCTCGCCTGCTAGCGACCATGAGGATCGAGCCCACCGAGCGAGGCGAACCGATAGGCGCGGTTGACGTCCTCGCTACGGATGTTCGGGGAGCGCTAAATCTCGGCGAACTTGTAGCCCGTCCCGCGCACGGTCAAGACGTAGCGCGGGTTCTTGGGATCGGGCTCTATCTTCTCGCGTATGTTGCGGATCTGCATGTCCGCCGCGCGGGAGTCCCCCGAGAACTCGGTGCCCCACACGGTCTCCATGATCTGCCCCCGGCTGTAGACCCACCCAGGGTGGGAGGCGAGGAGCAGGAGGATGTCGAACTGCGCGGCCGTGAGGTCCACGGGAGTGCCCTGAGCGACCACCTGGCGACGCGCCAGGTCGATCGCCAACCCGGGAAACTCCAGGCGTTCCTGCTTGGAGGAGGCTCTGGCGTCGATGCGCCGCCGCCTCAGGGTCGCGCGCACGCGGCTCACCAGCTCCCGGTGGCTGAACGGCTTGGTGATGTAGTCGTCGGCCCCGACCTCGAGGCCCACCACGACGCTCATCTCGTCGTCACGGGCGGTCAGCATGATCACGGGCACGTCACTCGCCGAGGTCAGCTCCTTGCAGACGGTGATACCGTCGATCCCCGGGAGCATGACGTCCAGGATCACCAGGTCGAAAGGGCCCGAGCCGGAGAAGACCTCGAGCGCACTCTCGCCGTCGGCGACCGCCTCGACCTCCATCCCTTCATCGGCGAGCGCGTAGCCGACCATGTCCCGCATGGCGTCGTCGTCCTCTACGATGAGAACACTAGGCATCGGGTTCGGCCTCCGGCAGCCCTATCCTCACGGCGGTCCCGACGCCCTTCTCGGAGCGGACCGATACCTCGCCGCCCATCCTCTCCACGAGATCCTTGCATATCGGCAAGCCCAGACCAAAGCCGCCGGAGGAGCCTCTGCCCGAGTAGAAGCGCTCGAAGAGGTGGGGGAGGTCCTCTTCGGGGATGCCTCCTGCCCTGTCCTCAATGGTCACCGATGCTCCGGAGATCCTCACTCGCACCATCCTGTGGGGGTCCGAATGCTGGATGGCGTTGGTTATGGGGATCAGAAGTGCCTCCTCGAGCAGCGCAGGATCGGCGAGGACCCGTACCGATGGCCCTTCGACGCTCACGCCGACACCCGAGCCCTCGGCCAGGGGTTTCGCGACCTCGGCCGCGGCATGGGCTACGTCCGAGAGCTCGACCGGCTCCAGCTCCGGCTCTCGCCTGTCCCAGCCGACGCGGGCGAGCCTGAGTAGGGAATCGGAGAGCCACCGCATCCTCTCGGCCCCCGTGAGTATGTGCTCCAGGAAGCGGCGGCGGGCGACGGGATCGTCGCCTTTGGTCACCAGAAGCTCAGCCGCGAAGGTGATCGCGGAGAGCGGGGTGCGCAGCTGGTGGGCCGCATTGGCGAGAAACCTCTGCTGGGCCTCCTCGAGCCGGCGCCCCTCCGAGAGGTCTTGGGCCACGATCAGCACCCCCTCCTTGCCGCCGTCACCCAGGTTCGGTACGTACTCGAGCTTGATCCGCAAGAAGGACTTCCCTCCCCGCACGCTGGCTTCCCCGCCCTCCCGCTTGCGGGCGCTGCTGGCGACAGCCTCGCGCAGGTCGAAATCCTCCCAACGGCTGGGGAGCTCAGAGTCCCCTTCGTCCATGCCGAGCATGGACCGCCCCGCCGGGTTGGCGAAGACCACTCTGCCTCGCGTATTGGTCGCTACCACACCCTCGGAGAGGTTGTCCAGGATCGCGCCGAGCGTGGCATCCTTCTCGGCCAGCCGGCCGAAGGATTCCTCTAGGTTGGCAGCCATGGAGTTCAGGGTCTTGGCGAGAACCCCCAGCTCGTCTTCGAAACCGGGCTCGATGCGGTGCGACAGATCCCCACGCTCCATCAGACGGGCGCCCGAACTCAGGCGCTCGACTCTCCTCGAGAGCATCGCGGCCAGCAAGAACATCAGGCCGCCGCCGATGAGGGAGGCGAGAACCGCCGCCTCTAAGCCACTGCGAAGAAAGGGCTCGTAGACGACCGCCTCCCACTGCCTCGTGGCGAACACCACTCCCCCGGCGAGTTCCCCGCCGTACAAGATGGGTACCACCGCGACGTTGAGATCCTCTCTCCTCTCGAAGAACCGCTCTCCGCTGGCGGCCTTGCGGAGCATCTCCGTGGGAGGAGAGAAAAGGCGCTCTCCCTCGCGGGCGACCACCTCTCCTTCCCGGTTGACGACCCGGACCTCGGCCCGCGGCGCTGTGGCATAGAGTTCCAGCGAGCGGCGCAACGCGCCGGGGCGTTCGTCGGCCGAAGCTTGCACGCCCGCATCGGGCTCCGGGAGGTCCAGCAGCTTCTGCCACGCTTGGTGGTCCTCCCCGGTTATGGCATCCGCCGTGGCGGCGGCCTGGGCCAGCGTAACGGCCTGTGTCCGCTGCTCGAGACGCTGTTTCGCGGCCGGTATACCGTAGGCGAACACCAGTGATACGGCCACGAGCACGATCAAGACCGCGATAGGCGGCATCCACACCCTAAACCTGACTCTCACACAATTGAGTTTACCAATCGAGCCGCGACGTCGTCCCGCGAATTGGTACCTCGTAAGGCCCGCGCGACCGCTCGCGGCGGCGCCAGGACACCGGCAACGGGGCTGCTGCTCAAGGCAGCCCCGCTGCCCTCCTCTCCTGAAGATTCTTACTTAATCCTTACGGTTTTCTTACGGTGGTTTACCCAGCGCTGATTAATACCTGCAAGGATAACCGATAAGGCAGAAATGATGAATCGCTCGTCGAGGCAGACGAGCCAGTGTGCACACGTCATCGCAGCTCGCGGCGGAACCTCCCGAGATCAAGACCGACCTGCGCGCGAGATATCGGCGAGGGACAGAGAGGAGAGTGAGATGAGGCCAGTCTCCAGGAGGATCCTGCTGGCCACCGACGGTTCCGAAGAGGCCGAGCTGGCCACCCGGGCGGCCGTCGAGTTAGCCGAGAATACCGGCTCCGAGCTGCACCTGGTGCACGTCAAGCTGCTACCGATAACCCCACCCTACCCCGATGTGCTCGACTGGAGAGAGGACCTTGAGCGTGCCGAGAGGAAAGCTCGGGTGTTACTCGATGAGCAAGTCAGAAAGGTGGAGGACGCTGGCGGGACCGTCGCCGGGATCCACTTAAGGGAGGAACAACCGGCCGAGGAGATCATCGCGCTCGCCGAGGAGCTGGGGGCATACCTGATCGTCGTGGGGAGCCGTCGCCGAGGACGGATAAGGAGGGCGCCGGCCGGGAGCGTCTCCGACTAGGTCGTCCGTCACGCGCGCTGTCCCGTCCTCGTGGTGGGTGCCGGAGCGCGCGTAGCCGACAACCGTGCACGTTTATCGCGAGGATCCTGGACCGCTCGTTCCGAGGCCTCCAAGGAGGCTAACGTCCGGCGTTGAGGTATCCGGCGAAGAGACCGCGAGCAGCACGACTTCAAGCCTGCCGGCTGGCTTGTACCGGTGGCGAGTGCCCCAGCAGGAACCGCGGCGATCGGCCGGTCGGCGCATGTGTAAGCCAGAAGAGAAGGGCTTGGCAAGACGTCAGGAAGTGACAAGCACAGAAGGGAGTACGGAAGATGAAGAACCTCGAAGACAACCGCATGGTGGTGCGCACAGGAACCGGCCTGCGCACCGACGTGACGGCGAACGGTTACGCCCTGGTGGCCGACGAACCGGCGAGCGTGGGGGGCACGGCCTCAGGGCCCACGCCTTACGTTTACCTGCTTGCCGCGCTCGGGTCGTGCACTGCTATGACCGTGCGCATGTACGCCGATCGCAAGCGATGGCCGTTAGAGGCGGTCACGGTTCACTTGAGCCATAAAAAGGTCCGCGCTAGGGACTGCGAGGAATGCGAGACCAAGGACCGAAAGATCGACCAAATAGTTCTCGATATCAAGCTGGCGGGTCCGTTGGAGGAGCCGCAGCGCCGGCGAATCTTGGAGATTGCCGAGAGATGCCCGGTCCACCGGACGCTGGAGTCGGAGGTGATGATGGAGACGAGTTTGGTAGGGATCGAGGACAGAGCCCTTACGAAGCGAGGTTAGAGATGACCGAAGTATGCACAAGTGAGGTGCCGGACTATGGTTACGGCGCGCCCGCACGAAGACAGCCTGCAAGAAGGAGTACGACGTGACGACCAGGTTCGGCGGAAAGCAGCGAGGAGGGCTTGCGACCGGCGTCCCCGAGAGACGTCCGGCGCCCTTGCACCACGTGGTGGCCAGGGATGGGGACAAGGGGCTGGAGGTCTTCGTGCTCCAGATGGGAAAGGGCCAAGTGCTGCCGGTGTTCTCTGCCGGGTGGGCTGCCCGCGGATACCTGTTCGCCGAGGCGCCAGGCGGAGGGTGGTACGTGAGAGCATGTATTCCCGGACAGCTCATCTCCCTGCTAGTCGGGCCCTGCGCCGGCGTCGAGTGGATAGCGCTCGACCCCAGGCCGGGCCCCCGAAGCGGGGGCGAGGCGGCAAACCTCATGCCGCGGGAGAACTTCGTGGACTACCTGTTGGCTTGAGGCGCCTCGGTTTCTTCGGCGTCGACGGGGTGACGATGTCGTGGTCACAGGAGGTGGAGGCGCGTGCACGAGGAGGCGTTCCGAAGCGGAAGGCATTTTGCCTTGGAGGAGGTGACGATGGTGCTGGATCTGGCGATCGCTCGCGGGCCAGTCATCTCCTGGATGGCAGGATCAAGGAGCTGGTCCGCGGGTACCTGGAAACGGTCAAGCAAGAGCTCGGCCAGCTCACGGAGCCGTACGGCGCTGCAAATGGTGACGCTCACAAGGAGGCAACCACGATGTGGAGCAAGTTGTTCGGTGGCGGTGATGGGCTGCCTCGCGACAAGGTCGACGCCGTCGTCCGCATCATCGACCGGTACCTTGCCGAGAAGGCCGAGCTCGGCAGACTTCAGAGCGAGAAACAGACTATCCACCCTAGGGACCTTCCCCCGGATACGCGCCGGGCGCTGATAGAGGAGGTGTTCGCGATCCTTGCGAACACCAGGAAGAAGTAGTTGCCACCATGATCGTAGGGAGTGCAGCACAGAGGTGTTATGTCCACTACATCTGGAGCTTCCCCAGCAGGAGGTCGCGAAGGAGTTCGGTGTTGACCTCACAAGGAAGGCGTCAATCCGCGTGGCGATGGTGTGCGGCCCGCGCAAGCGGTGGCGACGCGAAGGGAGGCATTACCGACATGCGCGACGAGAGGGTCCGCAGCCCCGAAGATAGCCTCGAGATCCACAGGCCGGTGCAGGCGTTCGATGCGGCGAGCGCGGCCAAAAGACTCAGGGAACTGAAGACCTACGAGAACCATGGTCGTAGCGTCCTCAGCCTCTGCCACGGACCTTCTCTACGGGCGATGCTCACGGCCATGGCCACCGGGCGCCGTACGGGTGAGAGACGGGTACCCGGCCCCTCCACCGTACAGGTCTTAGAGGGCGAGGTGAGATTCAAGGCGGGGGAGGAGCGACACGTGCTCTCCGCCGGGGGGACGCTCGTTCTAGAAGGGAACGTGCCCTACGAGGCGGAGGCCCTGAGCGACGCTGCTTTCCTGCACACGCTGCTGCTGTCGGGCGAAGAGATAAGCCTCTCGCAACCGGTGCACCCGACGGAGCCCGCAGAGGGGCGCGCGGATCTGGATCTTCCGGGGGCTGGTCACACTTCGTAATGCCGGGAGAAGACCGGCTCGATGGCCCGCTAGGGCTTGTGAGGCCAACAGCCAACGGAGCAGAATGACCCAACTATCGGGAATACTCGAAGGAAGGTGAAGAGACAACCATAGCGACTTCTGTTTACGCGGAGGCTTCGTCCCAGGAGCGTGAAACGCCAGAACTATTAGCCGGCTACCTGGACCGCATAGGCAGAGAGAAGCTGCTGACAAGCCGCGAGGAGAGAGAGCTTTCCAGGCGCGCTAAAACTGGAGACGAGCGAGCTCGGAAGAAGCTTATCCAGAAGAACCTTAGGTTGGTGGTAAGCGTGGCCAAGAGATACCGCAACTACGGCTTGCCCTTTGAGGACCTCATCCAGGAGGGCAACATAGGGTTGATCCGGGCCGTAGACAAATTCGATCCCGAGAAGGGTTACCGCTTCTCCACTTACGCCACCTGGTGGATCAGGCAGGCCGTGGGGAGGGCCGTAGCGGACAAGGGCCGCACCATAAGGCTTCCGGTGCACATGGGGGAGAAGATTAGGAAGGTCGGCCGCGCCACCGGCGAACTTTCGGTAGAGCTCGGGCGGGAGCCCACGGAGGGGGAGGTCGTCGAGCGACTGGGCTGGACCGTCGAGCAGGTGCGGGATGTGAAGGGAACCGTCCCGGATGCCGCCAGCCTAAATAAGCCGGTCATAAGCGAGGACGAGTCTTTGCGCCTCGAGGACTTCATCGTCGAAGAGACGCTCTGCGCAAGAAGATACTCGCCCGCTACCGTGACGCGGTGCCGGAGGCGCTAGAAGAGGCCGACGGGAAGCAGCGCCGCGCGGTGTACAATACCCTCGGGGTCACTGTCTGGGCTGCGAAGGCCAAGGAGGACCCTATAAAAGATAGTATTCAGTGCTTTAGGAGGAGAAGAAGTTTGTCGCCACGACAGAACGTCAACAAGATGATGCAGCAGGTCCAGCAGATGCAGCAGCAGATGCAGCA
>Ga0126307_10002942_pt1 | contig 11593 bp, 10 predicted proteins | sample Plot28_FD_89955 | JGI IMG/M metagenome (GOLD analysis project Ga0126307, IMG submission 89955) | Serpentine soil microbial communities from UC McLaughlin Reserve, CA, USA - Plot28 | ecosystem: Environmental > Terrestrial > Soil > Grasslands | place: USA: UC McLaughlin Reserve, Lake County...
AAGTTTTGTAGAAGGCCTCCAATCAACTTGAATTGCATTTACGTTTTGATCTCGTAGTGACTGAAAGAAGATATCAAGACCAAGATTTATAACATTCAATTTCGAATTCAATAAGTCATGTTTGTTCAATGATGCCACCTAAATCAACGTATTTAGAATAAATTTGTTCCAAATCTATTCCGCCCCTAGAAGCTATTGTTGCAGATGCGATTGTTGCAAAAGCGTTAGTTGGCATGACAATTACACCCGACCTTTTCAGCAGCTGCAAACTAGCCTCATAATTTTGTGGGTCCCTTTCAGTACCACAGACGTATGCTACTATGCTAAGATATCTTCCTTGCCTCTCTGCGTTCGTTTTTGCATTCCTGATTTCGTTTATAATTGCTCCAACGGGATCAGAATTCGACCCGTAGCCTAGTACAAAATCTAACATTATTACTGCTACCTTTGAATCCTTAGATTCGTCAAGCAATCTTAATTTTCTTATCGTTGGATCTATCATAGGATGGGCTCTCCCTTCGGTAAATTCTTCTTCTCCTAGATCAATAATAGAATTCATGTGACTTTTTGATGTGCTAGGCAAAGCTTGCGAACCAACAATAGGGACGTTAGAGTAGATATCTTTTAGAGGAATTCCATTTAAAATTACTTGAGCTTCATATGTAAACGTTCCTCCTGTGAGGAGTGCTCTTAGATACTTCTGATTCTTATGCAACTTTTGCCATTCCTTTTCCAACCTCTTGCGTAAAGTCATTGAGGGAATGTAAATTTCCTCTATGGTTTTTTTGCCCAACTGCTTTGCAACAGCTAATACAGAAGACGTTAGAGTATTTACTTCCATTACTTTTCGTGCTTTAACATGATAGTTGATCTTTTCGGCTGTGCCCATAAAAGTTAGAACATAATTTTTCTTCCCATTGCTTAGAATATATTTAGTAATTTTTTCTTTTACCTGAGAAGAAGGTGGTTTTGATACTATATCAATTGTTGTGATATCCTTACATGCTTCCAATGCTTTTATTGATTCTATGGTCATTATTCCACCTATCTCGTCTTTGGGATCATTTCCGCCAACTCCCAAGCCATGTTTTACACCTATTTCTGATCGATCTAATAGTGTGGAGACTTCTTGCAGACCAGTGCCGGCTGCTGCTACAATTCCAACTGGTCCATTTCTTATGATATTTGAAAAGCCTATGCCTTTGCCGTTAATGATAGAGGTTCCTGATCCAGGGCCTAAAATTAAAATGCCGTTGTCTGAACCATGTTTCTTTATTACCAGCTCATCTGATATAGGAACATGATCACTGAATATCTGCTGGTGGATACCAGCATCAGTCAACCTTAAAGAAAGGTCCCTAACATATTCACCAGGAACAGAGATTAGAGCTAAATTTGCATCAGGCATAGAAATTATCACGGAATTAAGATCCAAAGTTTGACCACTTTTGTCCCTGCAAGATATTATGCTATCAGTTCCCTCAAGTAAATTGTCGAGCCTTGACAAGACAGAGTCTAATGATTCTTTATCCTGTGCCTTGATAGCTATTACTGAATCAGATTCCTTAGCTTGCTTAATCTTGTCTTCAGGAAAGCCAAGTTTGGAAAGGATTTGCTTATTGGTCCTCGTGCCCATTATCACAGCCGCTTCATCTATTCCTGATTGGCGCTTAATCTTGTCAGATATTTTTAGAAGCTGAAGGGAGTCTCTGTAAAAATTCTGCCTTATTTGGACATAAAAAAGAGCCTGAGAACGCAAAATTTATCCCAGTATCTATCTTACATACTTCAGTATTTAAGGTTAAAAAATTATAATTTATAAAAGCATAAAATAAATTATCGAAAATTCATACTCCATATGTAACAGGATAGATATTATTATTTTGCCCAAATGCCCGAGGCACTAAGTGGCGATTATGCATTTAGATTGAGCCTGAGGGGTTTTCCGGCAACAACGAGATGCCATTTTTCCCGTAATTGTTTTCTAACGGATTTAAGCAAAATAAATAACTTTAGACAATGTTAGAGCATTCCTATACATCATCTACAAAAGGGAGCATTCCCGCATACCATTGCTCTGCAAGACTTGTACCCGCATAAAATGTTAGAGACACAGAACAAAATCGTGCATATATTACATGTTTCTGTTGGAAATTATGGAGCAAACTATAATAAGATGGCGTAAGATTACCACGATATGTACTCGGAACAAAGTGTAGCCTTGCGTGCTATTCTCGCCTCTGCGATATCAGCTGGTCTAATTCTAGGATTCACCAATGCATTTCAGTTCCCCTCCAATACCTATGCACAATCAGCACCTCTTAAGGTAGCATTATTAACCGATGCATTATTTAGTGATGGCGGATGGGGTGCCACGGCGTATAACGCCTCTCAGGCCTTGAAAGAAAAATACGGTTTGGAATTAACAGCTGTTGAGAATGTTGCAATTCCTGATGTTGAGCCAACCTTGAGAGATTTCGCTGATCAAGGAAATGATCTTATTATCGCTCATGGGTTTGAGTGGGGTGATCCAGCTTTGAGAGTTGGCGCTGACTATCCTGATACAAAGTTTGTAGTCTTTACAGGTCTAACCAACAGTGATAATGTAGCATCTGTCTTTCCAATGCAGCAGGAAGGGGCATATGTTCTTGGAGCTTTGGCGGCCATGATGTCAAAGACAGGCACGATTGGCTTTGTAGGTGGTCAGGCATATCCTAACATAATAAATATATTCGAGGGGTATAAACAGGGAGCCAGATCCATCAATCCTGACATGAAGATATTAGGACAATATATTGATACTTTCACTGACCCTGCCCGAGGAAAAGAAGCTGGAGTCTCGCTAATAAATAATGGTGCCGATTTTCTCTTTCACGTTGCTGACCTTTCAGGACAGGGAGTAATTCAGGCTGCCAGGGACAAGGGAATTTATGCCTTGGGGGTCGTGGCTGATCAACATAATCTTGCTCCAGATACCGTATTGACCTCTTTTGTACTCGACATGGAAAAAGCCTTTGATGGGGCAATAAAAATGGTCCAGAATGGTAACTTCAGTGGCCAGCTTTACAAGCCTGGATTAGAGACTGCAAAAGGCGCCTCCGGTGACGGTATCGTATTCATTGCACCATTCTATAATCTCGATAGCAAGGTTCCCACTGATGTGAAACAGAAGCTTAACCAAATCGTCCAAGACATAATAACTGGCAAGATCGTAGTTCCGGAGCGGACAGAAGCTTCGTCCTAATTTTTGTTCCATAGAAACGATGAGAATAGAATCATTGGACACGACAACATTGCGGTTTATCTGAAGTATCAATTCTCCAGCCATGAGGTAAAGAGCAGGAAAGATGTCAATACTGGGAAGATCAATTTTGTTCAGGTACCGTTCGCTGTAAGGTGAATTTAGCTAAACATGTCTGATGCTGGTTCTCGCCCTCTTACAAACCCATCTGTTGACCATCCTCCTCATGCTCCTTCTCCTTCTTCTGACCTGAACGCCTCACAATCATGGTCAGATGGAACGAAGGGCGACCAACCGGTGCTTTCTATGAACGGCATAACGTGCAGATTTAATGAGGTCATAGCCAACAACGACGTGCACTTCGATCTTTTTAGAGGTGAAATCCACGGTCTTCTTGGAGAGAATGGCGCCGGAAAGACAACTTTGATGAGCGTACTCTATGGGTTGTACAAACCGGAAGCGGGAGAAATTATAGTGAGGGGAAAAAGGGTTGACATAAAATCTCCACTAGATGCCATAGGCCTTGGAATCGCAATGGTTCATCAGCATTTCCTATTGACACCCAGCCATACAGTTGCGGAGAATATTATTGTTGGGCTAAAGTCTCCTGGGAGATCTATTTTCTTGAAGACGGCGGAGGCAGAAAGAAGGATTTTGGAATTGTCCAAAAGGTACGGTCTTAAGATCGACCCGAAAGCGATTGTAGGTGACCTATCTGTGGGCGAACAACAACGGGTAGAGATAATAAAAGCACTCTACCGGGACATCAAAATTTTAATTCTCGATGAGCCTACTTCAATGCTTACCCCTGTTGAAGAAAAGGCGTTGTTTTCGACATTATCTGCAATGGTAAAGGCTGGGCTTTCGATAATATTCATCACACATAAGTTAAAAGAAGTCATTGAGGCAAGCACACGTGTGACGGTCCTAAGAGGCGGAAAAGTTATTGGCACAGTGATGACTGCACAGACAACCGAAACAGAACTTGCAAAATTAATGATAGGAAGATCACTGACTCATGGTACAGGCGATCGGCAAGAAGAGGTTCATGTAGGGATTCAGAAATCATCTAATGCTGAAGCCTCTGCGGGACTTGCCACGGTACTGGAACTCAAAAATGTATTTGCATTGAATAACTCTGGAGTGCAAGCGCTTAAGGAATTGTCACTAACAGTGTCAAAGGGTGAAATATTGGGAATCGCTGGCGTCGATGGCAATGGTCAGAGCGAAATGGCAGAGATTGTTTCAGGTTTGAGAAAGATTCAGAGTGGACAGGTAATAATTGACGGACGCGACATAACAGGGATGTCACCTAAGCAGATCAGAGAATGGGGACTCGCATACATACCTGAAGATCGGCTCAATACGGGCCTGATTCTAGATTACTCTATCGCTGAAAACCTAATCCTAGACAGGTGGTATCGCAGGCCGTACTCAAGCAAGATATTCTTAAACAAACGCGAAATGAAAAGGTTTGCAGAGGAGATAGTTACAAATTATGACGTGAAAACACCCAGTCTGGATATTAAAGTACGATATTTATCAGGTGGTAACTTGCAAAAAGTCGTACTTGGAAGAGAATTGTCAAAGGAACATAAGTTGCTTATCGCTCACAATCCTACACGAGGATTGGACGTTGGTGCTGCAGAATATGTCCACAAACAACTTTTTAAACAAAGAGACTCAGGAGTAGGGGTTTTGCTGTTGTCATTAGATCTGGATGAAATTCTTCTACTAAGCGACAAGGTAGCAGTGATATACGCTGGTAAGATAATGGGAGTATTTGAAAGGGCAACAGCAGACGTCGATAAAATAGGCCCGTTAATGGGAGGCTATGTAGTAGAGGCAAGTCAATAAAATAATGAATATTACATATGACAATTTTCGACAGTGGGGTGACAAGCTGGATTGACTACAACCCTTGTCCTAGGAAGGAGAATAAGTTTCAAGCATATCATCCCGTTCCTTTCTGGAGGGCTAGCCTTCCTTGTCGGAGGAATTATACTCTATGCGGCCGGTGTGGATCCCTTGGAAGCATACGCGTTACTTATAAAGGGATCACTTGGAACTACTCGTGTGGTTGCAGATACCCTTGTAAAGACTATATCGCTGCTCATTGCGGGACTTGCTGTAGCTGTCGCATTTAAATGCAAATTATGGAATATCGGGGCTGAAGGCCAACTCTACATGGGTGCGCTGGGGGGGCTATTGGTTGGGATTGCAGTAGTGGGTATGATTCCTGTAGTGTCTGTTATTATCGTTTTGATCGCGGGTGTTGCTTTTGGAGCTCTGTTTAGTCTTGTGCCAGCAATACTTAAGGTCAAATTGGGTGTGAACGAAATAATTGTAACCGTTCTTCTCAATTTCGTAGCTCTTCTTTTCATTTCGTATCTACTTCATGGGCCGATCAAAGCACCAGGGTTTTTGCCTTACAGTCCTGATATCTTTCCTGAGTCAGAGCTGCCAATTTTGGTAGACCGTACAAGATTGCACGCAGGACTCCTCGTAGCAGCCATGGCTGCCATTTTTGTCCATTTTCTATGGAAAAGTAAGATTGGATTTGAACTGAAGAGCGTAGGGATGAATATATCAGCCGCACGTTATGGTGGTATGAACATAACGAAGAGCATTCTGATTACAATGGCCATCAGTGGAGGATTGGCTGGGTTGACTGGAGCAGTACTTTTGTCCGGAGTGCAGCACAGGCTCATTGAGGGTATCTCTCCTGGTTACGGTTTCATTGCGGTGATTATTGCACTATTGGGAAGAGAGAATGCTTTAGGGGTATGTCTTGTTGCTTTTTTCTTTGCAGTTTTGCTGCAAGGATCCGAGGTCATGTATAGGACCTTAGGAATTCCTGTTGCCTTCGCTCAAACGCTGCAGGCGCTGGTTTTAGTTTTCGTCCTGATTGGTGAGGTATTTACCAGAATTCATCTTCCAAAAAGGATCAAGAGAGTCGATGAAGACATATTAAAGAACGGTGGGAAGCAGATTGGCTCGGCCGGCGGAAAGAGGGAAATTGGAGTGAATTAACAAATTGGTAGAAATGATTGATTTTATTGTCGGAATAGTTGCTTCAGGTATTCGTATGAGTACACCTTCGCTCTTCGCTGCACTTGGTGAAAATATAGCGGAACGTTCAGGTGTCCTCAATCTAGGCGTTGAAGGAATGATTCTAATCGGCGCATTTGCCGGCTTTATTGGAACGTTTGTCACCGGAAATGTAATCATTGGAATATTGGTTGCTCTTGCTGGCCCTATGGTCATGGCAACCCTTATGGCTTTTCTGAGTGTAAGTTTACGCACGAACCAGTTGGTTGCTGGTTTAGCCATCTGGCTCTTAGGGGTAGGCCTTGCTGCACTTCTATACCGATTGACTTTCGGTGTAGTTACGGTGGCACCCACAGTACCTACTATTCCTCCTCTCGAGATCCCGTTTTTGAGTTCGATTCCAGTTTTGGGACCTATTATCTTTCATCATGACGCAATGATCTATCTTGCATTTCTGCTAATTCCCTTGACTCATATTTTTCTCTTCAAAACAAACATTGGTCTAAAGATACGAACAGTGGGTGAGAATCCAAAGCAGGCAGATACCCTGGGTGTAAACGTAAACAGGATTCGCTACGTGTCGGTAATCATAGGCGGTGCGTTTGCAGGTTTGGGAGGTTGTTATATAGCCTTAGTAACTACTGGTTCGTTTTCTGAAGGCATTGCCGCTGGACAAGGATGGATCGCTCTTGCAGCTGTCATCTTTGGGAGATGGAGACCTTTTTGGATAGTATTAGGCGCTCTCGTTTATGGAATGGTCAATGCGACAGCATTAGGACTGCAGTCATTAGGAACGACTATCCCATTCCAGTTTTTGCTCATGCTACCGTACTTACTCCCAATCGCCATCCTGGCAGCTATGTATAAGAAGAGTGTTGCTCCTGCTTCATTGGCAACCCCCTACAAGAGAGGGGAAAGATAGAACCGATGTGGAATCTCCTAGGGAAGTCCTAAACTATAAGATAAAAGCATTCATCAGAAACGCATTTGATGTTCCACAAGAAAAAATAGAAGGCAATAGATCAATGGCCATAATGGGTTATAACTATATGATAATGACATGTAGTTAGTATCCTTATATAACTCAGGGACACCATTCCAGCTATTGCTATCGTCAACTGCAACAGCTATTAAATCCTCTCCAATATTAGACAGGAAGATAGAAGAGACTTGTGCCGGGTTACAGGCATCATATACTAAAAGAGTTCTATCTATAAGTGAGAATAATGCTGCAACTATCGTTGAATACATTGCCGTCATGAAAAGCGAGGTCAACCTATCAGATAACTACAGAAGAGCCATAATCGAACTCTTAACTAGGTTATCCAAACATAACGATAACAAACCATTCAAGGAGTTAACACGTACAAATGTAATTGCATTCCTGGAGTCTTTTCGCAAGACAGATACACAAGATCCAATGCATAAATGGATAGGGACTTACAATCTTTTCAGGACCCATTTACTTAGATTCTTCAAATGGCTATATTCCCCAGATATTGAACCTGGCAAAAGGCCCAAGCCTTCAGTAATTGAAAATATTGCCCACCTGAAGAGAAAGGAAAAATCAATCTATAAGCCGTCTGACTTGTGGACTCAGCAAGACGATCTGTTATTCTTGAAGTATTGCCCATCCAAACGGGACCGCTGTTATCATGCTATATCAAGAGATACGTCATGTCGTCCGCATGAAATACTTAAACTGAAAATAAGGGATATTGCATTCAAAACTAGCGGTAGTTATCAATACGCAGAAACTCCGGTTAATGGTAAAACGGGTTCTAGGCCTATACCTCTCATCGATTCAATCCCGTATCTAAAAGACTATCTGGATCATGAGCATCCTCAGCCAACAAATCCCCATTCCCCTTTGATATGCGGAACCGGAAGGGGTTTGGGAAGGCATATTCGTGCTGGAAGGATTTACAATATTTACAGTGAATATAAAAAGCAAATATTTCCTAAACTTTTAGAATCTCCTAACGTTCTGCCAGAAGACAAACAGAAGATAAAGGAACTGTTAAAGAAACCCTGGAATCCCTACATACGAAGACATTCAGCATTAACCGAAAAATCTACAATATTGAAAGAGCATGTCTTAAGACAACATGCAGGTTGGTCTGGAAGTTCTCAAATGCACCTCAAATACTTACACTATTTTGGAAACGAATCTAATGAATCATTATTAGAAGCATATGGTATAGTTGCATCTGGTCAACAGATAGATCAGCTAAGACCAAAGCAATGTCCCCAATGTAGTGAATCAAACAAACCTGAAGCTAGATTTTGTGCAAAGTGCAGAATGGTCCTTAGCTATGATGCATACAGTGAAACCCTAGAAAAACAGAACCAGGAAAAGTCAGAGATGGAGGAGATTAGACAACGATTGCAGGAACTGACACATGCTACAGTCAATCAGTTTTCAGGGCAGTTATTGAAAATGCAACAACGAATAGAAGAACTAGAACGGCAAAAAAGGACTTAGAAAGAAACATCACAAAGAATCAGACAGACAGCTGATTTTTCCACTAGATTATTTTATTGGGCTTACCGTCTGCATATCCTACTACTGCGCTAAGCCTTTCTGGCACCGGAACATATTCAACGGGTGTTTCTCTTACTATGTGGGAGGATACTGTGTCATTCGGGCCTTTTAATATCCTAGCTTTGATATACTTGGCGTACTTACTTTCTAGATTCCTGGCTTTTGTCATTTTGATGTAACGCTCAATTGCCGGATGGTTGGGGTATATCCTGCTACCTTTTCTGGATACTTTTTTACGTGTTAAAAACTGACCCTCATATTTTCTTATGATTCTCCAAAACGTCTCATTACGGATTATCGGGATCTCTCCGTTAGAACGTATGTCTATCACTGTATCACAATATTTCTTTAATTCACCGTATCGCAGATATCCTCTTATCTTATATCCTTCATAGTTGCGGTCAAGTTCTCCTAGTACGATTAACTCGATATCGAGATTATTATCTGTCGTAACTAAATCATCATAATATCGATAATCTTGTAAGAAATAGGTCACAAATAAGTTCGTTATAAAATAGGACTTATTAAACTTTCTAGTGTCAAATATACAAACAGAAAAACCAAAAGGCATAAGCAAAATTTGGATGACGAATGACATTTCAGCGACTCTGATCATCCCCATCGAAGTAGCAAAAAAACACAGCCTGACGAAAGGAAACCACGTCTTGGTAGAAGATACAGACCAAGGCATTCTGATACGCACGTTAAAAATTGATGGTGATTAAATGTCATATCAACCAACTCAGCCTCTGTGGAAACAGGGCAAGAATGGAAATAGATATCAACATGCTAACCTAAACCGCCTAGAAGCTGAGGAACCCGATACGTTCAGACTTCTGGAGCTTAAGGCGGGATTTAGGGCTAATGATGGTATTTTTATGTACTTTGTGAATCATCATGATAAATACGGATGGTCTGTTGCTAGGACAGCGCTCTACGAGCGCAATAAAGATACAACAGATGAGCAGTCACCTGAACAAGATAACGAAAAAGTAAATCCAGTATCTGACCAGGATAAAAGATTAACATCGTCAGCCAATAAACCATTGGAACTAAAAACCGCGGAGCAACTATTAGACGAAAACGCTAGAAGGGCAAACATACGTGTTAAGTTCATCGACTTTTTGCAATCTCATCTCGATTTTCTTAACGAGAATATATTCGAGCCCGAGGAACGCTACAGACTAGTTCCAGATTACGAAGACACAGACCGAAACGAAGACAAAAAGTATTCCTAAGAGTAGAAAATGTTCCCATTCCAAACCCTTGACATCAGCGACGATCTGAGGAACTGTGAGGTAACAAGGTTTGAAAAAGAGAATAATGTTAACCTCCTGCTTGAACACAACGGACGTTCAGTTGTATTATTTAAAATCCATGAGAGTGGTGGTTTATTTGATACACTCGAAGACTTTAGGATTAAGTCAAGGGGCAGGATTGATTCAGATACGGTTCAAGCTATCATTCTTGTTCTCTCTCGGGAAAAATACTACCAAGATGTTCTAAGAAATAGTAAAATCACCAAACCAGAACCAGATGACCAAAATACACCCGAAACAGATATAGTAGAACCTCCTGCTCGAGAATCAAATGTTAAAAACGAAACTACTGACGTTATAGATCCTTTTGCTGCCCTCGATCAACATGTTGTGGATAAAGACTACGCCGAATATGTCATAAGAACTGCAAAGAAAACCGTAAAACAAGAAGATGCGCTCGTAAGACAGATTGTATATGTAGGTCTTAGTAAGGACTCTGATAACCCCTTAAACCTAGCTGTCTTAGCGAGGACAAGACTCATGCTGTGCTTCAGACTTTACAGTACTTTCCCAAACAAGATTTGTGGAAAATAGGTTCTATGTCACCCAAAGTCATCATCAGGCAAAGTGGTATTCTGGTTCTGATTGATCTGACAGGTAAACTCTTTGTATTCCTGGAGCCCCCACATCCGGACACTTGGAGCATATTGAAACCCATTTTATCACACGACGATTATGAGATAGAGCATCCATATGTTTACGAAGTCGAAGGAATGGGTTTTAAGGTAAAGAAAGTTGTGACAAGAGGTTGGCCTGCTTGCATCTTTTGCAGTGCTAAAAATGAATCCAAGTGGCCTGTTTGGCCTGAAATCCAGAGCAGGTTTTTGATTACTTCTCCAAATATGAGTTCACGGAAATATCTTGAAGGAAATGTCTTGACTGCCCATCATGGGTCTTCCAAGATTGGCACAGCAGTCATTAATCATATCGGACAGAGAAATAGAGCTTGCCAAGAGATGTGTTCTATACTTAATCCAGAAAATAAAGGACTTTAAAATTGGTAGCAATAATGGAGTCAACGCTGAATCTGTATGGATTCCATATAGTCAGATTCTTGCAAATGTGCTAGTGGCAGAGAAAGGAACCGACAACAGAATAACAAAGAGGATATTTTCTTTTCTTAGAATAATAACCCTGTCAAGGTGCCATCTTAGGGGGAGGCTTCGATATGGGCCTGAGAATCTTGTCATAGCCGACCTTGAGGATTTGGATGAAGCCCTACATATAACTCAAAATGTAAGCGGAATACCCACTTACAAGCTTAAGCTGTTCAAAGAAATATTCCTGACAGATTTGAGTTATACACCCAAAATAATGATAGGATTTGTATATGCAAGTTTGTTGATAAATACAAGAAAACCCAATAAATCGATGTATATTTTTCCAATGCCATAATTTATAATAATAACAACAAAACATATGGACTATAACAGGAAC
>Ga0126307_10002943_pt1 | contig 11591 bp, 10 predicted proteins | sample Plot28_FD_89955 | JGI IMG/M metagenome (GOLD analysis project Ga0126307, IMG submission 89955) | Serpentine soil microbial communities from UC McLaughlin Reserve, CA, USA - Plot28 | ecosystem: Environmental > Terrestrial > Soil > Grasslands | place: USA: UC McLaughlin Reserve, Lake County...
CCTCGTCTTCGGTCTCTTCCTCTGCGCCGCCGGGATCGTGGCGCTGCTCGAGTCCGAGCTCGGCCTCTCGCCGTGGGACGTGCTCCACCAGGGCCTCGCGCGCCACACGCCGCTGACCTACGGCACGGCGAACATCGCGGTCGGGGTGGCCGTCCTCGGCCTCTCGGCGCTGCTCGGCGCGCGCATCGGCGCAGGCACGGTCGCGAACGCCGTTTTGATCGGCCTCTTCATCGAGGTGCTGATCCACCTCGACGCCGTCAACGACCTCTCCGAGCAGAGTCTCGCGGTTCGCTGGTCGCTCCTCGCCGCCGGAATCTGGCTCGTCGCGATCGGCTCGGCGTTCTACCTCGGTGCGGCGATGGGAGCCGGGCCGCGCGACTCGCTCATGCTCGTCCTGACCTCCCGCTCGGGGCGGCGCATCGGCCTCGTCCGCACGCTGCTCGAGGCGTCGGTCGTCCTGGCCGGCGCCCTCCTCGGCGGCACCGTCGGTGTGGGCACGATCGCGTTCGCGCTCCTGATCGGGCCTGCACTCGAGGCGTCGTTCTGGCTGATCGAGCGAACGCCCCTCGCAGGTTCCGCAGTAGCATCGTCCGCGGCATGAGGGCAAAGGGATTGATCGCAGCGGGCGGGGAGGCGACCCGGCTGGGGGAGCTGACGCGTGTCGTCAACAAGCACCTGCTCCCGGTCGGCGACCGGCCGATGATCTACTACCCGCTCCAGCTGCTCGAGCGGGCCGGGATCGAAGAGGTGATGGTCGTCACCGGCCAGGGGCACGCGGGCCAGGTGATCGACCTGCTCGGCAACGGGCGGCTGAGCCAGCGCGGCACGAGCGAGCCGCTCTTCGACCTCGATCTGACCTACAAGGTGCAGGTGCAGGCCGGCGGGATCGCGCAGGTGGTCGGCATGGCCGAGAGCTTCGCCGGCGACGACGACCTGGTCGTCTGCCTGGGCGACAACATCTTCGAGTACGCCGAGACGGAGGCGATCCACAGCTTTGTCGAGAGCGACGACGGCGCGGCTGTGTTCGTGAAAGACGTGCCCGACCCCGAGCGGTTCGGCGTCGTCGTCTACGGCGACGACGGCCGCGTCGTCGACGTGGTCGAGAAGGCCGGTGTCGTCGACCTGCGGTACGACGCGCCGCCGTCGAGCGACGCCGTCGTCGGCCTCTACTGCTACTCGCCCGACGTCTTCGAGCTGATCCGCGGCCTCGAGCCGTCCTCGCGTGGCGAGCTGGAGATCACCGACGTCAACCGCCACTACGCCCAGAACGGCACCCTCGCCTGCCACCGCGTAAGCGGGTGGTGGGAGGACGCCGGCACCCAGGAGTCGCTGCGCGAGATCGGCGCCCTGATCGAGCGCACGGGCGTCAACAAGCTCGCATGATCGCGGGCCTGCTCCGGCTCCCCCTGCAGCGTTTGGAGGACGAGCGCGGCTGGTTCGTCGAGCTCCGGCGCGAGAGCCGCCTGCCGAAGCCGACCCGCCAGACGAACGTCTCCTTCTCGCGCAAGGGCGTGCTCCGCGGCCTCCACTACCACGAGCGCGGCCAGGACGATCTCTTCGTCTGCATGCAGGGCATCGCCCGTGTCGTCGTGCTCGACCGCGACACCGGCGACACGTTCTGCGAGGACATCGGCGACGACAACCCGGTCGCGATCTACGTTCCCGGCCGCCACGCGCACGGCTTCGAGGCGTTGACGGACCTGCTCTTCTGCTACCACGTGACCGAGGAGTACGACCCGGCCCATCCCGACGAGCACGGGATCTGCTGGGCCGATCCGCGCGTCAAGCACCTGTGGAGCTCCGACGCGCCGATCCTCTCGGAGCGGGACCTGCAGGCGTGTACCTAGTCACCGGGGCGGGCGGCCAGCTCGGCCGCGCCCTCGTGGCGGAGTTCACCGAGGACGGCGTCGTCGGCCTCACGCGGGCGGAGTGGGACGTCGAGCAGCCGCCTCCGCCCGGACTCGCCCCCGGCGTCGTCCTGCATGCCGCCGCCTGGACGAATGTGGACGGGGCGGAGGACGATCCGCAGGCCGCGGCCGCAGCCAACGTCGGCGCGACCGCGAACGTCGCCGCACTCGGAGTGCCGCTCGTCTACTACTCGAGCGACTACGTCTTCGACGGCCGCAAGCGGGAGCCGTACCTCGAGTCGGACGGACCCAACCCGCAGTCGGCCTACGGACGCACGAAGCTGCACGGTGAAGGTGCGGCCGGCGACAAGGCGTGGATCGTGCGCTCGTCGTGGCTGTACGGCCCGGAGGGCACCAACTTCGTCCGCACGATGCTGCGGCTCGGAGAGCAGCGGGACGAGGTCGCGGTCGTCGGCGACCAGCGCGGCTCGCCGACCTACGTCGGCCACCTCGCCGCCGCGACGAGGCAGATCCTGTCGCTGCCGTTCGGCGTCTACCACGTCGCGGGCGACGGCGACGCGACCTGGGCGGAGTTCGCCGAGGCGATCTTCGACGAGGCCGGTCTCGAGACGCGGGTCCGCCGGATCGCTACCGCGGAGCTCGGGCGGCCGGCGCCGCGACCCGCCTACTCGGTGCTGCGGAGCGAGAAGGGGGCGCCGACGCTGCCGCACTGGCGCGAGGGCCTGCGAGAGACGATCGCCGCAATCCGATCCGGGACCGCGCGCGAATAGGGATCGGGTGGCGACCTACTCGTTCCTCACGACCTGGATCCTGGACGCCCGGCGCGACGCCGTCTGGGACGCGATCTACGCGATCGAGCAGTGGCCGGCGTGGTGGCGCGGAGTCGAGCGCGTCGACAAGCTCGAGGACGGCAACGGCAACGGTGTCGGCGCCCTCTATCGGCACGAGTGGCGCAGCGTCATCCCCTATCCCGTCCGTTTCGCCACCCGGATCACGAGCATCGAGCGGCCCTACCTGATCGAGGCCGAGGCCGACGGCGAGCTCGCAGGCACGGGCCGCTGGCGCTTCTTCGACGGCCGCGAGACCGCCGTCACGTACGAGTGGAACGTGCGCACGACGCGGCCGTGGATGAACCTGCTGGCGCCGATCGCGCGTCCCGTGTTCCGCTGGAACCACAACGTCGTCATGCATCAGGGCGGGCAAGGACTTGCCGATCTGCTGGGGGCGAGGCTCCTGGCAGTCACGTAACCTGAGCGCGGTGCGCGTGCTCGTCAGCGGCGGAGCCGGCTTCATCGGCTCGCACTTCGCCAAGCGGCTCCAGGCCGCCGGCGACGACGTGCGCGTGCTCGACAAGCTGACCTATTCGGGCAACCCCGCGAACCTCGCCGACACGGGGATCGAGCTGGTCGAAGGCGACATCTGCGATGCCCAGGCCGTCGCCGACGCCGCGGCCGGGGTCGACGCGATCGTCAACTTCGCCGCCGAGACCCATGTCGACCGTTCGATCCTCGGCGCGACCGACTTCGGTCGGACCGAGTTCTTCGGAACCCAGGTGCTGCTCGAGGAGGTCCGCCGCACGGGCATCCGCTTCGTCCAGGTCTCGACCGACGAGGTGTACGGCGACCTCGCCGGCGGCGGCTCGTCGAGCGAGAACGATCCGATCAGGCCGTCGAGTCCCTACAGCGTCGCCAAGGCGGCGGGCGACCTGCACATCCCCGCCTATGCGCGCACGTTCGGCGTCAACGCGTCGATCACGCGCGGCTCCAACACGTACGGCCCGAACCAGTACCCCGAGAAGCTGATCCCGCTAATGACGACGAACGCGCTCGAGGGCGAGCCGCTGCCGGTGTACGGGGACGGGCGCCAGATCCGCGACTGGCTCTGGGTCGAGGATCACTGCGCCGGGATCGAGCTCGTGCTGCGCGAGGGCGCATCGGGCGAGGTCTACAACGTCGGCGGCGACGACGAGCGCGAGAACGTCGAGATCGTCTCGAGGATCCTCGATCTGACCGGTGCGGACGGAGCGCTCGTCCGCCACGTCGAGGACCGCGCCGGTCACGACCGCCGCTACTCGCTCGACACCGGCAAGCTGCGCGAGCTGGGCTGGGCCCCGCAGAAACCCTTCGACGAGGGGATCGCCGAGACGGTCGCGTGGTACCGCGACAACCGCGCCTGGTGGGAGCCGATCAAGTCCGGCGAGTACCGCGAGTACTACGAGCGCCAGTACGCGGCGCGCCTCGCCGGCTCCTAGTCGCCCTCACACGCCCGCTCGGTCTCCTTCCGGAGCCGGCTGATCTCCTTCCGCTCGCCCTGGACCTGCTCTGAGCGCTCGAGGAGCGCGAGGACGCCGTCGCAGCGGCCGAGGGCGCGACGGGTGAAGGCGAGGTTGTAGCTCGCGTACGCCTCGGCGAGCTCGCCCGTTCCGGCGAGGCCGGCGACGGCCTGTTCGAACAGCGGCAGCGCCTCCTCGTAGCGGCCGGCCTGCATCAGCTCGAAGCCGCGGTCGTTGAGTTGAGCGGGGTTCTCGGCGGCAGGCGCGGTGGTCGGCTGTGGCTCGGTCGTCGGCTCCGGCGCGGTCGTGGTCGGCGGGGCCGTCGTCACCGTCTGGACGACAGTCGTCCCGGGCAGGGTGACCGTCTCCTTCACCGTCTGCGGCGCGGTCGGCCCCGTCGGATTGGGCGTCTCGTCGTCGCCGCCCGCGAGCAACGTGGCCGCCAGCACGCCGGCGAGAAGCCCCGCGCCGAGCAGGAGCAGCAGCAGCGGCAGCTTTCGGCGCTCGCGGGCCGGACGTGCGGGCGGGAGCGCCCCGACCTGGGTGGTGCCGGCGGCGCGGTCCAGCGCGTCACGCAGTGCGTGGACGAACTCCGAGGCCGACGGGTAGCGGTGCTCAGGATCCTTCGCCAGTCCCCGCGCAAGGACGTCGTCCACCTCCGGTGGCAGCTCCCGGTTCACGTCCGAGGCGGGCGGGATCGGCGCGCTCACGTGCGCCATCGCCTCCGCCGTCGATGACGCCCGCTCGAAGGGCCGCTTCCCGGTCAGGAGCTCGAACGCGACCACCGCCAGGGCGTAGAGGTCGCTCGCCGGCGTCGCCCGCTCCCCCCGAGCCTGCTCCGGCGCGAGATACCCGGCCGTGCCGAGGACGGTGCCGGCCTCGGTGAAAGAGCCGAGGTCGGCTGCGCTGGCGACGCCGAAGTCCGCGACCTTGACCCGCCTGTCGTCGTCGAGCAGGAGGTTCCCGGGCTTGACGTCGCGGTGGACGATGCCGTTTGCATGCGCCGCGTCGAGCGCCGCCGCGGCCTGGCCGAGCCATTCCAGCGAGCGGCCCAGCGGCTGCGCGCCGTCGCCCTCGAGCCGGTCGGCGAGCGAGCCACCGGGGAGGTACTCCATGACGATGTAGGGCCGTCCCTGGTGATCGCCGACGTCGAAGATCGTGACCGTGTTCGGCGCGTTCGAGAGCCGGGCGACGGCGAGGGCCTCGCGGGTGAAGCGCCTGCGGATGGCGTCGTTCTCCGCGAACCGGTCGGCGAGGAGCTTGATCGCGACGAGCCGCGCGAGATCGCGGTCCTCTGCGCGATAGACCTCGCCCATGCCGCCGCGGGCGATCCGCTCAGGGTTCCGGTAGCGGTCTGGAAGGATGGTTCCGTTCACCACGACCGCCTGCCCGACGTTACCGGGGCGGAAACGCCGTAGGCCGCTCCGAAAGGGCATGAATCTTCGGTAAAGAAGGCGTGGATGCAGGGGTTGTTCCGCTAGCCTCGCGAAGGGTCAATCCATGCGGCGGACGCTCTTCGTGCTCACCGGTCTCGGTCTCGCGCTCGCGGTCTCCGCGCCCGCGGGCAGCAGCGCGCCTGCCCCGAACGCTCCCGCCGCGGTGACCGCGACGACGTTCGTCGTCAGCGGCCGCGGGTGGGGTCACGGCGTCGGGATGAGCCAGTACGGCGCCCTCGGCTACGCCCAGGAAGGCTGGTCGTACGACGCGATCCTCGGCCACTACTACACGGGCGCCGAGCTGGGGCAGGCCTCGGTCGCGCGCGTCCGCGTGCTCGTCGCGGAGGCGAAGCCGAGCGTGATCGTGCGCTCGCCGGCGGCGTTCCGCATCCGCGACGTCTTCGGCAAGACGTACCCGCTGCCGGCGGGGTCGGTCGCGCTCGGCCCGAAGCTGCGCGTGAACGTCAACGGAACACCGACCGAGCTCGCCGGTCCGCTCCTCTTCCTGCCGGGCACGGCGCCGCTCGAGCTCGACCGGCCGTATCGTGGCCAGATCGAGGTCGCGGTCACGGGTCAGAAGCTCGACGCGATCAACGTCGTCGGCCTCGAGCAGTATCTCCAGGGCGTCGTCGCCCAGGAGATGCCGAGCTCCTGGCCGGACGAGGCACTCAAGGCCCAGGCCGTCGCCGCCCGTTCGTACGCGCTCGCGCACCGGCTGAACGGCAAGACCTTCGACCTCTACGCGGACGTCCGCAGCCAGGTCTACGGTGGCATCGGCGGCGAGCATCCGCGAACCACCGCAGCCGTGCTCGCGACCGCGGGCGAGGTCCTGCTCTGGCAGGGCAAGCCGATCGACGCGCTGTTCCACTCGACCTCCGGCGGCACGACCCTCGCGGCCGCAGAGGTGTTCGGGAAGCCGGTGCCGTACCTGGTCGGCGTCGACGATCCGCACAGTGCGCGCTCGCCCGTTCATCGCTGGGGACCCACACCGGTGGCCGAGGCGACGCTCCGTCAGGGCCTGAAGCTGCGTGCGCCGATCACGTCGTTGACCCTGACGCGCGGGGCTTCGGGCCGGGTCTCGCGGGTGCAGGTGGCCACTGCTGCGGGCGCGTCGACGATCAGCGGCGCCGACCTCAGGCGCGCCGGCAGCCTGCGCTCGACGTGGATCACCCAACTCGCCACCTTGGCGCTCACCCGGCCCGGCGGCCCAGTCGTGTACGGGAAGGCCGTCGCGTTGACAGGCCGCGCGGCGGGAGCGAAGGGCGCCGTCCTGCAGCAGCGAATCGAGGGCGTCTGGAGGCAGCTCCCGGCGCCGGCGCTGAAGGCGAAGGTGAAGCTGCTCGCGCCTGCGAGCTTCCGGATCGTCGCGGGCAAGCTGGCCGGCTCCGTGCTGAAGGTGCCGGTCGCTCCGCGCGTGACCGCAGGCGGCGCCGCTCTCGGGATCACCGGTACCGTGACTCCTCTCGATCCGGGGACGAAGGTGGAGCTGCAGCAGGACAGCGAGCGAGGATGGTTCACCACCGCGCTGGCGACCACCGGAGCCGAGGGCGAGTACGCCCTCGCTGCAGCAGAACCGGGGACGTACCGCGTCAGGGTGGGGCCTGCCCAGGGGTTCGCCGAGGGCCTCTCCGGCCAGATCGAGCTGCGGTGACCCGCGCGGCGCTCGTGCTCGCGCTGGCGACGCTGCTCGCGCCGCAGGCCGCCGACGCGGCCCGCTACGCGGTCGGTGTCCGCTCCGCGGCCGACCTGCCGCGTCTGCGGGCCGCGCTGCCCGACGGGGAGACCCTGGCGCCGATCCCGGCCCTCGTGGTCGAGCGTGCCTCGGCTCCGCGGCTGCGCGACCTTCCGGGCGCCACCTACGTCGAGAGGCTCGGCACGCGTCGCGCCGCCTACATCCCGAACGACGCCCTCGCCGCCAAGCAGTGGCATCTCGAGTTCAACCGGACGTTCGACTTCTGGGAGACGCCGACGCCGCTGCCCGCGGTCCGCGTGGCGGTGATCGACTCGGGGATCGACGGTGATCACCCGGATCTCGCCCCAAGGATCGCGGACGCGAAGAGCTTCGTCGGCGGCTCGCCCCGGACGGACGAGGCCGGGCACGGCACCTTCGTCGGCGGCCTGATCGCGGCGGGCGTGAACAACACGGTCGGGATCGCCGGCGGAGCCTCCTCGGCGGAGCTGCTCGTCGCGAAGGTCGTCGACACGGACGACCTGATCGACGTCGAGGCGGAGGTGAAGGCGATCAGGTGGGCGGTGCAGCACGACGCCCGCGTGATCAACATGAGCCTGGGCGGCTTTCGCGACCCGCGCGATCCGGACCGCGACGCGTTCTCCCGGCTCGAGGCGGAGACGATCGCCTGGGCGCACGGGAAGGGCGTCGTGATCGTGGCCGCGGTGGGGAACAATGACGAGACGCCGCCCCGGCCGTGGCCGTACGCGAGCTACCCGGCCGCGCTGCCGCATGTGCTCGGCGTCAGCGCGCTCGCGCGCGACGGCTCCGTGCCCGCCTTCTCGCACCGGGACAAGATCTACAACGACATCTCCGCGCCGGGCGTGGGGATTCTCTCGACCTTCCCGCGGGCGCTCACGGCCGCGAGCAAGGACTGCCTCGAGCAGGGCTACTCGAGCTGCGCCCCGGACGACTTCCGCAAGGGCCAGGGCACGTCCTTCGCCGCCCCGCAGGTCAGTGCGGCGGCCGCCGTCCTGTTCGCGGTCCGACCGAATCTGGGCCCCGAGCAAGTAACGGTGCTCCTCACGCGCACGGCGCACGACGTCAACGGCGCCACGGGCTGTGCGGGCTGCGCGACGCAGCGGGACGCGCTCTCCGGTTGGGGACGGCTCGACGTCACCGCAGCGCTCAAGCAGCTCCTCTCGGCCGGCCCGCCGCCGCGCGACCGGCTGGAGCCGAACGACGACGCGGGCACGGACGCGGCGCCGCTCTGGGGCCGCCGGATCCGGCTCGAGGCCACCCTCGACTTCTGGGACGACCAGAACGACGTCTATGCGATCAGGCTCAACCGGGGGCAGCGGGTCTTCGTCAGCGTCCGCGGCCCGGCGGGCACCGACACGAACCTGATCCTCTGGCGGCCCGGCACGAAGCAGGTGGACGATCTCGCCTCCCTCGATCTCGTGGCACGCCAAGCGGCGCGTCCCGGTCCGCGGGAGTACCTCCCCTACCGGGCCCCGACGGCCGGCAAGTATTACGTGCAGGTCAAGCTCGGCTCGCGCGGCGCGGGCCGGTACCGGCTCACGATCATCAAGCGCTGAGTCGGCTCCCCGACCGCTACTGATTCTCGAGCAGCTCGTCCTCGGGGACCGCGCGCACGGGGCGCGCGGGGTTCCCGACGACCAGCATCCGCGGTGGGACGTCCTTCGTCACCACGGCCCCGGCGCCGACGAAGGCCTCCTCGCCGATCTCGACGCCCGGGCAGAGGATCGCGCCGCCGCCCACGCGCGCGCCGCGGCGGATCGTCGGGCCCTTGATGTTCCCGAAGCGCTTCTCCGTCCGGCCCATCCAGTTGTCGTTCGTCGTCACGACGCGGGGTGCGATGAAGACGTCGTGCTCGAGCGTCGAGTAGGCGGTCACGTAGGCGTCGGCCTGAATCTTCGTCCGGGCGCCGACGCTGGTGTCGTTCTCGATCAGCGAGCCGCGGCCGAGCACGACGTCGTCACCGACCTCGACCCGTTCGCGCACGCACGACTGGTCGCCGAGGATGACGCGGGCGCCGATCGTCGAGCCTGCGAAGACGATCGCGCCCGTCGAGACCACGGTGCCGTCGCCGATCCTCGCCGGCTCGAGCGGCTCGCGCTTGGCGGTCGAGCGCGGCGAGAGCGTCGGCTGCTTGCCGACGACCGCACCCTCGAGCACCTTGACGCCGTCGCCGAGGACGGTGCCCTCGTAGACGGTCGCAGTGGGATGGATCTCAGCCACGGAGCGACTCCGTCAGCCGGTCGAGCGCGCGGACGACCATCGCACCGTCCTCGGCGACCGCGCGCCGGTCGCCGTCGCCGGCGATCAGATCGAGGAACGCCTGGCACTCGAGCCGCAGCGGCTCGGCGGTGTCGATCTTCGGGATGTGGATGTCGCCCGTCCGCGTCTGCCACTCCCCGTAGCCGGCCGACTGCTTCCACGGCCCCTTCTCGTACACGGTCACCTTGCGCTCGAGCTCCATGTCGTCGAACACGACCATCTTCTCGTTGCCGACCACCGTCATCTTCCGCATCTTGTGCGGGTCGAGCCACGACAGATGCATGTGGGCGATCTTCCCCGAGGGGAAGCGGAGGTAGCAGAAGACGACGTCCTCGACGCCCTCGTTCAGGAAGTCGCGGCCATGCGCCGACACCTCGACCGGGTCCTCGCCGATCAGCCAGAGGATGACCGAAAGGTCATGGACGCCGAGCGACCAGAGCGCATTCTCGTTCGCGCGCACGATCCCCAGGTTCTGCCGGTTCGTGTAGACGCAGAGCACGTCCCCGAGCGCGCCGGAGTCGACGAGCTCCTTCAGCTTGCGGACACCCGGGTGGTAGAGCAGCAGGTGGCCGGGCATCAGGACGAGGTCGCGCTCGGCCGCGAGCGTCACGAGCTCGTCCATCTCAACGCCCTTCATCGCCGGCGGCTTCTCGACGAGCAAGTGCTTGCCGGCCTGGAGCGCCCGCCTGGCGAGCTCGTAGTGGGTGGGCACCGGCGTCGCGATCACGACCGCGTCCAGGCCGGGATCGGCCAGCAGCTCGTCGAACTCGGCGGTCATCCGCGCCCGCGGGTAGCGGGACACAAAGGGCGCCCGGTTCCCCTCCTCCACGTCGCAGAGCCAGGTGAGCTGCGCGAGGTGGTCGAAATTGCGGGCCAGGTTCGGGCCCCAGTAGCCGAGTCCGACGAGCCCGACCGTCGTCGCGTTCACAGCTTCCAGACGGCGTCGCTCTTCCGGCCGCGCTCCCCCGTCGCGTTGCGAAAGTCGATGATCACGGGGCCGCTCTCGACCAGGCTCTCGTAGTCGATCCCGTCGTGGTCGGTCACGATCGCGATCGCGTCGAAACGGGAGGGGTCGAGCGGCACCGACGAGAGGCCCTGCTCGGCCAGCTCCGGGACATGTGTGTCGTGGTAGGAGACGTGCGCACCCGCCGTCTCGAGCAGCTCGATCAGCTTCAAGGCCGGGCTCTCGCGCATGTCGCCGATGTTCCGCTTGTACGCGACTCCGAGCACGAGCACCTCCGATCCCTTCAGCGACTTCTGCTTGCCGTGGTTGAGCGCCTGCGAGATCAGCGAGCGGCAGTGCCACGGCATGTTCTCGTTCACCTTGCCGGCCAGCTCGATGAACTCGGTGTAGAAGTCGTACTCCCGCGCCTTCCAGGTCAGGTAGAAGGGGTCGATCGGGATGCAGTGGCCGCCGAGGCCGGGGCCGGGCTTGAAGCTCATGAAGCCGAACGGCTTCGTCGCGGCGGCGTCGACCACCTCCCAGAAATCGATCTTCATCCGCTCGCAGAGCTGCGCCATCTCGTTGACGAGGGCGATGTTGACCGACCGGAAGATGTTCTCCAGCAGCTTCGTCAGTTCGGCGGACTCGGGCGAGGTGACCGTGTGCACCCTGTCGACGGCCGACCCGTACAGCTCGGCGGCGCGGTCGGTGCAGGCGTCGGTGATCCCACCGACGACCTTCGGCACGTTCTTCGTCGTCCAGTCCTCGCGGCCCGGATCGACACGCTCGGGCGAGAAGGCGAGGTTGAAGTCCTCTCCCACCCGGAGGCCCGAGGCCTCGAGGCGCGGCAGCACCTCCTCGCGCGTCGTCCCCGGGTACGTCGTCGACTCGAGCACGATGAGCATGTGCGGGTGCTGGTGCTCCGCGATCTCTTCGCTCGCCGAGGCGATGAAGCGCATGTCCGGGTCTTTGGTCTTGTTGAGCGGCGTCGGGACGCAGACGACGATCGCGTCCGCCTCACCGAGCGCCGCCGGATCGCTCGTCGCCGTGACCCGCCCGGCCTCGACGTGAGGCCGCAGATCCTCGGTCGCGATGTCGGCGA
>Ga0126307_10002944_pt1 | contig 11588 bp, 12 predicted proteins | sample Plot28_FD_89955 | JGI IMG/M metagenome (GOLD analysis project Ga0126307, IMG submission 89955) | Serpentine soil microbial communities from UC McLaughlin Reserve, CA, USA - Plot28 | ecosystem: Environmental > Terrestrial > Soil > Grasslands | place: USA: UC McLaughlin Reserve, Lake County...
CCGCCGGCACCAGCCGCACCGGCGCTGCTCGCCGCTCCCCCGGTTGGGGATGGGGAGAACGGGAAGCTCAGTCGTCGTGCCGGACGCGTGCCGCTCTGTCACGTCTCGGCACGCTAGACGTCGGAGCCCGCCGTCCCGGGGGACACGCCAGAGAAGCGACAGAGGAGATCCCACGTGACCGGTCCGGCACCGTCCGACCCACCGCTGGCATTCGACGCCCTGACCGAGGACGCGCTGCGGGCCGCGCGCAGCCTCAAGTGGACCCGCTACGGGCCCGCCCTGGGCGCCTTCGTGGCCGAGATGGACTTCGGCACCGCCCCGGTCGTGAGCCGCGCCCTCCACGACGCGATCGACCAGGGCCGGCTCGGCTACCTCACCAGCGAGGCGGCCGCGGACATGGCGCGCGCCTGTGCCGGCTGGCAGGCGCGGAGCTACGGCTGGGAGGTACCGCCGGAGCGCATCACCCCGCTGGCCGACGTGGTGGCCGGCCTGCAGGCCACCGTCGAGCAGTTCACCGCCCCCGGCAGTGCCGTCGTCCTGCCCACCCCGGCCTACATGCCGTTCCTGAAGGTGCCGGCGCTGCTCGGCCGCGAGCTGATCCAGGTGCCGATGGTCGAGCGCGACGGCCGCATGACCTACGACCTCGACGGCATCGCCGGCGCGCTGGCCGCCGGCGGCGGTCTCGTCGTCCACGTCAACCCGCACAACCCGCTCGGCCGCGTCTTCACCGTCGACGAGCAGCTGGCGCTCGCCGACGTCGTCGACCGGGCCGGCGCCCGTGTCTTCTCCGACGAGATCCACGCCCCGCTGGTGCACCCCGGCGCGGCGCACCGTCCGTACGCCTCCCTGTCGCCGGTCACCGCCGGGCACACGGTGACCGCCACCTCGGCGTCCAAGGCGTGGAACCTGCCCGGGCTCAAGGCCGCGCAGCTGATCCTGTCCAACGACGCTGACGTGGCGCACTGGGAGCGGACCGGTTTCCTGTTCGGCCACGGCGCGTCGACGCCGGGCGTCCTGGCCGCCACCGCGGCCTACGACAAGGGGGCCCCTGGCTGGAGGTCGTCCTGGACTACCTGGACGGCAACCGGCGGCTGTTCGCCGAGCTGCTGGCCGAGCGGCTGCCCGGCATCCGGTACCGGCCCCCGGAGGGCACGTACCTGGCCTGGCTGGACTGCCGGGACCTCGGGCTGCCCGGCTCGGCCGGCGACTTCTTCCTCGACCGGGCCGGCGTCGCCTTCGTCGACGGCCCCGAGTGCGGGGCGCCGGGAGCGGGGCACGTCCGGCTGAACTTCGCCACCCCGCGGCCGGTCCTCCGGACCATCGTGGACCGCATGGCGACCGCCCTCAGCTCGGCCTGAACAGCACCGACGGGCCCCACTAGCGTGTCGGCGTGTCCGTCGCGCGCTTCGCCTTCCTCGACGGGCCGACCCCCCTGGCGATGGCGCACCGCGGCGGGGCGATCGAGCACCTGGAGAACACGCTCCCGGCCTTCCAGGCCTGTCTGGACCTTGGCTACCGCTATCTGGAGACCGACGTCCGGGTGACCGCCGACGGCGTGCTCGTGGCCTTCCACGACCCCACCCTCGAGCGGGTCACGGACCGCCACGGCCGGATCGAGCACCTGTCCTGGGCACAGGTGTCGACGGCACGGATCGGCGGCCGCGAGCCGATCCTGAAGCTGGAGGACCTGCTCGGCGCCTGGCCCGACGTGCGGTTCAACCTCGACATCAAGGCCGCCGGCGTGCTGGCGCCCCTGGTGCGCACGGTCCGCCGCCTGGGCATGGCCGACCGGATCTGCCTGGGGTCGTTCTCCGACGCCCGCATCGCGGCGGCCCGGCGGCTGTTCGGCCCGTCGGTGTGCACGTCCCTGGGTCCGCGGGGCGTGGCGGCCCTGCGGCTGTCGTCCTACTCCCCTCGCGCGGCCGACCTCGTGCGCATCCAGGCCGGCTGCGCGCAGGTGCCCCTGCAGCTGGGCGGGCGGGCCCTGGTCGACGAGCGGTTCGTCGACGCGGCCCACGCCCGCGGCCTGCAGGTGCACGTCTGGACGGTGGACACCCCCGAGGAGTGCACGACGATGCTCGACACGGGGGTCGACGGCGTGATGACCGACCGCCCGGCGATGCTGCGGGAGCTGCTGGAGAAGCGCGGGGAGTGGTTCCCCCGGTGAGGCGGCTGACCGAGTGGCGCCCCCGTACCCCGGTGCTGCCGGACGATCTCGCTGGTAAAGCCGGACGACCCCGAGTGGTTCGCCCGGGAGATGGCCATCGCGGCGGCGCCGCCGTGGTGGGTCTGGCGGTTCCTGCTCCGCCGGTTCTCCTGGCTGGTCGGCATCTTCGGCCGGGTGGAGGTCTCCAGGTCCATCCCCGACGAGCTGCTGCACGGCCCGCTGCTGTTCGCGGCCAACCACATCGGCGACTTCGATCCCGTCGTGGTGGCCGTCGGCCTGCACCGGCTCGGCGTGACGCCGCGCATCATGGCCACCGGCGGGATCGTCTCCGCCCCCGTCGCCGGCCCGCTGCTGGAGCGCACCGGGGCGATCCGGGTCGAGCGCGGCACGGAGCTGGCCCGGCACGCCGTGCGGGTGACCGAGGTGGCCCTGGTGAGCGGCGGTCACGTCGTCGCCTATCCGGAGGGCAGGGTGGGCCTCACCCCGGACGGCTGGCCCGAGCGTGGCCGCACCGGCATGGCGCGGCTGGCCCTGGGCCTGGGCGTCCCGGTGATCCCGGTCAGCCAGTGGGGCGCCCACGAGGTGCTCCAGTACGGCAACGACTGGGGGAAGCTGCGCACGCTCGCCCGCGCGATCGTGCGGCGTCCCAGACTCCGGCTGCACGTCGGGCCGCCGGTGCGGCTGGACGACCTGCACATGGGCCGCGTCGGCGACGCCAACCGGGCGCGGTACCGCATCGCCGCGGCGATCACCCGCGGGCTGGTGCCGCTGCGCGCCGGAGAGCTGGAGCGACCGGCCTTCATCGACCCGACGCGACCCACCACGGCGGTGGCCGCCTTCCCGGGCGGGGTCGTCCCGGACGACGTCCCGTGAGCCGGCGCGGCCGTACGGGGGTCCACCGGACGGCGGACATGCAGGTCCCCAGGGGTGTCGGGTGCTGGACCCGCCGTCGCCCGGCTGGGAACCTGCGGCCGTGACCACTGCGCCGCCGACCGCCGGAGCCGGCCCCGTCGTCGATCGCGCCCTCAAGCGGGAGCGGTTCGGCTGGTACTCCTACGACTGGGCGATGTCGGTCTTCAACACCTCGGTGACGACCGTCTTCCTCGGCCCGTACCTCACCGCCGTGGCCGAGGACGCCGCCGGGCCCGACGAGCGGCTCTCCTTCCTGGGGCTCTCGATCGCCGCCGGCAGCTGGTTCTCCTACGTGCTCTCGGCGTCGGTGCTCCTGCAGGTCCTCGTCCTGCCGCTCACCGGGGCGGTGGCCGACCGGACCGGCCGCAAGCGGGAGATGCTCGCCGGCTTCGCGTTCCTGGGCGCGCTGGCGACCACCGGTCTGTACTTCGCCGGCGGCGACGGCGGGTGGCTGCTCGGCGCCGTCCTGTTCGTCGTCGCCAACATCAGCTTCGGCGCCGCGACCGTCGTCTACTACTCGTGGCTGCCAGACCTCGCCGGCCCCGACGAGCGCGACGCGGTCTCCAGCCGCGGGTGGGCCTTCGGGTACGTGGGCGGGGCGCTGCTGCTCGCGGTCCACCTGGGGCTCGTGCTCAGCGCAGAGTCCCTCGGCCTCACCACGGGCGAGGCGGTGCGGATCTGCCTGGCCACGTCGGGCCTGTGGTGGGGCGCGTTCACCGTGTTCACCGTGTCGCGGTTGCGCAACCGCCCCGTGCGGGCGTCGATCGCCCGGTCGGGCAGCGGCTTCCGGCAGCTGGCGACGACGCTGCGCGAGCTGCGCGCGTTCCCGCTCACCCTGTGGTTCCTGGGCGCCTACCTGCTCTTCAACGACGGCGTGCAGACCGTCATCTCGCTGTCGGCCACGTACGCGACCGAGGAGCTGGAGCTGGAGCAGTCGGTGCTCACCGGCGCCATCCTGATGGTGCAGGTCGTCGCGATCGCCGGAGCGCTCGGGCTGGGCCGGCTGGCCGAGCGGTACGGCGCCCGGAAGGTCGTCCTCGGCGCACTCGTCGCCTGGATCCTCGTGATCGTCGCCGCCTTCTTCCTGCAGACCGGCGAGGTCGGGCAGTTCTACGTCCTCGCCGCCGTCATCGGCCTGGTGCAGGGCGGCACCCAGGCGCTGTCCCGGTCGCTGTTCAGCCAGCTGATCCCGGCGGGCAAGGAGGCCGAGTACTACGGCTTCTACGAGATCAGCGACCGCGGCACCAGCTGGCTGGGACCGCTGGCCTTCGGGCTCACCTTCCAGCTGACCGGGTCCTACCGGCTGGCCATCGTCAGCCTGGTGATCTTCTTCGTGGCGGGCTTCGTCGCGCTGGCCGCCCTGCCGATCCGCCGCGCCGTCGTCGAGGCCGGCAACATCCCACCGGAGCGTCTGTGACGGCCCTCTCCCCCGCCCACCCCGGAGAACCCGACCACGCTCCTGCTCTCCTGCCGCTCCCAGGACCGGCGTCCATCCCGGCCTCCGGCGACCGTCGCCGGCACCCCGCCCCGGCGCACCTGCGCTTCTTCCACGGCCTGATGGACTGCGGCAAGTCGACGCTGGCGCTGCAGGTCGACCACAACCAGCACCGGCAGGGCCGCCACGGGCTGCTGGTCACCCAGGGCGACCGCTCAGCAGCGCCGCAGATCAGCTCGCGGGTGGGCCTGTCCCGCGCCGCGGTGGAGATCGACGGGGACACCGACCTGCGGCTGCTGGTCCGCGACCGCTGGGCCGCCGGTCGGCGGGTGGACTACCTGATCGTCGACGAGGCCCAGTTCCTCGCCCCGGAGCAGGTCGACCAACTGGCCGGGCTGGTCGACGAGTGGCACGTCGACGTCTACGCCTTCGGGCTGACCACCGACTTCCGGGCGCAGCTGTTCCCGGGCACCCAGCGGCTGCTGGAGGTCTCCGACGACGTCCAGCGGGTGCAGGTCGAGGTGCTCTGCTGGTGTGGCCTGCCGGGGCTCCTCAACGCCCGCGTGGTCGACGGCGCCATGGTCCGGTCCGGCGAGACGGTCGTGGTCGCCGACACCACGGCCGACGCGTCCGATCCCGGGACCGGACCCGCTCCCGCCGTCCGCTACCAGGTCCTCTGCCGGCGTCACCACGTGCGCGGCGAGCTGGGCCGGACCCCGATGGTGCCCGGCCAGCTGTCCCTCCCCTGATCACCCCTCCGGGGGGCACCCGGGGCCCGCCGGGGCGCAGGAACTGACCCCATGCGATGATGGACAACTGATTCGGGGGAATCTCACCGCGATTTCGGTCGTTGAGCTCTGTGACTCCCCGGCCCGTGGGTATGCCTTCGGGCGCCGGGTCAGACCGACACCACGAACGAGAGGACGGTGTGCAATGGGCGAGCGTTCCCTGCGCGGCAGCCGACTGGGCAGCGTCAGCTACGAGACCGAGCGGAACACCGCGCCCATCGAGCGGCAGTACGCCGAGTACCGGTGCCCGTCGGGCCACCTGTTCACCGTGCCTTTCGCCGACGACGCCGAGCTCCCCGACACCTGGGAGTGCAAGTTCGACGGTGGCACGGCCAAGCTGGTCGGCGGCGCGGAGCCGGCCCCCAAGAAGGTCAAGCCCCCGCGCACGCACTGGGACATGCTGCTCGAGCGTCGCTCCGTCGAGGACCTCGAAGAGGTGCTCGCCGAGCGTCTCGACGTCCTCCGCGGACGGCGTACCCGCGCCAGCTGACCCCGCACGCATCAGAACGGCCCCGGTGGTTCTCCACCGGGGCCGTTCTGCGTCTCCCGCGCTCCCACGTTGATCATCGGCGAATGGCTGCCGACACGCCGGCCGCTGCCCGCCATCCGCCGATGATCACGGTGGCGTCAGACGGGCGGGCGGCCCTCCCCCGGCCGCTCGACCCGCTCGCGCAGCACCTCGCCCTCGATGACCAGCGGCTCTCCCGGGCCGTATCCGCCGTAGGGTCCGACCGGCCGGTCGACGGGAGCCGTGCGGATGCTGCCCACGCGGACCGGCCCGCGCAGGTGATCGGGCAGCCGCGACGACACGAGCGCGGTGAGAGCCCTGCGCACCAGCGGCCGGGTCGCCGGCAGCAGGCAGAGCAGCCCGATGAGATCGCCGACGAAGCCCGGCAGCACCATCAGCAGGCCGCCGACGGCGACGAGGCCGGCGTCGCCGAGCTCGCGGCCGGCCGGCTGCCGGCTGCGCGCCCGTTCCCGCAGGTCTCCGAGTGCGCGCACGCCCTGCCGGGCCAGCAGCGCCCATCCCAGGGCGCTGGTGAGCAGGGTGGCCAGGACGGTCCAGCCGATCCCGATCCAGGCCGCCACGAGGACGAACACGACGATCTCGATCAGGCCGAGCAGCCCGACCGCCATCCGCAACCGGCGTCGCACGACGTCCGCCTCTCTCTCGGCCCGCGCAGCGGGAGCGGCGGCGGCCCGCCTACCGGACCGCGCTCGACCGCCCGCCGTGGCGGGGTCCTGCTGGCACGGGGCGGCGGACCCGTCCGGGCAGCCAGTCGGCCAGCCGGTCCTTCAGGCCCCACACGGTGACCCGTACCAATGCTTCCCCAACGATCGAGCCGCTCATCTTGCTCCTGCCGAAGGCCCGTTCGGTGAAGGTGATGGGCACCTCGGTCACCCGCGCACCGCTCCGCACCGCCCGCCAGGCCCAGTCGACCTGGAAGCAGTAGCCCTGGCTCGCGACGTCGTCGAACGGCAGCCGGTCGATCAGCTCGGCCCGCGCCGCCCGGTAGCCGCCCGTGGCGTCGTTGAGCGGCAACCGCAGCGCCCACCGGGTGTAGCGGTTGCCGATCCGGGAGAGCAGCAGCCGGTGCACCGGCCAGTCGGCCACCGCTCCCCCGGGCACGTACCGGGACCCGAGCACGAGATCGGCCTGGCCGAGGGCGTCCAGCAGGGCCGGCAGCTGCTCGGGCGCGTGCGACCCGTCGGCGTCCATCTCGACGACGACGTCGTAGCCGTGCTCCTGCGCCCAGCGGAAACCGGCGATGTACGCAGCGCCCAGCCCGGTCTTCGCGGGCCGCCGCAGCACGTGCACCCGCGGGTCTCGCGCGGCGACCTTCTCGGCCAGCTCCCCCGTCCCGTCCGGCGAGCCGTCGTCCACGACGAGCGCGTGCGCCGTGGGCACGCTGGCCGCCAGCCGCTCCAGGATCCGCTCGACGTTCTCCGCCTCGTTATAGGTGGGCACGATGACCAGCACGCGGTCGGTCACCGGCCCCTCCTCCCCCACCGGCGGAGCAGCTCGGGCCGGACAGCGGCCACCAGCGCGCCGGCACCCACCGCGGTCAGCGCCCACTCGGGGCTGGCGCCGAGCCGCTGCGCGACCGTGGTGGAGCTGCGCTGGGCGATCTGCTCGACGAACACGGCGGGCTCGAACAGGTCCGACGACCGGGTCACCGTGCCGTCGGGGGCGACGATCGCGGAGATCCCGCTGGTCGCCGCCACGGCGACGGTGCGGCCGAACTCGACGGCGCGCAGCCGGCTCATCGCCAGCTGCTGCTCGCTCTCGTCGGTGAAGCCGAAGGTCGCGTTGTTGGTCTGGACGACGATCATCCCGGCGCCGTCCTCGACGACGTCGCGCACGAGGCCGTCATAGACCACCTCGAAGCAGATCAGGTCGCCCACCCGCGAGCCGCCGAGGTCGAGCACACCGACGTCGTCCCCGGCGACGAAGTCGCGCCGCACCAGGTCGACCTTGTCGCTGAAGAACCGGAAGAAGATACGGGCCGGCACGTACTCCGCCAGGGGCACCGGATGCCGCTTGACGTAGGTGTCGCCGGGGCCGTCGGCGGGGTCCCAGACGATCGCGGTGTTGCTGACGTTCTCGCCGGGGCCGTCGACCACGGCGCCGACGAGGATCGGCGCATCGATCGCCTCGGCCGCCCGGTCGATCTGGCGGGCCGCGTCGGCGTTGGTGAACGGGTCGATGTCGGAGCTGTTCTCCGGCCAGATCACCAGGTCGGGCGGGCGCTCCTCCCCCGCGGCGACGTCGTCGGCCAGCTCGAGCGTGCGCGAGACGTGGTTGTCCAGGACGGCGCGGCGCTGGGCGTTGAAGTCCAGGCCGGCCCGGGGGACGTCGCCCTGGATGACGGCGACGGTGCGGGTCGGGCCGCCGCCGGTCAGCGACGGCCCGGGCAGCGGCAGCCAGGCGAGGCCGCCGACGAGCGGGACAGCCAGAGCGACGGCGAGAGCGGCCAGCGCCGCCCTGAGCGCGGGCCACCGCCCGTCGGACTCGTGCCATCCGCGGTGCAGGGCGAGCGCCGCAGCCGCCAGCAGGGCACCGGTCAGTGCCACCGCGAAGCTGACCAGCGGCACGCCGCCGTACGCGGCCAGGGACAGCAGCGGGCCCTCGGTCTGGCTGGAGCCCAGCCGGCCCCAGGGGAACCCGCCGAGGACGAAGCGCCCCCGCAGCGCCTCGTCGGCGACCCAGAGCGCGGCGGTCCACAGCGGCCAGAGGCGCAGCCGGGAGGTCACCGCGGTGGCCCCGCCCAGCACCGCGAGGTGCACGGCCTCCCAGCCGGCCAGGGCCAGCCAGGGCAGGTTCCCGACGTAGATGCCGGTCCAGGACAGCAGCGGGACGAAGAAGCCCAGCCCGAAGACCAGGCCCAGCCACAGGCCGGAACGGAAGCGCTGCCCGCGGACGGCGAGGGCGAGGGCGGCCGGGCCCAGGACGGCGAGGGCGACCAGGTCGTAGCCGGGGAAGGCCAGGACGAGGGCCAGGCCGCCCGCCAGGGCCAGCAGGGTGCGCCAGGGCAGCCGGCGACCGCCTCGCGCTGGCGGGGTCGCTCCGGGGCCGCTCGGCCGGGGCAGCGTGCCGGCCGCACCCGCCGCTCCTGCCGGCACGTTCGTCCTCCCGAAAGCCCGCCGTCCCGGCGGTCCGGGTCCTGAGCCCGGGCCGGGATCTCTCCCCGAACCGGTCGGACGGGGTCCGGACCGCCCCGTCGTCGCGGCGGTCCCGACCCAGCATCCCATCCAGTCCCGTCCCGGGCCCCGCCCTGGACGTGCGACGGGTCGAGAGGGACGGTGTCATCCGTCCGGGTCGGCGCCGGCGGCCGCGCCGTCCGATCCCGGCGTCTTCGGGCCGGACGGCCGGGCGCTGGCAGCGACCGGCTCGACCGTTGTCTGATGACGCGGACTAGGGCGGGCTCCGCCGGGGTCCCGGTCCACGCCCTCCCGCGGATTCGTCGCCCCCTCGGCCCGGCAGCGCACGGCGACGGCGCCGGAGCGCCTGGCCGTGTCGGCCGGGGGGCCGCACGCATCCGACCGGAAGGGGCACGGCTCGGTGCTCCCGGTCTGGAACTGCAGCGACTGTAAGAACTGAGCGCACTCGTGTCGGTACCTACGGTGACACCGAGAGGGACTGTGACCCGATCGTTACATCCGCACGACCGGTTCCCGCGTCATCCGTCCTCCTGGGAGGCCTCTTCATCAGTGCACGCCCCAACCACCCCTGATCACCGAGGAGGTTCCGCCATGACCGGGCTCCCGATGGTGCTCGCGACCTGGCTCGTCGTGGGCGGCCTGGTCGCTCTCTGGCTGGCCGACGCCGTCTGGCTCACCGAGGGGCCGCAGCGCCGCCGCCCCGACCCCACGACCTGCGCGTGCTGCCGGCACGACCGCATCGCGCACCGCGTGGACGGATCGCACGGCACCTGCACGCAGTGCCCGTGCTCGTCTTACCGGACGGTGGCGGCCGACCGGGTCAGGTAGCCGGGACGACGAGGGTCGCGGTCGCCTCCACGACGACCAGCGGCTCGTCCAGCACCCGGGCCGCGGACGGGCCCCGCTCCGGCTCGGCGCGGGCGACGACCCGTGCCGAGCAGCGGACCTCCCGGCTCCGCCGGCCGACCCGCACGACCTCGACGGTCGCCTCCAGCACGTCGCCGGCCTGGACCGGTGCCAGGAAGCGGACGTCGGAGTAGCCGGCCAGCAGGCCCTCGTCGCCGTCGGTCCGGATGGACAGCTCGGTGGCGACGTCCCCGAACATGCCGAGCGTGTACGCGCCGTCGACCAGGTTGCCGCCGTAGTGGGCGTGCGCGTAGGGCACGTACCGGCGGTGGGTGACGGTCACGCCCAGGCGCGGATCGGACTCGGTCATGCTGACTCCTTCTGCGGAACGAGGGCGTGCACGAGATAGCTGGCGACCTCGCCGGGCGTCGTCCCCCGGCCGAAGACCTTGTCGACGCCGAGGTCGCCTCCCATGGCCGGGTCGAACCGCGGTCCGCCGACGACGAGCAGCGGGCGCGACTCCCCCATCGCCTCGCGGAAGGCGGCGGCCAGCTCCCGGGTGTTGCGCAGGTGCGCGTCCTTCTGGGTGACCACCTGCGATATGAGGACGGCGTCGGCGCGGGCGGCGCGGGCCTTCGCGACCAGCTCCGGCACGGTCACCTGGGCGCCGAGGTTGGTGACGGCCATCTCGCGCAGGTACTCCAGGCCCTTCTCTCCCGCGAAGCCCTTGACGTTGAGGATCGCGTCGATGCCGACGGTGTGCGCGTCGGTGCCGATGCAGGCGCCCAGGACGACCATCTTCCGGTTCAGCCCGGTGCGGATCGCGCCGTTGATCTCCGACGACGACAGCAGCGGGTAGGCCCGTTCCTCCACGACGACCGCGTCGAGGTCGACGAGGTGCTTCACGCTGCCGTAGACGACGAAGAACGTGTACCCCGCGTCGATGGCGTGGCTGTGCACCACCATCGCCGGCTCGATGCCCATCTTGGTCGCCAGCTGCAGCGCCGCGCCCTCGGCCCTCGGACCGGCGGCCACGGGCAGCGTGAACGAGGTCTGCACCATCCCGTCGCCCGTCGTGTCGCCGTACGGCCGGACGATCGAACCGTCAGGCACGGGACACCTCCCGCTCCAGCAGCTCCAGCGCCGGGTTGTACGCGTCGGGGCCGAGCTCGACCACGCCGTCGAGCCCCTTGCCGCCGTCCGGTGGCCGCTTCGTGATGCCGAACGTGCCGTCGGCGATCGACTGGATCAGGCCCTCCGGGTGGTCGGCGATCCGGCCGAGGAGCTCGACGGCCTCGGTGAGCACGGTGTGCGCCCGGCGGTCGATGAAGCCACCCGAGGGCGGGGCGAAGTCCTCGGCCAGGTTGCCCGCGGCGTTCAGCACGTAGCGCACGTTGCGCACCGCGAGGTCGCGGTCGGACAGCCACGGGGTGACGACGGCCTCGGTCATCATCCCGACCAGCAGGATGCCCTGGCCGGTGAGCGCCCCGGCCAGGTTGAAGAACCCGTCGAGCAGGTAGCCGCGGAAGACGTCGCCGGTCATGTGCTTGGTCGGCGGCATCCACTTCAGCGGCGCGTCGGGGAACAGGCGCCGGGCCAGCAAGGCGTGGGCCAGCTCCAGCCGGAAGGACTCCTCGCGGTCGGGATCGATCTCGAAGGCGTGGCCGAGGCCGAGCTGCCAGTCCTCGAGCCCGGCCTCCTTGGCCAGCGTCTCGTTGAGCAGCTGGCTGACCGTGACGGTGTGCGCCTCGTCGACGGCGTCGGCGGTCGTGAGGTA
>Ga0126307_10002945_pt1 | contig 11586 bp, 11 predicted proteins | sample Plot28_FD_89955 | JGI IMG/M metagenome (GOLD analysis project Ga0126307, IMG submission 89955) | Serpentine soil microbial communities from UC McLaughlin Reserve, CA, USA - Plot28 | ecosystem: Environmental > Terrestrial > Soil > Grasslands | place: USA: UC McLaughlin Reserve, Lake County...
CCAGGGCAAGGCGCTGAAGCTCAACGTCCATCCGCTCCGCAACGAGATCCCCGTCTATCTGGGCGCCATCGGCCGCAAGTCGGTCGAGCTCGCCGCCGAGATCGCCGATGGCTGGATCCCGATCTTCTTCTCCGTCGACAAATGGGAGGACGCCTGGGGTGAGCACATCGAGGCTGGCCTGAGCAAGAGCGGCCGAAGCCGCGAGGATTTCGCCGTCTCGCCGTCGGTCCAGGTTGCGATCGACGGTGACCTCGACGCCGCGCGCGGCCTGGTCAAGGCCGGGCTGCTGCTCTATCTGGGTGGCATGGGCTCGAAGAAGACGAACTTCTACGCCGACCTCACCCGCCGCTTCGGCTTCGCCGAGGTCGCCGACGAGGTTCAGTCGCTCTATCTCGACGGCAAGCGCGAGGAGGCGTACACCGCGATCCCCGACGAGCTGGTCGACGCCACGGCGATGATCGGCACCGAGGACGAGGTCGCCGAGCGAATCAAGCGCTTCGCCGACGCAGGCGTCGACCGGATGATCGTTTCGCCGATGCACGGCAACTTCGACGAGAACGTGCGCTGTCTCGAGAAGCTCTCAGAGATGATCGGCGCCGGTTCGCCGGCGTAGCCGGAGTGTCCGAAGCCGACTTCGACGTCATCCGGGAGCAGTACGACGCCACCAACAGGCGGGACTTCACGCGCGTCATGGACCTCTACACGGATGACGTCGTCCTGCGCGTCCCGCGCATCGAGGGGGTCCAGAACCCCGGCACCTACCGGGGCAAGGAGGCCGTCGGCGAGTGGTTCGGCGACTGGTTCCGAACTTTCGCCCATGACTACCAATTCGAGATCCAGGAGATCCGGGAGCTGGAGGGCGGCCTGATCTTGATGATCGCCACGCACGGCGGCTCGGGCCGGCTCAGTGGCGCGCCCGTCCGCAGCGAGAACTCCTACCTCTACCGCGTGCGGGACGGCAAGATCGCGGAGGCGGGGTTCTTCACGACCCGCGAGGAGGCCCTCGACGCCGCCTCGCTACCAGAGTGGTCCGAAGCGAAAACCGACTAGATTGCCCGCCTCGTCCATGAGGATCGGAGTCCCAAAGGAAACCGCTGAGGGAGAGCGCCGCGTGGCGTTGGTCCCGGACGTGGTCAAGGCCCTTACGGCCAAGGAGATCGAGGTCGCGGTCGAGGCCGGTGCGGGGGAGGGCGCCTCCCATCCCGACGCCGAGTACTCGGACGCCGGCGCGAAGGTAGGCGACGACCCGTGGGGCGCGGACGTCGTCCTCAAGGTCACCCCACCGACCGGCGATGAGATCGGCCGCCTCAGCCAGGGCCAGATCCTGATCGGCTTCCTCGAGCCGCTCACCAATCCCGACCTGGCCAAGGCCCTGGCCGGGGCGGGAGTCACCAGCTTGGCGATAGAGGCGATCCCGCGGATCACCCGCGCCCAGTCCATGGACGCGCTCTCCTCGCAGGCCAACCTGGGCGGCTACATGTCCGTTCTGATCGCCGCACGGGAGTCCGGCAAGCTCTTCCCGATGATGACCACGGCCGCCGGGACGATCCCGCCGGCCAAGGTCCTCGTCCTCGGCGCGGGGGTGGCGGGCCTGCAGGCCATCGCCACCGCCAAGCGCCTCGGGGGCATCGTGACCGGCTTCGACGTCCGCTCGGTCGTCAAGGAGCAGGTCCAGTCCCTGGGCGGCCGCTTCCTCGAGGTGGAGGCCGTCAAGGACGCCGAGGGCGAGGGTGGATATGCCCGGCCGCTGACCGACGAGGAGAATGAGAAGCTCCGGCAGGAGCTCGCCCAGGCCGCCGCGCGCCAGGACGTGATCATCACCACCGCGCAGATCCCCGGCCGCCCGGCACCGCGCCTCATCACGGCAGATGCCGTGAAGAGCATGGCCCCAGGTTCGGTGCTGATCGACCTGGCGGCGGAGACGGGCGGCAACGTCGAGGGGTCGAAGCCCGGCGAGACCGTCGAGGTGGACGGCGTCAAGATCATCGGCCCGGCCAACCTGCCGAGCCAGATGGCCGGCAACGCCTCGGCCCTCTACGCCAAGAACCTTCAGAACCTGGTCGAGCTCCTCATCGACGACGAGGGCAACCTCGAGGTCGACACCGAGGACGAGGTCATCGCCGGCTCCCTGCTCACCAAGGACGGCGAGATCGTCAACGAGAGAGCCAAGGAGGCTGCGAGTTCATGAGCCTGATGATCGAGATCACGATCTTCGTCCTCGCCGCCTTCGTCGGCTTCGAGGTCATCTCAAAGGTGCCGACGACCCTCCACACTCCGCTGATGTCGCAGACGAACGCGATCCACGGCATCGTCATGCTCGGCGGACTGATCGTGATCGGCTCGGCCGACGACTCGCTGGAGAAGATCATCGGCGTCATCGCGATCGCCTTCGGGACGATCAACATCGTCGGCGGGTTCATGGTCACCGACCGCATGCTCGGCATGTTCCGCGGGCGCGACCGCAAGCCCAAGAAGGAAGCTGAGGCTGAGACCGTGACGCCCGGGGAGGCCGGTCAGTGATTCCAGTCGCAGCGCTGTCGCCCGACGGCGACTTCGTCACCGCCTGCTACATCGTCGCTTTCTCCCTGTTCATCTTCGGGATCCGGCAGGGCACGCACCCCAGCACAGCGCGTCGGGGGAACATGATCGCCGCCGTCGGAATGCTGATCGCAATCGCGATCACCCTCTCGACGGACGTGATCGGAAACGGCGTTCTGATCTTGATCGGCATCCTGATCGGGACCGCCGTCGGCGTGGTCGCCTCGCTTCGGGTCCAGATGACCGACATGCCGCAGATGGTCGCCCTCTACAACGGTGTGGGCGGCGGCGCCGCGGCCCTGATCTCCTGGTCGGAGTTCCGTCACGTGACGGCGGGTGCCGAGAGCATCCCCCTGGACATCTTCATTCCGATCCTCTTCTCGACCGTGATCGGGTCGGTCTCGTTCTGGGGCTCCAACATCGCCTTCGGGAAGCTCCAAGCGATCATCCCCAGCAGGCCCGTCCAGTTCCCGGGCCAGCACATCGTCAACGGCCTGCTCCTGACGGCGATCCTGGCGGGCTCCATCGTGCTCGGCATCGACCACGACTCGCCCTCGCAGGGCCTCTACATCGGAATCCTGATCGCCGCGGCGCTGCTCGGCAACATGTTCGTCCTCCCGATCGGCGGCGCCGACATGCCGGTGGTGATCTCCCTGCTCAATGCCTTCACGGGCCTCGCCGCCGCTGCCGCCGGATTCGCGCTCGACAACGTCGTCCTGATCGTCGCGGGCACGCTGGTCGGCTCCTCGGGAACCATCCTGACGCTCGAGATGAGCCGGGCGATGAACCGCTCGATCAGCAACCTGCTCTTCTCGGGCTTCGGCGCCGTCAGCGTGGCGGCGGGGGAGAGGGAGGAGCGCCCGGTCACCTCGATCGGCGCCGAGGACGCGGCAATCAAGCTCGGTTACGCGGACTCGGTCGTCTTCGTCCCCGGCTATGGCATGGCCGTCGCCCAGGCCCAGCACGCCGTCAAGGAGCTGGCCGAGGAGCTGCAGAAGCGCGGCATAGAGGTCAACTTCGCGATTCATCCCGTCGCCGGGCGGATGCCGGGCCACATGAACGTGCTGTTGGCCGAGGCCGACGTCCCCTACGAGCAGCTCAAGGAGATGGAGGAGATCAATCCCGAGATGCCGCGCACCGACGTGGCCGTGGTGATCGGGGCCAACGACGTCACCAATCCCGCCGCGAAGGACGATCCCGACTCGCCGATCGCGGGCATGCCGATCATCGAGGTGGACCAGGCCCGCGAGGTGATCGTCATCAAGAGGTCGTTGAGCCCCGGCTTCGCCGGCATCGACAACGACCTCTTCTACAAGGACAACACCTCGATGCTGTTCAGCGACGCCAAGGGCGCCGCGTCGGACATCGCCGCGCAGGTCGAGGAGCTGTAGCAGCGACTTATGCGGGGCGGCCGCTCGTGGCCGCGATGGCGAAGCCGCTGGTCAGCCGAGCCGGTCCCAGACCGCGAGCGATATCGCCCTTGTGGCGGCGAGGCTCTCGGAACCGCTGAGGTGACCGCCACCGACCGAGACAATCAAGACCCGCTTGCCGCGCGCTGAGAGCAGCTGGTGGATCCACGGCAGCCAGTTGGCCCCGGCGGCGCCGAGGCTGGCGTCGCCAACGCCGTCGAGAGGTCGCGGAACGCGGTTGCGATGACCACCGAAGAACTGCGTGGTCTCGACGATGCGGTTCTGGTATCGCTGAACCGCGTCGGGCGCATTGTCCAGCGAAAGCTCGACCGGCCCCAGAGCGCAGGCGGAGAGCCGGCGGGTTCCGGTCGGGGCCGGCCGAAGCTCAGGATCGCCCTGGAATCCCTGCGATCGCAGGACGCCACGGACGTCGTCGGCCAGCGAGCGGTCGCAAATCCGCACCAGGGGACCGCTCGCGCGGCCCGTCGTGGTCGTCGTGCTCGGCGTGTGCAGGACCGTCAGGCCACCGCCCGACGTCGTCGAGTCGCCGGACCCAGAGCTGCCGCACCCGGCCAGGGCCGCCGTCACGAGCAACGTCATCGCGAGCCGCATGCCCGCGGGCTACCCGTCGCCGGCGCGGCTCAACACGTGCGGGCTAGTCGCGGTCGCGGAAACGCGGCAGCACCAGGCCGATCAGGAAGCCGATCCCGCCGGAGATCAGCAGGGCGACGACGAGTGGTGCCTCACCCGAGCCGATGACGAAGTCGATCGTCACCTTCTGGAAGTTGACGGCGACGAAGATGAACCCGATGGCGATCAGGACGACCGTCAGCCAGAACCTGGCGCCGCGACCCTCGTTTCGACCTGTCCCCTCCATCCGGCGCGACCCTAGCACCTGTCTCTATCGCGATCGGTAGGCGTCTCGTCACGGCATTGAGTCCCTGGGCGCAGGTGGCGACCTAGCTTCATCCGCGTGTGCCCGAACCAGATCGGGGCAGGGGACGGTCGAGTGGATCGCGCTGATCGCGCTCGTCTCGATGGCGCTCGGCGCGCTGGCCTGGCTGGTCGGACTGCGCCCGCCGGGGATGGTGCTCGCCAACGAGATCGGCGAGAGGATCGTCTGCGCGGTCAAGCTGAGCTACGGCTGCCGCAGCGACCCGGGGCTGGCCGCCACCTACGGCGACCTGGCGAGCGAGGTTCGAGACAACGCCCCCCGCATCGTCTACGAACGCGGGATGACCGCCCTGCCGGTCGACTTCCGCGGCTGCCGCTCGCCGGCCTGTTCGGACGGCCCGGAGGCCGGGCGCGTGACCCGGTCGCTGGCTGGGCTCCCCGTTGCGGCCTTCACCCACGTGATCGACTGCCGTGATCCAGAACGGGGAGAGGCTCGCGGATATGACTGCTCCGGCGAGCGCGCGGGACGCGTCTACATCCAGTACTGGACCTACTACGGGGACTCCGCCACCTCGCGGGCCCTGTATCAGAACGCCGGATATCACCGCGACGACTGGGAGGGCTACCAGGTCCGGATCGACCCGGACGGCACCATCGACGCCCGCGCCAGCTCCCACAACGGCTACAACGGCGCCGATGCTCCCGCGGTGAACTGGGCCTCGGACGCCTCCGGAAAGGTCGCCGGCGCGACCCCAGTGAAGGATGCGGCCGAGTCGCTCGGGCTGCGCGGCGAGAGAGGTTGGACCCCGTCGCAGGGCACGCTCTATGTCTCCGGTGGCAGTCATGCGGGCCACGCCACCGAGGGCTCATTGAGCCGTGAGCTCTCCCGACTGCTCGCGACTGGGCAGCTGGCCTTGCGCGACGATCGAATTCCCGGGCAGATCGGGCGGGAGGCGGAGCGACACCGGCAGCAGCTGCTGGCGAACCGGCTGAGGAGCTCGCTGTTCGGACCCGGAGCTCGAATGACGCCGCGCGGAAGCCTCAAGCTGATCCCGATCGAGCGCCTCGCCGACCGGGAGTCCGGCTCTTTCTCGATCAGCCCGCCTTGGCGAAAGCGGGTCTACATCGACCCGGAGTACCAGGGAACCGACTGATCGCAGAATCAGTGTTTTTCCCCATAGAATTTTTGTCCAATCAGGGGAGAATGGCTCAATGCCTTCGACTCGCCGCTCCAGGGGGAGCGGACGTCACGCGTTCGCGCACGTGGCGCTGCTTTTCGCCGCCTGCTTCGCGCTGGCCCTGCTCTCCATGACCGTCCTCGGCGGCGCCCGGTCCCAGGCAAACCCGCCGAACCCTCCGCACGGCGACGGCGTCCACCCGGGCGGCGGAAACGGCGGCCTCGATAACAGCGGACACGGGTTCCACCAGCCGCCTCCACCCCCTCCGGTCGATCCGCCGGACAACCCGCCACCGGACGATCCGCCTCCCAACAGGGAACCCGCCCCCACCGGCGGCGGCGGAGGATCAGCTTCAACCCCCACGGCACCAACCGGCATCAGCGGCGTGGCCGGTGTCTCCAGCAAGGGGCACTCGTCCCCTAATTCCAGCAGCGGTCGACCCGCCGGCGATGTGATCGTCAAGCCCCACCCGAAGCCCGACGTCGTCTCCAAGCACAAGGCGAAGGACGCGAAGCAGGTCAAAGCGCCCGAGGCCGGGCCTGTGCCGGCCCCCGCCGCCGCGCCCACCGGGAACCCCAATCGCTCGACCTTCGCCGACCGGCTCCTCTCGCCGACCGACCTCGACCTCTCGGCCGAGAACCTCGCCGAGGGCGGCCTGCTGGCGCTGTTGCTCGCGGCCCTCCTCTATCTACCGGTGACGATCTTCAACAAGGCGACGGAGAAGAACCACGAGACGATCAAGCGCTGGTTCGCTGGCCCGCGGGCCTTGTTGCTGTTCCTGTTCGGCTGGATCCCGTTCCGGAAGCATCCCGCCATCACCCTCACCCTCGGGGTGATCGCGAGCGCGTTCCTCTTCTCCTTCATCGAACCGGGCTTCCCGAACGAGGATGGAGCCCCCCAGTACCTGATCGGGATGCTGCTCGGCTTCGCGGTGGTCTCGTTCGTCTTCTTCGCCACCTGGCGCCTGGTGCTCTGGCGACTCGAGCCGGAGGGCACCGGCGAGTGGAAGCTCTATCCGCCGTTCATCCTGCTGGCTGCCTTCCTAGTCGTGATGGCACGGCTCGCTCACTTCCTTCCCGGGGTGGTGCTCGGGACGGTTGCGGAATACGAGCCCTCCAGGAAGCTCAGTGTGCGGACGGCCGGAATCCGCGTCGCAACCACCTACGGCGCGCTGATGATCCTCGGGATCGGGGCCTGGTTCGCCTGGATCCCGGTCGAACACGCCGCGGCCGAGGAGGGTGCGAGCAATCTGACGATGATCCTCGACGCGGCTCTGGCGATCACCTTCGTCTCCGCCCTCGAGTCGGTTGCGTTCGGGCTGATCCCGATGACGTTCCTGGACGGCAACGACCTGTTCACCTGGCGCAAGGGACTCTGGGCCGCGATGTGGGGAGGGGCGCTGCTCTGGTTCACGGTCGTGATCATGCATCCGGCCCTCAGCACCTACGGCCATCACGCCGAGCGGGCGAGCGTCTTCTGGTTCGTCCTGCTCTTCTCGAGCCTGATGGTGGCCGCGCTCGCGACCTGGGGGTTCTTCAGGCTCCGTGACGCGCGCATCGCGCGGGCCGCGGAGAGCGGCTAGCGCGGCGGCATCCGGAGGGCGCCGTCCAGGCGGATCGCCTCTCCGTTCAGCATCGTGTTGGTGACGATCTCGCAGGCGAGCTGCCCGTACTCCTCGGGCCTGCCGAGGCGAGAGGGGAACGGGATGCCGGCGCCGAGCGCCTCGCGTTGATCCTCGGGCAGAGCTGCCAGCAAAGGAGTGTCGAAGAGCCCCGGCGCGATCGTGTTGACGCGAATGCCTCGGCCGGCCATGTCCCGGGCGGCCGGCAGGGTCAGACCGACGACGCCGCCCTTGGAGGCCGAATAGGCGACCTGGCCGATCTGGCCGTCCCAGGCCGCGATCGAGGCCGTATTGATGCAGACCCCGCGCTCGCCCTCGTCGTCCTGCTCGTTGCCGGACATCGCCGCGCAGGCGAGGCGCAGGACGTTGAAGGTGCCGATCAGGTTGACCTTGATGATGTTGTGGAAGATCTCGAGATCATGGGGTCCCTGCTTTGACGCGGTCCGCTGGGCCCAGCCGATCCCGGCGCAGCAGACCGAGATCCGCAGACCTCCGGGCGCGTCAGCCGCGGCGTCGACGGCGGCCTGGACCGGTTCCGGCTCCATCACGTTGGTCTCCATGAAGGCCGCGTTCTCGCCCAGTTCCGAGGCAAGCGCCTCGCCCTTCTCGGCGTTCAGGTCCGCGATCACGACGGAGGCGCCGCGCTCATGCAACGCGCGGACGGTGGCTGCCCCGAGGCCCGAGGCCCCGCCGGCGACCAGCGCGCTTGCTCCTTCGATCTTCATCGCGGGCGGCAGCTTATTGGCTCGATCCGTTTGGCGGCTCAGGCCTCGAACCGAGCAAGCGGCCTCGGTAGTCTTGATCGATCGCGGAGGTCGCCGCACCCAGCACGGAGGGTGGTTCTCGTCCCGCTTCCGATCGCAAGGCCGAGCTGGCCATGCGTCTCGAGGAGGCACGCCGTCACACCCTGAAGCTGATCGAGCCGCTCACCCACGAGCAGCTCAACCGCGTCTACGACCCGATCCTCAGCCCGCTGATCTGGGATCTCGGGCACATCGGCAACTTCGAGGAGCTCTGGCTGGTTCAGCGGATCGGCGGGCGCGAGCCGTTGCGCGGGGATCTGGGGGAGCTTTACGACGCGATCGAGCAGCCGCGGAAGATCCGCGGCGAGCTGCCGATCCTGCGGGCCGACGAGGTCCGCCCATACATGGACCAGGTCCGCGAGCGGACCCTCGAGGTGCTTGGCGAGATCGAGCTGGACCCGAACGATGGTCTGCTCGCCGACGGGTTCGTCTACGAGATGCTGCTCGCGCACGAGTACCAGCACAACGAGACGATGCTGCAGCTCCTGCAGATGATCGAGTCCTACGAGCCGGTGGAGGTCGACACCGCTCCTGGCGCGGAGAAGGTCGCCGACGGGCCGGAAATGGTTCAGGTCGAAGGCGGGACCTATGAGATCGGGGCGGGGCCGAAGGGCTTCGCTTACGACAATGAGCGCCCCCGCCATCGCGTCGAGATGGCGCCCTTCCTGATCGACCGGACACCGGTCACCAACGGCGCATACATGGCTTTCATGGAGGACACCGGCGGCGAGCCGCCCATGTACTGGGAGCGGGACGGCGAGGGGGGCTGGATTCGCAGCATGATGGGGAGGACCGAGGAGGTCGATCCACGCTTGCCCGTGATCCACGTCTCCTGGAACGAGGCTGACGCCTTCGCCCGCTGGGCGGGCAAGCGGCTGCCGACCGAGCCGGAGTGGGAGGTCGCCGCCGCCGGTGCGAGCCGCGACCGCGCAAACCTGGACGAGCTCAGCTTCGGCTGCGCACCGGCCGGGGCGTACGCGGACTCCTGCACGAGTTGCGGGGCGGTCCAGATGCTCGGCGACGTCTGGGAGTGGACGAGCTCCGACTTCACGGCCTATCCCGGCTTCGCCGCCTTCCCATACCCGGAGTACTCCGAGGTCTTCTTCGGCGACACGTACAAGGTGCTGCGAGGCGGAGCCTGGGCGACCCGCCGCGACGTGATCCGCACCAGCTTCCGCAACTGGGACCTGGCGGAGCGCCGCCAGATCTTCGCCGGCATCCGCTGCGCCAAGGACGACGTATGAACAGCATCGACTCCACGGCGACCGACCGGATCACAGTCGAGGTCAACCTGCCCCCGGGCGGGCCGCTCTCGGGCATGGCCGCCGACGTCCGCGCCGGGCTGACCAGCCCGTTCAAGGAGCTCTCGCCCCGCTACTTCTACGACGAGAGGGGCTCCGAGCTCTTCGAGCAGATCACCGAGCTCGAGGAGTACTACCCGACCCGCTGTGAGCGGGAGATCCTTCAGACTCGCGCCGCCGAGATCTGCGAGGCCGCGAACAGGCCCGCCAGCCTGATCGAGCTCGGCTCCGGATCGGCGCGGAAGACGCGCGTGCTCCTCGACGCGATGCGGAAGGTGGGCTGCCTACAGACGTATTGCCCGGTCGACATCTCCGAGGAGATCACCCGCGACACCGCCGAGCGCATCGCGGCCGAATACGAGCGGATCAGCGTCCGCGGCCTTGTCTGCGACTTCGAGTTCGACCTCGAGCGGGTCCCGGTCGGTGGCCCACGCGTCATCGCACTACTCGGCGGCACGATCGGGAACTTCGCCCCGCACCAGCGCGCGGGTTTCCTGCGCCGGATCGCGAACTTGCTCGATCCCGAGGACCGCTTCCTGCTCGGCACCGACCTGGTCAAGGATCCCGCGACCCTCGAGGCCGCCTACAACGACTCCGCGGGCGTCACCGCGGAGTTCAACAAGAACGTCCTCTCGGTCCTCAACCGCGAGCTCGAGGCCGACTTCGATATCGACTCCTTCGAGCACGTCGCGCGCTGGGACCCCGAGAACCTCTGGGTCGACATCCGGCTGCGCTCACTCGCGAACCAGGTCGTGAACGTCTCGGCGCTCGACATGCTGGTGCCGTTCGGCGCCGGCGAGGAGATGCGCACCGAGATCTCCACGAAGTTCCTCCGCCCGGGCCTGGAGGGCATCTATGCCGAGGCCGGCCTCGAGCTCACCGACTGGTGGACGGACTCCGAGGGCCTCTACGCCCTCTCGCTCGCCCGAGCGGTCTAGCTCAGAAACTGCCCGTGGAATCCGTACGGGATGTGGTGCGGCGCCTCGGCTCGCGCCAGCTCCTTCAGGTCGGCGGCGTCGAGTACGAGCATGAACGAGTTGCCCGACCGGGCATCGAAGACGACCGAGAGGAGCACGCCGCCATCCTCCACGTCTGAGCCCGGCTCCGCCACGAAGACCGGCTCGCCGGGGCTGCAGCCGTCCTCGCTCCATTCGACCGTCTCGCCGGCTTGGGTGTCGACCTTGACGATCGTGTCGAGCCAGCCCGACTTCATGTCGATCCCCCAGGCGTAGCGATATGGCCGCTCGTTGTTCCGGCCGTAGTTGATCCGCGGCAGCTCGAGGCCGTCGGCGAGCTGCTCGCTGCTCACTTTCCCCGAGCCGACGTCGATCGTGAAGCGGCGCATGTCGCCCCGGTCCGCCGGCTTGCCCTCTCGCAGGCGATCGAGGTAGAGGTCCTCGATGATCTGCGCGTTCCCGTAGGTGCAGGCGTCGACGACGACCGAGCCGTTCTGCTCGTACGCGTTGACGTGGTGGAAGGAGAAGAAGGCGTCGGTCTCGAACGGGCCGGTTGCCTCGCCGGTGTCGCGGTCGATCAGCGTGAATCGCGTCCCCAGCTCCGGCTTCCAGCGGTAGTTCTCGATGTAGGGGCGGCCGGAGAGGGGAACGCTGATGGGGTTCACGACCAGCGGGAACTCGGCCAGCACGAGCCAGCGCTCGGTCAGGCCGAAGGAGTGCATGTAGGCCGGCTCCTTGACGGGCAGCTCGCCGATCATCCGAGGCTCCTTCGCTGCGGGAGGCACATGGAAGAAGCGGTAGCGATTTCGCGGGCCGATCTTCGCCGCGTAGTTGAGCATCCCGCCGCTGGCGCGGTCCAGGTGGGGGTGCGCGGTGGTCAGGAGCC
>Ga0126307_10002946_pt1 | contig 11585 bp, 12 predicted proteins | sample Plot28_FD_89955 | JGI IMG/M metagenome (GOLD analysis project Ga0126307, IMG submission 89955) | Serpentine soil microbial communities from UC McLaughlin Reserve, CA, USA - Plot28 | ecosystem: Environmental > Terrestrial > Soil > Grasslands | place: USA: UC McLaughlin Reserve, Lake County...
CGGATCCGCCAACCGCGACGAGGAGATATTCGGAACTGACGCAGAGGAATTCAAGATCACGCGCAATCCGAATCCGCACATCGCTTTCGGCTGTGGCGAGCACTCCTGCATCGGCTCACAACTGGCGCGACTGGAAGCGCGCGTCTTCTTCGAGGTATTGCTCGGGCGATACCCGGAGCTCGAACTGGCCGGCGACGTGGACCGGATGCGCGCGACCATGGTGCCCGGCGTCAAGCGCATGCCTGTGCGTTTCGGAACGGGGCGCTGAGCAATGCATCTGGACTTCACACCGGAACAAAAGGAGCTCCGCACCGAGATGCGTGCATCGCTCGAGGCGGTGATGACGCCCGAGCGCAGGGCGGTGGTCGCGAACCGCCTGGAGGGCGGGCCAGAGTTCAAAGAGTGTGTGCAGGCGTTGGGCGCCGCCCATCTGCTCGGGGTCGGCTGGCCCAGGGAGTATGGCGGCCGCGGCTACTCGGCCATCGAACAGTTCATCTTCAACGAGGAAATTCAGCGGGTGAACGCACCGATACCGTTCGTCACGCTCAACACTGTCGGGCCGACGCTCGTGCAGTACGGCACCGAAGAGCAGAAGCAGAAGTTCCTCCCTGCGATTCTGGCCGGCACAGTGGAGTTCGCGATCGGGTACTCGGAGCCGTCTGCGGGAAGCGATTTGGCTTCGCTACGTACGACCGCGGTGCGCGACGGTGATGACTACGTCATCAACGGTCAGAAGATGTTCACGAGCGGAGCCAACCATGCCGACTTCATCTGGCTTGCCGCGCGCACCGATCCAAACATCAAGAAGCACAAGGGAATATCGATCTTCATCGTTCCCACGTCATCGCCGGGGTTCTCCTGGAAGCCTTTGAACACCATGCCCGGTGTATGCACCTTCTACACCTTCTATGACGACGTTCGGGTCCCGGCCTCCTCGTTGGTAGGTGGTGAAAACGACGGCTGGAAGCTCATCACGACGCAGCTGAACTTCGAACGCGTCGCGATGGGCAATCTCGGTGCGCTCGAGCCGCTGTTCGAAAAGACGCTGCGATGGGCGCAGACCACCGAGCTCGACGGCGGCCGCGTCATCGACCAGCCGTGGGTGCAGCAGGCGCTGGCGCGGGTCGAGGCACAGGTCGCGGCCTACAAGGTCATGAACCTGCGAGTCAACGCCGGGATGAGCAAGGGGCCGCTCGGCATGGCCGAAGCCTCAGCGGTCAAGGTGTTCGGCACCGAGCTGACTCAGCAGGTGGCTCGCGAGTTGCTCGAGGTGCTCGACCGCTGCGGCACTCGCAAGGGCGATGACGCACCGTTGCGCGGTGATCTCGAATCCGCCTACCGGTTCGCGGTGATCAACACGTTCGGCGGCGGCGCCAACGAACTCCAGCGCGACATCATCGCGATGGCAGGGCTTTTCATGCCGCGCGCACCGCGTGATCTTCGAGCCTCACAGGATGGGGATGCCAAGTGACGGACAATTCCGATTTTCGAAAGAAGCTCGACGCGCTGATCGGCCAGCCCACCGGCGGCTCGGGCAAGCCGACAGTTGCGCCGGATCCGGTGAACCAGCCGATGATCCGGCACTGGTGCCACGCACTCGATGACATGAACCCCGTCTACCTCGACCCCGAGTTCGCCGAGAAGTCGCGATTCGGTGGCATCGTGTCTCCCCCGGCCATGCTTCAGGCCTGGACGATGCCTGCCCCCAAGTTGGAGGGAATCGCTGAGCGAGGCGGCGTGCCGATGGAGATGGGTAAGAACCCAGCGGCATTCATCGAGGAAGCCGGCTTCACCGGCATCGTGGCGACCAACTCCGAGTTCGAGATCGAACGCTATCCTCGACTCGGCGACGTCATCTCGGTGACACAGGTGTTCGAGGACATCTCCGACGAGAAGAAGACTTCGCTGGGCACCGGGCATTTCATCACATGGTTGGCGACCTACACCGACCAGAACGGAGAAGTGCTCGGCCGTCAACGATTCCGGGTCTTCCGATTCAGGGCGAACGGCTGATGGCGACGCGATTGGCCCCGACCGTCAGCCCCGACACCGAGTTCTTCTGGAACGGCCTGCGTGACCACAAGCTGCTGATCCAGCGGTGCACGGGGTGTCGAGCGTTGCGGCAGCCGCCGCGCCCGATGTGTCCTTCGTGCAATTCACTCGACTGGGACACGGTCGAGTCCTCCGGTCGCGGCACCGTGTACAGCTACGTGATGCCACAGCATCCCCCGATGCCGTTGATGGAGTATCCGTACATCGTGGTGCTGGTTGAGCTGGACGAAGGGCTTCGACTGGTATCGAACCTGTGCGACATCGCGCCCGACGACGTCGAAGTCGGCATGCCCGTCGAAGTCTTCTATCAGACGTTCGACACCGTTGACGCAAAGGACCTCGTCCTGCATCAGTTCCGCCCGGCCCACTAGACGAAGCGGACGAGACATGGACTTCACGTTCACCGAGGAACAAGAGACGATCGCGAAAGTTGCGCGTCAGCTCTTCCAACATCGCGCCACACCCGAACATCTCACCGAGCTCGAAGCCGGTGAGCTGCGCTACGACGCCGGGCTGTGGCGCGAACTGGCGACATCCGACCTCGTCGGAATCGCGTTGCCCGAGAATGCCGGTGGCAGCGGTCACGGATTCCTCGAGCTGGCGCTGGTCCTCACCGAGGTGGGGTGGAGCGTCGCGCCGGTGCCCGCCTACGCCACCCTTCTGCTCGGCGCCGACACCATCGCCCGCAACGGCGACGAGCGTCAGCGGCAGCGGTATCTGCCCGACGTCGTCAACGGGAGCCGGTTGCTCACCGCAGGGCTGACCGAGCCCGGGCGCTCCGACCCGACCGCGCCCGCCACCACTGCCCGCCGCGACGGCGCGGGCTGGCGCATCGACGGAAGTAAAGAGCTGGTGCCTGCGGCGCAGGTCGCCCAGACAATCCTGATTCCTGCCGCGGTCGATGACGGTGACGTCGGCCTGTTTCTGGTCGAGGTGGCCGCCGATGGTGTCGCTGTTCAACCCGCGACGACAACCAACGGTGAACCGCACGCCGATGTATTCCTCGACGGCGCAGCCGTTTCCGGAGAGGACCGGCTTCCCGGCAACGGTGTCGAGATGATCGCGTCGCTGTACGCCCGCGCACTCGTCGGGCTGTGCGCGGTCCAGCTCGGCGTCGCGGAGCGTGCGCTGCGCATCGCCGCGGCATACACGACCGAACGCGAACAATTCGGTCGGCCGATCGGGAGCTTCCAGGCCGTGCAGCAACGAATGGCCGACGCGTTCATCGACGTCGAGGCGATGCGATGGACCATGTGGCAGGCCGCTTGGCTGTTGAGTCAGGGCCGGTCGGCTGCACGTGAGGCCAGCATCGCGAAGTTCTGGGCGGCAGAGGCGGGTGCCCGCGTAGCGGCGACCGCCCAACAAGTTCACGGTGGAATCGGCATCGACACCACCTATCCGCTGTTCCGTTATTTCCTGTGGGTTAAGCACAACGAGCTCGCGCTCGGTTCGGCGACTCAGCAGCTGACCCGGCTCGGCGCCGCGTACTGACGAAGGAGAGCCATGACCACCACGACCCTGGCCTGGCGTGACATCAACCTCGGCGACGAGGTCACTCCGCTCGAAATCCCGATCACCGCCACCGTGATCGTCGCGGGCGCGATCGCGTCGCGTGACTTCATGCCGGTGCATCACGATCCCGAGTTCGCGAAGAAACAGGGCTCGCCCAACATGTTCATGAACATTCTCACGACCAATGGGCTGTGCACGCGTTTTGTCACCGACTGGGCCGGCCCCGAAGCGATGGTGACGCGGCTGTCGATCCGGTTGGGGGTACCGGCGTTTCCCAACGATCCGCTGCGGTTCACCGGCAGCGTCAGCGGAAAGTCCAAGGGGGTCGACGGTGAAGGCTTCGTCGAGATCGCGTTCAAGGGCTCCAATAGCCTGGGCGATCACGTGTCGGGGACGGCGACGATCAGCCTGTTGGACGGGGCGGCATGAGCCTGGGCGGAAAGGCGGCCATCGCAGGCATCGGTCAGACCGAGTTCTCGAAGGAGTCGGGCCGCAGTGAACTCCAACTCGCCTGCGAGGCAGTCAAAGCCGCCATCGATGACGCCGGGCTGCGACCCAGTGATGTCGACGGCATGGTCACCTTCACGATGGATGCGAGCGACGAGATCGAGGTCGCTCGAAACGTCGGCATCGGCGACCTGACGTTCTTCACCCGCGTGCACCATGGTGGCGGGGCGGCGGCGGGCACCGTCGTACAGGCCGCGATGGCAGTGGCGACGGGCACAGCCGACGCCGTGGTGTGCTACCGCGCTTTCAACGAGCGTTCGGGGTTCCGGTTCGGCGGCGCCACCGCGCGCCCGGCGGCCGAGACGCCGATGTTCATGGCGAATTACGCGCCGTTCGGCCTGTTGACGCCCGCAGCGTGGGTCGCGCTGCACGCCCAGCGGTATATGTCGACCTACGGCGTCACCAACGAAGATTTCGGCACGATCTCCGTCGTCGACCGTGCCCACGCGGCGCGCAACCCCGACGCGTGGTTTTATGAACGGCCCATCACGATCGAGGATCACCAGAACTCGCGGTGGGTCATCGAACCAGTGCTGCGGTTACTTGACTGCTGTCAGGAGAGTGATGGTGGCGTCGCGATGGTCATCACCACTGCCGAGCGCGCACGAGACCTTCGCCAACCGCCCGCGGTGATCTCCGCCGCGGTGCAGGGTGCGGCCGCCGAGGGCGAGATGATGACGAGTTACTACCGCGACGACATCACCGTTCTGCCCGAGATGGGAGTGGTCGCCGAAAAGCTCTGGCGCGATTCAGGACTCAAACCTACCGATATTCAGACCGCATTCCTGTACGACCACTTCACGCCGTTCGTGTTCGCCCAACTCGAGGAGCTGGGATTCTGCGGCCGTGGTGAGGCGAAGGACTTCGCAACGGTCGAGAGACTTTCCCTCGGCGGTGAACTACCGATCAACACAAACGGCGGGCTGCTCGGTGAGGCCTACATCCACGGGATGAACGGCATCACGGAAGGTGTTCGCCAGGTGCGTGGCACGTCATACAACCAGGTGGAAAACGTTGAGCACGTGCTTGTCACGTCCGGAACCGGGGTGCCGACGAGCGCGTTGATCCTTGCGCCGTCATGACTTCGCCGTCGACCGCGACAGACACTCGAGACCTCATCCTCGAGTCGGCGTTCGACTGCTTCCGCCGTCACGGCCTGGACAAGACGACGGTGGTCGACATCGCGCGGGCCGCAGACATCTCGCGAAGCACGGTCTACGAGTATTTCCGCGATAAGGCCGAGATTGTCGAAGCCTGCGCCGAAGGTGCTTCGCAGAAGTTCTACCGTGAAATGGCCAAGGCAATCCGCAAGGGCGAGACGCTCGAAGACCAGCTGGTTCGCGCGGCGGTTTTCGTGACCAGGGCCCGACGTGTCATTGAACCCGAGGACTACTTCGACGAAGACGCGGTCAGCCTGCTGCTCACCAAGAACGCCGCAGTGCTGCTGCGCGAGTGCGGCGAGTTCCTCGCGCCCTATCTCACTGCGGCGAAGCTGACCGGCGAGGTGCGCAAGGATCTCGACGTGGTCGCCGCGGGTGAGTGGTTCGCGCGAATGCTGTTCTCGTTGTTCAGCACGCCGTCGTCGACGCTGAACATGGACGACGACGCGATCGTCGCCGACTTTGTCCGATCGCATGTGGTGCGGGGATTCGCGAACGGTCGTGCCGGGCGCTCGCGGTGAACGTATGCCCCGTCGACAGTCGTGACCGAGGCAGCGGCTGAGCGGTAGGCCCAGCGGTATCCCGAACTTCGAGTGGTTCTACTCATCCCTGGTTGCCTCTTACTTCCTAGATTTGCGACATGACAGTTGCTGCGCCGTTTCCCGGCCCAGCCAGAGTCGTGGGATTCAAAGCACAGGCCAGCCGACGGCCGGCCCCCAAGAATTCGCCAAGAATCCCCCAAGGCGTCGGCCGCAATCTATTCGTGACCGGCCCGACAGGCCGAACCCCAACGAAAGGAACGAGTACATGATCGGCCTGTACGCACTGAAGCCCTGGTACACCAGGAGGCTCACGCCGATTCTCAACGCCGCGGTGACGCACAACGTGTCACCGGACGTTTTCACCGCTGCCGGGGTGGTGGCAGCCGGCGCAGCCGGCGTGACCATCGCGCTGGGATGGTGGCCGCTGGCGGCGCTGTTTCTCGCGTTGCGACTGGCCGGCGCCAATCTCGACGGCGCGGTCGCTCGCGCCCGCGGCGTCAGCCGGCCGTGGGGATTCGTCGTCAACGAAATCGGCGACCGCACCTCAGACCTGTTGACCTTCGCCGGTCTGGCGGTCTTCGCAGCGCGGCAGAACGGCCCCGGCTTGCAGTGGTTGTCCTGGCCGGTACTTCAGGTGCTGGTGGCCGCCCTGGCTGCGACGCTGCCCACGTTCGCCTCGCTGGCTGCAGCGGCCGCAGGCGCGACGCGGCGTAACGGCGGCCCGTTGGGCAAGACCGAGCGCTGCCTGTTCATCGTGCTGGCCACAGCAATTCCGTTCATCATGCCGGTGCTGTTGATGCAGATCGTCAACGGTTCGATCCTCACCACGGTGCTGCGGCTGCGGGCCGCCCGCCGCGAGCTGGCGGCGAAGCGGGAGCAGGAGCTCGCCGACCCGGTCGACCTCCCGACCCGCCCGATCTTGACGGCGGTGGCAGCATGACCGCGATCTCCTACAGGCTGCGGCACTGGATGTGGCGCCTGGTAAGCAAGATTTCTGGCGGGCTGACCGTGACCGGGAAGTGGGGCGTGTCCGGCGGCTGCATAGTGGTGGCCAACCACTCCTCGCACGCCGACACCGCGGTGCTGCTGGCCGCGCTTCCGCCCAAGGCCAAGCCCGTGTTCGGTGCGGCCGCGGACTACTGGTTCGAGGTTCCGGTGCGCCGGTTCATCGCGACCTCGCTGGCCGGCGTGCTGCCGGTGCGGCGGTCCGGTGGCGGCTCTTACGACACGCTGCTGGCTGCAGTCCGCCCCGCCTTGAAGGCCGGACGCACCGTCGTCATCTACCCCGAGGGAACCCGCTCGACCGACGGCAATATCGGGGAGTTCCGCTCCGGCGCACTGCGGTTGGCGCGGCAATGCGGTGTGCCGATCGTGCCGGTCGCGGTGACGGGCACCGCCGACGTGCTGCCCAAGGGCGGCCGCTGGTCCCCCGCCCGGATGCAGGTCCGCATCGGCGAGCCGATCGATCCGGACACCGCGTCGGCATCGGAACTGCGGAAGCATGTACTGACGCTGCGGGAAAGCCTCCAACCCGACGCCGTCAACCGGTACGCGCTGGCAGCCTGAGCACGGCTATTTGATGGTGGCCCTGAGCCGAATCTTCCACCGCAGGAAGGCGGTGTAGCACACCGAGAGCACGCCGAGCATGACGATGTCGAACGTCCAAGCCGACGCCGTGTGCTTCCAATGCGAATCCTGCGCGATCACCGCTACGGTGTTCGTGAGGTCGGCCGTCGACGCCATGGCCGCCAATCCCCAACGGGCGGGGAGGAACCACGAAATCGGGTCCAGCGGCCTGCCCGTCACCGGGATGAAGCCACCTGCCAGCACGAGCTGCGTCATGACCGTCACCACCGTCAGCGGCAGAACCTGATTGCTGTTTTGCGCCAATGCCGAAACCAGTAAGCCGAGGATCGCCGCCGCCACACACGTCGCCGCGGTATCCACGAACAACTCGAATCGCGGACTGCCGAGCACCGCTGCGCCCAGGGGCGGGCCCTTGCCGATCGTAGGCGCTGTCACGATCAGTACCAGGATCGCCGACTGAACGACCGCGGCGGCGCCGAACACCGCGACCTTGGCCGCCAGATACGCCGACGTTGACAGACCGGCCGCTTGCTCGCGGCGAAAGATGACGCGCTCGCCTACCAGATCTCGAATAGTCAGCGCGGTCCCCATGAAAATCGCGCCGAGATTCAGCAAGACCACGATCTGCTTCGGCTCGTTCGGTGAGGCGCTTTCCAGTACCGCCTTGCCGAAGCCGGTGTCGCCGGCCACCGCAAGCGGCAGCAGACCGAGCAGGAACGGCAGCAACACCAAGAACACGAAGTAACCGCGGTCGGCGCAAATCAGCCGCACCTGGCGGCGACATATCGTCGAGAACTGGCGCCACAGGCCGGCGCGTACGGGCTTACCAATGGCCGCGGCCCGGTGAGGCGCGGCCTCGCTTGGAGGCTCGACGGGGCGCTCGGCTCTCTCGAGGAATCGCCGGTGGGCCGCATCGGGATCCGCGCCGATCTCAGTGAAGATGTCGGCCCAGTCGGTGGTGCCCATCGTCGGTTCAAGCTCACCGGGCGGTCCACAGAATGCGGTCTTGCCGCCGGGGGCCAGCAACAGCACCTGATCGCAGACGTCCAGGTACGCCAACGAATGTGTCACCACCACGACGATCCGGCCGGCGTCGGCAAGCTGGCGAAGCATCCTCATCACCAGCTGATCCAGCGCCGGATCAAGCCCCGTCGCGGGCTCATCCATCACCAGCAGCGACGGACCGGTCAACAACTCCAACGCGACCGACGCACGCTTGCGCTGCCCGCCCGACAACTTCTCGACACGTGTTTCCGCGTGCGGTGTCAGCTCGAGTTCCTCGAGCACCTGCCGGACGACCGACTGCCGTTCTTCCTTGGTGGTGTCCGGCGACATCCGCAGTGCCGCCGCATAGCCCAAGGCCTGGTTGACGGTGAGCTGCCGGTGCACGACATCGTCCTGCGGCACCATGCCGATCCGGTTGCGCAGCGACGCGTACTGGGCATGAATGTTGTGCCCGTCGAACGACACCGCACCGCCACCCGGCAGCGTTGCCCCCACGATCACGTCCATGAGCGTGGACTTGCCCGAACCCGACGGTCCGATCACCGCCGTCAGCGTGGCCGGCTTGGCGGAGAACGAAACATGTTCCAGCAGTGCGCGATTGCCCTTGATCGTCAAGCTGACGTCGCGCACATCCAGACCAGCGGACGTGCTGGCGGGTGCTGCGTAACGGACCAGCGTGCCGCCGGTGAAAACCATATCGACATTGGCAATAGTGACGACGTCGTTCTCACGCAGGTAGGCGTCTTTGATCCGCTCACCGTTCACGAATGTGCCGTTGCTGCTGATGTCCTGTAACTGCACGCCGTTCGCGTTCGGTACCAAGCGGGCGTGGTGGCGTGAGGCAAGCAGGTCGCCGACGACGATGTCATTGTCGAGTTCGCGGCCGATGCTGGTGGACCCCGGTGGCGCTGCCGCGGGCGCACCGGGCCGCAAGACGCGTACCAAGCTAGTGACAATGTCGAACACTTCGGTCCGGCCGTCGGTTCCGCGTCTCGTCGGGGTCGTGGGCCGGTCATCCGGAGTGCTGTCCGCTGATTGGCGGTCGCGTCCGAGTTCGAAAGTCACCAACGGACCGTCGGGTTCACCGATCTGGAGTGTCTGGCCATCGCGAATGTCCACGGACGACACCCGGTGACCGTCGGCGAACATGCCGTTCGTACTTGCGTTGTCACTCGCGACCCAGTGACCGTCGAGGTACCGCAGCACCACGTGTGCCCGCGACACCACCGGCTGCGGCAGTCGGACGTCCGCATGGACGTCGCGGCCTATCACGACATCGCCACCCGGCCCGAACGTGCGGTGCCAACCACCGAAGCGAACGGTGATCGTGGGCGGCAGCGGCCGACTCATCCGGATAATCTATTCGGTCTGCACTACGACCACGCGGCGATCACTGCAGAAAGTCCGGCGGTGAAGACGATGCCCACGATGATCAAGTACACCCCGTAGAGCCGGCGCAGCAAGGGGTGCAACAGCTTTGACAACAGCCAGACCACAAGACCGACCGTCGATATTCGCAGTCCACGCTCCAGCAGCGTCCAGCCGGCCAGGTGCCACATGTCGATGTGGTGCTGACCGGCCGCGCGGGCATACACCTTGACGGGATGCCCGACAGAGCCTGATTCATGATGGCGCTGGGCCCGGCGGCCAGTTGATCGAAGGCCGTCGCCGCCATCCGCGGGGTCGTCAGAGGCGCGGGCAACAACACGCCGCGCGACGTCAGCCACGCGTTGGTCAGCACGCCCAGCACCGAGCCCGCGATCACCGCTGCCGCCCACGGCATCACGCGGCGCGGGACAGCGGCGGCCAGCAATATCAGCGCCATCTCGGCGACGATGAACCAGCTCAGCGCTTCGGCGTAACCCCAGACGAATGCCACCGCCAGGCCGTATGGGCCTGCGACCAGGCAGGCGATCACCGACCAGATCCGAGATCGATGATTATCGAAATGCGTTCCGCCAGAACGGAAACTGCTTGTTTGGTCGCTCATCCGAGGAGGTATGCCAGCGGGAGGACCAGTAATAACGAGTCGATCCGGTCGAGTAGGCCGCCGAAGCCCGGCAGCCATGTGCCCGCATCTTTGACTTGCGCCTGGCGCTTCACCATCGACTCGAGCAGGTCACCGAGCAGGCCACCGAACGCGACCGCAACGAGTAGACCGACCGAAATCGTGCCCAATAACGTGAGCACGAGGAATGCCCCGATGAATGCGCCGACCATTCCACCGACTGTCTTGTTTGGGCTCAACGGGGACAACGGCTTACGGGCCCAGCGGAAGCGGCGTAGCCCTTTTCCACCACACCAGGCGGCGACATCGGCGGCGGATGCGGCGAAGGCGACGAGGAAGGTGTCAGGCCACACCATCACGAGGTGGGCCAGGGACCAGCAGATCCACACCGAACCGAAAGCGGTGAACGTGGTGCGCCTGACGCCGTGTTCGAGATCACCGCTGAGCACCGACGGCAGCGCACACGCCAAAACGATGATGGGTGCCAGACCCAATAGCGACGGGCGCAGCCATGCCGCTAAAGGGTAGAAAACACCCAGCGCAAGCAGAATGGCGGTATCGACCTTGCTCAGTTTGACCAGGCGCACGTACTCCATCACCGCGACAATCGCCAGCACGGCGGCTAGTACAGCGGTCGGCCCACGGCCCAACCAGACCGGAATGCCCACCACCGGCGCAATGAAGACCCAGGTGCTCCACTTTTGGATCAGCTCCCGCTTGCGCGACGCAAAGACGGCAATGCCGCCAATCACCAGGATTGCCACCGTGACCCACATGAAGAACACCGCTCGGGCGTGCAAGTGGATATGCAGCGGACCCAGGTCGATGTTCAGCGGCATCCGCCGATCGAAATGCAGGATCTCCAGGTACCAGTCGACGAGCATCAACGTGGCCTAGCCGGTATTTGGCCGACAAGGGTCGAGTCCATTGAGCCTCCCGGCGAACTGTGATTCACGGACACGATAAGCCGTGCCGGCAGATCCAGTAACCGAAAACGAATCTCGGGATTTCTCCACGGGAATTCGTCGTCGTGGCCAATTCGGCCATAAGCGAGGTGGCAGGCAGGTTTATCGTGAGCCGGTGGAGGGCACGCCTTTTGGTCGCTACCAGCTGATTGAGTTGCTGGGTCGCGGCGGGATGGGCGAGGTGTGGCGTGCCCACGACACTGACATCGACCGCGTGGTGGCGTTGAAGATGCTGCTACCGCACTAC
>Ga0126307_10002947_pt1 | contig 11582 bp, 8 predicted proteins | sample Plot28_FD_89955 | JGI IMG/M metagenome (GOLD analysis project Ga0126307, IMG submission 89955) | Serpentine soil microbial communities from UC McLaughlin Reserve, CA, USA - Plot28 | ecosystem: Environmental > Terrestrial > Soil > Grasslands | place: USA: UC McLaughlin Reserve, Lake County...
CGACCCGCCGAAGGTGACGCCGTTCCGGCCGTCCCCGCAGCTCGCCCGGTGGGAGAGTGGGCAGCACTCCTGGGTAGCCTCGGACAGCGCGAGCAGCTCGCGGATGGGGGTGGACTCGGCCAGGCTGCCCAGGCCGTCGGACTTCGCCGGGGGCACGGCGGTGCCGCGGCTGTCGCGGTCGGACCAGATCTCGCTGACCGGCAGCGTCGGCGGCGGAGCCGGCAGCGTCGGCGGCAGCCTCGCCACCGGTGACAGCACCGGGCAGGTCGACTTCCTCGACATGAACGGCGACCAGTTCCCCGACGTGGTCGGCGCCGGCGGCGTGCAGTACACCGACCCCGACGGAGGGCTGGGCGGCACCCACGGGCCGATGCCGGACGGCGCTGTCCGCAAGAGCGGCAACTCCGCCGGCGGGGTGTCCGCCGGCAGCGCGGCCCGCACGATCAGCACCGGCCGCGGCCACGCCGCTCCGCCGGGGCACACCACGACCAACACCGCGCAGGCGGGCAGCGACATGCCGCCGTTCAGCGTCGGCGGCACCTGGGGCAGCAACAAGTCCGACGGCGCCTTCGACCTGCTGGACATCAACGGCGACGGGCTGCCGGACCGGGTCTACTCCGACGGCCGGGCCGCGCTCAACCTCGGCTACCGCTTCGGCGCGCCGGAGAGCTGGCGCAACCCGGCCGCGCTGAACGCGGGCAGCGGCTCCAACGTCGGCCTGAACATCGGCTTCAACACCGACTTCTACGGCTTCGCCGGCGGCGCCTCCTACGCCGAGGGCGCCAGCTCCACCGGCAAGACGCTGCTGGATGTCAACGGCGACGGCCTGCTGGACCGGGTCTTCACCGCCAACCCCGTCTCCGTGTCGCTGAACACCGGCAACGGCTTCGAGCCGCCGGTGCCGTTCAACGGCAGCCTGGACGGCATCAACGGCGACAAGAACACCACGCTGGGCGGCGGGGTCTACTTCACCTTCTCCATCTGCTTCACCGCCGTCTGCGTCATCATCAACCCCGGCGGCAGCTTCTCCGCCGGCGCCAGCCGATCCGAGCAGGTGCTGCGCGACATCAACGGCGACGGGTACGCCGACCAGCTCCAGTCCACGAAGGACGACCAGCTGGTGGTCGCGGCGAACCAGACCGGCCGCACCAACCTGCTCAAGTCGGTCTCCCGGCCGCTCGGTGCCCGGATGGACTTCGACTACACCCGGGACGGCAACACCTACGACCAGCCACAGTCGCGCTGGACGCTCACCCGCGTGGCCGTGCACGACGGCCATGCCGGCGACGGGCAGGATCTCCAGCTCACCACGTACGAGTACGCCGGCGGCGTGTACGACCGGCTGGAGCGGGAGTTCGACGGGTACGGCACGGTGGTCGCCCGGCAGCGCGACCACGGCAACGGTGACGCCGTGTACCGCAACATCACCCGGCAGTTCCGCACCGACGGCCACTACGTCCGCGGCCTGGTCACCCGGGAGCTGACCACCGACGCGGCCGGGCGGCCGTTCCTGGAGACCCTGAACGGCTACACGCTGCGCAACGTGGCCGACCCGGCCGCGGCCGCGGACCCGCGCAGCACCACCGCGACGATCTTCCCGCAGCTGGTCCGGACCGACCGGCGGTTCTACGAGGGCGAGGCCAGCCCGGGGAAGTCCACGTACAGCACGATGGAGTACGACGCGGTCGGGAACGTGACCCGGTCCTTCGACGCCGCCGACGCCGGCAGCGCCGACGACGTGGACACCCGGGTCGGGTACACCGCCAGCGACGCGGCCTGCCAGGCCAGCCACATCATCGGCACGCCGGACACCATCGACGTGACCGGCGGCGGCACCCTCATGCGTCACCGCGAGTCCACAATAGACTGCACGACCGGGGACGTCACCCAGGTCCGAGCGGTGCTGGCGAACGGGGACAACGCCGTGACCGACATGGCGTACTTCGGCAACGGCAACTTGCGGTCGGTCACCAGCCCGCCGAACAAGAACGGCCAGCGGTACCGGCTGGACTACACCTACGACTCCACGGTGGACAGCTACGTCACCTCGATCACCGACAGCTTCGGGCTGCGCTCCACCTCCACGTACGACTTCTCCTTCGGCCAGGTGGAGTCCACTACGGACTTCAACAACCAGGTCATCCACACCAGCTACGACTCCGTCGGCCGGCCGGACACCGTGGTCGGCCCGTACGAGGCGGCCGAACACCGGGTCACGATCGACTTCGAGTACCACCCCGAGGCCGATGTCCCGTACGCGGTGACCCGGCACGTCGACCGGCAGGCCGACGGCACCGTCCGCGCGGACACCATCGACACGATCACCTTCGTCGACGGGCTCAAGCGGGCGATCCAGGTCAAGACCGACTCCACCGTCTTCACCGGGGCCGGCACCCCGGCGGCCGACGTCATGGTCGTGTCCGGCCGGATCGCCTACGACTTCCTCGGCCGCACGGCCGAGCAGTTCTACCCGACCACCGAACCCAAGGGGGCCGGCAACACCGCGTTTGATCCGGCCGCCGACACCGTCCGCCCGACCCGGTTCAGCTACGACGTGCAGAACCGCACGATCCGCGCCGTCCTGCCGGACGAGACCGTCTCGACCATGGCCTACCGGTTCGGGCCGGACCGGTCCGGCACCACCCAGTTCGAGACCGTGGCCACCGACGCCAACGGCAAGTCCAAGCGCACGTACACCGACGTCCGGCAGCTGACCACGTCGGTGAAGGAGTTCAACCCCGCCGGCGGCCAGCCGGTGATCTGGACCAGCTACCGCTACGACCCGCTGCGCCAGCTCACCGCGGTGGTCGACGACCACGACAACACCACCACGACCGGCTACGACAACTTCGGCCGCCGCACCGTCTGGGACAGCCCCGACTCCGGGCGCACCCGGACCGTCTACGACCTCGCCGACAACCCGATCCAGAAGATCACCGCCAAGCTCGCCGCGACCGCCCAGGCGATCTCCTACGACTACGCGTTCAACCGGTTGACCGCGATCCGCTACCCGGTCTTCCCGGCCAACAACGTCACCTACACCCACGGCGGGCCTGGCGCCCCCGCCAACGCAGCGGGGCGCATCACCAACATCACCGACGGCGCCGGCACCGTCTCCCGCGAGTACGGCCCGCTGGGTGAGGTGACCAAGGAGACCCGCACCTCACCTGCCCAGGGCAGCCACATCCAGACCTTCGCCACGCAGTACCGGTACGACACCTGGAACCGCATGCTGCAGATCACCTACCCCGACGGGGAAGTGCTCTCCTACCACTACAACAGCGGCGGACTGGTCGACGGGGCGCGCGGGGTGAAGGGCACCTTCAGCTACCCGTACCTGACCCGGCTGGACTACACCAAGTTCGGGCAGCGGGCGCTGCTGGAGACCGGCAACGGCACCCGCACCCAGTACACCTTCGACGCCGAGAACCGCCGGCTGGCCAACCTGAAGGCCAACCTCGCGAAGGGCTACGTCTTCCAGAACCTCAACTACGACTACGACGACGTCGGCAACATCACCTCGATCGTCAACGACACCGTCGCCCCGTCCAGCCCCGACGTCGGCATGCAGGTCGGCGGCCCGTCCACCCAGCACTTCGGCTACGACGACCTGTACCAGCTCACCCACGCCGACGGCACGTACCAGCCGCGCACGCCGCGCACCGACACCTACACCGTGGACGTGACCTACGACTCGATCCACAACATCACCAGAAAGAACCAGGTGCACCAGTTCGTCAGCGGCGGCAACACCACCACCGACGGCAAGACCACCTACGACAACGCCTACAGCTACGCCGGACCGCGGCCGCACGCCCCGACCGCGCTGGGGATCTACACCTTCGGCTACGACGCCAACGGCAACCAGACCAGCCGGGACCAGCAGCCCCAACCGCGGCGACAGATGATCTGGGACGAGGAGAACCGGCTGGCCTGCAGCCACGAGAACGTGCAGAGCCAGACCCTGCCGCAGACCCCCGCCTCCTGCGACAACGCCGGCGGCACCCCCAACGACGCCCGCTACTACTACGACGACCAGGGCAACCGGGTCGTCAAGGACGGCGCCCAGTTCCACGTCTACCCGAACCAGAACTACTCCACCAACGGCGTCAAGCAGTACAAGCACATCTACATCGCCGAGACCAAGCTGCTCACCAAGTTCGTGGAGCCCGCCAACCGCATGGAGGACCGGCAGTTCTACTCCCACGGCGACCACCTCGGCTCCACCGGCTTCGTCACCGACACCGCCGGCGGCCTGGCCGAGCACATCCAGTACTTCCCGGCCGGCGAGACGTGGGTCAGCGAGCACCCCTCCCAGCCCGTCCCGCAGCAGTACACCGGCAAGGAGCTGGACCCCGAGACCGACCTCTACTACTACGGCGCCCGCTACTACGACCCCAGAACCCAGCTCTGGCAGACTCCCGACCCGATCCTCAGCTCCTACCTCGACGGCAAACCCAACGGGGGCGTCTACAACGGGGCCAACCTCGCGCTCTACACCTACACGTACAACAACCCGGTCCGCCTGGTCGACCCGACCGGCACCACGCCGGCCGAGGACGCCGCGAGCCGGCCGCTCAGCGCGGTCAGCGACTGGATGCGGGACTGGCTGCCGGGGTTGATAGCGGCACCGCTGGCCGGGTTGGTGGACGTCGTCGGCGGCATGGGCCAGGCCGTCGTCGGAGCCGCGACCTGGAACGGCGACAAGGCCCTCGCCGGCCTCAAGAACATGGGCCTCGGTGCGCTGAGCATGGTGGGCCTGAAGGAGTTCTTCACCGACAAATGGATCAGCCCGGTGGAGGTGGGTGTCCACACCACCACACTGAACATGCCACGCCGGATGGCCCGCGACATCAAGGAGGCCAGCGACGTCCAGGAGCGGTTGGCGCCCGATGCCTGGAAGAACGGCATGCACGCCTGGCACGCCGCGACGAACGCCCACATCGTGAACCGGCTGGGTCCGGTCGGCGCCCCGTTCCTCTGGCTGGCCGGCCTGGTCCATGAGAGCCCCATCGACTGGGGATCGTTCCAGAGCGAACAGAGCGCCCAAGGCACGGTGAACCACGTCCTGGACTCCTCGACCGACATCGTGGCCAACACCTGGGGCATCCTGCTGGGGCTCGTCCTGCCGCGGCGGATCGCCGTCCAGGCCGCGGCGATCACCGGCAACTACATCATCGGGCCCGGCGACCCGGACCCGGCCGGCATGGGTACCGGGGGATACACCGGGAGGCCAACGGACGCGTGGGGACAGTATCCAGGGCGCTGATCGGTTGCTGCGCCGTCGTCAGGACCTCGACGCATCCGGCGCACTCCGCGGCCGGCACCGACTACTCCTGACCGGCAGGGCGCCCGGCGGTCCATCGCCGGGCGCCCGCCCCGGTCCGCGCCGTCAGCCCGGGAGCACCGTCGAGACGATCCCCAGGCGGTGGGCAGCCAGCCGGCGGCCGGCTCGGCCCGGGCATCGCCGGCCCGGCCCGGCAGAATAGGTCGACTCACCTTGGTGATGGGAGACTCCCCCGGTGCCGGGGGAGGAGGCGGTTGGCCGCGAAGGCGTGCGACCCCTGGCCCTTCGCCGGTTCTGGGGTCGGCAGGTGCGCCGACCGGGAGCGCTGGTGGTGGCGGGCTTCGCCGGCGGGATCATGGTCGTCACGCTGCTGCTGCTGCTCCCGGTGGCGGCGCAGGCCGGTGAGCAGACCCGGTTCCGGGAGGCGCTGTTCACCGCCACGTCCGCGGTCTGCGTGACCGGGCTGACGGTGGTGGACACGCCGACGCACTGGTCGACGTTCGGCCAGGTGACGATCATGGTCGGCATCCAGCTCGGCGGCCTGGGCTTCATGACCTCGGCCTCGCTGCTCGGGTTGACCGTGGCGCGCCGGCTCGGTCTGCGGACCCGGCTCCTCGCGGCGGCTGAGACGCCGGTGGTCAGCCTCGGTGATGTCCGGCGCGTGCTGGCCGGCGTCGCCCTGTTCGCCGTCGGCACCGAGCTTGCCGTCGCGGCGGCGCTCACCTTGCGGTTCTGGCTGGGGTACGACCGCAGCCCCGGGCGGGCCGCCTACGAGGGGACGTTTCATGCGGTCAGCTCCTACAACAACGCCGGGTTCGCGTTGTACTCGGACAACCTCATCGGGTTCGCCACCGACCCGTTCGTCGGCCTGCCGATCGCGGTCGCGATCGTGGTCGGCGGGCTCGGTATCCCGGTGCTGCTGGAGCTGCGCCGCGAGCTGCGGACCCCGCGGACCTGGTCGCTCCACTCCAAGATCACGCTGCTCGGGTCCGGCCTGCTGCTGGCTGGCGGCTGGCTCGCCTTCGACCTGTTCGAATGGCGGAACCCGGAGACGCTCGGGCCGCTCGACGTGCCGGGCAAGCTGCTGGTCGGCTTCATGCAGGGCGGGGTACAGCCGCGCACGGCCGGCTTCAACGCCATCGACTACGCCGAAGCCAACAAGACGACGCTGCTGGTGACGGACATCCTGATGTTCATCGGCGGCGGCCCGGGGGGAACCGCCGGCGGGATCAAGGTCACCACCTTCCTGCTGCTCTTCTTCGCCATCGTCAACGAGGTCCGCGGCGATCCCGCCGTGGATGCCTTCGGTCGGGAGATACCGGCCGAGGTGATCCGGCAGGCCCTGTCCGTGGCGCTGCTCGGGGTCGCCCTGGTCGTCGGCGCGACCCTGACCCTGCTGGCCATTACCGACCTGGACCAGGACCGGGTGCTGTTCGAGGCCGTCTCCGCGTTCGGCACGGTCGGCCTCTCGACCGGCATCACACCGTCCCTGCCGCTGGCGGCCCAGGACGTCCTGATCCTGCTCATGTACGCCGGCCGGCTCGGCCCGGTCACGCTCGCTTCGGCGCTCGCGCTGCGCCAGCACCGCAAGCTCTACCGGTTTCCGCAGGAGAGACCGATCGTCGGCTAGCGCACGCCCGGCCGCCGGGCCAGCCCGGGACAGCCGGGCCAGCGGGGATGCCGCCGCGCTAGGGCATGGACATCTCCCACTCGTGGAGGTCTCCGGCCTCGACGGCCTGCTGGAGGGGATCCATCGTGCCGGTCGTCTTGTCCTGGCCGAAGATCGGACTGCGCCACCCGCACGAGCACACCGCCTGCGCGCACCCTTCGTCCAGCTCCAACAGGGAGATGCGGTGCTTACGAGCCATCGTGGCCGTCCCGCCGGCGGGAGATGATCGGGCAGGTGGTCGTGCGCAGCACGCCGGCGACCGCCTGGATCCGGTTGGCCACCAGTCGACCCAGCTGGTCGATGCTGCGCGCCTCGGCCCGGACGATGACGTCGTAGGGCCCCGCCACGCTGTCGGCGGTGGAGACGCCCGGCAGATCTCGGACGGCAGCAGCGACGCTCGTCGCCATGCCGACCTCGGTCTGGATCAACACATACCCGGCGATCACCGCGTCACCTGCCTACCTCTCCCACGAGTCAACAGCTCCGCGCGGAATAGTCACCCGCCGACCGGCCCAGTTGTGGACGAGTAGGCGGCACCGACGTCGCCGACCTGCTCGCGGTGGACCGGTCCCGGGCGCCGGCGGGCATGAGGCGACCCGCTCCGTCACGGGGGTATCCGGAGCGGGCCGCTGGCGCGGCAGGATACTCCCCGGTAACCCCGGCGCAAGCGGCGGCCCCGCTCCCCCCCACCGAGCGGGACCGCCCGTCGGATTCTGACCACAACCGCGCGAATGCGCACGGTGATCAGGCGGACGACTTCACCGCCACCTCATGACGCGGCGTTGTCGTGACCTGCCGGAGAACAGGTCTGCGGCCGCATGCGGGGCCGGTGCCGTGGGTAGGGCTGAGGTGTCGAAGCGAGGAGGCCGCAATGGCTGCGGGCGACAAGATCCGAGGCAGAGCGAGAGCGACGACCGGTCGGGCGAAGCAGCGGCTCGGTGAGGCGACCGGAGACCCGCGGCTCGCGCGCGAAGGCCAGGCTCAGCACAGGCGGGGCAACCTCAGGCTGGCGCTGGAGAAGATCAAGGACGCCTTCCGCCGCTGACCGCCGGTCCGCCGCTGATCGCTCGTCACGGTCCACGCCCGCCGTGACCGCCCTCCGGATGGTGGGTGAGGCAACCGTCGCCGCGTGTGGCGGCGTCTTTGATGTGTGAACCTGTCGCCCGAAGAGTCGCCGGTGACTCCAGGCGATGAGGAGAGCCTCTTCAGGGCGTTCGTCCATGGCCGCTCGCAGGCTCTCGCTCGCTCGGCCTACCTCCTGACCGGTGATCATGGCGCTGCCGAGGATCTCCTGCAGTCCGCCCTCGCCAGCACCTGGCTCCACTGGAGCAGGATCAGGGACAAGACCCTCGTGGAGGGCTACGTCCGCAGGTCGATGATCAACACGCTGACGTCGTGGCGGCGCCGCAGATCCTACGGTGAGGTGCCGGTTGCTGCGCCCCACGACGGTTCGATTGGGGACGCGAGCGCCGCAGCCGATGACCGGCTCGTGATCGTTGCCGCCCTCCGGCGCCTGCCGCCCCGTCAACGGGCTGCCGTGGTGCTCCGCTACTACGACGACCTGACCGAATCCGAGACCGCCCAAGCGCTGGGATGTTCGGTCGGAACAGTGAAGAGCCAGGTGGCGCGGGCCCTCAGGACGATGCGCTCGCTGCTGAGCGAGACCAGCGAGAGGAGCCCGCTGTGACCATGGGCGACCTGGCCGACCGGCTCCGATCCGCGGCCGAGACCATGCCGACCGCGGCGGACAGACTCGCCGGGACGCTCGACCGCGCTGCCCGGCTCAGGCGGCGTCAGCGCCGGCTCACCGTGGCCTCGGCGGCCGCGCTCACCCTGGCGATCACGATGTCGGTGCTGGCGATCAACCGGGCTCCCGGCGGATCCACGGCGCCGCCGGCCGCGTCGCCACCGCTCCCGTCCGGCAAGCCTGGCGGCATCGTCGCCATCTCTGCGGCACGCCTGGCCGGGTCATCCCTGTTCGTCTCCATCACCGGCGCGAAGCCGGACGCGGCGCCGACCGACCCCTGCGGGCGTGCCTACCGGGTCGAGGCAGCGGAGACCGACCGTACGGTCATGCTCCTCGTGCGGGAGTACCTGCCGCTGACGACGCTTCGGCCGGGACACGGCTGCAGCCGGATGGGCTACACCAGGGTCCTCCCCGTCCAGCTCGCCCGCCCCCTGGCCGCCCGGACGGTGGTGGACAGCCCCCGCGGCTCCACCGTCACCGTCTTCCGGGACGTCCTCACCTTGAAGAGCTCCACGGAGTGGACCCGGACAGCGGAGTCCGGCCAGGACTCGAGTTGGCAGCAAGCCTTCCGAGGACCAGCCGGGGAGTTCATCCTCAACCAAGGCGGACGCAGCATCGGCGTGCTGACGAACAAGTCGTTCTACCAGCGGACCGGCACCACGACGGTGCGGGGCACCGCCGCGGCCTGGGGTACCGCACCCGGAGAGACCTCGATGCACTGGGTCGAAGGAGACCACGGAATCCAGATTCTCTCTCCCGACCTCGGCGTCGCGGACCTGGTCGACATCGCAAACTCGCTCATCGGGTGAACCGCTGCGCCCGGCGGCGTAGCCGCGGCGGGTGCCGTCCTCGGGCCGGCGAAGCGCTCGATCGAGGCCCGCCCGCGACAGTGGGCGCTCGGTGCTGACTGGAACGGGTCGGACCGGAACGGGTCGGACCGGTGACGACACCCCGGCACGGCTGGCGCTTCACCGGACGGTTGGACCCACTCCTTCGACAGCCTGCGCCAGCTGGTCAGGTCAGGCCCCTGGGCCTCAGCAGGTACGTCCGGTGTTGAGGCAGTCGACGAGGAGCGTCATCAGGGGTTCGGGCATGAGGTTCTCGAAGTCGAAGTGGTCGGTGACGGCCTTGCGTCCCTGGTCGGGGAAGCTGTCGATGGCGAAGGACCGGCCGGCCGCGACGCGGTAGCTCAGGGTGATGCGCAGGCGGGGGATCGGCACGGTGCCGGCGGGGCAGGCGCCGGTGGCCGGGTCGGGGAAGGTGACGTGGGTGCGGTGGTTGTCGCTGTCGGTGTCGGCGCGGTTCCAACAGCTGGGGTACTCGCCGGTGCGCTGGACGAGCTGGCCGGGCGGGCAGAGCGGGTAGGAGGTGGCGCTGGCCCGGCCGGCGGTGCCCGAGCAGGTCCACCGGGCGCGGGCGGCGGCCGGTCCGTTGGTGACGGCTTTGGCGTCGCCGGTGACGATCCGCAGGAACCGGGGCATGGGCTGGACCTTGGCCTGGGGGTTGCCGAGGAACTCGATGGAGACCCTGTCCGGGGTGAGGATGTGGCCGAGGTTGCCGTCCGGGCCGCCGCCGGGCCGGTCGGCGTCATCGCCGCCACGGCCGATGTCCCGCAGCACCGGCCAGAAGTAGACCGACTGGTCACCCCGCTGGCAGGTGGTGGCGGCGGCGGCGAGGGACTGGTCGGTCGAGGTCCCGTCGGTGGAGGTGTTGCCGACGTAGTCGTGGACGTGGTGCGCACCGTTCGCGGTCCCGGGTGCGGTGATGAAGTTGTCCGAGTTGCGGTGGCCCTCGGTGTTGCGGCCACACGGCGAGGTGAACGATCCGGTCGAGGCTCCCGGGCCCGGCCGGGGGGCGGGCCGCACGGCCGGCATCGCCTCGATCGCGACGAAGTCGGCCGCGACCGGACCCGGGTGGATCGCATGCCCCTGGATCGTCCCGCCCGCGTCGGGTCCGGTGACCATCGTCAGGGTCAGGGCGACGACGGCCAGGACGGCGATCAATAGCAGCGCAGGCGCGACGATCATTCTGAGACTGCTACCGGTCCTGCCCGGCCGCCGGCGAGACAGCATCAGTCCTCCCGTGTCCCGGTGTCCCCGTGGGGCCAGTATCCCGCGCGGCGGCTCGGCCGGACCGTAGATTCCGGTCCCGGTGCGCGCCGGCACCGGCTCGTGCGTCGACCTGAGCTTCGCCCAGAGCGTGGTCGCGGCCGGACTTGGCCGTCATCAACCTCATCGTCTGGTGGCACCGCGGTGGCTGGTAGCTCAGCTGGACGGCGAGGACCCGCCGCTTCGCCGGGGCTGGTGATCAGGCGCTCCGCGGGTCTCGAGCAGTGCCTTGAGCCGGGCGAGGTCCTTGCGGTTCGCCCGGCGCATCGCGGCGGCGAGCGCCGGCGTGGCGATCCGGGAGAAGCCGGCGGGCTCGCCCCTGTTGCGCAGAGTCATGCGGGTGCCGCCGGAAGCGGTGTCCTCCCAGCTGTAGGTCGTCTCCATGGGGAACGGGCCCTGCGCGGTGCTCATCACGAACCGCTCGTCGCCGACGATCTCGCGCACCTCGTACGTGTAGGCGAGCTCGCGGCCGAGGAACCGGGCGAGGAACGCGATCCGGGATCCCACCTTCGCCGGCGGCGGCGACTCCCACCGGACCGAGGTGATGTTCTCGTACCACGCGATGGCGTTGTCGGGATCGCTGACGTACGCGGCGACCTCGGCGCGCGGGCGGTCGATCTCCGTCCGGGTGATCACGTCCACCGTCACAATTCAGTAGTACCCGGTGTCGTCCGTTCCTCCACCTGCCGAGCCGCCGCCTGGATCACCGGAAAGCGACCCCGAGACTGCTGCCGCGGGGCATTAGTCTGCCTGCGTGGGCCGTTCCCGGCA
>Ga0126307_10002948_pt1 | contig 11580 bp, 12 predicted proteins | sample Plot28_FD_89955 | JGI IMG/M metagenome (GOLD analysis project Ga0126307, IMG submission 89955) | Serpentine soil microbial communities from UC McLaughlin Reserve, CA, USA - Plot28 | ecosystem: Environmental > Terrestrial > Soil > Grasslands | place: USA: UC McLaughlin Reserve, Lake County...
CACCGACTCCTCGACCAGCACCTGGTTGATCGGGCTCGCGGCGAGGCCCTCGGAGACGACGCCGAGCAGCTCGGTCGCGCTCGTGCCCACCCCCCCACCCTGCCCGCCCAGGGTGAACGCCGGCCGAACGATGGCCGGCAGCGTGATCTCACCGGCGGCAAGGCCGCGCTCCAGGTCTCCGACCGACTCGACGATCACCGACCACGGCACCCGCAGACCGGCCTCATCCATCGTGCGGCGGAACGCCTCGCGGTCCTCAGCGCGATGGATGGCCTCGTAGTCGGCACCGATGAGCTCGACGCCGAACCGCTCGAGCGTGCCGTCGTCGTGGAGCGCCTTCGCGAGGTTGAGTGCCGTCTGCCCGCCGAGGGTCGGCAGCAGCGCGTCGGGGCGCTCGCGCTGGATGATCGCCGCGACGTTCGCGGGTCGCAGCGGCTCGACGTAGGTGCGGTCGGCGAACTCCGGGTCAGTCATGATCGTCGCCGGATTCGAGTTCACGAGCACGACCTCGAAGCCGTCCTCGAGCAGCACCTTGCACGCCTGGACGCCCGAGTAGTCGAACTCGGCCGCCTGCCCGATCACGATCGGCCCGGAGCCGATCAGCATGATCTTCGCGATGTCGTCGCGCCTAGGCATCGGCGACCAGCTCCAGGAAGCGATCGAACAGGTAGCGCGCGTCGTGGGGACCGGGCCCGCCCTCGGGGTGGTACTGGACCGTGCAGCCGGGCACGTCGTTGAGCACGAGGCCCTCCACAGTGCGGTCGTAGAGGTTCAGGTGGGTGAGCTCGGCGGCACCGAAGTCCGTGTCCCAGCCGACCGGCTCGTCCCCCTCGATCCGCGCGCCGCCGTCCGGCGGGCGGACCGCGAAGCCATGGTTCTGGGCGGTGATGTCGATCCGGCCCGTCTCGAGGTCCTTGACCGGATGGTTCGCGCCGCGGTGCCCGAACGGGAGCTTGAAGGTGTCGAGCCCGACCGCGCGACAGAGGAGCTGGTGGCCGAGGCAGATCCCCACGACGGGTCTCTTGCCCACCACTCCGCGCACCGTCTCGACGACGTACTCGAGCGCCGCCGGATCGCCGGGACCGTTGGCGAGGAAGACGAGGTCCGGGTCGCGGGCGAGGACATCCTGCGAGCTGCTGCCGCAGGGCAGCAGGGTGAGACGGCAACCCCGCTCGCGGAACTGCCGAATGATCGAGAGCTTGATCCCAGTATCGATCCCCACCACGTGAGGGCCGTCGCCAGGGAGCTCGATCGGTGCCTCCGGCGTCACGGCGCTCGCGAAGTCGGCGCCGGCCATCGGCGGCTCCGCGTCGACACGCGCCCGGGCGTCGGCCTCCGTGGTCTCGGCCGCGAAGATCCCGCCCCGCATCGCGCCGCGATCGCGGATGTGGCGGACCAGGGCGCGCGTGTCGACGCCGGCGATCGCCGGAACGCCGCAGGCCGCGAGCCAGTCGAGCCAGCCGCCCTCGGCCTCCGCACAGTCCTCCCCGTTCTTCGCCTCGCGCATGATCACGGCGCGCGCCTGGGGTCGGTCGGACTCCATGGCACCCGCGTTGACGCCGTAGTTGCCGACCAGCGGGTAGGTGAAGGTGATGATCTGCCCCGCGTAGCTCGGATCCGTGAGCGCCTCCTGATAACCGGTGATGGCCGTGTTGAAGACGACCTCGCCGGTCACCTCTCCCCCGCTCCCGGTGAGCTCGCCATCGAGGCGCGTGCCGTCCTCGAGCAGGACGTATCCCTCTCCCGCGCTCATTTCACCAGCGCCTGCACTTCCTTGAACGCCGGGGCGTCCGAGCCGCCGAGGAGCTCGAAGAGGGCCATCTCGACACTGGTCAGGAGCGCTCCGGAGCGCTCCATACGGGTGAGACCGAGCTCCCTGTTGCGCTCAAAGCGCGAGCCGACGGCGTCCGCGGCGACGTGCACCTCGACTTCGTCGTCGAGCAGGTCGAGAGTCGTCTGGGCGACGCAAACGTGCGTCTCGATCCCGCAGATCAGCACCTGATTGCGCTCGCCGAGCCCAAAGCCGTCGGCCTCGGCCGCCGAGAATCGCACCTTCTCGAGCGGCTCGACGTCGCCCGGCAGGTGCTCTGCCACCTCCGAAACCGTGGTGCCAAGCCCCTTCGGGTACTGCTCGGTGACGACGATCGGGATCCCGATCGCCTCTGCGCCCCGGACGAGCTTCGCGGTCGCCGACGCGACGTCGTCGAAGGTCGGCAGTGCCTTGCGAAAGGCCTCCTGGACGTCGATAACGACCAGCGTCGCCCGCTCCGGGTCGAGCTTCGGCACGCTCACGCGACCCCCATCGCGAAGCTCCGCTGCCGGTAGGCGACCCGGCCGGCGGCGACCGTGGTGAGCACGCGTCCGTGTAGCCGGCGCCCGGCGAAGCACGAGTTCTCCGAGCGGCTCTCCCAGCCCTCCGCGCCGGCTTCCCACTCCGCCTCGAGGTCGACGAGCGCCAGGTTCGCCTCGGCGCCCGGCGCGATCCGCGAGGGGACGAAGCCGAGCGCCTCGGCGCCGGCGCCAAGGCGCTCGACCACGGTCCCGAGCCCGAGGACGCCAGGGCGCACGAGCTCGGTGTAGACGACCGAGAACGCGGTCTCGAGGCCCGTGACGCCCATCGCCGCCGCCTCGAACGGCACCTCCTTCTCGTTCGTCGTATGCGGCGCGTGGTCGGTGGCGATGCAGTCGATCGTTCCCGAGCGCAGGGCGTCGATCAGTGCCTCGCGGTCGGCCTCCGAGCGAAGTGGCGGGTTCATCTTGAAGCGCGAGTCGAGGCTCCGCACCTCCTCGTCGGTGAGCACGAGGTGGTGCGGCGTGGCTTCGCAGGTGACGCGCACGCCGGCGGCCTTCGCAGCTTCGATCGCCTCGACCGACTCGCGCGCGGAGAGGTGCTGAACATGGATGCGCGCGTCCTCGAACGCAGCCAGCGCGCAGTCGCGGGCGATCATGGTCGACTCCGATACGGAGGGGATCCCGCCGATGCCGAGCGCCGCCGAGACCGCGCCCTCGTGCATCCATCCCCCCGCCGAGAGCTCCGGGTCCTCCTCGTGAAGCGCGATCGGCAGTCCGACGAGGCGCTGGTAGGAAAGCGCGCGGCGCAGGACGCGCGCGCTCGCGATGGGCAGCCCGTCGTCGGAGAACCCAACCGCGCCAGCGGCGGCGAGGTCCGCCATCTCCGCGAGCTCGCCGCCGCGCATCCCCGCGGTGACCGTGGCCATGAACCCCGTCGGCACGGCCGCCTGCTTGCGCGCCTGCTCGCGAAGCGCCGCGACGTGTGCCGCGTTGTCGACCGGCGGCGCAGTGTTCGCCATCGCGACGATCCCGCAAAAGCCGCCCGCGGCGGCGGCGCGGGATCCGGTCTCGACGTCCTCCTTGTCCTCGTGGCCGGGTGTGCGCAGGTGGACGTGCGGGTCGAAGAAGGCGGGAAAGACGGCCAGCCCCTCCGCCTCGATCACCTCGGCGCCGTCGACCTCGGCTGCCCCCGGGGCCGTGAGCTCGGCGATCTCGCCGTCGCGGACCAGCAGGTCGTGGCCGGCGTCGATCCCCTCACGCGGGCACACGACCCGTGCCGCCCTGACGACGAGATCGCCCGCCGGCTGGGCCTCGGTGCCGCGCCAGTCGAGCGCGGAGATCGGACGCAGCTCGAGGCTCATGCCGGTTCCCCGATCGGCGTCGGAGCGCTCAGGCTCGGGTCGGGGCGCGCGCCCTCGCGCGGCTCACCGCCGCCGGCGAGGACCTCGTAGAGGATCGCCATGCGCACGACCAGGCCGCTCTCGACCTGAGCGGTGACGAGCGAGGCCGGCCCGTCGAGCACCTCGGGCGAGAGCTCCACGCCGCGGTTCACCGGGCCTGGGTGCATGAGGAGCTGGCGCGGTCCCAGGCGGCGCGAGTCGATCTGGTAGTTGGCGGCGTACTCGCGGATCGAGGGCACGAACGACTCGGTCATCCGCTCGCGCTGCATCCGCAGTGCGTAGACCACGTCCGCCTCCCCCAGCCGGTCGAGCTCGTACGCAACCGCGCAGCCGAATTCCTCGGCGATCCCGCGCGGGATCAGCGTCGGCGGGCCGCAGACCGTCACCTCGGCGCCCATCATCCGGAAGCACTGGGCGCACGAGCGCGCCACGCGGCTGTGAAGGACGTCGCCGACGATCCAGATGCGCTTGCCCTCGAGCGAGTCCAGGCGCTCGAGCAGGGTGTAGGCGTCGAGGAGCGCCTGGCTCGGGTGCTCGTGCTTGCCGTCGCCCGCATTGACGACCGACGCCTCCGTCCACTGGGTGACCAGCTTCGCGGCCCCGGCGTGCGGGTGGCGGATCACGATCGCCTCCGGCGAGTAGGCGGAGAGCGTCGCGATCGTGTCCTTGAGCGACTCGCCCTTGTCCACCGAGGAGCCGGTCGACTTCACCGAGACGACGTCGGCCGAGAGCCGTTTCGCGGCGAGCTCGAAGGAGGAGCTCGTTCGGGTGCTCGACTCGTAGAAGAGGCTGACGATCGTCCGGCCCCGTAGCGTCGGCACCTTCTTGATGTCGCGCCGGCCGACTTCGGCGAAGCTCCGCGCCCGCTCCATGATCCGCTCGACGTCGGCGCGCTCGAGCTCCTCGATCGCGAGCAGGTGTCTCATCTCCCCTCCTCCGCGGCGGCCGCCGGCTCCCTGACCCGGTCGATCGTCACCTCGTCGACTTCATCGGTCTCCTCGAGGCGCACGAACACGCGTTCCCCACGCGCCGTCGGCAGGTTCTTGCCGACGTAGTCCGGGCGGATCGGAAGCTCTCTGTGGCCGCGGTCGGCGAGGACCGCGAGCTGCACGCGCTGCGGCCGGCCGTAGTCGAAGAGCGCGTCGATCGCGGCTCTCACGGTGCGGCCTGTGAACAGCACGTCGTCGACGAGGACGACCGTGCGGCCGTCGAGCTCGAAGTCGAGATGCGAGGAGTGGACGACGGGCTGTGCGCCGGGCTCGCGGCCGGGAAGGTCATCGCGGTAGAAGGAGATGTCGAGGTCGCCCAGCGGGACCTCGGAGCCGGTGAGCTCGCCGACGAGCGCGTGGAGGCGCCGCGCGAGCACCGCACCGCGGGTGTGGATGCCGACGAGAGCAAGGCCCGTCCGCTGCTCCGCTTCGCGTCCGCTGCCGACAGGGTCACCGGAAGCTCGCGGGTTGCGCTCCACGATCTCGTGCGCGATGCGCACCAGCGTGCGCCGCAACTCGTCCCGGTCGAGGACAACCCTCTCGGGTTGATGTTTCACTGCGTGCCCCTTCCTGGCCTCGCTGGACCGGGTTAAAGGAACCGACGAAGCGAGAGTAGCACCCGCTTCGGCGCGCGCCGCGAGGGACCGGTGGCACCGGGGGGCCGACGTTCCGGTAATGATCCGCTGCGGTGAACGCCGACGTCGCCGAGGTGATCGACGCGCACAGCGCCGCCGGGCGGCACTTTACGGCCGGCGGCGTACGGAGCTTCGTCCGCGAGCAGGGGCGGGGCGCGGACGTCGTCCTCCTCCATGGCGTCCCGACGAGCTCCTTCCTCTACCGCAAGGTGCTCCCGCGGCTCGCCGACCAGGGGATGCGGGCGATCGCCTTCGACCTGCCCGGGCTCGGGCTCGCCGATCGCCCGGAGCGCTTCGACTACTCCTGGTCAGGGCTCGCGAGCTGGATCGGCGAGGCCGTCGACGCCCTCGAAGTCGGGAGCTGCCACCTCGTCCTCCACGACATCGGCGGGCCGATCGGCTGCGAGTGGGCGATTCGGAATCCCGAACGGGTGCTCTCGGTGACGGCGCTCAACACGATGCTCGACCCGCAGACGTTCAGGCGGCCGTGGACGATGCAGCCGTTCGCGGTCCGCGGCGTCGCGCCGATCTGGCTGCACACCACGCCGCCGCCGCTCTTCGCCGCGCTCTTCAGGCTCCAGGGGCTGGTCGACCCGAAGGCCGTCTCGCGGGCCGAGATCTACGCCTACCTCGCCCTGCTCAAGCGGCTCGACCGGGGGCGTGCCTTCCTGCGGATCATGCGGGGCTTCGAGCTCACCTCCGAGAAGTCGCGCTTCCTCGTCGAGGGCCTCGCGGAGCGCCCTTTCCCGACCCGGATCGTCTGGGGCGAGCGAGATCCCGCGATCGGCCTTGACCAGCTCGAGATCGCCAAGCGGGTGCTGGGCGTCCCCGACCCGGTGCTCCTGCCCGCCAAGCACTTCCTTCAGGAGGACCAGGCGCCGGCGCTCGCCTACGCGATCGCCGACCAGGTGGCGCCGCTCGGCTAGCCCTGGCGCTCGACCCGCTCGAGTGCCGAGCGGGTGGCCTCGTCGAGCTGCGGTGCGTCGAGGTCGACGTCCGGCGGCAGCTCGACGTGAAGCTCGGCGGACGGCTCGAGCCGGGCGACGACGCCGCGGGGACGGCACTCCAGCACGTGGCCGCCGCGCTTCAGGTCGGCGGTGGCGAAATGCAGGTGATACCCGCTGACCTCGAGTCCCTCCGCATACGGCGGGAACCGGAACCCGATGAGCGATCCACGTGCCTCTGCGAGCTCGAAGACGTGCTGGTCGGAGACCACCTCCGCCAGCGGGCGGTATGGCGGCTCTTGGCGCGGGACCGACCGGGCGCGGACGAGCTCGAACTCGCCGTCGACCCGGATCGCGCAGGTCACCTCCGGGTCGCCGATCAGCTCGTCCAGCGTTGCGAGGAATCGCTGGTGTTCGATCGGTCCCTCGAGCGGGCGCTCGATCGCGGGCTCGAACCAGGCCACCGCGGCGAATGGCGTGCGGGCGTCGGGTCGGATCTCGGCCAGGTGCCCGTCGGCGTCGGCCCGGTAAAAACGGCCGTCGAGCGCGATCATCTCGCCGTCGAGGGCGTTCAGCGTGCCGAGCCCGAGGTCGCCGTGCTCGGCGAGCTCGGCGAACGTGAGGTCACCGTCGTAGGCACCGTCGAGCAGCGCCCCGATCGTCGACGCCTGAAAGAGGACGTGCGGATCGTGCTCGGCGTGGACGTCGCGGCGGCGAAGCGACTCGACGTGCAGGTATCGAGCGAGGTGCTCGTCGAGGATCACGGAGCGGGCGCGACCTCGACGGCGCGGGGCTCGGGCCGCTCGCGGGCCCCGTTCTCGATGAGGCGCGGCGCGCCGCGCTCCGCGAACGGAACCTCGACGAGGTCGAAGTCGCGCGGCGCGGTCGCGGCGGGGAACACCTCGTGGGCCTCGGCGAGGACCTCGCGCACGTCGTAGCGGGAGGACACATGGACGAGCGCCAGCATGTCGACGCCCGCCGCGGCGGCGATCCCGGCCGCCTGGCGGCCGGTCGAGTGGCCGGTCTCGTACGCGCGCTCGACCTCCTCGTCGGCGAAGCTCGCGTCGTGGACGAGGAGCTGCGCCTCGTGCGCCGCCACGCGGGTCATCTCGCACGGCCGCGTGTCGCCGGTCACCACCACCTTGCGCCCCGGGCGCGGGTCGCCCATCACCTGTTCGGGGGAGACCGTCCCGGCGCTGCCCGCAACGGGCACCCCCTCTTGGAGGCGCTTGAACGCAGGGCCGGCCGGGATGCCGAGCCGCTCCGCCGCCTGGGGATCGAAGCGGCCCGGGCGGATGTCCTCGACCAGCGCGTAGCCGTAGGCGCGCATCCCGTGTTCGACCGGGAACGGGCGGACCTCGTAGCCGTCGTGGCGCGACGCCTCCCCCTCCTCGAGCTCGACCAGCTCGACGTCGTAGGCGAGCCGACCGAAGATGCGCCGGAGTGCCTTGAAGAGCTCGAAGAGCCCCGGCGGCCCGATGACCCGAAGCCCTCGGTCGCGCCCGTTCAGGTCGTAGGTCTTGAGCAGGCCCGGGATCCCGAGGTAGTGGTCCGCGTGCAGGTGCGTGACGTAGATCTCGTCGATCTGAACGAGCCCAGTCGAGCGCTGCATCTGGCGCTGCGTGCCCTCGCCGCAGTCGAACAGGAGGCGCTCACCGCCGACCCGCGCCATCACGCACGCGGTCGCGCGCTTCGCGGTGGGCACCGAGCTCCCGGTGCCGAAGAAGATGACGTCCAGGTCCATCGGGCCGGAGCCTACGCGCCCGGCAGGATTCGAACCTGCGGCCTCGCGCTCCGGAGGCGCGCGCTCTATCCACTGAGCTACGGGCGCTGAGCGAACCAGCTTAGCCGCGCGAAAGGGGCTCGCGCACCGGATCGAGAATGACGTTGGGGACGCTATGCGTCCCAAATTCCGGTTTCGATCGGGGCCTGCCGTCGGCGCCGGCCCTCGCGCCGCGCCGCGGCCGATGCGTTAGCCCCCGTACTCGATGTGCCACCACTCCGAGCTGATCCCGTACCAGCCGTAGGCCCCGCCGATCTGGTCGACGATGTTGCGCATCCCCGGGTCCGCGAGGTCGACGGCGATGCCCAGCTCGTGGGTGGAGGCCCCCGGCGGGTTGGCGGGCGAGCCGTGCCCGTCGAGGAAGAGGTTGTAGAGGTACGCCTGCTGGTCGTAGGTGCGGTACGCGGAGAGTGGCCCGGCGGCGGGGTAGACGTCGAGTCCGTACTGGGCGACGGCCGCCTGTCGCATCGAGTCGAAGGCGGTCGCCGCGGCGGGATCGAGCTGGAAGTTTCCGGTCGGCGTCGAGATGGTCGCGAGCCCGTAGGCCGTCGTCGCGGGAGCGATCGAGCTCGACGTAGGCGTGGGGGTCGCCGCGGCGCTCGCGAGTGCCGCGGCGCCCTCGCCCACCGTCGGCACGTTGATCGTCTGGCCGGCGATCAGCATGGCGTCCTCCGGGATCCCGTTGTACACCGCCACCGTCCTCGTGGTCAGGTTGTTCGCCGCCGAGATCGACCACAGCGACTCGCCCGGCTGGACCACGTGCGCCAGCTCCGCGCTCGCGGAACCGGGCGCGGCCCACGCAACCCCGAGCATCCCCAGCGCCGCGACGGCCGCGGCCCGCATCCTTGTTCCCACGAACGCCTCCTTGCTCGACATGGCCCCTTCCTCGGGTTACGGGGTGCCGGGCGGCGCTCCTGCCGCGGCTACACGGCTTATGCCCCGTGCAGGCTGTCGTTCAGGCGCCGGCGACGGCCGACTCGGCGGGTGCCAGTGACTCGGGGTGCGCGCGGTACCACTCGATCGTCCGCCGCAGGCCGTCCTCGAGGCCGACGGCGGGGCGCCACCCGACGACCTCGCTGAGCTTCGTCGGATCGACGTACTGGCGGTCGATCTCGCCGTCGGGGTTGCCGGTCCCGCGAATGTCGGGCTCGACCCCAGTGTCCGCTAGCCTCGCGATCGTCTCGACCACTTCGCGCACCGGATACGGCCTCCCGCCGCCGGCGTTGAAGGCCTCGCCGCGCACCTCGTCGCGCTCGAGGTTGTCGGCGATCGCCAGGTAGGCGGAAGCCGCGTCCTCGACGTAGAGGAAGTCGCGCTCCGGCGAGCCGTCGGACCGTAGGACGGGCGGGCGTCCCTGGATCGCGGCGCTCACCGCTTCCGGGATCAGGCGCGAGAAGTTGAGGTCACCGCCGCCGTAGATGTTGGCGAACCTAGTCACCGCAATCGGCAGGCCGTAGGAATGCCAATAGGTGCGTGCGATCAGGTCCGCCGCCGCCTTGGAGGCCTCATAGGGCGCGGTCGGCTGGAGCGGATAGTGCTCGCGGTAGGGCAGCTTCTCGTTCGCGCCGTAGGCCTTGTCGGACGAGGCGACGACGACCCGCCCGACGCGTTGCTCGAGCGCGGCCTGAAGCACGGTCCACGTGCCGCGCACGTTCGAATCGAACCCCCGCACCGGGGACTCCTTGACGGTCGAGACGATCGTCTCCGCCGCGAGGTGAAAGACGGTGTCGATGCCGTGTGCACGCAGCACACGGGCCACGGCCTCGGCGTCGGTGAGGTCGCCCTGCACCTGGATGAGGTCGTCCTCGACCCCGAGCATCCCGACCGCGGAAGGTCGCTCGTTCAGCCGCCGCCGGTCGAAGGAGACAACGGTGTCTCCGCGCTCCAGAAGCGCCTTCGCGAGCCAGCCGCCGACGAAGCCGCGGGCGCCGGTGACGAGGCAGGCGCTCACGGCCGCGGCCTCACCGGCGACCGGGCTCGGCTTCGCGCTGTCGCGCTTCGCCTCACGGCGTCGCCACCGCCTCGCGGTCCCAGATTCGCCACGGCGCCTGTCCGGTGGCCCAGAGATCGTTGAGCGTGACCGCGTCCTTGTAGGTGTCCATGCAATCCCAGAACCCGTCGTGGCGGTACGCGCCCAGCCGCTGCGCGTCGGCGAGGCGCTCGAGCGGCTCGCGCTCGAGCACGCACTCGTCGTCGATGACGTCGAGGAACGCCGGCTCACATAGGAAGAAGCCGCCGTTGATCCAGTAGTCGAGCCGCGGCTTTTCCCGAAAGCCCGTGATCCGCTCCTCCCCGTCGATCAGCGCGATCCCCCATTGGCTGTACGGGCGCACCACCGTCATCGTGGCGTCGGCGCCTGCCGCGGCGTGCTGCTTGGCCTGGGCGGCCAAGTCGATGTCGGCGACGCCGTCCGCATAGGTGAGGCAGAACCGGCCGGCCGCGAGGTGGTCGGCGGCGCGGGCGACCCGCCCACCCGTGTTCGTGTCGAGCCCCGTGTCGATGCAGTCGATCTCGATCGGCTCCGGCCAGCGCTCGGCGCGCACGAACGCCTCGACCTGGTCGCCGAGATAGCCGGTGAGCAGGTAAAAGCGCGTGTGCCCCTGCGCCGAGTAGATCCGGATCACGTGCCAGAGGATCGGCTTGCCGCCGATCTCGACCAGCGCCTTCGGGATCGAGTGCGTGTGCTCCTGAAGCCGGGTGCCGCGGCCGCCGCACAGGATCGCGACGGGGACGTCGGCTGCCTCGGGGCTAGCGGAGCGCCTAGCCACCAGCGACGGCGGGCAGGATCGTGACCTCATCGCCGTCGGAGAGCTCGGTGTCGAGCCCCTCCTGAAAGCGGATGTCCTCCCCCGACACGTAGACGTTTACGAATCGCCGCAGGGTCCCGTCCTCCGTGATCCGCTCCCGCAGGTCCGAGTGGGCGGCGAACACGGCGTCGAGCACCTCGCCGACGGTGCTGCCGTCGACCTTGAGCTCCTCCTCTCCCCCGGCCGCCGCTCGAAGCTGCGCGGGGATCTTGACCGTGACCGCCATGGCGCGGAAATTTACGCGGTCGCCGCGACGCCCGCTTCCGTCTCCGTCTCGAATGAGCTCGGGGTCGGGTCGATCTCGATCATCCGGTGGCGCTCGCGCACCGCGTCGAGAGTCTTGAGGCCCTCGCCGGTGATCACGACCACGACGCGCTCCTCGCCACCGATCGCCCCCGCCTCGGCGAGCTTCGCGAGTACGGCCGTGGTCACGCCGCCGGCGGTCTCGGTGAAGATCCCCGTCGTCTCGGCCAGCAGGCGGATCCCAGCACGGATCTCCTCGTCGGTGACGGACTCGATCGAGCCCCCGGTCCCACGGGCGAGATCGATCGCGTACGGCCCGTCGGCGGGATCGCCGATCGCGAGGCTCTTGGCGATCGTGTCCGGGCGCTGCGGCTTGCAGACCTCCCGCCCCGCCTCGTAGGCCTCCGCCACCGGGTCGCAGCCGGCCGCCTGCGCACCGCTGAACGTCGGCAGCTCGCCCTCGATCAGCCCGAGCTCGAGCCACTCG
>Ga0126307_10002949_pt1 | contig 11578 bp, 12 predicted proteins | sample Plot28_FD_89955 | JGI IMG/M metagenome (GOLD analysis project Ga0126307, IMG submission 89955) | Serpentine soil microbial communities from UC McLaughlin Reserve, CA, USA - Plot28 | ecosystem: Environmental > Terrestrial > Soil > Grasslands | place: USA: UC McLaughlin Reserve, Lake County...
GTCGTCGTTCGGCGGGGAACAAACCTCGGTCAGATCAGGGAGCTCGTCGCCCACCTCGTTGTGCGCGAGCTCTCGCGCGCGCACCGGGAAACGATCCTGGGCTGGACCTGGCCTCTCGTGCTGCTGCTCGTCCAGCTGGCAGCGCTCGTCTTCATCTTCGGGCACGTCGTCGACCTGAACATCCCGAATTACCCGGTCTTCCTCTTCACCGGTCTTATCGCGTGGACCTGGTTCTTGACCGGGGTGCAGAACGCGAGCTGGAGTCTCATCTCCCACCGGGATCTGGTGCTCCAGCCGAATTGCCCGCCGATCGTCCTCCCCGTTGTGACCGTCGCGGTGCCGGTCTTCGACCTTGCGGTGGCGCTACCGCTGCTGGTGGCGATGACGCTCGCGAGCGGCACGTTCGAATGGACCGTCGTGCTCTTGGTCCCACTGTTCACCGTGCAACTCCTGCTCATGCTCGGGGTCGCCTGGATCGTGGCGGCGATCAGCGTGTACTTACGCGACGTTCCGAGGCTCGTGGCTCTGGCGCTGATGATCCTCTTCTATCTCACGCCCGTGTTCTACGCGATCGTGCGCGTACCGGAACAGTTCCAGTCCATCCTCCTGGCGAATCCGCTGGGGACGCTGATCGAGAGCTACCGTGCTGTGACCCTCGGGGATCCGTTTCCGCCCGCGGGTGCATTCATCGCCGTGGCCGTCGGGAGCGCGGTCCTGGCCGCTGCGGGGCTATGGATCTTTCGGGCGCTCGAGGGAGGCTTCGTCGACGAGCTGTGAACTTCCCCGTCAGCTTCGATCGAGTCTGGAAGTCATATCCGCGCTGGTCGCCGGGTACGCGCACCGTCCGGGAGGTCGTCAGCCGTCGCGTGCCTGCCCTGATGCGCTTCGGCCCGCAGCTTTGGGCGCTGCGTGACATCTCCCTCGCGGTAGAGCGCGGGGAGAGCCTGGCCGTGATCGGGCCGAACGGTGCGGGCAAGTCGACGCTTCTGCGACTCGCTTCCGGTCTCGGACGCCCGACCCGTGGAAGAATCGAGATACCCGCGAACGCGGCCTCGATCCTCAGTCTTGGCGACACGTTCGATCTTGCTCTCACCGGGCGGGAGAACGCCGTGACGGCCGCGATCGTCGCCGGCATGTCACGTGCCGGAGCCCGAGCGAGGACGTCGGATGTGCTGGAGTTCGCCGAGCTCGAGGACTGGGGCGACGCACCGATGCGCGTGTACAGCGAGGGCATGAAGCTGCGGCTGGCGTTTGGCGTGGTGGCGCAACTCGAGCCCGAGGTCCTGCTGATCGACGAGGTGCTTGCCGTCGGCGACCTCGCGTTCCAGCGCAAATGCATCGACCACGTTGCCGGACTGCGCAACCGGGGTACGACGCTCCTGCTCGCATCGCACGATCTCAACCAGGTGACCGACCTCTGCGACCGGGCGTTATGGATCGAGGAAGGCGCCATCCGTGCTCTGGGCGACGCCGATTCGGTGGTCAGGGATTATCGGGGACAAATGATGGCGAGAACCGTCGAGCTGACGCCTCGACCCGAGACGGCCGAAGCGGCCCCGCTCGAGCTCGGATACAACCGCTTCGGGAGTCAGGAAGTGAGGATCGAGCGCGTCGCGCTTCTCGATCGTCACGGCCTTCCGGTCCACGAGCTCGAGGCCGGCGCGCCACTCACCGTCCGACTTTCGATTTCGGCCCCGGCCGCCGGAGTTCCGGGACTACTGGCAGCGGTCTCCGTGCACCAAGTGCGCGACGGCGTCAAGTGCTGCGACGCAACCACCGCCACCGCGGGCTTGAACCTCGACGGACTTATGAACTCCGCAGAGCTCCGACTGCACTACGAGCAGCTGGACCTGGAACCGGGCGAATACGCAGTTGAGGTCGGCATGTGGGCGTCGGCCTGGCGATTTGCCTATGACCTGCACCAGCGGGCATACCCGCTGCGAATCACGGGCGAGCGTCAGGGCGAGGGTCTCGTGCGAACCCGGCACCGCTGGGAAATTCCGCTCGCCGAGGGGGACGAGCCGGAGCCTGCGGAGGAGGCTCGCTCCGAGAACGGCTGAAGCCAGGCATGATCGCTGTTCGGTGCCTGTCGTCGGCGCAATGCGGTCCTGATCCAGCGCCTGAGCCGGATCGGCCAGCCGACGACCGGGACGACCGCGATCGCGCGAACGATGTCGCGGAATCCACCCCCGCGGAGAGCGGCCCTGAGGAAGAGGCGGGCCGCCGAGCGGCGCCTCCGGCGTCGTGCGCAGCCTTGCGCCGACCAGCGCCAGAAGTATTCGTTATCGGCGAAGGTGAGATCCAGGCGTTCCAGTTCGGGCTTGTAGTGCGCCGCCATGTACGCCCACTCAGCCTGCACGAGGTCCGCGTCGAGGCTCATGCTGCCGCTGTGCTGTGCATATCCGACCGTGAACGCCGCTGAGGTGACTGGCCGCCCCGCCATCGCAAGCCGTACCCAGAGGTCCCAGTCGGCCATCACCGACATGCGCTCGTCAAAGCCACCGATGCTGCGTACCGTCTCGGTCTCCACCACGGCGCAGGACGGCGTTCCGACCGGATTCGTGCGCAGGAATTGACGCACGAGGTCGGACTCGACGGCCGGGATCGGGCCGTTACCGATCGGCTTCCGCTCCCGCGTCGTCATCACGTACCCGCTGAAGCCCCACCGAGCCCCGTTTCCCTCAAGGGGACGGAGCAGGCGTTGGAGATGCCACGGCGCCCACACGTCGTCGTCATCGAGGAACGCGACCCATTCCCCGCGGGCCGCGTGGATGGCGCGGTTGCGGCTCGAGGCGACGCCCTGCGAGCGGTCGTGTCGGAACAGCCGGACACGCGGGTCGTCGCCAAACCCGGGGGGTGCCGGCCTCAGCGATCCGTCGTCGACGACGCACACCTCGACTGGAACCCCTAGTTGGCCGAGCGCGCTGTGAAGCGCATCCTCGGCCAACGTCCACCGATCTCGCGTGGGTAGCACCACGCTCACCTGGATCTCGCCGCGACTCACGACACGCCCTCGGCGCGTTGCTCGTCGCGATCGGCAGCAGGGATCCGGCGCTCACCGGCAGGGGCCGCCGACGGGGAAGCAGCGCCCGTATCGAGCCATTCCGGATGCGACATCTTCCGCTGCCTCCAACGTCGCCTGACGGCCCAGACGCTCGGGTCGCCGAAGAGCGACAGCAGCGCTTGCGCCAAGTCGCGGGCTTCACGCGTGAGCCACCAGCGCCGCAAGAACAATCGGGCTGCATCGCCCCGGCGACCGGCCCGGCGGTAAGCCTTTGCCCGCCACGCCAGCGCGGACGAGCCGATGAGATTCTGCCACGAGTGGTCTTGACCCGGCAGGTGCTTCCGTCCCAGGTAGTCGAGCTCGACGTCGATCTCGTCGACCTTGCGGACATGCATATTGCCGGGATGAAGGCGATAGGCGACGAGCACCTCGTCGGAGACGGCGGGAGCTGCCTTCGGCGCGAGCCGAATCCACAGGTCCCAGTCAGCCAGCAATGCGAGCCGCTCGTCGAATCCGCCGACGGCGTGTAGCAGTTCGGTGCGGGCCACGACGTTCGAGCAACCACCCGGGACGGGATTGACGAGCCCGAGCCAATCCCTGGTGGACGGCCTACCGGCCCTGTTCAAGAACAGCGGGCGATCCTCCTGATCGATCGTGAGGGCGGCGCAGTAGACCCATGCCGCTTGCGCTGCGCCAGCCGCGGCGAGCTGGGTTCGGAGCTTCGTCGGCGCCCATCGATCGTCGTCGTCGAGGAAGGCCGACCATGTCCCGTAGGCATTTGCGAACCCCGTGTTGCGAGCACGAGCGACGCCGCCCGGCCGGTCGTGGCGAATCACCCTGATCCGCGAGTCGAGCGTCTCGATGCCGTGAACGGCATCGGCGTCGCGCGAGCCGTCGTCGACGATCAGCACTTCGAAGTCGACATCGACCTGGCGCAGCGCGTCTCTGACCGACTGCTCCAAGAACCGGCGGCGATCCCTCGTCGGGATGATGATCGTCACTGCCGGCCGCAGCTCTGGTTCGATTGCGCTCCTCCTCTATTGCGTCGGACGATCCCCCTGTGGCCGGGTGAAAGATGGCTTCCCGCCGCCGCGGGCTCCCACACCCCGCCGCGGAAAACTTAGCGCGGGAAACAGCCTTGGTGGTAACGACACCCACGGCACGGGGCCCGATAGCGCCGCACGACCGCCCGACTGCCACTCTTCGCTCCGGTGTGGCTGAGGAGCACGGTCGGGGCGCCGCTCGGCATCTTGAGGAGCCCGCGGCTGACCCGCATCAGGTACGGATCGATCCTGTTCGCGATGATCAGGGCGACCCAGCCGCCGAACCTGCTCTTCGCCGTCCAGCGGAAGGCGCGCTGAATGGGTCCGCGGCTTCGCCGATCGAAGTCGGGGACCCGTCCCACGGACGCAGCCTAGACTGGGCCTGCGGCCCCGTGGTGTAACGGTTAGCACGCGAGGTTTTCAACCTCGTAGCGCGGGTTCGACTCCCGCCGGGGCTACTTCGTGAGGAGCGCTCGGCAGCGGCGCACCTGCTTCGCGATCGCGCGGGCGCGCGACATGTACCCGGTGGCGGTCGGGTGGACGCCGTCGGGGCCAAACCAGCCGCGGTTATGTGAGGCGATCGCGGCCCAGTCCACCACCCGCAGATGCTCGTTGCGCCTCGCGATTCGATCCAGAATCCGGTTGTAGCCGGCGTAGGTCGCCCCGGCGACCGCGGGCCGGACGATGTTCGGCCACACGACGCATCCCCGCATTCCGGCTGCCCGCAGTGACTTGCGCACCGCGGCTTCGAAGCCGCCGGTCTCGCGCGGATCGTCGTTGCTCCCCAGGCTCGCCACTACAACCGGTGGGAGGGAGTGACCGCGCCTGGCCAGCTCGGCCGCACCCTGCGGCGCGTGCTTCGAGATCGACACCGAGCTCCGGATCCGCCAGCCGTGCAAATTGCGCGTGAGATATGGCCTGGTCCCCACCGCCAGCGAGTCCCCGATCACGAACAGCCGCTTGCCCACGGTGTCCCGCCCCGATCGGGCGGCCGACGACCCGGTCGGTCCCGCCACAGCCACCACCGCCAAGGTGGCAAGGCCGGCGGCCGCGAGCCGCCTAGTCACCGGGCACGCTCCCGGTAGTGCCTCCGTAGGCCGCCACGCCTCCACAGCCCGAGATCGCGGCCGCGATCGCCTGCGCTCGCGTCCCGTATCCGCTCGGGGTCCCGTGGACCCCGTCGGGGGCGAGCAACCCCGGGTCCCGCCTCACGATCCCTACCCAATCGACGACGATCAGGTTCGGGTTGGCCGCCGCGATCCGCGCGAGGACCCGGTTGTAGCCGGTGTAGCTGACACCGTTGTACGGCGGGCGGACGATGTTCGGCCAGATCACGCAGCGGCCCGGGCCGGCCGCCGCCAGCACCGCTTCGACCTGCCCCTGGAAGGTCGAGGTCGCGCTGGGATCGTCGTTGGTGCCGAGGCTGACGACCAGCACCGGCGGGAGGTTGCCCGCAGCCGTGATCTCGGAGACTCCATCGGCCGTCGGCCGTCCCGTATAGGCCGAGGTCCGGATCCGCCAGCCCGGCAGCAGCTCCGCGAGTGGCGCCTCGGTCCCCTCCGCCAGGGAGTCTCCGACGACGAAGGCACGCCCGCTCCTGGCCGGTGCGGATGCGCCGGTCGCCCCCGGGGCGGCCTCGCTCTCGGCTTTCGGCGCAACGGCCTTGGGCGCCGGGCCAGCATCCGGCGTCCCGGCGAGGGTCCCGTACAGCGCGAGCAGGATCAGCAGCAGGGTCCCCATCCCGGCCCGAACTTAGTCCATCTGCCGTCAGAGGCGCTCAACTACGCTTGCCAGAGTGCTACCGGAGATCCACATCGGTTCGCTGACCCTGCAGACCTTCGGCATCTGCTTCGCGCTCGCCTTCCTGGCCGCGGGGGCGTTGGTCTGGAGGCGCCTGGACGAGCTCGGCAAGCCCGTCGACTGGGCCTACGAGATGGGATTCGCCGCCCTGCTCGGCGGCCTGATCGGAGCCCGAGCGGACTTCGTCATCGAGAACTACGACTCGGTGAAGGGCGACCTGCTCGGCAACATCTTCTCCGGCTCGGGACTGGTCTGGTACGGCGGCGCCATCGGGGGAGCGATCGGAGTCCTGCTCTGGGCCTGGTGGCGCAGCTACCTCACCCTCGACCTCCTCGACCTCGCAGCTCCGGCCCTCGCGATCGGCTACGCGATCGGTCGCTGCGGCTGCCAGCTCTCGGGCGACGGGGACTACGGCAAGGCCTGGGATGGCCCGTGGGCGATGGCGTACCCCGATGGGACCAAGCCGATCGACACCCCGGTCCATCCCACCCCTGTCTACGAAACGCTCGCCATGGGTCTGGTCGCGCTCCTCCTCTGGCGCCTCCGCGACCGCCTCACCAACGGACTGCTCTTCGCCCTCTACCTGCTGCTGGCGGGCGCCGAGCGCTTCCTGGTCGAGTTCCTTCGCCGCAACTCCGACGTCGCCGTCGGCCTCACCGAGGCCCAGCTGATCAGCGTCGCCATGATGGTCGCGGGCGGCGTCTGGCTCGCCCTCGCCTTCGGCCGCGCTCCGCGGCCGGCCCCGGCCTAGACCGAGCGGAGCATCCCCCCGTCGAGCGGGATCACAGCGCCCGTGAGATAGGCCGCCCGCTCCGAGCACAGAAACGCGACCAGGTCGCCGTATTCCTCGGGCCGGCCCAGCCGCCGGGCGGGGATCCGCTCCTTCGCGGCCTCCTCCGCCTGTTCCAGCGACCCGTGGCGGTCCGCCAGCCTGTCCGTGGCGAACATGCCGGTCGCCACGGTGTTGACGGTGACGCCATCGCCGGCGATTTCGTCAGACAGGGTCTTCAGGAGGCCGACGGCGGCCATCCGGTTGGCGTTCGAGAGCGCGAGCCCCGGAATCGGCTCGCGGATCGAGCTCGACGACACGTTCACGATCCTGCCCCAGCCGCGCTCGCGCATCCCCGGCAGAACCTCCTCGATCAGCACGCGCGGCGCCAAGACCAGCGACCGAAAGGCCTCCTCCCAGTCCTCCGGCGAGTTGTCGACCGCGCCGCCGCCCGGCGGCCCGCCGGTGTTCGCGACCAGGATCTCGACCGGCCCCAGCGCCTCCGCCACCTCGCCCGGCAGGCGGCGGAGCCGCTCGAGATCGCCGGTGTCCGCCGGGAAGGGTCGGACGTCCGCCGCGATCTCCTCGGCCGCGGCCTCGAGCGCCTCCTCGGAGCGGCTCGAGATCGCGACCCGCGCCCCCTCCCGCGCCAGGGCTCCCGCGATGCCCTTCCCGACCCCGCGGCTGGCGGCCATCACCAATGCCGTCCGCCCTTCGATACCTAGGTCCATCGCAGCTTCCCGGGCCGCGCCGCAAGCCACGCGCACCAGGCGGCGAACGAGCCGACCGCGATCGCCACGCCCAGCCAGTGGACGCCGGCCAGCACCGCGATCGCGCTCGGTATCCCGGCGAGAGCCGCTCCCAGCATCACCGCCCGGACCGGGAGGTGAAGCGCCCACGCCGTGATCGCCGCGCAACCGAGCCACCCGGCGGGCCCGCTCAGCCAGCCCCAGTCCTCGAAGAAGGAATGAGGGAGGGCGACGGCGAGGGCGAGCGAGATCGCGGCAACCAGGAGCACCTGTGCGGCCGCCGCCCGCCAGAGGATCGAGCGGTCCATCGCCTCCATTCTGGCAGCGCTTAACCGGTAGATCCGGCGGCGGGGTTTGTGGCCGCCGCAATGGCGGAGCAGTCAGCCGGTCAACTTCGCGAGATAGGCCGCGTCACCGGGCGGCAGGCCGGGAATCGCCTGGCCGTCCCAGGTGATCCCGTCGGCCATGGCCACGAAGAGCTGCTCGCGGTCGCGCAGGCTGAGACGCTCGAACCGGCAGAGCGCGAGGAAGGAGTAGAGCTTGGGCATCGAATCCCGCCAGCCGCGGTCGGTGCCGTGGATGCGGGCCAGGTCGTGGATGCTCCTCGGCGCCTCCCGCAGTGGCTCCCTGAAGATCTGGGCGCAGACCGCGAAGTCGAGCTGCTCCTCGCGCCCCGCCGGCACGAGCACCACCTCGTCCTCGGGCGCCAGGAGCCCCCGATCCAGCTCCTCCGCGGTCATCAGCAGCACCCCGTCCGTCGGCCGCGGATTGCACTCGATCATCACCAGCCCGTCCTCGGTCTCGATGAAGTCCAGCGACATCTGCCCGTCCCACCCGAGATCGGAGCCGAGCTTCTCTACCACCGGCAGTGTGTCGACCGGATTCACCGAGAGGAACTGGATCCCGGTCGAGTGCTCCCACTGGCGGGGTGCCCGGTAGGACATGTGCGAGGCGACCCTCCCGCCGTGCAGGGCCGAGTACGTGCAGTGCATCGGCCCGTCGACGAACTCCTGCACGAGCCAGGGATTCGCCTCCGTCGGCCGGCAGTCCTCCGGCTTCAGATGCCCCGCCAGCGGCCCGGTGTTGGTGAGTAGCCCGACCCCCCCGCGCGAGAACGCCGCGCGAGCGAAGTAGGACGGAAACCGCCCGATCGCCTCCTGCAGCTCCTTCTGGTTGTGGGCCAGCACCGTGTGCGGCGTGCGGATCTCGAGCCGGTCGCAGAGCTCCTGGAAAGTCCCCTTGTCGTGGACCTGGGCCAGGGTGCGGAAGGGCGGCGCGTAGAGCTTCGTCACCTCGGCGAGCCGCTCGCGCTGGGCTGCCAGATAGAAGACCTCCTCGAACATCGGCAGCACCAGCTCGATCTCGTTCTCGGTCGCGATCCGCTCCACGTCCGCGGCGAACTGCACGGGATCGTCCGAGGGCGAGGCCGTCACGAAGTGCCCCGCCAGATACCGCGAATGGCTGCCGGGCGAGGCCTCGTAGCTGTCGGATGCAAAAACCTGATGGCCGCGCTCGCCCAGCTTGCGGATCACGTCGAGCGCGAACGGCATCCGCGAGCTGGTCACCAGCACCCTCATCGAGCGGAACCCTAAGGCCCCGGGCGGCGCGCGCCCTAGCGGCGGTGCTTGCGCTTGCGGTGCTTCCTCTTCTTTTTGTGCTTCGGCTCGCCGAGTGGCATCGTCGCCCTGATGTCGTCGAAGGTGACCGCGCCCGCCGAGCGCTGCATGTCATAAAGCGAGGACGAGGCCGTCAGCTGGAGGGTGTATCCGCCGCCCGCCGGCGCGCGTCCGGCCACCACTTCGAGGTCGCGCGCGATCGAGTGCGGTCCGCCGTCGAGCGTGAGCGGAATGGGCGTGGCGATGTTGCCCAGCACGGTGCCGTTGCGCGGATTGACGAACTGCGCATAGACCCAGGTCTTCTGTGGGGCGGCGGTGCCGTGATAGGTCAGATCGAGGTGGGGGGCGCCAACGACATTCGCGTGAAGTTGTCGATGCCGGGCACGCGAAGAGCGAGCCCGGGCCCGGGCCTCCTCCGCTTGCGGAATCACCGGGCTGGCTCCAGCCGGGACCCTCGAGGATCGTCGGGGCGGGCGCGTTCGCATTCACGCCCTTACCCGGGACCAGTGCGCGGCGATCTTGGTCCCGTCGAACGAGGTGATTGTCACGTCCTTTGGCGCTCGCGAGCGAAGCGCAGGCGAAAGCGGCCGCTGTCAGAGCGGCAGCGGGCAGCAGTCCCGCGACAACCCGCCTCCTCACGCGCGCGACAGTACCAACGCCGCACGGCCACGGCGCCGGTTCTCAGAGCCCGATCGAGCCAGCTCGAAGCGCCATAATCGAACGCCCCCGGGCGGTTAGCTCAGTTGGGAGAGCGCCTCGTTTACACCGAGGAGGTCGCTGGTTCGAACCCGGCACCGCCCATTCTAAATGCCTCTTCTCACCGCCGAGGTTGGCTCCCGCGGGTCCGGGTATACATGGCGGGAGCACCAGGCCAAGGAAGGAGGGAACGCTCATGTTGTGGCTTATCGCAGGCATCGTCCTGTTGATCATTGCCATCGCAGGCGGTGCAATCGTGCACCCCGTTCTTTTCGCGCTGGCGATCGTCGCGCTCGTGGTCTTTTTCATGGGACGCGGCACCCGCACCGTCTGAAGAACGGAGCGAGTGTTCACTTGGCGCTGGCCCGGCGGGCGGACGCTCAGTGCTGCGCGCCGGGCCCTTCGCCCTGTGTGTGTTGCGGCATCAGCGCGCCCGTCGAGCGATCGCGGGCGATCAGCCGGCGAGCCTCGGACTCCTCCTGCTTGGGGAGGAGCGTGCGGCGCAGGTCGTGCGCGTCGAAGATCTCGTCGAGGTCCTCGCGAGTGAGGGTCTCGCGCTCGAGCGCGTTGCTGGCGAGGTCATCCAAGCAGCGCCGGTTGAGCTGCATGAGCTGCCGGGCGCGAGCGTACGCCAGGTGCGCGAGCTCCTGCGCGTTCTCGTCCACCTCGCGGCGGGTTCGGTCCGAGAGCGCGTAGTTGCCGGTCGGCTGGGCGAGCGGTGCGCTGTCGGGCGGGCCGTGCGAGACGGTCATGCCGAACTCGGTGACCATCTGCACGCAGACCTGCTGCACCCTCGCCAGGTCATCGGCTGCGCCGGAGTAGGCCTCGTCGAAGACCTCCTCCTCGGCCGCCCTGCCGCCGAGCAGGATCACGATCTCGTCCATCAGCTGCTTGCGCGAGCGTAGGTAGCGGTCCTCGCTCGGGGAGTGCCCGACGAAGCCGAGTGCCGGTCCACGCGGGACGATGCTGAGGATCTCGGGCGGATCGAGGCCGCAGAGTCGCCGGCAGAGAGCGTGACCCGCCTCGTGGTAGGCCACGATCCTGCGCTCCTCCTCGGTCAGGCGGCGTGACTGCTGTGAGCCGACGGACTGGCGGAGAAGGGCCTCGTCGAGATCCTCGCGCGCGATGGACATCCGGCCCGCGCGCCCCGCGATGATCGCGGCCTCGTTCAGGGCATTGGCCAGCTGCGCGCCGGTCAGGCCTGTCGTCTTCCGCGCGACGTCCGTCAGGTCGACGGTGTCGGAGAGCGTCTTGTCGCGGGCGTGCGAGCGGAGGATCGCATCGCGCCCGTCGCGATCCGGCGGTGCGACCAGCACCTGGCGGTCGAAGCGTCCGGGGCGAAGCAGGGCCTTGTCGAGCTTGTCGATCTGGTTCGACGCGGCGAGGACGATGACGGTCCCGGGGTCGCGCTCGAAGCCGTCGAGCTCGACGAGCAGCTGGTTGAGCGCCTGCTCCCGCTCGGAGGTGCCGCCGTCACCGGCTCCAGAGCCGCGGTGGCCTCCCACCGCGTCGAGCTCGTCGATGAAGACGACCGCGCGGCCGGAGCGACGCGCCTCCTTGAAGAGGCGGCGAATGCGGGCGGCGCCCCGCCCGACGAACATCTCGACGAAGCTCGAGCCGGAGGCGGCGAAGAAGTCCACCCCGGCGTGCGATGCGACGGCGCGGGCCAGCATCGTCTTGCCCGTGCCCGGCGGGCCGTAGAGCAGCACCCCCCGCGGGGCCCGGGCGCCGAGCGCCTCGAAGCGCTTCGGGTCCTTGAGCCACTCAGCGACGTCCACCAGTTCCTCCTTGGCTGCGTCGACGCCCTGGACGTCCTCCCAACGGACCGTGCCGGTCGAGCTGGCCTTGACCGACTCCGGACGCGTCGTCCCCATCGTTGAGCGCAGCAGGATGATGAAGAC
>Ga0126307_10002950_pt1 | contig 11577 bp, 9 predicted proteins | sample Plot28_FD_89955 | JGI IMG/M metagenome (GOLD analysis project Ga0126307, IMG submission 89955) | Serpentine soil microbial communities from UC McLaughlin Reserve, CA, USA - Plot28 | ecosystem: Environmental > Terrestrial > Soil > Grasslands | place: USA: UC McLaughlin Reserve, Lake County...
GAGATCGCGGTCGGCGAGCTGGCGCGGCTGATCGCGGCGACCGTCGGCAAGGAGATCGAGATCGTCTCGCTCCCGCCGACGCCCGGCTCTCCGCAGCGCCGCTGCCCCGACATGACCAGGACGCGCGAGCTGACAGGCTACGAGCCGCAGGTCGAGCTGAGCAGCGGGCTCGAGCGCACGTACGCCTGGTATCGCGCGCACGTGTTCACGCGCGGCTGACGCGGCGCGCGACCGCGCCCGCGACCTCGCCCCAGCGCGAGCGCGGGGCATGGCAGGAGTCCGGCGGAAGCCCGCGCTCGGCCAGCGCTCGCCGGCACGCCGCCTCGTCGTACGCCACTGCATGGAACGCCGCCGTGCGCGCGGCCGTGTCGAGGACCATCACCCGCGCGCGCGGATCGCGGCTGCGCGACTGCCCTACCGCGCCGGGGTTCAGCACGACGGCGTCGTCGTCGGCCAGCTCGACCGTCCCGGCCGGCCGGCGCAGCAGCCGGCCGCGCCGGCGGCTGACGGCCATCGGCCGATGGGTGTGGCCGAGGATCAGGATCCGCGCGCCCGGCTCGGCGCGCTCCAGCTCGTCCAGGCAGGCGAGCGCCTGCCGCTCGGACAGGATGTACTGCTGCGGATCGGTCACCGAGCCGTGCCGCAGCACGACGTCGCCGACGCGCGCGCCGAGCGGCAGCCGTGCGAGGCGCTCACGCACGTCGTCGTCGATCGCCGCGCGCGTCCAGCGCAGGCTCGCCTGCGCGGTCGCGACGCAGCGCTCGTCGCTCAGCCGGCCGAGCACGATCAGGTCGTGGTTGCCGGTGATACAGCGAGCGGACAGCTCGAGCACGCGGCGGACGCTCTCGGCCGGCAACGGGCCGTATCCGACGAGGTCGCCGGCGCACAGGTATTCGTCGACCCGCTGACGGGAGAGGAAGGCGAGCGCCGCGTCGAGCGCGTGCAGGTTCGCGTGCACGTCGGCGATGACGCCGTAGCGCATCAGGCGACGCGCTCGGTCTGCCGCAGGCGCGCCGGGGTGGGGTGCGGAAGCCGGCGGCTGATGGCGTGGCGCAGCGTCCCGCGCACGAACGGCTGCGGATCGTCGCGCGCGAAGCCGGAGAACGCCTGACAGCCGCGCGCCCAGCGCAGCCAGGCCAGCGGCGAGACGCCGGTCGCGTGCGCAGCGCGCAGGTCGGTCAGCGGCGTGCACCACGCGACGCGCCGCGTCGTGCGCCGCCCCGGCGGCCGCGGCGCGCCGGTGAGGTCGGCGTGCACGATCGCCGGCAGGTTCACGCCCGCGACCGCCGCCGGGTGGTGCCAGAGGTTGAACCTCGGGTTGATCTCGAGCAGGTGCAGCCGGCCGCGCTCGTCGCGCTTGAAGTCGGCCTTGGCGACCCCCCGCAGGCCGACGCTCGCGAGCACGTCGCGGCCGAGCTCCGCCACGTCGGGCAGGTCGATCACCTCGACCGCCGTGCTGTACCCGTAGCGCGGCGGGTACGTGCGGATCTTCCGCCCCGTGAACTCGGCGGCGGTCGTGCCGGTCTCGTCGACGTAAGCGTGATAGCTCTCGACCGCGCTCTCCGGGCCGGACACGAACTGCTGCACCACGACGTCGCAGCCGAGCTGCGCGAGCTGCGGCCAGATCGCCGCCCACTCGTCGCGGCCGGCGATCTGCAGCGCCTTGCCGCCCTGCGCGATCGTGGCCCAGTCGCCGGCCCGCACGACGGGCTTGACGATCACGGGGAACGGGAGCTCCGGGTCCGGCGGGCGCTCGCCGTCGCTCGCGCGCAGCCGGTGTGCGGGCGGCACCGGCAGCCCGCAGCGCTCGGCGAGCGCCTGGAAGCGCTCCTTGTCGACCAGCTGGTCGACGAGCAGCTCGTCGGCAAGCACGAACCTGAACGCCGTCGCCAGCTCCTCGCGATGGTGCGACGCGAGCAGCAGCGCCGCATCGGTCTGCGGGTACAGCACAGGCGGCTCGGGCTGCGCGCGGCCGAAGGAGAGCAGCGCGGCGACGAGCTCGTCCTGGCGCTCCCAGTGGTCGATCCACGGCAGCGTGGCGCGGACATGGCGCGAGAAGCGAGCCGGACCGTCCGGGAACCCGAAGCAGGCGCTCGAGATGCCGGCGAGGCCGAGTGCCCGGACCAGGTCGATGTCGCCCATCACGAGCGCCAGCGCCGGCCTGGCCGCGGTCGACATCAGTGCCTCGGCTGGTCCGCAAGCGGATCGTCGAAGTCGTCCTGGGCGTACGGCGGACGCTCGACGGCGGCGCGGTTGAGCACGATGCCGCGCAGATCGGTGCGGGCGTTGCGGAGCTGCTTCTTCGCGGCCACGATGTCGCGCCGGCGCGTCCGCTGGAGGTCGACGACGAGGATCACGCCATCGGCCGCGGACGCGACCGCGGAGGCGTCCGCGAGCGTCGACACCGGGACGGTGTCGACGAGGACGTAGTCGGCGTCGCGGCGGAGCTGGTCGAACAGCTCCTGCAGACGGCCGCGGACGATTGGCAGGGCCGGCAGGCTGCTGCCGCTCATCAGCCGGAGGTGCGGGTTCAGCGTCGGCCGCGTGAGCGGAGCGGCGCCCCCGTCGCGCGTCTCCCGGCGCGCGCCCACGGGGACCGTCGTCGTAGCACCGAGCTCGGCATAGAGGGGCGCGTGGTAGACCTTCCAGCGGCGCAGCGTCGTCTCGGAGATGTCGCGGCCCGCCGCCTTCAGCGCGAGCGCGGCGCGCCGCACGTTGCCCTCGGCCCGGACGAGCTCGCCGAGGCCGGCGCGGATGTCCTCCGCGGTGTAGCCACGGCGAGCCCCGGGTTGCGACGGTGCGGCGTACGTATCGGGCTCCGGCTCACGCGGCGCGGCATAGGTCTCGGGCTCCGGCTCCGGCTCACGCGGCGCCGCGCCGTTCTCCGCCTGCTCGGGCGCGTTGAGGTAGTCGTGGAGCTCCGGCTTGCGCACGTCGAGGTCGACCGCCGTGACCTCGCCGCCGCCAAGCGCGAGCGAGCGCGCGAGCCAGCTGACGACGGTCGTCTTGCCGTCGCCCTCCGCCGGGCTCGTCACCGCCAACACGACGCTGCCGCGCTCAGGCTCCATCAGCTGCAGGTTCAGGCGCAGGAACTCGAACGCCTCGAGGAAGGAGGGATGCTGATAGGGGCTGTTCGCGGGCAGCAACCGGCGCGCGCGCACGCGCGGAATCCGGGCCAATACCGGCGCGTCGAGCAGCTCCGCGAGCTCGTCCTCGTCGCCGACCCGCTCGTCGAGGCGAGCCAGCAGCAGCACAAGGAAGGGCGCGAGCGCGACGGCGATGAACGCCGCGATGAGGGCGTTGCGAAGCGGCTTCGGCGAGCTGCTCGCCTCGGGCGGCGTCGCGCGCTCGACCACGCGGACGCCGCCGGTCTCGAGCGCCTTCAGCGTCTCGAGCTCCGAGATCCGATCGCGCAGCGCGCGCGTCGCGGCCGTCTCCGGCGCAGGCGCGGCCCCTTCCTCCGCCGGCGGCGCTTGAGCGGCGAGCGTGTCGTTCAACGCATCGATCGCGTCCTGGATCTCCGTCCGCGCGGTCTCTCGGCGGACCGCGACGATCTGATCGGCGAACGCGTTGGCGACGTCCGCCGCCCCCTCGGCCCTGTCCCAGCGCGCCGTTACCTTCGCCAGGTCGGAGTCGCCCTGCGGGTCGACGGAGACGGCGGACTTGAGCGCGTCCGCCGACTGCGACCCGGCGATCTCCCGGGCGACCCGTCGCGCCACGGTGTCGAGCGTCGCGAGCTCCAGGTTCGTGGCGGTCGTGCGCTCCGGCACCTCGCCGCTGTCGATGCTGCGGCCGGCGATGATCGCGTCCGCGGCGGAGCTTCGGCCGAACAGCAGGCCGGCGCTCGCCTCGTAGCGGCTCGGCAGGAGCAGCGAGACGGCGAGGGTGACGAGGAAGGCGCCGGCGACGATCGCGGCGATCAGCTTCGCTCGCGCTCGGATCAGCGCGAGGAACCTCGGAAGATCCATGCCCAGGTCGCTCGTCATCGGAAGCGACACAATACGCGTGCAACGCATCGAGGCGGGCATTTCGCGATCACGCTCGACCACTCTCTGATGTGCGTGGGACGCCGTACCGCACGATGAGCCAGGCGAGTCCGAAGCTGCCCCAGTAGGTGCGGTTGTCATTGAGATCGCCGCTCAGCAGCGCGGCAAACAGGTTGAAGAGGAAGACGCCGGCGAGAATGTAGACCAGACTTGAGGCCGGTCCCCGCGGCAGCGCCCAGGCGCGGCGCGCGAGCCGGCTGATGACGGCGCCGATCGACACGGCGAGCACGACGAGCGGCACGAGCCCGAGTTCCGCCCAGACCTCGAGCAGCATGTTGTGCGGGTAGTCCTCCGGCGGCCGCGTCAGCATGCCGACATTTTGGAATCCGCCGGCCCCGACGCCGATCAGCGGCCGTTTCTCGATCAGGTCGACGGCCTGCCCGAACGCCGTATAGCGGGGGTCGGCCTCGAGCGCTCCGACCGGATCGCGCGCGGCGTGGGTGAGCCGCTCGGCCGAGCCCGCGGGGAGCGAGACGAACGGAATCAGCGCGGCGCCGGCGACGACGGCCAGCGCGACCGGCGCCAGCTTGCGCGGTACGCGAGCGAGGTAGATCGCTCCGGTCGCCGCGAGCGCGAGCCCGAAGCTCAGGATCGGTCCGCGCGAGCCGATCGCCGCCGCCACGACGATCAGCGCGAGCGCGCCGACGATCGCCCAGCCACGCGTCCGGTAGAGATCCGTCAACGCGCCGACGAGCAGGATGATGGCTGCGGTGCAGAGCAGACGCGACGCCCCGATCGTGTTGCCCTCGTCGCCGATCGTCAGCCGTCCTGTGCCTTCAGGCGGGTTTGCGATCGTGACGACGGCCGTGATCAGCGCGATTGCGAGCGTCCAGGAGAAGAAGCGCCGCAGGTCGCGCTCATCCTTGACCAAGAAGAACGGCGCCAGAGCTGCCAGCAGCGTCAGCGTGAAGAAATGCAGCGCCTTCTCGCCGCCGTAGTCGGGCGAAGGCGTCCAGCCGAGACTGACGACGAGCATCACGCCGATCACGGCGATCGGCGCAGCGAGCCCGAGTGGCACGCCGCGGACGCGTCCCGAAAGCCAGCGGCCGGCGCAGACGGCGCACAGCAGGACGCCGAGCAGAACCGTGACGTCGCCGGGAACCGCCTCGACGACGGGCTGCTCCTTGAACAGCCCGACATACGTGTACAGCGTCAGCAGCGCCAGCGGCTGGCGCACGAGGAAGAGCGCCGCCGCGACGGCCGGCGGGATGGCCAGCGCGACCGGGCCCATCGCCATCGCGGCAACGCTGGCGACAGCTACGACCCCGGCCGCGAGTGCCGCGCCGACCGGATCACGACCGAGGCCCGCGATGATCGGGCGTGCGGGTGCGCGTGCGGTCACGAGGCAACCGGGTCCGGCGCGCCGGGCCAGGAGGATGCCGGCCCTTGCGGCGCGTCCCGCTCCACCATGCGCCCGATGTTCGCTGTGATGTCGCCGCCGGTCAAGCGGCTCCCAGGTTGCGTGCTGCCGAGGTCGCGGCCATGATGATCCACTTGGCGCGTGACGCCGCCGGCCGGATGCCGATGACCAAACGTGGATGCGAGGGGGGATCGCCGTAAGCGAGGTGGGGGCCCAGGAGACGCCTGCGACATCGCCGGCGGCCCCGCGACGGGCGGAGGATCCGACGCCGCCGTCCGGCACTGCGCTGGCGCGCGCAAGCGCGCTGAACCTGGTGGCGCGCATGATCAGCGGCGGCGCCACGCTTGGGCTGGCCATCGTCTCCACCAACGTGCTCGACACCCACGGTCGCGGCGTCTACGCCCTGCTCACGACATGGGCGGGCATCGGCGCCGTGATCCTGACAGGCGGCACGACCGTGCTGGCGGCCGACCTCATCCACCGACGCCGTACCGAGCGCGTGCTCCATGGCGCGGCGCTTGCGATCGGCATCGGCTCCGCGATCGTGGTGCTCCCCATCGCCGTCGCGCTCGCCTTCCTGACGGGTGGCGCGACGCTCGCGGCGCTCGTCTGGACTGCGCTGCTGACCGCGTTGGTCACCTACTCGAGGTTCGAGATGTCAATCGCCCAGGCGAACGGCGACGTTCTTCGCGTGAGCCTGACCGACATCGCGATGGCCGCGTTGCCGCTGGCAGCAACGCTGATCGCGGCAACCGCGCTCAACCCCACGGCGGGGACGCTTGTCGCCGCCTGGGCCGTCGGCGCGCTCGTCACCGCCTCGGGGCAGCTAGCGGCTGCGATCCGCGCTGGTCTTCTGACGCTCGAGCACGCGTGGCGCGTCGCCGCGAGCATCGTGCGGCGGTCCGCCCGGGTCGCGGTAGCGAGCGGGACGGCGCTCCTGTGCTCGCGGATCGACGTGTTCGTGGTCGCGGCCGTCTTGTCGGTGAGCGATGCCGGCATCTATTCGATCCCCGTTGCGCTCGCAGCGAACCTGCTGCTGCTGTCACGCGCGCTGCTCACCGCGGCCTACCACTCGATCATGACTGCCCCGGCGGAAGAGGTCGTCGAGTGGTTGAGCCCCGCACTGCGGCACAGCGTGATCGTGGTGCTCGCCGGCGGCGCCCTGTCGCTGCCCGTTGTCGCGGTGACATCCGGCTTCGTCTTCGGCGACGCGTACGACGACATCTGGAAGCCCTATGCGTTCCTTGTTCCCGCTAGCGCATTCCTCTGCGTCGGTGAGGTTCTGCGCCACTTCCTGCTCACGCGGTTGGAGCGTCAGAACGAGATGCTGCTCGTGGCGACCGGCATGCTGCTCGCAAACGGCGTGCTTGCGGCGGCGGGCGCTGCGACGTTCGGACTGGTCGGCGCGGCGGCGTCGACGACGATTGCCTACGCGCTCGCGGCGGTTGCCCTGGTGGCGATCTGCGCGCGCACGCTGGGGGTCACGATGCGCGAGCTGGCGCTACCACGTCGCTCGGACCTCGCCGCCTACTGGCGCACGGGGCGGGCGGTCCTGCGCCGACGTCCCGGTTCCGGCCGGCCGTGAACACGGCGGTGAAGCGCGTCTGCCACGTCACGAGCGTCCATCCGGTCGACGACCACCGGATCCTGCACAAGGAGTGCGTATCGCTGCGCGACGCCGGCTACGACGTCACCCTGATCGCGCCGCGCGAGGAGGACGGCGTCGTCGGCGGCATCCCGGTCGTGGCGCTGCACGCCCCCTCGCGGAATCGGCTCGAGCGGATGCTGCGGCGCCCGCCGGCGGCATACCGCGCTGCGCTTGCGCTCGACGCCGATCTCTACCACTTCCACGATCCGGAGCTCCTGCCTTGGGGCGTGCGGCTCGCGCGGGCGGGCAAGCGGGTCGTCTACGACGCGCACGAGGACCTGCCGGCGCAGATTCGCGGCAAGGATTGGATTCATGCCCGCGTGCGCGCGCGTGTTGCGGACGCGGTCGCGCAGCTCGAGGAGGCGTGTGTCGGTCGGCTGGACGCGGTCGTCTCGCCGAGTCGATCGGCGCTCGAGCGGCTGCGCCCGCACCAGCCGCGCGTCGCGCATGTGGCAAACTACCCGCGGCTGGACGAGCTGCGGCCGGCCGCGCGCTGGCAGGAGCGCGTGCGGGCTGCCTGTTACGTCGGCGGCATCACGCGCGTGCGCGGCGCGCGCGAGCTAGTCGACGCGATGGCGCACGCCCGCGCGGAGCTGCAGCTCGCCGGCGCCATCTCGCCGCCGGAGCTGCGCGACGAGCTCGAGCGCTCGCCCGGCTGGCAGCGCGTGCGCTATCTCGGGCGCGTCCCGCAGGACCGCGTCCGGGCGCTGCTGGCGCGCGTCAAGGTCGGCGTGATCCCGCTAAAGCCGATCCGGGCGTACGCCGACGCGTTCCCCGTGAAGCTGTTCGAGTACATGGCGGCTGGGCTGCCGATCGTGGCGATCGACGTCCCGCGCTGGCGCTCGGTGCTCGACGCGCACGAGTGCGGGATCTCCGTGCCGTACGGGTCGCCACGGCGGCTGGGGGAGGCGATCGCCCAGCTGCTCGACGACGACGCGCGCGCCCGGGCGATGGGCGAGCGCGCGCGGCGCGCGGCCGAGCGGCACTACTCGTGGGAGACGCAGGCCGCGGTGCTCGTCGACCTCTATGGCGAGCTTCTGTCATGAGCGTCGCGACCCGCATCTACCGCGATTACCTGCAGCGTGAGCGACTCGACGAGTTGCGAGCGCTGATGGCGCGCGCCGTCGAGCTCGGCTACGAGCCGATGACGCTCTCCGCGTTCGCCGAGCGGGACGGCGCAGCCGACCGCGTCCTGCTCCTGCGTCACGACGTCGACTCCGACGTCGCGCGAGCGCGCCGGATCTGGGAGATCGAGCGCGAGCTCGGCGTCGTCGGCAGTTACTTCTTCCGCCGCTCGACGTGGGATGTCGCGTTCATGCACGAGCTGAGCGCCGGCGGCTGCGAGGTCGGCTACCACTACGAGGAGCTGGCGACGCTGATCAAGCGGCGCGGGGCGCGCAGCCCCGCGGAGGCGCGCGCACTGATCGAACCGGCACGCGACGCGTTGCGTGCGTCGCTCGCCGAGCTCCGAGCTCATAGTCGGCTGGCGCTCGACGTGCTCGCATCGCATGGCGACTTCGCCAACCGGGCGCTCGATGTCGCGAATGTCGAGCTGTTGAAGGACGCGCAGTTCCGCGCCGCGATCGGCGTGCGCCTGGAGGCCTACGACGTCGAGGACCGCGTTGACGTCCGCTGCTTCGACGCCGGGCCGGACGGTTGGAAGCCCGTCGACCCGGCCCGGGCGCTGGCGCGCGGGGCGCCGGTCGTCGAGCTGCTGCTCCATCCGCGCGCGTGGGGCGCGGCGCCCGTGGTCAACGCACGGCTCGACGTCGAGCGCGCGGTCGACGGAGCGCTCTACCGCGTGCGGCGCCGGCGACGACTCGCGGCGGTCATCGCGGGACGGTGTCGAGCGCGAACTGCAGGTCGCCGTTCTTCAGGTTCCGCCCGCCCCACTGATCCCAGCCGACCCACGCGCCGCCCTGGGTGAACTGGGCGTAGCCGCCGTCGAACATCGTGCGGGGATGGAAGCCGAACTCGGTGCCCTTCCGGATCGGGAACGTCTCGTAGCTCGATCGCGCGCTCGCGCTCGCGGTCAGCGCCAGCGGCTCGACGTCCAGCGGGACGCGGCTCGGGAAGCGCACGTGCACCCACCCCGGGTGGTCGCTCGGCACGGTGTTGCCAGGGACGCTGGCGGAAGCGAGCACGCCACCGCCGGCGCGTTCGATCCGAAGCGTCAGCGGCGCATCCGTGTCGCGCCGCCGCCGCAGTCGCAGCCAGGCGCCCGCGATCGCCTTGCCGGCCGCCGGCGCGATCAGCTGACGCACCATCTGGGCGCCGCCGATCGGCTTGGGGTTGTTGACCCAGACCTCCATGTAGCCGACGCCGAGGTGCTGGTCGGCACGGCGGCCCGCGACCTCCATGATCGGCTGGTAGCGATCGCCGCGCCGCTGCGATCGCGGATACCAGGTGCCGGGCGTGCGACCGCCGTCCGGCGAGCCCGACAGCAGCACAGCGAGCCCACCTGGGACGGGCGGCGCTGGCCGGTCGTTGCCGTGCGAGACGAGCGCGTTGACAGAGACGTAGTTCCGGCGCGGATCGGCATCGAGGTTCGTGAAGACGATGTGGTAGAAGCGACCCGCGGCGACCCGAGCGGGGTTGCGGAAGCGGACGAGCGGCCAGGCGCCGCCAGTCGGCTGGTCGAGCGTCGCGGTCGCCAGAGCACGGCGCGCCGGCACGTGCGGGCGACCGCCGGAGTCGGCGGTCACCTGGATGCGCAGCGTGCCGCCGCTGCCGCCGCTGTAGCCGGTGCGCCCGCCGCTGTTGACTACGACGAAGAAGCGGACGCTGCGCACCACGCCCGTCCACTCCGACCGGAAGCGGAACGCGAGCACGGTTCCGTACGGGCCACCGATTCGCGTGTTGGCGAGCGAGTCGGCGGCGACCGTCGAGTTGCGCGAGTCCGCGCTTCGCAGCGCGACGCGATCGCCCGCCACCGCTCCGCCCGCGTTGGGATCCGTCGGGTCGTCGCCGCCTCCCCAGCAGGCGCCGACGCCGACCGCGATGCCGATCAGCGCCAAGAGGCATGCCCGACGCATAGCGACCAACCATACGCGCCGCGTCGCCCTCCTCGCACCGGTTCAGGCGACCGCCTGCACCAGCTCGGCGTACCAGCGCTTGCTCCGACCGGTCAGCAGCACGTTGTTGTGCCAGAGCAGCGACAGGATGCCGCCGTAGCGCCGGCATTCGCGCGCCAGCGCCATGATCGCCTCGTGGGCCGGCTCCGGCGCCAGCCCCATATACTCGAATACCGTCCCGTCCATGACCTGGAACGGGCGCTCGCGCAACCGCAACGGTCGGCGCTCGAGCAGGTGGTAGGCGCGGTACTCGTGGCAGGTGCCGGCCCGGAACCCGATCCGGTCCGCGAACGCGAGCGTGGTGTCGTACGCCAGCCCCGCCCGGTCCCAGTTCGACCACGTCGCCGGGTTCTCCCAGCGTAGGTAGTGCTGGCGGCCGCCCCACGCCTCCTGGCGGACGCCTTCGCGGTCCGCCGCCGCACGCAGGCGCTCGAACTCGTCCTTCGTCCGGTCCGCGTCCTGGTAGGTCTCGAAGCCGGCGTGGAACCCGAGCTCGTGGCCGCGCTCGTGGATGCGCCGCAGGAGCGCGCGGATCCACGGGTCGTCGAGCGCGTACGGCGGGTCGTGCGGCGACGCCGAGCGACCGGTGGCGAGGAAGTAGAACGCACTCGTGAGGCCGTTCCGCTCGCTGACGTCCATCAGGAAGTCGAACGTGTTGTAGGGATCGTGGCGGTGGTCGCCGCGCGCGCTCCCCGCCCACGAGCGCACGCGCCGCGCCATCAGCGCCGGATCGCGGCGGCGCAGGGCATCGGCGCCCAGCTGCCGTATCCGGAGGAGCGCGCCGCGGCCGAGCGACGCCAGCGGATCGTCGACGTCGTGGGTGACCGCGACGCGGTAGTCGCGCCGCCGACGCTCGAGCCGCGGCCACAGTCGCTCCAGTGCCGCCCACAGCAGGTCGGCGTAGGCGTCGGCCAGCGGCACGCCGAGGAAACCCTCACGCTCGGCGACCGACGCCGCCGCCGGGAAGCGCCCGTAGGCGTCGTGCGCCGGCAGCACGCGCTCCTCGTAGCGCGAGAGCATGAAGAAGCAGCTGCCGAAGACGTCCACGCCGAGCGCGAGCGCGGGCGGCTCGCCGCTCACGAGCGCATCGCCGGTGCCGAAGAGCAGCGGCAGGCGCTCCTCGGTCAAGGGGTCCGGTGCGAGAAGCCGGCGCAGCGGCGTTGCGGGCAGCGAAGCCGGTTGCAGCCACGTGTCCTCCGGTGCCGCGAAGAACGTATCGGGCAGGGCGAGCCGGCGGCCGCCGGCGTCGCCGTCGAGCTTGATGGCGACGTCGCGGCGTTCGCGGATCTCGAGCCGCCAGTCGAGTCCGAGCCAGTCGCCCAGCACGACGTCGAGGATGTAGCGGCGCTCGGGCTCGTGCGGGGGCGGTGCCTCGACGACGAGCGTCATGCGCGCGAGCGTATAGTGGCCGCCGGGTGCGAGTCCTGCTGCTCACGCACTACTTCCATC
>Ga0126307_10002951_pt1 | contig 11577 bp, 8 predicted proteins | sample Plot28_FD_89955 | JGI IMG/M metagenome (GOLD analysis project Ga0126307, IMG submission 89955) | Serpentine soil microbial communities from UC McLaughlin Reserve, CA, USA - Plot28 | ecosystem: Environmental > Terrestrial > Soil > Grasslands | place: USA: UC McLaughlin Reserve, Lake County...
CCCGACGCTGAAGGTGTTGAGGGTGGTCGAGATCCGGCCGATGCCGCCGAACGCGTCCGGGAAGCCCGAGTGCCCGAAGTCATCGAACCACCCGGTGAGCTCGGGGCTGTAGGCCCGGAGGGTGGAGAGCTGGGTGAGCGAATCGCGCAGAGAGTCCGCGGAGGCCGGCAGCGCCCCGGGGCGAGAGGCTCCGTTTCGATCGACCGGGCCGACCCCGATCTGCGCGAGGGGGTCCTGGAGGCGGGTGAGCTCGATCAGGTCGTTGTTCTGCCCCTTCTTGTTGATCACGGTGTTCAGCCCCTTCACCGTTGGGACCGCGTCCCGGGCGAAGCGGCGCAGGCGCTTTGCGAGGGGCTGGAGCTTTCGGGCGACCGGACGGGAGGCATCGACCAGGGGCTGGACGTCATCGAGGGCGGCGCGCAGGTTGACCGCGGTGGTGTTGAACTGGCGCATGAAGTCCGGTAGCTGGCCGACCGCGGAGGCCAGCGAGGCCTGCTCGGAGCCGATCGTGCCGAGCATCCCGTTCAGGTTCGCGACCAAGGACGAGATCTCCGGGGACTTCGCGTCAAGCGTCGAGGTGAGGCCGGCGGCGTCCACAACGAGGCCCTCGAGGTTCGCCTGATCTGAGTTGAGCTCGCCGAAGACTCGCCGGGAGGTCGAGAGGAAGGGGTTCAGGTAATAGAAGCCCTTGTTTGCCTTCGCCCCGACGCCGTCGTAGGAGCGCGCAAAGCCGCGGATCACCTCCTGGAGGTGGGAGACGGTCGGCTTATCGAGGGTGTTGAAGAGCTGGTCGAGGTCCACCTCGGAGGTGGTGTCGGCCTGGGTGATCTCGCCGCCGTCTGAGATCTGCTTGCCGTCGGGGTCGGTCGGCAGGGCGAGGTCGATGTAGCGGTTTGCGATTCCCGAAAGAGACTGGGAGCGAACGGTGGCATGGGTGCCGTCGGGCAGCGGGGTGTAGGCGGAGTCTGAGATCTCCATCTTCACCAGGGCCTGGCCGTCGTCGGAGAGGGAGATCTCCTTGACCGATCCGACGGGAGCGCCGGCGATGTTGACGTTGTTGCCGGTGACCAGCTGGGAGGCGTTCTCGAACTCCGCGGTGACGGTGTAGGTGGACCCGCCACCGAGGACGAGGAGCAGGATCACGACCACCGCGCCGACCAGCGCGAGAACCGCGGCGACCCGCCCTACCGCACTCGTTGTTGGCACTGGCTCCTCTACCTACCCGTTGATCTCAACCCCCGCGCCCAGGGCACCCCGTCCCAGGCACAGCCTTCGTACCCAATCCTTTCAGGGGGGTTTGACGGCTGTCAAAGGGGAACCGTCGCCTGAGGGGCTGAAATCGGCATTCCCAAGCGGTTTTATCTGCCGGCGCTCGTTGACTTGACGTTAAGCGTCATCGAGGCGCGAACTGGCCGACTGGGACCACGCCGGGATAGTGTCTGACACGGTGTCCACCAATTACGACTTCGACTGGATCGTGATCGGGTCCGGCTTCGGCGGATCCGTCTCGGCCCTCCGGCTGACGGAGAAGGGCTACCGGGTTGCGATCCTCGAATGCGGCCGCCGCTACCGCGACGAGGACTTCGCGAAGTCCACCTGGAACCTCCGCCGCTACTACTGGATGCCGAAGCTGGGACTCCGGGGCATCTTCCGAATGACTGCATTCAAGGACGTCTTCATCGTCTCGGGCTCCGGCGTCGGCGGAGGGAGCCTCGGATACGCGAACACCCTGTACCGGGCGCGTCCTGCCTTCTTCCGGGACGCGCAGTGGGGCGATCTGGAGGACTGGGAGAGCACCCTCGCCCCCCACTACGACACCGCCGAGCAGATGCTCGGTGTCACGGACTACCCACTGGAGGGTCCCGCCGACCAGTTGCTGAGGGAGTACGGCGAGAAGATCGGCGTCGGCGACACCTACAAGCAGGCGAGGGTGGGCGCCTACTTCGGCGAGCCGGGCAAGGAGGTCCCGGACCCGTTCTTCGGCGGCGAGGGGCCACCCCGATCGGGCTGCATCGGGTGTGGCAGCTGCATGGTGGGCTGCCGGCACAACGCCAAGAACACGCTGGTGAAGAACTACCTCTGGTTCGCCGAGAAGCTCGGGGTCGAGATTCTGCCCGAGCGCCAGGTCACGGACGTCCGCCCGCTCGATGGCACGACCGATGGCTCCGACGGATACGTCGTCACGAGCGAGCGTTCGGGCGCCTGGTTCCGCAAGCGCCGCTCGACGCTGACCGCGCGCGGAGTGATCGTCGCTGCCGGCGCCCTCGGGACCAATCAGCTCCTCCGGAACTGCCGCGAGAACGGCTCGTTGCCGAGGATCTCACCCCGCTTGGGTGAGCTCGTCCGGACGAACAGCGAGTCGATCAACGCGGTCACGGCCCCGACCGACGAACGCGACTTCGCGAAGTCGGTCGCGATCAGCTCGAGCATCTATCCGGATCCCGACACCCACGTCGAGGTGGTGACCTATGGCAAGGGCGCGGACTCGATGAGCTACCTCTTCACCCTCCTCACCGGCAAGGGCTCGAAGCTCACCCGCCCGCTCCTCTGGCTCGGCCAGCTCCTCCGCCACCCGATCCGTGCCGCCCGCCTCCTCTGGCCCTTCAAGTGGTCGCAGCGAACGGTGATCCTGCTGGTGATGCAGACGCTCGACAACGCGATCCGCCTCCGGCCGAAGCGAAAGCTCTTCGGGCGCGGCGTCAAGCTCCAAACCGAGCAGGACCCGGAGAAGCCAAATCCAACGTTCATCCCGGCGGCCGACGCCGTGACGCGCTGGATGGCAGAGCGCACCGGAGGCATCCCGCAGAGCGGCCTCACGGAGGCAATCTTCAACATCCCAACCACGGCCCACATCCTCGGGGGAGCGGTAATCGGAGACGGCCCCGAGCAGGGGGTCGTCGACGCAGGCAACAGGGTGTACGGCTACGAGAACCTGATGGTCTGCGACGGAGCCGCAATCCCGGCCAACCCTGGCGTGAACCCAAGCCTGACGATCACGGCGCTAGCGGAACACGCACTGGCGCAAGTCCCCGCCAAGCAGGAGGACGAGGCGCTACGCGCGCGGGTGGCGCCGTAGGAGGAAGGTTCCTGCGGCGACAGGACCCGCGCCCGAGCGCGTGGTCCCTAGCCCCTTAGCCGTTCGCGCTGCTGAAGTGCTCGCCGGCCTTCGCCCAGTTGACGACGTTCCACCAGGCATCGATGTAGTCGGGCCGCTTGTTCTGGTACTTCAGGTAGTAGGCGTGCTCCCAGACGTCGCAACCGACGATCGGCGTCTGCCCATCGGAGATTGGACTGTTCTGGTTAGGCGTTGAGACCACGGCAAGGTCCGACCCATCGTGGACGAGCCATGCCCAGCCTGACCCGAACTGGCCGACGCCGGCGTTCTTGAACTCCTCCTGGAAGTCGGAGAACGAGCCGAACTTGTCGTCGATCGCGGCTGCGAGGTCGCCCTCAGGCTCGCCGCCTCCGTCGGGGCTCATGATCTCCCAGAAGAACGTGTGGTTGGAGTGCCCACCCGCGTTGTTGCGGACGGCCGTCTCCTTGTCGCCCAGGCTCGACAGGTTCTGCAGGACCTCGCTGACGTCCTTGTCCGCCCACTCGGTTCCTTCGAGAGCGGCATTCGCCTTGTCGACATATGCCTGGTGATGCTTGTCGTGATGGACGCGCATCGTCTGCTCGTCGATGTGCGGCTCGAGCGCGTTGTAGTCGTAGGGAAGGTCTGGGACCTCGAACGCCATCTGCCCTCCTTAGGGTTTCGGTGAAGGTGGCGGTAGTGCTTCTAATCTAACGGTCGTGCACCGCGGCCCGCCCGGCGGAGGAACCTGGACCGGCGTCGCCGTGACTGTGGCGGGGATCCTGGTCGGCCTTGGCGTGGCTTTCGCGGTCCCATCTCTGCGCGGCGCGATGAGCGATGCGATCCACGGTGACACCGCGGCGGTCCGCGAGGACCTGAGCGGGAACGCCGCCGGCGCGTTGCTGGTCATCTGGCTCGCCCTGGTGCACGTGATCGTCTGGTATCCGGCGGAGATCCTGGACGCGGCCTCCGGATACGTCTTCGGATTCGGCATCGGGTTCCCACTCGTCCTCGGAGCCTGGGTCCTGTCGGGCCTGGCCTCCTACGCCGTCGGCCGGCACTTCGCCCGGCCGGTCCTCTATCGAATCGCGGGTGAGAAGCGCTTCCAGCGAATGGAGCGCCTCGTCCACCGCGGCGGGGCGCTCGCCCTGATCGGAGTCCGGCTGATCCCGATCATGCCCTTCAGCCTGATGGGCTATGTCTGCGGTGCCGCGCGGATCCCGCTCTGGCGCTTCACCTGGACCACGGCACTTGGCTACGCGCCGATCACCGCGTACTTCACCTATGTGGGAAGCAAGCTGGAGGGCTTCTCCGCGGAGGATCCGATTCTCTGGATCGGTGGGGGCGCACTGCTCCTCTGCATCTTCGCCGTCCGCCTGGTCCTCCCCCGGCTCGCGCCGGACTCGGGCAGCGGGAAGTGACCCCGGGCTAGCTCTCGCCGCGGAATTCGGCGAGGTCCCTGCGAGCCTGGCGCCGGACGACCAGGTTCATCGGTGGCAGCCCCAGGACGAACCCAGCCGGCCCGAGCGCCTGCCGCGCCCAGCGGAAGAACGAGAACGAATCCTCGTGGTCGACGATCCTCCCGTTGGCGAAGCGGAACTTCGCATGGATGTCGTTGACGACATGCCGCCCGCCCCGAAAGGTGTAGGTGGCGATCCAGTGCGCGGTCCCCTGATCGCCATGAGTCTCGTGCTCCGCCAGCTCGACCTTCAGGTCCGTGGCGCGCCCGGTCAGCATCCGCCACATGTCCCCGGCCTCGGCCCCGGTCAGCTCGCCGAAGGCCGGGTCGCGGAAGCGGCCGTTCGGGTCATACAACTTCGCCATGGCGTGACCGTCATGGCGGTCCATCGCGCCGTAGAGCTGCTCGATCAGCTTCGCGTTGTCGGCCACACTGCCACGCTATCCGCTGGAGAGCCCCGTGGAGTGCTCCGCTCTATCCTTCTGCCCCTCGGGGCGTGGCGCAGCCTGGTAGCGCGCACCGTTCGGGTCGGTGAGGTCCCCGGTTCAAATCCGGGCGCCCCGATGTTTCTCAGCTCACCGCCAGTCCTAGGAGACGATCCTGAACTTCCTGACTGCCGGGGCCGGGTCGGCGACGCCGGTCGGCCCGATCGCCCGGACCTTCAGCACGTGTTTGCCGATCCGCAGCTTCGGCGGCTTGAACGGGGACGCGCACGGCGCGAACGGACGCTTGTCGAGCTGGCATTGGAAGGTCGAGCCCGCCTGCGTGGAGGTGAACTTGAACTTTGGCCGGCGCTTCGTGGTCTTCTTCTTCGGGCCCTTCGTGATCGCCGTGTCCGGTGGGGCGGGAGGTTGCGGAATCTGGACCGTGAAGGAACGGGTGGCGACGGCTGAGTTGCCCGCTCCGTCGGTGGCCTGAACCCTGAATGTATGCGATCCCGCTGCCAGCGGACCGGACGGTGTGTCGCTGTTCCCCGGTCCGGAGCAGGCCCCGAAGCTCGGTGCGCCGGCGTCGATGGAGCACCTGAAGGTGACCGGCCCGATCGAGTCCGTGGCGCTGAAGGTGAAGGTCGGCCTCGTCTCGGTCGTCGTGCCAGAAGGTCCGCTGTTGACTGCCACGACGGGGGCAATCGAGTCCTCGACGTAAGTCACCGAGGCCGTGGAGCATGCCGAGATGTTGTTGGCGACGTCCGTGGCGTTCGCCCAGAACGTCGTAGGCTGATTCGACGGCACCGTGACCGGGATGCCCGGCGAGTTGAAGGTGGTGGCGCTGCCGCTCCCGACCTGGGTCGTGCACTGGTCATCGGTGTAGAGCTTCACGGCCGAGCCGCACTCGGCGTTGGACCCGAAGACGAGCGGCGTCGTCGTATTCCCCGGGGAGCCGGGTGTGGTGTTTTGCGGGTTCGGCGCTGACGGCGCGTCGGTATCTGTTCCGACGACGAGCGGAACGCAGCTCGTGGACTGACCGTCGGGGTTGATGATGGTGACGGATTGCGCTCCGGCGGTCGCGGCGGTGGTGTCGAGATCGAGTGTGACGTGGGTGGGATCGCTGTAGGTGATGTCGTTCACCACGACTCCGCCGCTCACCGCGGCGTCGATGTGGTTGGGAAAGTCGGGATATGGCGGACCCGGGTCTGTCGTATCGAAGAACCCTGACCCGTCGATCGACGTCCCAGTGATCGTGACCAGCTCCGACGGATCGCCCGCCAGAATCGTGTTCGGGGAGGCGGATGTGGGGGTGGCCGGCGGGGGCGCCTTCAGCTGGATGACCCGCACACCCCAGGAGTTCGTTGAGTTGGCGTACTCCTGAAATGTCCAGAATGTCTGGTCATCATTCGGGTCGACGACCGTTTGGGAGTAGTCCCCCCACCTCTTGGGCGAGTCGGAGCCGAGGTTGTAGGTGCTGCTGCTCGACTGGGTAAGGTCGAACGCTTCGGTGGTGCCCAGCGGATCGGTCGCGAGGTGCGCGGAGGAGGCCACCTCGGCGAAGCGCCCGGCGCCGGCGACACTCGCGTTCAGCGAGGCGTGGCCCTGGCCGTTCATCGCGATCGACGGCATCCAGAAGAACCGCGGGTTCGCGAGAGCGGTGTCGAAGAGGGTCCCTGACTGGATCAGCGTCGGCGGGTCCGAGCCCAGGTCGCCCAGTTGGTACCAGCGCGTGCCATCGCGATCGCCGGTTGAGCTCCCGACACCGCTGGAGTTGACCCTGATGTTGTGGGCGGTCCAGAGCGTGTCGTTGCCGTCGGCGTCACGGCCGATCATCGCCTCAAAAAGGCGGTCGTCGAGCGGATCGAGTCGCTCGGGCGCTCCGCGGGCCGGGACAGGGAGCGGTGGCGATGTCGTCGGCACCGTCACGGTCTGGTTAGCCGACATGGCGGGCGTACCGCCGGGATCCGTGATTCGTCTGACGTCGAGCTGGTTGAAGAATTGGTTGTCGGGACCGATGAAGTAGCCGCTCGAGACGTTCGGGTCCATGCCGGTGGCCGGCTGCGGGCTGTCCATCCCGGGGCCGCCCCCGCTCGCGACGAGCGGAAAGCCGGTCACGACAATCGGGCCTCCGCTCGTCACGCTGGACTTCCTTATGACGTATGCGGCCGTGCCGGCGAACGACCCCGTGCTCGAGCTAAATAGGTTTACTCCGATGTACACGGCATTCGCATCAACTGCCATCTGCGGGTAGTCGGCGAACCGGGGTGTGCCCCCAAGCGGCGGCTGCTCGTTGAAGAAGTAGAAGGTGAAGTCTGTCTCGTCGGTTATCTCGGGGCCGTCGCTCACGGCGAGCATCACGCGGTTGTTGGTAGTGCTCCCTGTCTTCTTGACGTCGATGGCCGAGATGATCCAGCGCTGCTCGAGACGGTCGTACTCCACGCCGGGATCCGTCGGCTCGGAGCCGGAACCAAGGACCGGCGCCCAGAAGTCTTCGTCGGAGACGTTATTCAACGCCACTACGCTCCCCTGCTTGTCGTACACGCGGATCAGGCCGTTGACGAAGACAACGATCTGGGTCGGACCGACCGAGCCCATCGAATCGGGTGGGATGAAGCCGGCATCACCGAATTCCGCTCCAAGGAAGCTAGTCCCTTCATCGAGCGAGGACTTCGGCGTGATCGCGGCGCGGCCGGTGCGGCGCAGCGGTACGGACGAGGCGGTCGACTTGGGCGGCCCAAGTTCCTCGCCCGGTTCAGGTTTTTCCCGGACGCTCATGTCAGCGAGCGATTCCTTCCCCGCCTGGCCCTCGCCCTCGGCCTCCGCAGGCTCTCCGTCGGACTGCCCGGCCTCCGCCGCCTCGAATTCCTCCTCCTCGGAGGGCGCCGGCGCCAATTTATGGTCGCCACGATGCGCCTCGATCCAGGCAACGCTCCGCGTGACGGAGCGTCCCCCGGTAACGGGCTTGCCCTTCATGGCCTCGGCGTCCTCCCGGCTCCCGCCTCCGCATCCTGTCGCCACCAGAGCGACCAGCGCAAGCACGAAGAGCACCGCAGCGGTTAGGCGACGCTTCATCGGGGGCCGAGTGTAGATGGGCTCATTGCGGTGGAGTGGGCGGCGGCGGCCGCCTCATCTTCAGCTTCACGTTGATCGATTGCGTCGCCGGATCGCCGCCTGTGGGGGAAAAGGTGATGTGAACCGGGAGCAGGACGTGCCCCTTCCGAACAAGCCGCCGCTTCGCAGTGCCGACGGCCGCCACGGCGAAGGTCACCGGCCCCGCCACGGCCCGGCTCTTCGACGGCCGCTTCTTTATTCCCTTCCCGCCGATGGTGACGACACCGGGGTTCGACATCGTGACCGTCATCGATGCGGTCCCTCGCTTTCGGTCCCGGGTGATCCCGGAGATGATGAATCCGTTGTCTGGCAGCAGGACCGCGGATAGATTCAGGCGAAAGTCGTTCTGCGGCGAGAATGTGCCGGTGGCGCCGTCATGGAGATCGCCGACACGGGTAAGAACCGTGTCCCCGGGCTGGCTGAAGGTGCACGAGTTGGGTGGCCCGCTCTCGTGGTAGCCGAGCAGGTCTCCGGACTTGACCGGCAGGCTGACCGGCACGGTGTTGAGTCCGGTCGTCAGGGTGTGCGGGGATGAGTGGGCGACGACCTGAAATGACTCCGGATCGGTCGTCCGGCGAAAGACCTTGAGGACATAGACGGCGCCGGGTCCGGAGGAGTCGGTGCTCCACGAGGTGATCGTCCCCGCCTGCTTTGCCACGTAGAGATTCCCGCCGGTGACGCTCGGCTGCAGGTAGTCGACGTCGGAGACCGTGCAGTTCGGCGCCGGCGGCCCCGGCGGAAGCTGGCCGATGGTCACCGACGCGTCGGCCGTCGTCGCTGCCGCAAGCGCGCCCGCGCAGCTCGCCCAGAGCGCGGCGATGCGCAGCCAGGCCCGGCTTCGGTTGAGACAAGCCTCCATGTGATTCCGACCCTCCCCGGTCAGGGATCAGCCTAGCCGACGAAGGCGGCGTGAAGGCGCGGATCGACCCGCGGAGACAGGCGTTCGAGTGCTGCGGGGGACGCGGTCGCCGCGATGTCCTGCCCATGCGTTGCGATCTCGAAGAGGACACCGGAGGGCTCACGAAAGTAGATGGAGCGGCAGTGGCCCCGATTGATCACCGGGGTCGCGCGGCAGCCCATGCCGATCACGCGCTGGCGCCAGGCCGGCAGTTCGCCGTCACAGGCCCAGGCGACGTGGTGGATGGTCCCCGTGCCGAGCCGGGCCCGTATCGCCGGCGGCGGGTCGAAGGCGAAGCCGCTGCCGAGCTCATCGCCACCGACCGCGTAGCTGTCGGGGCCCGTCAGCCTGAAGCCGAGTCGGCCGGCGAGGATGTCGGCGCTCGGGATGCGGTTGCGTCCGAACGCTCGAACGCCGCGCAGCCCCGCGATGGCGTGGTCCCGCGCGACGCCGGACGCGCTGGCCGCGAGCTCGATCCGGTCACCCGACTGCTCGACGCTGAGCAGGTGCTCGAGGCCCTCGGGGTCGGCGAAGCGAAGCTTGGGTCCCTGGCCATCGCGCTCCCTGACGCTCACGTCGATCCCGGCGGCAGAGAGGCGGTCCGCCCAGTAGTCGACCGCGGCGGGCGAGCGCACCGCCCAGCTGACGGCATGGACCATGCCGTTCCCGGCGTGGCCCTGGCCGATGCCGGGCGCCTCGATGAAGCTCAGCGTGCCGCCCGGCCGATCGGGATCGCCACCGAGCCGGATGAGGTGTGAGCCCGGCGCCTCGAAGTCTCGCTCGCGTCCCTCGTAGGAGAGACCGAGAATGCCGGCATAGAAGTCGACGCAGCGCTGGCCGTCGCCGGTGATGCCCGTGATGTGATGAATGCCGTCGAGTCGCAAGGTTCGTCACCATCAACTCAAGCGAAGGCCTGCCCGTCTACTTGAGTTTCTAGACCAGTAAGGTACAGAAATGGCCACCTCGGCGCCGCCCAACATCCTCTACATCCACTCCCATGACACCGGGCGGTACGTGCAGCCCTACGGCTACCAGGTCCCGACGCCGAACATCCAGCTCCTCGCCGACCAGGGAGTGCTCTTCCGGAAGGCGTTCTGCGCGGCACCCACCTGCTCCGGGAGCCGCGCGTCGCTGCTCACCGGCCAGTACTGCCACAACAACGGCATGCTGGGCCTCGCCCACCGCGGCTGGTCGCTGAACGACTACGGGGAGCATCTGGTCCACCCGTTGCGCTCCGTCGGGTACCGGTCGGTCCTGATCGGCGAGCAGCACATCTCCGAGGACCCCGCGGTGATCGGCTACGACGAGGTGATCGAGGTGGACAGCCACCACGCCGCGGACGTGGCGCCGATCACCGCAGAGGCACTCGCGACGGCCTCAGAGCCGTTCTTCTTCTCCGTCGGGTTCTTCGAGACACACCGCCAGTTCCGCGCGCCGACCTCGGTACGCGACTCGCTCTACTCGCTGCCGCCCGCGAACCTTCCCGACACGCGCGAGACCCGGCGTGACATGGCGGCGTTCAAGGCGAGCGCTCGCTCGCTCGACCAGGGAATCGGCGCGGTGCTTAACGCCCTGCACGACCTGGGCCTGACCGAGCGGACGTTGATTCTCTGCACGACCGATCACGGTCTCGCCTTCCCCGGCGCGAAGGCCACCCTCTTCGACCGGGGGACCGGGGTGATGATGCTGATGCGCGGTCCCGGCGGTTTCACCGGAGGGAAGGTGTACGACGCGATGGTCAGCCACCTCGACGTCTACCCCACGCTCTGCGAGATCGCGGGCGCTGAGCGTCCCTCGTTCCTGCAGGGCACTTCGCTGCTGCCCCTCGTCCGCGACGAGACCGATCACATCCACGACGAGATCTTCACCGAGGTCACCTTCCATGCCGCTTACGAGCCGACGCGGGCCGTCCGCACCGAGCGATGGAAGTACATCCGCCGGTTCGATGACGGCCGGCACCCCGTCCTGGCCAACTGCGATGACAGCGCGAGCAAGGAAATCCTCGTGGGGGCCGGCTGGGCCGACCAGATCATCGAGCCGGAGCAGCTCTATGACCTCGTCCTCGACCCGGGCGAGGTCCGCAACCTCGCACAGGATCCCGCCCACGAAGGGGGCCGGGCCGAGCTCAGCGCCCGCCTCACCGCCTGGATGCGGGAGACCGAGGACCCGCTGCTGGAGGGACCGATTCCCGTCCCGCCGGGCGCCGTCGTCAACGACCCGGCTCAGACCTCTCCCAACGACCCGCTCCGCACGGGCAGCCCGGCGTAGCTAGGCGGCGCGCCTCGCGCGACGGTCGCGCAGCCTGAGCGCCAGGCCGGCGAGCAGATAGACGACGGTCACGGCGACCAGAGCGAACTTGAGCGAGGCGCAGACCTGGGCGAGCCGGGGTGCCAGCGCCCCGCCGTGCTGGTTGACGGCGAGAAGCAGCCCGACGTCCTCGATCGCGTCGAACGCCGCCCCCGCCGCCGCGAACGGAATCACCGCAACGCCCCAGGCGGCCATCCGGTGCCAGCCGCGCTCGAGCGCCAGGTCGCGGGTCGCCGCGGAGGCAAGGACCAGGAAGGTGCCGTAGGCGGCGATGTAGGCGTAGTCGATCCAGAGCGACGCC